>Ga0193730_1000223_pt1 | contig 18143 bp, 11 predicted proteins | sample U1a1metaG_FD_144919 | JGI IMG/M metagenome (GOLD analysis project Ga0193730, IMG submission 144919) | Soil microbial communities from a riparian zone of the East river system, Colorado, United States - U1a1 | ecosystem: Environmental > Terrestrial > Soil > Riparian zone | place: USA: East River...
TAGGCGTGGGAGTCGGTGTAGGTGTAAACGTCGCTGACGGTGTTGGCGTCGGCGTGGGCGTGAACGTCGCAGTAGGTGTAGGCGTCGGTGTAGCCGTCGGAACGTCGCAGTCAACCATAGAGGAGCCCTCGTTTGTGCCGGGGACTCGCGGGCCGAAGGAACTTTGAACATAGTTACCGCCACTGACGGTTATGAGAGAGGTGTCTGCGAAATCTGCGCCTGACTCACTCGTAAGGATAACGTTGCCACCCAAAGGGGGCATTGTGAAGTCGCTCAAGGGATATTTCCAAACGAGTTGGTTCATCTGTTGTTCCGCCAGGAAGAAGGCGCCGGGGGTAGGGATTGGGCCCGAGCAGAAGGTGCACGGAGGGTTCGGGATAACGAAGACGCCTTCCGCGGAAACGTGAGGGAGGATATTTAGAGTAACGGTGTAAGTGGGCGGGGGCCCGATTGCGTGGATCTGACCGTTAATCTCGTCGGCCACCCAAATCTCACCGCCGTGGGGCCCGAAGCCTGGCGGCACTACAGCTGGTCCTTCAATCTCCCCGCCACCGGACGGAAATACGTTCGCGATGGGCGCTGCGCTACCCACTCCCACCCCGTTAATCCTATAGACGCTGCCCTGCTCGCACGTTACGATCATGTCGTTCCCAAATATGCCCGTAGCAGTATGGTCGAACGTAATCCCGTTGTGGTCGACTGCGTTGCACCCCATGAGCGTCGCAAACAGCGTGACGACACCGTTATGGATCTTGTAGATGTTAGGGCCTTCTGTGACGAAAACGTCGCGCGGGGTGAACGGGGGAACGGAATTCGCGGACTGCGCTGGAGCAATAGTCATGTATTTTTCCAGGCAGGAACCATTCCCCGGCAGCGTCGCGAACAACGAGGCATTCCCGTTGCAGTCGATCTTATCGATGTTCTCGGAGCAGAATTCGCTCACGAGCAAAAGATCCGGCGCAGCCGAGCAAAAGATCCGGCGCAGCGGCCACGCCCGTGGGAAAGGGGACACCACCGCTGAAGGGAGTTGGATTGGAGGCGTAAAACACTCCTGTGAGCGCTAACAGCGCTACAATTGTCAGATAGATTTTTGTTCTTAATGTGATTTTGGTTCTTTTTTTCATTTTTGGATTCTCCCTTTTAGCTACTAAATTTTTCCATCGGCCCCTTCGAATCATGATCCAGGGCTCACCTACATTCTCCGGAATTTGCTGGACGAAGTTCTCAAAAAAGTGTCAAGAGTAATAAATTCTTACTCCACACGTGTTCGTTGGTCCTTCACCAAGACCGGCTTCCGAGTGCCGCGTAAAACTCCGTCACGCGCGGTTTTCATGGGTTGTGGATGCTTGATTGCCACGTGAGACCGCGGGGGTCTTTTACGTGCCTACCTCGCTAGGATTCGAACCGCGTAAAACTTCGTCACGCGGTTTTTCGTGAAAAGCGGTACGGCCACGTGCCCCGAAAGCATTCGGGGTTTACGTGGCTGCCTCGCTAGGATTCGAACCTAGACAGAGAGATCCAGAGTCTCTAGTGCTACCGTTACACCACGAGGCAATGAGCGAGAAAACTAAAGCTCGTATCGCACACCGCAAGTCGAGTGCAGTCGCGTTCGGGATGCGCTATTAGGCTGCGACCTTCGCCTCGAGCAGGATCTCAGCGCCTTCTCGAGCCGCTTCGACTTCCAGGGGCTTTCCGCTCTTTGCCACCAACGCGCGCGCGTGTTCCACCATTTTATCGATCATCTGGTCGTCATGATTCGGATCGTGATGGAAAAGCAGGAGCTTGGCCACGTTTGCATCAAGGGCCAGCGAAACCACGCTGTCCACTGAGCTGTGGCCCCAGCCAACGTGCTTCGCGTATTCCTCGTCGGTATATTGCGTGTCCATGATTGCCAGGTCGCAATCCCGGAGAAATTCGACCATCTTTCTGCGCTCGGCAGCGGCAAAATCCCGCGCTTCGTCCTCGCTGATTCCATCGCGCGAGGCCAATAGCAGCTTGAGTTCCTCGTATGGTTCATTGTCGGGAAAGTAGGCGATTGATCCCGAGCTTGTGGGAGTTCCTCGTATGGTTCATTGTCGGGAAAGTAGGCGATTGATCCCGAGCTTGTGGCAAGGCGGTACCCAACGCAAATCCCAGGATGATTAGCGAACTTTGACCGCACCTCGACGGTTCCAACTTGAAACTCCATGTCCCTCAGTTCCTCAATCGCCAGGTGGCTTGGGAGTTGGCGTAAGCTGACGGGGAAAAACGGCGTCTCCATTTGGCTGGCCAGAATCTTTGCTAAACCAGCGCGAGCTCCTTCATAACCCAAAACGCGGATGAGATTTTTCTGGTTGTATGCGGGAGAGAAGAAAGGCAGTCCCTGGATATGGTCCCAGTGAGTGTGTGAGATTAAAAGAGTCAACTTCATCGAGCGAGGTCCGAATTCTTTGTCCAAAGCGAGACCGAGCAGGCGAATCCCGGTGCCGGCATCGAGAATGATGATCTCGCCGTCGGCGCGCACTTCCACACAACTGGTGTTTCCGCCATAACGGACGGTGACACAACTGGTGTTTCCGCCATAACGGACTGTGCTCTTTCCAGGGACCGGAATTGAACCGCGAACGCCCCACAGCCTTATTCGTGCAGGGCCCGACTCACGTTCCGGTACAGATTTTGGTTCGGGACGACGCGGGATTTCCGGCAGGAGCCGGTCGATCGTGCTAGAGAGCAGTTCCCACGTGATCGGTTTGAGCAGATATTCATCTGCGCCTGCTTCAAGGGCGCTGGTTCGATCGACCCCATAATCGCGGCCTGAGACCACGATTATCTTGGTTGGTAGCAGTTGTTCGCGAATGGAGCGGCATACCTCAAAGCCGTTCGATTTTGGCATTAACAAATCGCACAGGATCAGCTCCGGCCGATTGCGCAACGCCAACTCCAGCCCCGCATCACCGTCCTTTGCTTCCAGGACCTTCCAGTCTTCGCGCGCGAAAAGCTCTGCGAGTACGCGCCGGTTTTCGGCGTCGTCTTCGATGATTAAGACACGAGGCATGGAGGGAAACTGCTTGGCGCCTTTGTTTAAATCAAACTTGAACCAAAAGTGCCAGTCTTTTATGTAGCACCGATGCGTTAATTTTCTAAAAGAAAATCGGAATGATTAAGATCGCGAGAATATTGACGACTTTGATCATCGGATTGATCGCAGGTCCGGCCGTGTCTTTGTAAGGATCCCCGACAGTATCGCCGGTGACTGCTGCGGCATGAGCAAAGGAACCTTTGCCGCCGAGATTTCCTTCCTCGATGAATTTCTTCGCGTTGTCCCAGGCGGCGCCACCGGAGGTCATTGCGATCGCGATGAACAAACCGGTCACGATTGTGCCAACGAGCAGCCCGCCCAAAACGACTGGCCCCAGCGGCTTGATACCGGCTACTACGACGACTGCAACCAGCGGCAACAATGCGGGAACGATCATCTCTCGCAAAGCCGCCTTCGTCACGATGTCCACGCAGGTCCCGTATTCGGGTTTTTCCTGGCCAGTCAGGATTCCCGGTTTCGCTTGCAATTGTCGGCGCACTTCGCGGACGACCGCGCCGGCTGCCTTGCCCACCGCGTCCATGCTAAACGCCGTAAAGACGAATGGCAGGAGTCCGCCGATGAAAAGTCCGACGATCACTTTTGGTTTGCCCACCGCGTCCATGCTAAACGCCGTAAAGACGAATGGCAGGAGTCCGCCGATGAAAAGTCCGACGATCACTTTTGGTTCGGCGAGCGAGAACTGATACGAAAAAACTCCACCGCGAGCAGTAACGTGCGCGCTTAACTCCTGCACGTACGATCCGAACAAAACTAGTGCTGCCAATCCCGCTGACGCGATGGCATAACCTTTGGTGACCGCTTTCATGGTGTTGCCAACTGCGTCGAGTTCGTCTGTTACGGCGCGAATTTCCTTTGGCAAATGCGCCATGACAGCTATACCGCCGGCATTGTCTGTGATCGGGCCGAATGAATCGAGCGAGATGATGACGCCAGCCATGGAGAGCATCGACATCACCGCAATCGCAATTCCATAGAGTCCGGCGAAGTGATAAGTGGCCAGGATCGCCAGCCCAATGAACAGCACCGGCAACGCCGTAGCGTGTTCTCCGGCCGCGAGCCCGGCGATGATGTTTGTGGCATGCCCCGTCTCGGATGCGTATGCGATTTTTTTTACCGGCCGGAAATGGGATGAAGTGTAGTAATTGGTGAGTGCGACGATGACCGGAGTCATGATAAGCCCAACAAGCGAGGCAAAATAGAGTTGCGCAGGGGACCGCAACACGCCGGCGATCGTCACTCCATCAGGAAAAAGACTACGTGTGACCGGCCAAAACAGAATTGCAGAGATCAGTACGTTGGTCATTACCGCGCCCATCAACACGGCTACCGGTCTGCCGTGCCCCACATTCACAAACAAAATTCCGCAGATTGCCCCCAACACAGAAATTCCACCAAGCACGAACGGATAGACGATGGCAGCTGGATTTCCTCCAAGCGTCAGCAGCCCCGCCAGAATCGCGCCGACCAAACTGACGGCGTAAGTTTCGAAAACGTCCGCAGCCATGCCTGCGCAATCGCCTACGTTGTCTCCCACATTATCGGCGATTACCGCCGGGTTGCGCGGGTCGTCTTCTTCGAGGCCGCTCTCGATCTTGCCGACCAGATCGGCGCCCACGTCTGCCGCTTTTGTGTAAATTCCGCCGCCCAATCGCGCGAACACGCTGATAAGACTTCCGCCCAGCGCGAGTCCCACCAGGCTGCGTATTGCCGCGTCGCTTCCAGTCAGCTTCGCGGCGATCGTGTAGAAGATCGCCACTGAGAGCAATGCGAGCCCAACTACGAGCAAACCAGTTACCGAGCCGCCGTTAAAAGCCATCCGCAATGCGTTGAGCCGCCCGAGACCCGCAGCCTGCGCTGTGCGGACATTTGCCAGCACTGCAACGCGCATGCCGATGAAGCCGGCCGCAAGCGAGCAGAAGGCGCCGATTACAAATCCAATCGCTGTCGAGTGATCTTTGAAAATGAAGAGCAAAATAAAAATGATCACTGCGATCACGCTGATTGTCTTAACTTGCCGATTCAGATACGCCCTGGCGCCTTCCTGCACGGCGGCTGAGATCTCTCGCATCCGTTCATTTCCCGACGGTGCTCGCATCACTGCCGCGATCAAAAAGAACGCGAACGCAAGACCGATTACGGCGCATACCATCGACAGTGGTACGCCTGAGTTGACAATGCTTAAGGCTAGGAAATTCATCTTCGCGTTCGCGTTGAAGCGCACGACTCTATGAAGAATTACTGCGGTGGCAAAGGCTATTTGCCGGCGTTTCATAGAAACGCGCTACAATTCACAGATGCTGCTCAAATCGTGGAATTTACTGTAGGGCGTCTGTGTCAGACGCCGTAGAGTTGGTGTTTTGCCAGAAGCAGACTTCTCGCACTCGTGTGGCTGTGTAGAATCGACAATTATGGCCGATAAGGGGACCGGCGCACTGAGCGAAGCACATTTGCGCGGCACGAAATTCGTTTACATCGCAGCGTTATTCGCCGCATTGGGCGGTCTTCTTTTTTCTTTTTGGCTACGACACCGGTGTCATCTCCGGTGCGCTCATTTTTATTAAACGTGAATTTGGCCTCACGACTGCAGCCGAGGAAATCGTTGTCAGTGGCGTTTTATTAGGAGCGACCATTGGCGCGATCGCCGGTGGAAAAGCTGCCGATCGTTTCGGCAGGCGAAGGGTGCTGCTTGTGACTGCGGCAATCTTTGGCATCGGCGCGCTTGCCAGCGCAGTGGCGCCATCTCCCGCGATTCTGATCGCCAGCCGCGTCGTTCTCGGTTCGGCAATTGGTCTCGCCTCAACAAACGTTCCAGTCTATCTCTCCGAAGTTGCACCTCCGCATGCGCGGGGCTGGGTTGTATCGCTCTTTCAACTCGCCGTCACTGTCGGCATCGTCGTTGCATATCTGACCGATTACGCTTTTGCCAGTGTTGAAGGCTGGCGATGGATGCTTGGTTTGGCCGTCGCTCCAGCGCTAGTCTTCGGCATCGGCATGTTTTTTCTGCCGGAAACTCCGCGCTGGCTCGTTCGTGGCGGTCATCATGAGGTCGCCCACAGTACTCTGGTGCGCATACGAGGGCTTGCCGACGTCAACCTCGAAATCGAAGAGATCAAGGCGAGCCTGGCGCAGCAAGGTGAAAGCGGGCACTGGACGGATTTGCTGCGCCCGCAAGTCCGCCCTGCTCTTGTTGTCGGATTAGGTCTCGCCATCTTCCAACAAATTACGGGCATAAACACGGTAATTTATTATGCGCCGAAAATTCTTCAGGCCGCCGGATTCAATTCCGCGTCCGGCGCAATTCTGGCGACGGTGGGCGTCGGCATCGTAAATGTCGGCATGACGATCCTCGCAATGTTTTTGGTTGACCGCGCCGGGCGCCGGCCGCTTTTGCTCATCGGCATCGCGGGAATGATCCTTACGCTTGGCGTGCTCGGATTAAGTTTCCGCGTTTCAAATCCATCGGGAGAGCTCGCTTGGATTGCCGTGATCTGCCTGATGGGTTACGTCGGCTCATTTGCAATCAGCCTCGGACCGATCTTCTGGCTTTTGATCGCCGAGATTTATCCGCTAAAGATTCGTGGCCTCGCTGAGGGCACCGCCGCCACGTTCAACTGGGGCTCGAACCTGATCGTCTCGCTTACGTTTCTGACATTGGTCGAGAAACTCGGTGCGAGCTCAACGTTTTTGCTCTACGCGGTTGCCTCAGTCGCTTCGTGGCTTTTCGCCTATTACTTTGTGCCCGAAACGAGAGGGCGCACTTTGGAACAGATCGAAGAATTCTGGAGAGCAAGGAATCGTGTTCGCCAAAGCGCCCGCCGATCTTCTTAGCTCAGCCGCTCGCGATTGTGCGGTTTCCCGAGATCAAGCACTGGACCGATGGGAACGATTCGAGTCGGATTAATTTGCGTGTGCGTCATGTAATAATGACGCTTGATGTGATCGAAATTGACGGTGTCGGCAATGCCAGGCTGCTGATACAAATCCATCAAATAGCCCTGCAAATTGAGGTAATCGACGATCCGACGCAGATTGCATTTGAAATGGCCGTAATAAACAGAGTCGAACCGAATGAGCGTGCAAAAAAGTCGCCAGTCCGCCTCGACAATGCGATCCCGAAACAAGTATCGACTTTTCGACAAACGCTCTTCGAGTTCGTCCAGCGCTTCAAAAACTCTGCGGCAAGCAATCTCGTACGGCCGTTGGCGCGTGGCGAAACCAGCTCTGTAAACGCCGTTGTTTACATTATCGTGGAGAAAATTGGCGAGCTTCGCATGTTCGGCTTCGATATCTTTTGGAAAAAGATTCAGATCTTTGTTTCGGGCAAAATCGTTGAAGACATCATTGAACATGCGGCAGATGTCATCCTCGCAATTGTTAACTATCCGGTTCGTTTTCTTGTCCCAGAGCACCGGCACCGTCACACGCTCATCGAAATCTGGATCGGTCGCCTTGTAAGCTTCACTCAAAAATTGGAACCTGTTGACCGGATCGGTTGATTCAAACGGCCCGCCTGGTGCGATTTTGCCGGATGGGTCGCGAAACGCCCAGCCACACTCGTCACGGATTGGGTCGACAATTGTCATGCCGATTGCGTCCTCGAGTCCCTTTAATTTTCGGAAAATGATCGTGCGACTGGCCCAAGGACACGCGAGCGAAACGTAAAGATGATAACGATCAGCCGCGGCAGGGTAGGTGCTGGAGCCATCATTCGTGATCCATTCACGAAACGCGTCCTCCTGTCGGTGAAATTCTCCGGACTCAGTCTGCTCAGTTGGGAATTGCGCTTTCATCTAAATTTGACCTTCAAAAGAAATGGTCCTCCTGTCGGTGAAATTCTCCGGACTCAGTCTGCTCAGTTGGGAATTGCGCTTTCATCTAAATTTGACCTTCAAAAGAAATGGTGCGCCAGCGCCTTTAATTGTAGGGCGTTTCTGTGAAACGCTAACTCCAATTTTAATGAAATTGGCGTCTGACACAGACGCCCTACAGTTATCCCGGTTAATGGGCTGTCGTTACTACTCGAAAACCTCGACGATATTTTCCGTATCGATAACGACGATGTCTTTTTGGCCGAAGAAAACGATCGCGTGAAAATCTTTCGGCGCGCCGAAATTGCGTGCATCATTAAAAATATAGCGGGCACCGTTTGATAAACGGACCGCGAAAGGACGGAATGGTCGGCGCTGCGCGATCCGTTTCAACTCAGCAGTTTTCACTGACTCGAATCTTACACGAGATGCCGCGCAGCGTCATGCGCAAAGCCCGCTCCCGTTGACAGCTAAAAATGCCAGTGGTACCGTCGCGCAAATTTACGCGGAAGTCCGCAAAAGGCGGGCGATAACGCAGCTAGTTCATAGAGACTTGCATACATCGTTAAACAGTCAGGTTCTGGTGCTAAACCGCCTCTGGCAGGCGGTGAACATCTGCTCGGCCCGCCGTGCGTTTGCGCTGGTATACGCTGGCCATGCACAGATTGTCTCCTCGGACGAGACGAATAATTTTCTGACGCACGACTTCGAAAGCTGGCGCGATCTATCAGCGAATGCGCCCGATCACGAGGTGGTTACAACCATCTCGTTCAAAATCCGTATCCCACGCGTGATTGTACTGCTGGTGTTCGATCGGCTTCCAAAGAAGGAAGTAAAGTTTACCCGCCACAATGTCTTCGAGCGCGACAAGAACACCTGCCAATACTGCGGCGAGCTATTTGATCGCAGCGAACTCAATCTGGATCACGTCGTGCCGCGTGATCGGGGAGGGACCACAACTTGGGAGAACGTGGTTTGCTCGTGCATCGCCTGCAATACGCGCAAGGGCAATCGGTTTCCGCGCGAAGCGCACATGAGCTTGATCCGCAAGCCCAAGCGGCCGAAGTGGCGGCCGTTTGTTCAGATTACTTTTTCCGCACCGCAGCACGATCTCTGGAAGCACTTCGTCGATCTCGCGTATTGGAATGTCGAACTGAGCGATTGAGCTTCGCTCACATGACTCGTTGACTCGCAACGCGCGGCGGAATTTATTCCGATGCCACACGTCCTTTGAATTCCCGCGCCGGCACAATTTTCTCAGCAAGCGCTTCGAAGCGTGGATCTCCGCGCAGTGGCGCTAGAAATGGATCACCGCGCAAGCTAACCAGTTCATCACCATTACGGTCGCGGTAGCCTTGCTCGAGCCAGTTCATCGCCTCGGCGCGATCGCCTAGCCCCAGGTAAACGATCGCAAGACAGTATGCATCGACGTAATGTTGCTTTCGCATTTCAAGCAGCTGACTTAGAATTTTTCTCGCCTCTTCCTGTCGGCCATTCGTCCCGTAAAGATGAGCTAAGTACGCCAACGGAACTGGATCAGTCGCTAACTCAATCGCTTTTTTATACTCTTTCTCCGCTTCCGCGATGTGACCGCTCAGCTGCAAAGTCTGGCCGAGGATGTAACGAGCATAGTAAAACGTTCCATCCATTTCGATCGTCTTTCGAAGTTGCGCGACCGCTTCGTCGTAACGCCCCTTGATTAGCAGACCCCAACCAACATTCGTGTTAATGATCAGGGAAAGCGGGTCGAGTTCCTGCGCTCGCCGGACTTCAGCTAAAGCGCGGTCAAGATCGCCAATGGCGGTGAGAGGGTGATTACCAAGCCAGTGATGCGCTGTCGCATCATTCGGATTGAGTTTAATTGCCTGCTCAAATTCCGCGATCGATCCTGATGGATCGAAATTGTAGAGAACCTTTACTGCGGCGAGGGCTGTGTGTGCGTCGGAAAGAGATTGATCCAAAGCCAGCGCCTTTTCCGCTGCAGTTTGCGCTTTAGGAAAACAATCATTCGGCGCGCTGTCTTCGTAGGCCGGAAGTAACACCCACGATTGGGCAATGGCCGCATATGCCTGTGCGTAATGCGGGTCTTTTGCGACAGCTTCCTGGAAGAGATCAATCGCCTTCCGCAGATCGGGTGCGGTACGTTTGTTCCAGAAGAACCGGCCGCGCAGATAAAGTTGATACGCCTCGGGATTTTCGGTGGCTTTCGAAGTTATCGCTTTCCGCTCAGAACCGGTAAGCTTTGCCTGCAAAGTATTGGCGATGGTGCTGGCAATGTCGCTTTCGACAGCGAAGATGTCCGTAAGCTCGCGATCGTAAGTCTGCGCCCACAGATGCGCATCATTGCGGGCGTCGATCAGCTGCGCGTTGACTCGCACACGATTCCCAGCACGTTGGACACTTCCTTCCAATACATGCGCGACTCCAAGCTCATTGGCAATCTTGCGCAGGTTGGGTTTAACGCGGCTGTCGTATTGCATCACCGATGACCGACTGATTACTTTCAAGTCCGCGATCCTGGCTAAATCTGTCAGGATTTCTTCGTGAACGCCGTCGGTAAGAAATGCATTATCGGGATCGCGGCTGAGGTTTTCAAACGGAAGCACCGCGATGCTTTTCTCTGGTGCTGGAGTAACCTTGGCTCGGCCAGGAAAAGCCGATGTCGATGCGCTCAATGCCACAGGTTGCTTTACTTCCTCGACGAGCTTTTCAAACCGAGGATCGCCGCGCAGTGGATCCCAAAACGGCATCAGTTTCAATTGGCCATAGCTGAGGTCGCTTGGGTTACGAATTGTGATGGCAAGCTGTTCATATGCGAGATCCTTGTCGCCTACCCAGGCAGCAATCATCGCCAAATACTTGACCATGGCGATGCCACGGAGCGCATCTTTCTCGACAGGAAGAAGCTCCACCGCGCGGCGGCCTTCCCGCAATGCTTCCTGCTTTCGTCCGAGAGCTGCGTCGATCAAACCAAGCACGCATACTGTCGGACCGTAGTTTGGTTGAGCTTGAATACTTTTTTCTTGCTCCGCGCGTGCAGCGGTGAAGGCCGCCTGCGCCTTGGCGCCGTCCTTTGCTAAACGGGCGATAACCCCTTCCATAAAGGAACGATTGAATCTCACGTCGGCGATCGGCGCTAAAGAGGCGGGATTCTCGCCTAAGGCAATTAAGGCCTTCCTCGCAACAGCCGGGTCACGTTCAGCGAGCGCACAGAGAAGCCAATTGTCGGCAATGCTGGAAAGCGCAGCAGGGTTCTTGTCTCGAACTGAATCGGTTACTTCATGCAACGGTCGGGTATCAGCTTTTGAATCGAGTTCGACGAACGCGTGCGCCGATTTCGTGACCGGATCGTTAGGTTCGAAAGCCAATATGCGCTCGTACGTCGATTTCTCTTCAGCGTAGCGCCGAAGTTGCTGGTAAGTTAGTGCCAACTGCTGAAGTGTTAGAACGTTGCGCGGATCAAGCTCGGTAGCGCGCTCGAGATCGCGTATGCACTCTTCCCAGCGCCCCTGACGCCGCTCGATGTAGCCTTTCAACGAGAATATCCAATCCTCGCCAGGCAGAGTTTGGCGGGCAATTTCCAACTCGCGTAGAGCGCCGTCATAATCGAGGTAACCCCAATAAAGATTGCGGGCGTGCGCCAGATGGGTTTCACCCGCGTCGGGGCGGAGGCGAGCTGCCGATTGCAAAGCTGCTTCGGCTTGCGCCAGGTGCTCTGGGCTATGGTCAACAATTCCGTAAATGTTGATCTCAGTGAACGCGAGTTGGCAATATGCCTGGAAGAACGATGGATCGCGCGCCACGGCCTGCTTCAGCAGGTCGGCTGCTTGCAGTAAATCAGCTCGCCCATTAGCACCGGCAAACGCCGTCAGAAAGAGATTCTTGGCGTGAGAGTAGAGATTAAACGCAGTGATATCTGTCGTCGGCGGCTGTTCAATGGCACTCTTCTCGGTTGGCGAAAGCTTCGCTTGGAGCTGGTCGGCGATGGCTTTTGCGATCTCGCTTTGGATCGCGAAAACGTCGGCCAGATCGCGATCGTAGGTCTGCGCCCAGAGATGCGCATCGGTGCGCGCATCGATCAACTGCGCGTTTACTCGTACGCGATTGCCCGCGCGCTGAACACTTCCTTCCACGACATGCGCGACGCCAAGTTCCTTCCCGATTTGGCGCAGGTTGCGTTTCAGTCCGGTCTTGTACGGCATCACCGAAGTGCGGCTGATAACTTTCAAGTCCGCGATCCTGGCCAGGTCGGTCAGAATTTCATCCTGTATTCCATCGGTGAAGAACGCGTTATCCGGATCGCGGCTTCGGTTTTCGAAGGGCAGCACCGCAATGCTTTTCTCGCGCAGGCCGGCCAAAGCCTCATCTTCTCCATCAGGCCCGGACGTCGAAGCCTTGATAGGCCCGATCTGCTCCGGACCTGAAAGCAGTTCCTGGAAATCCGGACGGTTACGGATCGGATCCCAGACCGGGTCATTCTTCAAACGAGCTATGGAAAGTCTGTGCCCACCCGGGATAGAGAGGAGGCGGCGAAGCCTCTTAATGGCTTCCTCCGGCGCCCCCGCGCGCGCTTCGATTTGCGCCAGCCCATTCTGAAAAATTGCACCGTCGAGAGCGTCTTTTTCGATGGAGATCAAATCGGCCGCCTTCTTGGAAACGCGCAGAGCATCCGCAGTGCGGCCAAGAGCGAGGTACACCCAGGATAACTCAGTCATGGCGAAGGTATCATCCGGCAATTCGCTGAGCTTGGCCTCGAGCAACGGCAGGGCTTCTTCTCCCATCGTTTTGGCTGCCTCAGCCTCCCCCGCCAACACGCGAAGGGCGACGCGCCCGGCTAACAACTGGAGATGCCCGCGCTCATCGTTGCCCGCTGCGTTCTCAAACGCCTGGAAAGCATCGGAAAAACGTCTTTCGATAATGTCGAGATAAACCCAGATACCCGTGATAGCTGCCACTTCCCCACCTGAGGAAACGCCGCGGCGGCCATAGAGAGTAGTAGTGAGTGATTTAATGGTTTCTGGAAAATCATTGAGAGCTCGCCGGGCCAAGCTGGCATCGCCCGTCCCGCAAAGGCGAGCGTTTACTAGAATCACCGCAGCCACGGTGTTCTGCGCGTCGAGGGCGAGAGCTCTCAATTCGGCCTGCTCCGCCTCTTTCCACAGACGCAATGCCAGATACGTGACTCCGATATTCTGCGGGATTGAGGCATCGCGCGGGTCGAGTTCCTGCGCTCGTTGCGAATCGGCCAGAGAGGGTTCCCATTCGCCACGCCGGCGATGAATCCACGCACAATAGGCCCGCGCGTCGACGTTGTTAGGTTGCAATTCCAGCGTGCGCTTGAACTCCGCCAGCGCCATCTCGTATTGGCGGTGACCCCAATAAAAGAACAATCCCAGGGCCAGGTGCGCTTCTGGGGAATTCGGAGCCAGCGCCAAAGTGCGGTCGATGATCGCCTTTACCTCTTCTAGTTCCGCTGGCGCCAAAGGGGAGACGTACCAATGCCGGTAGAGCCGGCTGCGTGCGAGCTGCGCCGCCGGCGCGACAAAGTTTGGATCGCGCGCCAGCGCCCGACGGTAGAACGCGTCGGCACGATCCGCCGCGGCGCCTGCATCCACACTGATCCCGGCCTGGTGAAACTCATATTCTCCTCTCAGGAAAAGATCGTAAGCTTCGGTGTCTTTGGTGGGAGCGCTGGCCATGGCGCCGGACTGCGCAGGAGAAAGATTTACTCGCAAGGTGTCGGCAATCTCTTGCGACACCTCGCTTTCGACGGCGAAAACATCCTTCAAGTCACGATCATAACTCTTTGCCCATAGATGCGTATCAGCACGGGCATCGATCAACTGCACGTTTATCCGAACCTTATCGCCAGCTTTCTGCACGCTGCCTTCGAGGATGGTGGAAACGCCCAGCTCCTCCGCGACCTTCTTTATGTTGTCCAGCTTACTTTTGTACTTCGCCGTCGAAGTCCGCGAAATCACTTTCAAATCAGCGATCTTGGACAAGCGGGTCAGAATCTCGTCCTGAACGCCTTCAGCAAAGTAAGCGTTACCCGGATCGCGGCTAAGGTTTTCAAACGGCAGCACTGCGATCGACTTTGCAGGCACCGTCGTCGCATCTGGCTCTTTCGCTTCTTTGACCATTTTTTCGAAACGCGGATCACTCCGCCAGGCACCGTCGTCGCATCTGGCTCTTTCGCTTCTTTGACCATTTTTTCGAAACGCGGATCACTCCGCAGCGGATCGAACATTGGATCGAGCCGGAGCAGGGCAGGAGTCAGTGGTGCGCCAGGACCAAGCGCCCCGGAATAAGGAATAGACAAAAGGCTCTCCAAAGCTGTGATCGCGCGATCGGGTTCTCCGACGTTTGCTGCCACGCGCGCGAGAAATTCAATTGTAGCGGGGCCACGTACGGCGTCTTTCTCGACAGGGAGCGCAGCCATGGCGCGCTCTGAGAAATCCAACGCAGCGGCCTTGTCACCAAGGCTCATGGCAGTCATCGCGAGATCGCCAAGCAGGATATGATTTTCCGGTTGTTCTGTGAGAAAAGGTTCCAGTTCCCGACGTGCCTGTTGCCAGCTTTCTTTAGCAGCAACGTGGTCGCCGATAACGTCCTGAGTCCAGCCTAACCAAAATCTCAGTCCGCCTTTGTAAAAACCGAGCGCTGCGTCAGGGTTAGCTAATACCACTTTTAGCTGCGAGATGATTGGTGCCGGGCGGCGCTCCAGGATCGCTTGATAAGCCTGTGTTTCCAACGCGTTGGTGTCATCCGCTGCGGGCTGCGGGCTGCACCGAAGCGAGGAGAGCCGAAGCCCGCGGCAGGTCGCCCTCGGCTTGCGCGATCGACGCCTTCTCGACAATCGTGTCGACGTCATCTGGAGTAATGTTGAGGATCTGTTCAAGTTTCCGCAATGCTTCTAGGAAACGACGACGGTCTTTGTAGGACAGTGCGTGCTGGGTGAGCAGAGAGACATTGCGTGGATCTAAGCGCTCAGCTTCATTAAAGTACATCTCGCTCCGGTCCCATTTCCCTTGCCTTCGCGTTACATACGCGAGCGATTCGGGAATCCGGCTGCTATTGGGCAGGAACTGACGTGCCTGCTCGAAATAGCGCACCGCGGTATCGTAATCCTTTAGGCAGGCATAATGATAAAAGCCCTTGGCCAAAATGGCTTCGCCGAGATTGGGCTGGAGAGATAGAGCCGTTTCGGCTGCCTGCCGCGCCTCTTCCGCCTCTTGGCGCAGGGCATCCGTTGGTTGCAGAGTCACTGTGCCATAGCCGCGCGACTCAACGAATGACAATAGCGCCCAACTCAACGCGAACTTCGGGTCCAACCGAACCGCTTCTCTAAGATATTTCTGCGCGTTAAGAACATTGGCGTTTGTGTTGGCCGTTTTCAGGCTATAAGCCAGTCCACGCAAGTAAGCATCGTACGCCTCAGGGTTATCCGTAGGCTTGGAAGAGATGATTTGCTCTTCCCGACCGGTAAGTTTGGCGCCTAACTGATCGGCGATGGCCTTCGCCACATCGCTTTCGACTAAAAAGATGTCGGTCAGTTTGCGATCGAACGTGTCGGCCCAAAGATGGGAATCAGTCTCTGCCTTGATTAGCTGCACGTTCACGCGGACCGCATCGCCGCTTTTCTGCACGCTTCCTTCCAATATGTTGGCGACGCCAAGCTGTTTTGCGATTTCCGATAAATTTTCCGGTGCGCTTTTGTAGTGCTGCGTTGATGTGCGCGAGATCACCTTCAGATCAGCGATCTTAGATAAGCGAGTCAGGATCTCGTCCTGGATGCCCTCAGCAAAGTAGGCGTTGTCAGAATCGCGGCTAAGGTTTTCAAATGGCAGCACAGCGATGCTTTTCTCTGGTGGCAGTAGTCCTGACTGAGGCACCAGGCCATTGCGAGAAAAGAACAAGAATCCGGCTGCCATGGCAGAGCAAAACGCTGCGGCGGTCGCTGGTGGCAGTAGTCCTGACTGAGGCACCAGGCCATTGCGAGAAAAGAACAAGAATCCGGCTGCCATGGCAGAGCAAAACGCTGCGGCGGTCGCAGCAGCAAGCTTGGGGTTACGCTTGGACCAGCGCCAGGCGCGCACCGGCGGCGAAACGCGACGCGCAATGATCGGGCGCCCTTCGAGCCAGCGCTCGAGATCGACAGCCAAATCGCTTCCCGAGCGATAGCGCGCCTGTGGATCGCGTTCCAGGCAACGCGCGCAGATCGTCTCCAAGTCACGATCCAGTGTCGGCGCGATCGAGCGTAGTTTCGGTGCCGGTTTTTCGCTGGCCTGTTGAATCACGGCCAGAGCATGTTCGCCCAGGAAAGGCGGACGCCCGGTGAACAGATCGAACAAGACTGCTCCGAGACTGTAAACGTCCGCCGCCGGAGTAAGCTTGGCTGCCGGTCCTTTGGCTTGCTCGGGTGCAATGTAACCAGGTGTGCCGAATATTGTGAGGGTGCGCGTGAGATCAGTACTGGTATCGAGCCACTTGGCTAATCCGAAATCCGACACGAATGGTTCGCCATGACCATCGAGCAGGATGTTTCCCGGTTTGAGGTCGCGATGTAAAACTCCGTGTTCATGCGCGTATTGGACAGCGCGCGCCACTTTAGCAACCAACTGCACGCTTTGGCGCGGTTCATTGCGCAGCGCGGGTCCGGCCTTTTGTAAGCTACCCCCAGCCGCGTATTTCATGCTGAAGAACGGCAGCCCGTCCTCGCCCTGGCCGACTTCATAAATGGGGAGAATATTCGGATGATCGAGGCTGGCGGCGGCTTCAGCTTCACGCCGGAAACGTTCCAGCGTTTCGCGCGAATCGGCTTGATAGGAGACCATGCGTTTAAGCGCGACGATCCGGCGTGAGTGCCGCTGACGTGCGCGATAGATCACGCCCATCCCGCCGCGTCCGATTTCCTCCAGAATTTCGTAATTGCCAACCCGCCAGTGCGTGTCCCTCACTTCGTCTTCGGCCAGGATCGCTTCGAACGATTCACGGGATGCCTCGCGATCACCCTCGAGTCCCTCCCGCAGCGTGCAGCTCAGGCAAAGCCCATTGCCCAATCGCGTAGTCGCACCGCATTGCCGGCACTCGGCCGGGCTTTCACTCACGCCCGCCACGGAATCGGACAAGCCCCACGAACTTTTCATTCGATGGTCCAGACTCTAGGTCTCAGGGAAACTGCCTCGCAGGCGAAAAAGCGATGCGGAGACGCCTTGCACCCCAACTCCGAAGGCCTTCGCGAGGCCGCAGTTCGTGCGAAACGCTAAGAAATGTGATCCCATTTCGCGAAAACTCGCCACAGGACGAGTCCGTCCGACTGGCGGACTTTCGGAGCGCGAACGCCTCCCCGCGTCGCTTTTGTTTTTCACGCCGCTGCCTCAGTGCCCGCTGCCAGCGTCGCGCACAGATGCCGAATTTCGTCTTCCACATCGCTCGGATTTTCGACGGTCTGCGCGACTTCCTCGCGGATGAGCCAGCGATAACGACGCCGCAGATTGTGAAGTTGTTTTTTGACCGCCGCCTCTGTTATCGCCAAGGTAGTAGCCAGATTCTGATACGAAACATCTGCACGGTCTGTGGTAAGATAAAGGCTCAACGTCTCAAATAGTCTGAGCCGGCTTCTACTTTGGCATTCCTCTCGCAGACGCCGAAGCGCTTGTTCGACTACTGTCGCAGCCCAACGCAGGTCGAACAGTTGCTCGGGCGACCACGAATTGAGCGCTTGCGCCGAGATCGACAATTGTGACGGCGCTTCGGCCATCCAATCATCCCACGAAACGAGTTTTAGGCCGCCGCCACGTTTGGATGCGCCCAGTTTCTCAGTGGCGTGTCCAAGGAAATCTCGCAGGGCCTTCAGCAGCAGCGAACGGAAACGACCTCGGTCGCGGTCGGCGCGCTTAAGAAGAGGTCCCTGCAGCAGGCTTGTGAAAAAATCCTGCGTGAGATCCTCTGCATCCTGGGTCGAGTAACCGCGGCGGCAGATATACGCGAAGATTGGCCGCCAATACGTCTTGCACAACTCACTTAAGGCATCGCGCGCCGCAGCGCTTTCTATTCCCGAATCCGCGCACGAAAGCACAACGCTCCAGCGCGTTGTGTTGAACCGCCCCGGGCTATGGTCGGCCGTCTCTGCCGCCTCGGTGTTCACCTGCCGTCCATCATCTCATTTTCCAAACTCCTTTGGCAAGTTTTTCCTCAGGAATCAGAATTGTTGAGGACCGACACGAATTTGAAACTCGCTTGCCTCCAGGCTC
>Ga0193730_1000224_pt1 | contig 17990 bp, 9 predicted proteins | sample U1a1metaG_FD_144919 | JGI IMG/M metagenome (GOLD analysis project Ga0193730, IMG submission 144919) | Soil microbial communities from a riparian zone of the East river system, Colorado, United States - U1a1 | ecosystem: Environmental > Terrestrial > Soil > Riparian zone | place: USA: East River...
AAATCATAGGAATGACGGAACTGGCGCTTGACACTGAACTCACGAAGGAGCAGCGCGAGTACCTGGAGATGGTGAAGAGCTCCGCCGATTCTCTGTTGTCGCTGATCAACGATATCCTGGATTTTTCTAAAATTGAGGCGGGGAAGTTGAACATTGAGAGCACCGGTTTCAATCTTCGTCACACTCTGAAAGAAACGATCGACGCCCTGGGCATCCGCGCTCATGAGAAAGGTCTTCGGCTCAGTTGCCTTTTTCCGCCGGATCTGCCAGACGCCGTGGTTGGAGATCCAACCAGGCTCAAGCAGATTGTTGTGAACCTGGTTGGAAACGCCATCAAGTTCACGTCGAAAGGCGAGGTGGTCGTACGGGTTGAGATTGAAACTAGGACCGAGGGCCAAGCTGTCTTTCACTTCCGTGTGATCGATACCGGCGTTGGAATCCCACTCCACAAACAGAAGCTGATTTTTGAGGCGTTCACTCAATCCGACAACTCGACCACGCGACAGTACGGAGGCACCGGTCTCGGACTCTCGATCTCCTCACGACTCGTCACTCTGATGGGAGGGAACCTGTGGGTGGAAAGCAAGCCTGGCCACGGGAGCACCTTCCATTTCAAGTTGCCATTCGGCCTGCAAAAGCTGAGTGCGCGCCACCCTGGCCCTATAGATTTGGAGATGCCGCGCGATCTCTCCGTCCTCATTGAGGATCAGTCGGGACCTGCTATCACGGGCCATGCTGTTGCTGAAGACCGACGGCATTTCAAGATCCTGGTTGCAGAAGACAATCCAGTGAACCAAAGAGTAGCCACGCGATTCCTGGAGAAAAGAGGTCATACCGTGGTTCTGGCGGAGTCCGGCAAGAAAGCCCTTGCTGCCTGGCGGGAACAGCCTTTCGATCTGATTCTGATGGATGTGCAGATGCCCGACATGGACGGCTTCGAAGCCACCGCTGCCATTCGTGAACAAGAAAAGTCCGGCGCGAAACATGTCCCGATCATCGCCATGACCGCCCACGCCATGGTAGGAGATCGTGCTCGCTGTCTCGCTGCCGGCATGGACGACTACATTTCAAAGCCGGTTAATGCCAACGACCTGTTCGCGGCGATTAAGCGTCTCATGCTGGCAGCCTCGCGAGTCCCCGCGTAAACGCCGGTTGAAGATTATGGCGGCAGCCTATGAAAAGATTTGGCGTCAGGCGGGATTGAACCCGTGTTACCACCGTGAAAGAAAAAACCGATCATTCACGTCTCCCGCAAGCAAGTGGCACATCTGGAAGCCCAGTCCTCGTCTGAATAAGCACGTAAAAGCGCTGCTCACGTTCGATCCAAAAAACTATCCGATAAGACTCAAGGACATGAGCATGGGCGCAGGACAAAAAGCCCCGCCCAAGCAGCGCTTGGGCGGGGCACCTCAGGAACTGGGACAACTATCGATCTAGAAGGTTAGCGAGGCCTTGACCTGAATGAGCCGCGGTGAAGCATCGCCTCCCAGGAACGATCCCAATATGCTGGTGGGCACGCTCACGTTGCTCAGGATTGTTCCGAAACTCGGACTAGCCACGTCGCCCACTGGCTGATCGAAGTTCGGATGGTTGAAGAGATTGAAGAATTGGAATCCGACTCCTAGTTTCGCAGACTCCCAGCGCGGGATGTTGAAGTTCTTCAGGACCGAAAGGTCAGTGTCAAAATACTTCGGGCCGTAAATCTGGTTACGGCGCTGCTGACCGAATCCGGTGACGGCGGGACTGAATTGCGCCGTCGTCAGACAAGGTGTGCTGACCGCACTGGAGTCGCAAGCGATAGTCCCTCCGGCCGCGGAGTTGGCGAACACGTTGAACCCGTTCGTGGTCCCGTAATTGAAACCATTCAGAATACCAGTCGCGTTCGAATCAATCACCGTGAGAGGCAAGCCGGTGCGGGCAAAGATCGTGCCGGAAGCCGTCCAACTGGCCAGGGCGCCTTTCCAACCCCTCAGCTTGGGCGTGGTCCAGACGTAATTCAAGCTGAAGTAGTGCCGCACATCGTAATCCGAATTGCCGTAGTTGAAGGCGCGTAGATTGTTCGGGTCTTGTGGATTCGAAATGCTCTCATTGGTGTTGAAGTTGAATGGTAAAAAACCACCATTAGAAATCTCATCCAGGGCGTGGCTCCAGGTGTAGTTGGCCTGGAGTTGCACGGCTGAGAACTTGCGCTGGAACGAAACCGTCACGCCGTTGTAGTTGGAGATGCCTCCGCTGGAAACTTCGGTGACCGTGCCAAACCGTGGGTCCGTCTGCGCCGTCGGCAAACCGGCGAACTGCGCGACCGTCGGCGGGTTGGGGGCAGAGAGTTGTCCCAGGCAAGTGGCGTCGCAAAACGCATTCAACCCGGCGTTTTGTACCGGCTGCCAGATCCCGTGATTGCCGACGTAGTTGAGGTTCAACGACATTTTCTGTCCAAATCCCTGCTGTACCTCCAGGTTCCATTCCTGGTATTGAGGAGCATGGACGAATCTGGCCGAGTTGAACACCGACGGAGGCACGAAGAATGAGTTGCTAGCCTGAATGCTAGCTAAAGTGCCACCGCTGGCGAATCCATTGACGAAGGCTTGATTTGCGCCGGCAGCTTGCGCCAACAGACCATTGGGATCGGCGGGCGACAACGGAGCTGGTCCAACGATGAATTGGTTGTAATTCGGAGAGTTGTTCATGAAACTGTCGGCGACGGTCGCAGGAAAGAAATCGTTAAAAATTCCTATCCCACCGCGAACCACCGTACTTGTTCCTGCTCCCCTTGGACTCCACGCAAACCCAAAGCGCGGCTGCCAATCGATCTTCGTGTAGTCGGGCAAAGCCTGATGAAGGCCAGTCAGTATCGCAGCGTTATAGGGCTGGTTGGGGTCGTGTGTGACGCTCTGGAAGTTACTCGCCAAACGGGCAAAGCAGTCGGTCTGGCAGACCGGATTGGAGTCATGTTCCGCCCGCAGGGCGAAGGTTACCTTCAAGTTTGGACGGACGCTCCACTCATCTTGAGCATACAAACCCAGCGCATACAGAGCGACCGGTTGTGTTGGAGAAGTGGCGAAGCTCTGGATGAAAGCTGTCCCTTGCCCGTTGAAGAAGCTGGTGACGTCCTCACCGACGTTTTGTCCCGTAGTGAAAAAACCGGGAGCGAAGTCGGTAATATCGTTGCGCCGGAAATTTACTCCAAACTTAAGATTGTGCTTACCCATCACTTTCGAAAAGTCGTCAACGATTTGATACTGCGTTACGTTCCGGCCCTGCGGCCAGTCGTTGAGGTCGCGTCCCAGATCGAAGAATGCCCCTCCAGCAAAGCTCAAACGGAAAGGCATCAGCGCAGTCGCTGCCGACAAACTGGCGGGCTGGAAGATCGCGCTGTACCAGGATCCGGAAAGGATGAATTGGTTCACCGCAGTCGCACTGAAGGTATGAGACTCATTGAACTGTCCTTCGTACTGCGGCTGATTACTCTGTCCGTTGAAAGCTGAATTGATGGGATCAGTGTAAGTGGCCTGCATACCGTGATCGGTGCGGAAGTGAATGTAAGCTCGGTCGTTGTTGCCGATGTTCTGATCCACACGCGCACTGAACAGCCATTCGTTGGTCTGGTTACCTGCGGTCGAGCGGAACTGCAAGCCGCAGGGTGCAGTGGTTCCCAGCCCGGATCCCGGATCGGTAAAGTTACCGCAATCCAGGTTGCCGCTGGGTAGTGGCGCTGCCGCGGCTGCTCCATTGGCGTTGTTATAAAGGTTGAACATCTGCTGATAGAACGGAACGGCAGTAGGATTGTTGACCTGCAAATTGGCCAGCGTTACTTGCTGAAACAGAGGGCTGGGGATATTAACGGCAGTGCTGGTTGGCAGCACGACACGCAAACCTTCCGTATCGACAAAAAAGAAGGTCTTGTCCTTGCGAATCGGCCCACCCAGGGAAGCTGACCACTGGTTAGCGTTGTCAAAAGGTTTGGCTACGCCAAAGCTGTTATTGAACCAGCTGTTTGCGTTAAGGGCGCTGCCATTCCAAAAGTAGTTGGCGTTGCCATGAAACGCGTTCGAGCCGGATTTAGTCACATAATTGACGTTGGCGCCGGCAAGTCCTCCATACTGCGCCGAATAGCCGTTATTAACGACGGTGACTTCCTGAACGTCATTCTGACCTAGCAGCAGGTTGGTCGCTCCGGAATTGTTCAGATTCAAGAACGGATCGTTTTCGTTCATGCCGTTCACCGTGAAAAGGTTCGACGTCGCCGGCAGCCCATAGGTTGAAGAATTGCCAAAGCCAGCCTGCGTGTTCATCACCGCTCCCGGTGCAGTTTGCAGCAGGTAGCTCAAGTCGTTGCCGGGATTGGGAACATTCGCAACCTGCTGCTCGCTGAACGAGGTTGAGACATCGCCATTTTCGGCTTGCACAACCCCGCCCACGTCTTGAACCTCGACAGTTGTCGCACTCCCGGAGATCGCCAGTTGAATATTTGCCTGAGTGGTTTGACCAACCGTAACATTTGTAGTTTGAGTCACTGTTTCGAAGCCGGTGGACGATGCCGAAACTGTGTAGCTGCCAGGAGCTAGCAGCGAAAAACGATACACGCCTTGTGCGTCGGCGGCGTGACTTTGTGTGGATCCCGTTTGATTATTCTTCAACGTGACTGTGGCGTTACCGACAACCGCACCGCTTGGGTCGGTGACTGTCCCGGTAACGTCACCGGACGTGAGCGACTGTGCCGCGGCGGAAATGGCTAGGATACCGAGCACCACGGTGACGACCAGAGGCGAAAGCATTCCTTTACCGCACATTAGAAATTCTCCTTTTCGACAAACTCCTACTCATTTGCAGTGGCGAGGCAATCGAGGGAAGTCCCGCTTTACGCCTCTTTAATAATCCTTGGATGAACGGACTCGCTTTTTCGGGTACAAGGAATCTGTATCCCGGCGCTCATTTCAAGTCGACCCCACAATCGCCGGCCCGGGTGCGTCGCGGTCCAACCACGGTTCGTGGTCCTTCCTGAGGGGTTGACTTGGATTGAATATTGGGGGTCGGCACGAAAAATCCCTTGAGCGATCCTACGAACCGGAGATTAAGAAGTCATAAAGAGAGAGTTAGGATTTGACTTATGTCTGGGTTGGCGCAATTCGCCCTTAAGAGCAGCAGTCAGCAAGCAGCATTCAGCTGCAGGTGGCCCGCTACACTGCACGCAAAGGACTGAATGCCGGGTGCTGAGCGCTGAATGCTATCGCCCTGTACCGTAGCTGAGTTGAGAACCGGCAGGAGGCACCACGGCCTCAGGCGGCGCCCCGCTGATTCATGAGTTTTTACCTGGATTGCGCTGGTCGCTGACAGTTGCTTTGACCCTGCTGCCTTCCTGGAGTTTGTCGACGCCCGTGGTCACAACAATGTCGCCGGGAGAAACTCCCGAGACAATTTCAGTTTTGTCGCCTTCGGTCGTTCCCAACACAACCGCGCGTACGGTGACGGTCTGGTCTTGTTTCACCAGATAAACAAAGGTGGTGCGCGAGCTTCGCTGGATCGCGGCCGCGGGCAGCAGTGTGACGCCGCGCTTTTGCTCGACCAATAAACGAGCGTTCACGAACTGGTCAGGGAAAAGGGCGTCGTCCTTGTTGTCGAACGTGGCCCTCAGTTTGAGTGTGCCGGTGGTCGGATCGATCTGGTTATCTAGCGTGGTCAATGTTCCCTGCGAGAGTTTGTTCTTCATCTCACGATCGTAGGCCTCAACCGGCAGCCGCTTTCCGGCACGCACTTTCTTGAGTACGGCCGGCACCTGGTCTTCCGCGATGGTGAAGATCACGCTGATCGGTTGAACTTGGGTGATCACCACCAATCCCTTGGTGTCGGTGGCGTGAACAATGTTGCCGGGATCTACCAGACGCAATCCAACCCGGCCGGTAATGGGCGATGTAATGTGGCAATAAATGATGTTCAGTTTTGCCGAGGCAATCAGCCCCTGATCGGTTTTCACCGCGCCTTCGTCTTGCACGATCAATGCCTTCTGGGTCGCATACTGTTGCTCGGGAGCTGCGTTCTGAGTCAATAGTGTCTGGTAACGAGTGAGATCGATTCGCGCATTTTCCAGCGCCGCTTGATCCTTGATGAGCTGTCCCTCAGCTTGGGTCAATTGGACTTGGAAGGGCCTCGGGTCAATTTGCGCCAGGAGGTCGCCCCTGTGGACGAGTTGACCTTCTTTGAATGGAACGCTCATCAACTGTCCGTCCACGCGGCTTTTGACGGTGACGGTATAAATTGGCGTAACCGCTCCCAGACCGTTGAAATAAATTCCGATGTCTCCCCGTTGCGCTGTTGCCGCTACCACCGGAGTGACTGCTGACGCTCTTGCTGCAGCGGCGGACGACGAAGCTTCTTTGCCCGCACTGGCGCGGTGGTACCAATAGATGACGCCGGCTGCGAGTATCCCGAGGACAAGCACCCACAGCCAGCGGCGAGAGGATCGCTTCTTTTCTCCACCATGCGTTGGCGGTCGCAGGGCAACGTCGGGTTGTGAAGGTGTCAGAATTTGTTGGCTCATGCCTGTTTCTGAAGAACACCTTTCTCCATGTTATTGCTGGTCGCTAGTAAAGCATCGTAAAGAATTGTCATGAGTTCACGCCCTTTGATAAAAGCCTACTTGGTCCGTGCTGCCACCTGTTTTTCGTTCGGCAATTTCGAAGTGTCCCACCCGCCTCCCAGCGCTTCGATCAATAGCACATCAGCCACCATGCGGCGAGTCAGAATGTCTACTGCTGATTTCTCCGCTTGCAGGGCGGCCGTCTGTGACGTAATCACCTGCAGATAGTCGGTTGTGCCTGCCTTGTATTGCGCCGTGGATATAGCAAGCGCTTGCTCCGCCGCACTCACTGCCTCATCCTCCGCGATGGCCTCCTCGGCCAGGACCCGCAAAGCTGCCAGATTGTCTTCCACTTGCTGAAACGCCGTCAGCACGGTCAGACGGTAGTTGGCGACGGTCGCGTCGTACGCAGCTTCCGTCATGTCGACTTGCGCGCGGCGCTTCCCAGCGTCAAAAAGGGTTTCCGCCAACTGTCCTCCGAGCGACCAAAATCGGCTTGGCGCGTTAAACCATTTGGCGATATCTGCGGTTTCGAATCCGCCACTGGCACTGAAAAGCAGGGCGGGATAGAAGGCCGCCTTGGCGATGCCGATCTGCTCATTCGCCGATCCCGCCTGCCGTTCTGCGGCAGCGATATCCGGTCTGCGCTCCAACAGCTCGGAAGGCAAGCCAACTGGAACCACTGGCGGAGGTGTTTTCAATGGGCTTGGAGCGATCGAGAAACCGGCAGGCGCTTTGCCCGTGAGAATTGCAATGGCGTGCTCGAACTGAGCGCGTTGCACACCAATGTCAATCAGCGCTGCCCGGGTCACAGCCAATTGAGTTCGCGCCTGAGCCACGTCCGCACCCGACGCGACGCCGACGTTGAAACGCTTCTGAGTCAGTTCGAGGTAATCTTGGAACAGCTTCAGCGTGCGCTGCAGGAGGTCCTGGTCTCCATCTAACCCGTGCAGTTCGAAATAGAAGGTCGCCAATTCCGCCTGAAAAGATAAGCGGGCATTTTCTAACTGCGCCGCCGAGGCCTGTGCTAGCGCAGAGTTGGACCGTACACTGCGTCGTATGCTTCCCCAAACATCGGCTTGATAGGACACGTCCACTGGCAAGGTATAGTCCCATCGCGTACCGGAGACGAAGAGCGTTGAATTTGGGGACAGCGTGCTCGACGGTTTCGAACGGCTGACCGAGGGGGAGGTTGAGACCGTGGGAAATAGCCCTGACCGCGCGATGCGCACCGCGTCTCTAGCCTCGCGGTACTGCGCCTCGGCCAACAAAACATTCTGGTTAGAAATATTCACCTGCTCTTCGAGCGCATTCAGTTCCGGATCGTTGTAGATTTCCCACCATTTGCCGCGGACAGCCTGGTCTTTGGGTTGGGCTTCCTTCCATCCGGCGGGAGGCGGTTCTTTGTACACTTGCGGCACGGGGGCCGTAGGCCGGCGATATTTCGGACCCACCATGCACGCGTCCGAAAGCAGCAAAGTAACCACCAGCGGCAACAACAAAGCGACCCTGTGACCGCCGCTGAAAGTATTTGTAGCTGCATTCATGAAATATTTAACCTTCCGAACCAACTAACTCGGATGATCCGCGCCTAGTCGCTCGAAACCCTTCCCACCAGTGTTGAAATCGATCGAAGTACAGATACACCACGGGAGTCGTATACAGCGTCAATAGTTGACTGACAACGAGTCCTCCGATGATTGCGATGCCCAGCGGCCGGCGGAGTTCGGAACCTGTCCCCGTACCCAAGGCCAGCGGTAGAGCGCCCAGCGCAGCCGCCATCGAGGTCATGAGGATGGGGCGAAAACGCAACATGCAAGCCTCGAAGATGGAATCGCGTGAATTCTTGCCTTCGTTTCGTTCGGCGGCCAGCGCGAAGTCCACCATCATGATGGCGTTCTTCTTCACGATGCCGATCAGCAGGATGATGCCGATCATGGCGATCACACTGAGTTCGGTGTGAGTGAGCAGCAATGCCAACAGCGCTCCGATGCCAGCCGACGGAAGCGTAGAGAGAATCGTAATGGGATGAACGTAGCTCTCGTACAAAATCCCGAGCACGATGTACACCGTCGCCAGCGCGGCGGCAATCAATAACGGTTGACTACCGAGCGAATCCTGGTAGGCCTGCGCGGTGCCCGCGTATGCGGTGTGTATGGTTGGCGGAAGACCGATCGTTTTGGCGGCAGCGTCGATGGCCTGCACCGCATCGCCAAGCGCAACTCCTGGCGCCAGGTTGAAGGAGATCGTGGCCGCAGGGAAAAGACCTTGATGGTTGACGGCCAAGGGCGCGGTCAGCGGCCCGTACTTGGCGAAGGCGTTAAGAGGCACCTGCGTACCGCCCGGTGAATGAACGTAGATGTCTCCCAGAAATTGCGGGGTCTGGGTGAACTGTGGCGCTGCTTCCATCACCACGTGATATTGATTCAGTCCCGTGTACATGGTGGACACCTGGCGCTGCCCGAAGGCGTCATACAGAGTGTTGTCGATTAACTGTGGTGAGATGCCAAATCGTGCGGCGGTTTCGCGATCATAGTTGAGCATGGCCTGCATTCCGTAATTCTGCTGATCACTGTTCACGTCAGTAATTATGGGGACGTGTCTGAGTGTCTCCAGCATGCGGGGCGCAAAATTGGTCAAGTCCTGCAGGCTGTCTGCGCGCATGGTGAACTGGTATTGCGCGTTGCTTTGTCGTCCTCCGACACGCACATCTTGCGCCGCTTGCAGGTAAAGCGTCGCACCTGGTACGCGGGCCAGCTTCGGCCGCAGCCGCTTGATGATGTAATCGGCGGTGATCTTCCGCTGGGACAACGGCTTCAGCGAAATGAAAAGCCGCGCGGTGTTAGTCGTGGTGCCTCCACCGCCTCCACTAAATCCGAGGACGTTGTCCACTGCGGGATCCTGATGGACGATGTCAATCATCTGCAGCAGGATGTTGTTCATCGCTTGAAATGAAGTGTCCTGGTCGGCCTGAATAGAGCCCGTGATCCTTCCGTTGTCTTGTTGCGGGAAGAATCCTTTGGGCACCTCAAAGTACAAGTAGACGTTGAGGGCTACCGTGGCCAGCAGCACGAGCAATGTAATCGCTGGATGCCGCAAAACCTGCGTCAACGTTCGTCCGTACCAATTCACCATCCAACGAAAGCCACGCTCAAATGCCTGGCGAAGCCGGCCCTGCGATTCATGCTCTCTCAACAGATGCGCGCACATCATGGGAGTTGCCGTCAGGGAAATCACCATTGAGATGCCGATGGCAATTGACATGGTGACTGCGAACTCGCGAAACAAGCGGCCAACAATGCCGCCCATCAGCAACAATGGAATGAATACGGCGATCAGCGACAGGCTGATGCTGAGCACAGTGAAGCCGATCTCCTGCGCCCCTTTCAGCGCGGCCTGCGCCGGCGTCATGCCTTGTTCGAGATAACGCGTAATGTTCTCGATGACTACGATCGCGTCATCCACCACAAAACCGGTTGAAATCGCCAGCGCCATCAAGGATAGGTTGTCCAGCGTGTAACCGCATAGATACATGCCCCCGAAAGTCCCGATGAGCGACAGGGGAACGGCAATACTGGGAATGAATGACGTCCGTATACTCCCCAGGAATGCGAAAACAACCAGAATTACCAGGATGACCGAGATGATCAACGCTCTTTCTACGTCGCTCACCGAGGCTCGAATCGTCACCGTCTGATCCAGAGCCACCGCCAGGTTGATCGACGACGGGATGGAAGCTTTCAATTGCGGGATGACGGAGCGGACACGGTCCACGGTGTCGATGATGTTGGCCCCCGGCTGGCGGAAAATGATCACCAGTATCGACGGATTCCCATTCGTATAACCTGCGCTGCGGACGTCCTCGACCGAATCCTGTACTTGCGCAATGTCGGAAACTCGCACCGCGGAGCCGTTGTTATAGGCCACCAACAGCGGCCGGTAGTCCACGGCTTTTAGTAGTTGATCGTTGGCGCCCACCTCCCACATTTGCTGCCCATCTGACAGGTGGCCTTTGGGCGCGTTGGCATTGGTGCTGCTCAAAACGCTACGCACTTGCTCCAGGCCGATGCCGTACTTGTTGAGCGCGGTTGGATTCAATTCCACGCGCACCGCGGGCAGCGAGCTTCCTCCCACGACGACCTGGCCTACGCCGCCGATCTGGGCCAGCTTTTGGGCCATGACGGTTGACGCCGCGTCATACATCTCGCCCTTGCTGAGCACGCTTGAGGTCAGAGCGAGAATCATGATGGGAGAATCCGCGGGATTTACTTTGCGGTAGTTGGGATTGCTGGGCAGATTGGCGGGCAAGTAGCCGCGCGCCGCGTTGATGGCTGCTTGCACGTCGCGCGCGGCAGCGTCGATGTTGCGGTTCAAGTCGAATTGCAATGTGATACTGCTTGCTCCCAGGGTGCTCGAAGACGTCATCTCCGTTACCGCGGCGATGCGGCCGAACTGACGTTCCAGAGGAGTCGCCACCGAAGATGCCATGGTTTCCGGACTGGCGCCAGGCAACTGGGCCGATACTGAGATGGTGGGAAAATCAACTTGCGGCAACGGCGCCACTGGGAGCAGCCGAAACGCAACTGCACCCGCTAGTGCTAAAGCCACCATCAACAGCGTGGTGCCGATCGGCCTGCGGATAAATGGTTGTGAAATATTCATTTGCTCAATCCGCCGGAACCAGCCCTGGCTCCGAACCTTTTTCACGCTGTCCGGACAGCCGATTTGCCAGTCGGTCGAACCACAGGTAGATCACAGGTGTGGTGTAAAGCGTCAGCAACTGACTCAATATCAGGCCACCAACGATTGTGATGCCAAGGGGATTCCTGAGTTCAGATCCCATTCCACTGCCCAAAGCCAACGGCAGTCCGCCCAAGAGTGCCGCCATCGTGGTCATCATGATTGGGCGGAACCGCAACAGTGACGCCTGGTAGATAGCATCCACCGGTTTCATGTGTTCATGGCGCTCCGCTTCGAGCGCGAAGTCGATCATCATGATGGCGTTCTTCTTCACAATTCCAATGAGCAGGATGATGCCAATTAACGCAATGACATTGAAATCCTGGCGGCACAGAATAAGAGCGAGCAGCGCGCCTACGCCGGCTGAAGGTAGCGTGGAGAGAATGGTGATGGGGTGAACGTAGCTTTCGTACAAAACACCCAGAACAATGTAGACGGTTACTACGGCAGCGAGAATCAGCCAGGGCTCATTGGAGAGAGATACCTGAAACGCTTCCGCCGTCCCCTGAAATGCTGCCTGGACACTGGCAGGCATACCAATCTCATCCTTCACTTTATTCACTGCTTTGACCGCGTCCCCGAGTGACGCGCCCGGCGCCAGGTTGAAGGACAACGTCACTACCGGAAATTGACCTTGATGGTTCACCGTAATCGGAACCGAAGTTATTTGCACGTTGGCAAAAGTGCTCAACGGCACCTGGCCTCCGCTGGGGAACGCCAGACTCGACGCAATCGGACCAGCGCTCATGGCGCCGGCAGACCCCGGCGTCGAACCGCTGACCGATGCGGCGGAAAGCCCGACTGGAGGGGCGTTCAAAGCCGTGCGTGGCGCAGCCGCCGTGCCCCCGGCGACCACGCCGCTGGACGACGACGTAGTCCCCGAGCGTATATAGAGGTCGCTAAGATCATGTGGCCCTTCCTGGAATCCGGGCTTCACCTCGAGCACGACGTGGTACTGATTCAACTGCGTGAACATGGTTGAGATCTGCCGCTGTCCGTAAGCGTCGTACAACGTCTGGTCGATCATGGAGGGCGTGATCCCCAGGCGAAAAGCAGTGTTACGGTCAAAAACCAGTTTGGCCCCGAGCCCCAACACCTGTTGGTCGCTGGCCACATCGCGCAGTTCGGGAACTTGTTGAAGCTTAGCCAGCATTTTCGGTGCGAGCATGTTCAGTTCGTCAAGGTTAGGATCTTCGAGCGTGTACTGAAACTGAGTGCGGCTGACGCGATCTTCTACCGTGAGGTCCTGCACCGGTTGCATGAACAGCGTGATGCCGGACACGCTGGCCAATTCCGGCTGCATGCGTCGAATTACATCGCTTGCCGGAATCTTCCTCTCCTCGAGTGGTTTTAGATTGATCAGAATGCGGCCGCTGTTCAAGGTAGTGTTGGTTCCGTCGACTCCAATAAAAGAGGACAGGCTCGCGACCGCTGGGTCCTTCAAAATCACGTTCACTAATTGTTGCTGTCGCTCGGCCATGGCAGGAAAAGAAATGCTCTGGGTAGCGTCGGTAATGCCCTGAATGACGCCCGTATCCTGAATGGGGAAAAAACCTTTTGGAATCCAGAGATATAAGAGAAGAGTGAAAAGCAGAGTGCCGAGCGCGACCAACAGCGTGGTGGTCTGAAAGCGCAGCACGACTTGCAGTGTCCTTCCATAGAAAGCGATCACTCTTTCAAATACCCGCTCCGACGCGCGGTAGAAACGACCTTGCTTTTCCGCCGGAGTGTGCTTGAGCAGTTTGGAGCACATCATCGGAGTAAGCGTTAGCGATACGACCGCCGAAACCAGAATGGTGACGCACAAGGTGACGGCAAATTCGCGGAACAGCTTCCCGACAATGTCACTCATGAACAGCAGCGGGATCAGCACCGCCGTCAGCGAGATGGTGAGCGACACAATCGTAAAGCCGATCTGCTGCGAGCCTAGCAACGCCGCGCGCAACGGAGGCTCACCTTCTTCTATATAGCGGACGATATTCTCGATCATCACGATGGCGTCATCCACCACAAAGCCGGTGGAGATGGTCAAAGCCATCAGCGTCAGGTTGTTCAAGCTATAGCCAAGCAGATACATCACGCCAAAAGTGCCAATGAGCGAGAGCGGCACCGCCACACTGGGAATGATGGTGGCAGAAAGATTGCGCAGAAACAGGAACATCACCATGACAACCAGACCGACGGTCAGCATCATTTCGAATTGCACGTCTTTCACTGACGCGCGGATTGTCGTGGTACGGTCGGTAAGTATGCTCACCTGAATCGAGTTGGGCAGCGTGCCGGTGAGCTGCGGGAGAAGCTGTTTGATGCGATCAGTGACCGCGATAATGTTCGCGCCCGGCTGGCGCTGGATGTTCATGATTACCGCAGGCACGTCGTTCATCCAGGCCGCCTGGCGCAAGTTCTCGGCGTCGTCACTCACATGTCTGCCAGTTTTACCGGCGCGCCGTTTTTGTAGGCGATCACCAGCGGAGCGTAATCGCTGCTCGACAGCAATTGATCATTGGCGCCGATCTGGTATGCCTGGTGTGCGCCGTCAAAACTGCCTTTGGCCTGGTTCACACTGCTAGAGGCGATGGCGGTGCGGAGGTCCTCCAGGTTCAAGCCATAGTTCGCCAGCGCCGTGGGATTCGCCTGGATGCGGACCGCGGGTTTCTGTCCTCCACTGATGCTGACCAGCCCGACCCCGGGCAACTGCGAGATCTTTGGCGCCAACCTGGTATCAGCAAGATCTTCCACTTTCGATAGAGGCAGCGTCGCGGAAGTTAATGCCAGAGTCAAAATCGGAGTGTCGGCCGGATTGATCTTGCTGTACAACGGCGGAGTAGGAAGGTCAGCCGGCAAGAAAGTCCCCGAGGCATTGATGGACTGCTGGACCTCCTGTTCCGCAACGTCGATGTTCAAGCTGAGATTGAACTGCAGAGTAATGACGGAACTGCCGTCCGAACTCGTAGAAGTCATTTGCTGCAGTCCGGGCATCTGGCCAAATTGACGTTCCAGCGGAGCCGTGACCGATGAAGCCATCACATCCGGACTGGCGCCCGGATAAAAAGTGACTACCTGGATGGTGGGATAGTCAACCTGAGGCAATGCGGATACAGCCAATTGCCGGTACGCAACCCCGCCCGCCAGCAGAATGCCAACCATCAGCAGCGATGTGGCTACCGGCCGCTGGATGAATATGCGTGACGGATTTATGGGACCTCCTTCACGCTTGCTGTGTCGGTATTTCGACACGGCGTCACCACTTCGACACTCCAGCTTGATGTCTGGAGGACACACCCCTCCACAATCATGCACATTCTTCTTTTGATGAAGCAATCGCAAGGCCAGATCCCAATCTGACAAACTTTTACATAGCTTTAGCAAATTCATACATTTTGGGGCCTGGGCTGCGGATGGGAGTTTGGGTTTTGGAAACGGAGTGCGTTCAGCGAATCCTAACCCTTTGCTTATGACTTCCTAACTGCTACGTCCGTAGCATGAATTTCAGCGGCCTTTGAACAGGAAGTAACGCGCCGCAAAATTGAAACTTAAGGAGGTTGCCGATGTTAAAAGAGTCACTACTCCCACTTGTTATCTCCGGTCTTCTCTTTACCGCTGCATCCATGGCAGTGGCGCAGGAAGACGGAACTGATGACGGGCAGAGTGCGCCTTCCATGCAGCAATCAGAGCAGAGTGGGAATCGCGGGATGGATCCCACACAGCGCACCGAACGATTAGCCAAGCAACTTAATCTCACAGCCGATCAGCAGACGAAGGTGCAAGGGATTCTCCAGCAGCAACAGACATCCATGCAGAACATTCGCCAGGATTCTTCGCTGTCGCCGCAAGATCGTCGAACGAAGATGATGGATATTCGCGGCGCTACGAACAGTCAAATCCGCGCTCTTCTGACGGCTGATCAGCAACAGAAGTGGGATCAGATGCAGAACGGCCAACAGCGACAGGGACGGGGACAGGATCGCGACTCGGACGATGATGACGCCGACCCGCAGCCACCCGATCAAACATAACTGGCATGGGGCAGAGATGCTCGAGCCCTGGCCACTAATTCTTTAATAAGGAGTGAAATATGAATATCAGAAAGTTGTGGAGTGTAGTCTTCAGTATTGTTCTTGCTTGTGCGGTTCTCCTACCTCTTGCCCGTGCAAGCGAAGAGGATCAGCAAACCAAAGTCACGTTCGATCAGCCGGTGGAGATTCCGGGCACCGTCCTGCCCGCAGGAAGCTATTGGTTCGTTCGCGACACGAACTCTCTCAATATCGTGCGAGTCTTCAGTCTTGACTGGAAGACCTTGTACGCGACGGAACTTACTACGTCCACGGAACGCAGGGAACCGGCGGACCACACCACGTTTACATTTGCAGAGCGGGAATCATCAAAGCCTGAAGCCATGCTCAAGTGGTTTTTCCCTGGCGAAACCATCGGTCACGAGTTCATCTATCACAAACAAGAGGAGAGAGAACTCACGCATGACCAGCAGCAGACGGTTATGGTTGCCCCGGAGAGCGCGAGACCGGTGCACTCGGGGTCGTGATTCCAAAGTTGCCCCGGAGTGGACTGTGGTCTTAGGTCACGGCCACTGCTTGACCCGGAAGACTGGTAGGGCGGAATGGATCTCCGCCCTCACCCACTCGAACTACGTTCTCGGTATTGCGCCGCCCGCGAATTCATAACTCCAAGTCAAGATTCCGTAACGACATCGTAAAGCTATGTAAAACTGCGCGACCCTGATTGCGAAGGCGGGTTGTATTGGATAGTTCACCATTTGGGAGAGTCGAAATGTCTGCACATATCGTGTTACTGTTCGAACCCCTTCGTGCATCTAAACTAACGGAGCTGTCTGTTGCCGACGAACTACAAAGAGCCGGCTATCAAGTGATAGAAGCTCACAGCCTGAGTATGGCCGCCGCCCTTTTATTCGTCAGTCCCGCATTGGAGGCGGTTGTGATTGATGCCGCCAGCGACCAAATCGCCGCGAAACTTGCTGACAGTGTGAGCGCCATAAGACCGGGGCTCCCGATGTTCAGGGCGGCAAACATGGAAGCGCAAGCAGATGGGCAAGCGGTGAACGAACGGACCGAGGTTATATCAACTCTCGATGGACTTCTTAACCAGCGTATTGCATGACACGTGTTGCGAATCGGCAATTCGGAGATTGTTTTCCTGGCCATTGATCTCGGTCAAAAGACGTGGCAGATCATGAAGTACGGGGCCATCCATCACATCGCCGGAGCAGGGTCTTGCGTGTAAGTTTTCCCCACCGGGTGATGCGGTTGTTGTTGTCCATCGGAATCGTGGCGGCCATCGTCACGGTATGTGTTTTCGCGCCTCACGTTGACGTAACCACTGTAATGCTAGTGCTCCTCTTGGCGGTGCTGATCATTGCCAGCCGGTGGGGCCTTTGGGAATCCGTAGCTGCGGCGGGGGCGGGAGCGCTCCTGCTCGACTATTTTTTTCTGCCACCGCCAGGTTGGGGCATAGAAGCTCCGCAACACTGGGTAGCGCTGGCTACGTTTCTTGGCATCGCGCTGGTAGCTGGCAAACTGGCGGAGCGGGCGACTGCGCAGGCCATCCAGGAGATGGAGCGCCGCATAGAAAGCGAGCGCCTCTACACTTTCGCGCAACAGTTCGTGGGCAGTGGCAGCTTTGAGGTCATTGTTTCCGGCGCCTTGGACTCAATGGTGCGGGTTTTCGAGTTGAGATCCGCTGCCTTCTACAATCCTGATACCGGCGAAGTCATTCGCTCAGGGTTGGTCGAAAACGCAATTCCGGAAGATAAGCTCCGCGATACAGCTCTTCACCTCACATTTCAAACCGATCACGACGTTCTGTTGATTCCTATCTCGATTGAAGGCAGGCCGATCGGCAGTCTCGCGGTCTGCGGAGACGATGTTTCCCAACCCATGCTGAGAGCCGTGGCCGAGCGCATGGAGATCGGGCTGGCCAAAGCCCGCGCCTTGGAGCAGTTGAACGAGACTGAGGCCGTGCGCAAGAGCCAGGAACTGGCGTCGGCGGTTTTGGATTCTCTGATTCACGAGATCAAAACTCCTCTTAGCGTGGTGAAGACCGCGGCCACGGCACTGCTATATAGGGATTTGCGGGTTGCCGCCAGAGTGGAATTGTCCGCCATCATCAGTGAAGAAATTGATCAGGTGGATACCACGATTAACGAGGTTTTTTGGCGGGCGCAGATGGAATCGGGAACTTTGCAACCAGAAATCGGGCCACACGATATTCACCAACTGGTCAAGACTTCGCTCGGGGAACTCCGAACCCGGCTTAGCGCCAGGCCATTGAAAATTGAGATTCCTGATTTTCTCCCCCCGGCAGATTTCGACTTTCACATGATTAAGGTGGTGTTCAAAGAACTAGTCAATAACGCGCTGAAGTACTCACCGGATAGATCGCCTCTCACCATCTCCGCTCAACTGGATGGCGCGGAGATCGTTACCGGCGTGGAGGATTCCGGAATCGGCTTCAGCAAAGAAGAAGAGGCGCGTGTCTTCGAGCGGAATTACCGGGGAACGGCTACCGCATCCGGAACGGGTTTAGGCCTGGCGATTGCCAAAACCATCGTGGAAGCCCACGGTGGACGTCTTGGGTCGATCAGCATACCCGGGAAGGGTTCGATGTTCTATTTCTCCCTGCCCGCTTCTTTGGAGAGTCTAGC
>Ga0193730_1000227_pt1 | contig 17919 bp, 8 predicted proteins | sample U1a1metaG_FD_144919 | JGI IMG/M metagenome (GOLD analysis project Ga0193730, IMG submission 144919) | Soil microbial communities from a riparian zone of the East river system, Colorado, United States - U1a1 | ecosystem: Environmental > Terrestrial > Soil > Riparian zone | place: USA: East River...
ACTATCGGGGCGTGCTTTGCAGTTTACCGTGGTAAGGGCTGCGGATTTCTGGAGCCCGTTTATCACGAGTGTCTAGAGATTGAGCAGGAATTCCAGCGAATTCCATTTTTGTCGAAACCACCGCAGACATTGCAATATCGCGGCCGCACTTTGATCCAAACATTCAATCCTGATTTTATTTGCTACGATAAAATTATTCTGGAGATCAAAGCCGTCTCTGAATTGTGCGACGAACATCGTGCCCAGGTCTTGAATTATCTTAGCGCGACCGACTGCAAATTGGGTTTACTCGTCAACTTCGGTCATTACCCTGGGATGGAGTACGAGCGTCTGCTCCGCAGAAGCCAGGAACCTGTCGATCTCCAACTCTAAAAATTTCGCGTCTTTTCGTGTGTTTAGTGGGCCAAAAATGATTATTCCCTGGCTAATCCTGCTCGCGCCGCTGGTTAGCGCGGCCGTAATCACGTTGTTTACGCTTCGATGGAAAACATTGAGTAGCGCGATCTCAATCGCTGCGATCCTTGTAAGTTTTATTTGCAGTTGTCTGATCTTCGCACACCGAACTGTCGCCGCGGCTGAGTTCACATGGATCGGTATCAACGGCGTCTTCCATGTCCCGCTTGGCCTGACATTGGACCAGTTAAGCAGGACTATGGCCGTTCTGGTTTCGGGCATCGGCGCGCTCATTCACATCTACTCGCTGGGGTATATGCGAGATGACGAAGGCAAGTCCCGCTATTTCGCGGCGCTGTCGCTCTTCATGTTCGCGATGCTCGGTATCGTCTTCGCAAACAATTTCGTGATGCTCTTTATTTTTTGGGAATTGGTCGGCTTTACCTCTTACGTTTTGATCGGCCACTGGTTTTATCGCGACGCGGCTGCGGATGCGGCCAACAAAGCATTCATTACAACGCGCATTGGCGATTTCGGATTCATGATTGGAATCCTCATGGTTTGGATGGCAACCGGATCTATTGTTTTTGCTGAGATCGCGCCGCGGATGTCGACGTTAGCTGGTCATCCGCTCTTTCTGACAACCGTCGCCCTTTTGATTTTCTGCGGTGCGGTTGGAAAGTCGGCCCAGTTTCCGCTTCACGTCTGGTTGCCGGACGCGATGGAAGGTCCGACGCCAGTTTCCGCGTTGATCCATGCCGCGACCATGGTCGCGGCCGGTGTTTACATGCTGGTTCGTGTTGCGTTCGTCATTCAAGGTTCTCCGACCGCGCTTCTAGTCGTCGCATGGATCGGCACAATCACCGCAGTGATGGCTGCGCTAATCGCAACGCAGCAGGACGATATCAAGCGCATTCTGGCCTACTCCACGCTCTCACAACTTGGTTACATGGTGATGGCAGTGGGTCTCGCCTCCAATGATGCGGCCATGTTTCACCTGTTTACCCATGCGTTCTTCAAAGCGCTCCTCTTTCTAGGCGCCGGCTCAGTTATTGTGATGCTTCATCACGAACAGAACATTTGGAACATGGGAGGGCTTTCCCGAAAACTTCCGATCACATTTGCTAGTTTCCTCGTGGGGGCGCTCGCGTTGATCGGGTGCCCGCCGTTCAGCGGATTTTTCAGCAAAGACGCAATCCTTGCTCTCGCCTACGAACGTAACACAGCGATCTTCGCGGTCGCACTGTTTACCGCATTCCTCACGGCGTTCTACGTCATCCGCATGCTCGTCATCGTTTTCTTCGGAAACGCCCGGAGCGACATCGCCCGTGAAAGCCACGAATCACCACCGGTAATGACTGTGCCGTTAATTGTGCTCGCGCTCCTCGCGACGCTCGGTGGATTTGCATTTTTCGCGCGAAGCTTCCTCACGCTGCCGGTCGAAAGGGAAATTGCCATCTTTGTTCCGGCGCTTGCGATCGCCGCGTTGATTGCGGGAAGTGGACTGGCGATTGCTCTTTACCGCAACCGGGCTAGTGAACCGGTGGATCTGGAGCTATTGCGCCACAAGTTTTATTTCGACGAGGTTTACAGCTCGCTGATTCACTGGACGCAGGAACTCCTCGCACATGTGTCAGCCTTCGTTGATCGATGGATCATCGACGTTGGCGCCGTTGGCGGAAGCAGTCGCGGAGCCTGGGGCATCGGCGCTCTCTTGCGGCTGGTTCAAGTGGGAAATCTGCAAGCTTACGTGTTCCTGTTTGGTGTCGGGGTCGTCGCTATCATCTACTTCGCCGTTTTCCGATTCTGAAGTTTTGGCCCACGAAACACACGAAATGACACCAAAAGAAAAACGAGAGTTGATTCAAAAGGAGGAAAGCTACGCAATCATCGGAGCCTGCTTTGCGGTCTATAAGGACAAAGGCTGTGGTTTCCACGAACCCGTCTATCATGAGTGTTTGGAGATCGAATTCGAATTCCAAAAGATTCCGTTTCTATCAAAGCCGCCGCAAACATTGCAGTATCGCGGCCGCACGCTCGTTCAATCGTTCTCCGCTGATTTTCTTTGCTATGACAAAATTATCCTCGAGATCAAAGCCGCTTCTTAATCGACGAGCACCGGGCGCAAGTCTTGAATTATCTCAAATTGGGTCTGCTCGTGAACTTTGGCCATTATCCGAGATTGGAATATGAGCGCCTCCTGCCGAGGGAATACGAACCAGCCGATCTTCGTCTTTGAAATTTTCGCGTCTTTTAGTGTGTTTCGTGGGCAAATAAATCTTTAACCCGTCCGCCTCCCTCTAATGGTTCTTTTTATCATTTTCTGCCCGATCGTCGCGGCCATCTTAATCATGGTCGGCGCGCCTGCCCGCAAAACGGCATTAATCGCATCGGTTTTGACGTTTGCCGCTGCGCTGTATCTCCTTGCGACTTTTGGAGACGGCGAACACGGCTTTCAACGCGTCACCTCATTTACGATATCTCCCGAATGGCGACTGAGCTTCACGACTGGCATCGACGGCTTGAGTCTGATTATGGTGCTGCTTGCTACGATCGTCACGCTGGCCGCAATCTGGTTCGCCGGGACTATCGAGAGATATGAGAATGCATTCTATGCCTGTCTCTTGTTCATTTCCGGCGGCGCAATCGGCGCGTTTACGTCAATCGATTTATTTTTCTTCTATGCATTTCACGAGCTAGCGCTTATTCCCACGTTTTTATTGATTGGAATCTGGGGAAGTGGAAATCGAGTCTCGGCAGCCTGGAAAATTACAATCTATCTCGCGATCGGCAGTTTCATTTTACTGCTTGGCCTGATCCTGCTTTATCAAAGCGTCCCGTTAGGTTGGCGCAGCTTTGACATTCGTGAATTAACGGTCGGAGCTTCTATGGGTCTAATCCCAGCAGAAGCACAACATCACATCTACCTGCTGTTGCTTGTCGGCTTTGGAATTCTCGTTTCGCTTTTCCCTTTTCACACATGGGCGCCGGAAGCTTACGCCTCTGCTCCAGCCCCGGCGGCAATGTTGCATGCAGGAGTGCTAAAAAAAATTGGACTGTACGGCCTTTTGCGTCTGGCCATTCCGCTGCTGCCTGAGGGCGCGCGTCACTGGGCTGGTCTGCTCGTGGTGCTGTTGCTGGGGAACATCATTTACGTAGGGCTGGTTACAATCGCCCAGAAGCGGCTCGATTGGATGCTCGGTTACTCGAGCGTGATGCACATGGGCTACATCTTCCTCGGGATCGCTAGCGCCACGATTCTCGCAACGACTGGCGCTGTGGTGTTGATATTTGCTCACGGCCTTTCCATCGCGCTGTTGTTTGCCATCGCCGGAGAACTGCGCCAGCGAACGGGCACATTGGCTTTCGACGAACTTGGCGGTCTTGCCAGGATCATGCCCTTCGCGGGACTCGCTTTTGGATTTGGCGTATTCGCCGCGGTCGGTCTTCCCGGGTTCGCCAACTTTGCCGGCGAAATCATGATCTTTTTTGGCGCGTTCAAACACGGCTGGACGATGGATGGCTTTCACATTTTTCAAATCGCGACGGTGCTGGCGCTTTGGGGGGTGGTAATCTCAACGGTTTACATGCTGCGCGCCTATCGCAAAACGTTTATGGGCACGCTAAGCGAGCAGTGGAAGCAACTTGTCGATCTTCGACCGACCCTGCGTGTGCCGGTGACCCTGCTGGTCGGTGCGCTCATTTGTTGCGGATTTTTTCCGCAGACGTTTGTGCAAATGGTGGCGCCCACGTTCCGCACGTATCTCACGACGAACACAAGCCATCTCACAGACATGCAGACCTGTAGGGACGGCGCTGTGCACCGTCCGCCAGGTTTGGGGCTAAGCGGCAGAAACACCCCACCCGCCTCCTTGCTACTCCGGCGCGGCAGGCAGGTACGTGGCTACAGCGAGGTCGCGTGGAGGTGAGCATGATCACCGCGCCAGAACTGGAGGTTGCGGTGCTGGTGCTCGGGATGGTGATCCTGATGGTCGAAGCGTTCGCCAGCAAAATCGACAAACGAATTCTAGCCTTCATTGCAATTACCGGTCTGGCGATAGTTTTTGTGGCGAGCTTCTTCGTGGCTCCATTTGCCTCGCCCAATCAAGCGACAGGCTTCTGGAGCTTTTACACTGCTGACCGGTTATCGATCTTCTTCAAACAGTTCGCGCTGCTGACGACGATCCTCGTGCTTATCATGATGATCGACTACGCCCCGGTCGTGCGCAGGTCCTTTCCCGGTGCGGAAGACGGTGTGGGCGAGTTTTTCGCAATCCCAATCTTTACCTGCGCCGGACTGATGTATTTGGTGTCGGCCATTGATTTCGTCTTCATCTTTGTCTCGCTCGAGCTGGTCACGATCTCCTTTTATGTGCTCGTCAGCTTTACCCGGCGCAATCCGATTACTCTCGAAGCGGGCACAAAATATCTGGTGCTCAGCACAGTCTCCACGGCGTTTCTTGTGTATGGAATCGCGTGGATTTTCGGTGTGACCGGCCAGACAAATCTGCACCAGCTCACACAGGCGCTGGCAAATCCGGATGTCGATCGCGGCGCAGCGCTGCTCGGCATGGTGTTTGTTCTGGTCGCGCTTGGTTTCAAGATTGCAGCGGTGCCGTTCCAAATCTGGGTGCCGGATGTTTATCAAGGTGCGCCCACTCCGGTAACTGCGTATCTCTCGGTGGGTTCGAAAGCGGCGGGCTTTGTTGTGCTGCTACGGGTTTTACTGCCGTTCCTGACGCTGCCGCAAACACAGCGGCTGATCGTTCTGATCGCACTGCTGACATTGATCTACGGAAATCTTGCCGCGCTGCCACAAGCAAACCTGAAACGGCTCCTTGCTTATTCGAGCATCGCGCATGCGGGCTATCTGCTTATCGGAGTTGTCTGTTTCGATATCCGCGCGGTTACTTTCTATTTGGTGGCTTACTTGCTGATGACGCTGCTCAGTTTCGCAGTTTTGATAATTGTCGCGCAGCAAACCGGCGAAGAGATTGCCGATTTTGATGGTCTGGCCAAACGTTCGCCATTTCTCGCATTCGCGATGCTGGTCGGGATGGTTTCGCTGGCGGGTGTCCCGTTTACTGCGGGATTCTTAGGCAAGTTTTATATTTTTTATGCAGCAGTCTTGCAGCGCCAGATCGCGCTGGTCGTCGTTGGAGTGATCACCGTTGGCTGCGGATTCTATTATTATCTCAAAGTCGTTCGCGCCATGTACTGGCAGTCAACGCCGAACCCTACTAAAATACCCGTGAGCGGGCTGTCACGCATGGCAATCAGCGCGCTGGTAATTGCAACAATCTGGCTGGGCGTTTATCCCCAGCCGATTTTTGATGCGTTGAAACGTTAAAGGCGTTACAAGCGTTACAAGAGTTACAACGGCGTTTGGACTTTTGCCGTTGTAACCTTGTAACGATCTAACATTTCCTGTGCCCGCGTTCTATGGCGTACAACCGGGTGTTAGCGCGCCCTTGTTGTAACTTTCGAGCACAGTCGCGTCGGTCACCATTGCCTGCCCGTTCGCCGACGATGGCTTGACACGGTACGGCAGCTTGCCGCTGGACCCGCTCAAGAGACTGTCCGAATGAGTGATCGTGCTGCTCACAGGTGCCGGATCAGAGCCATTGGCAACGTTCAGCTTGGCGGCGATCAATTGATCGGCCAGTATCAGGCTGGCGTCAGCGCTCTTTCCGGAGCCAATTGGAGTATTGAGAATTATCAGCAACTCCGTCTTCAAATAGCTCTGGCTGCCTAAGGTGAGGTTATTCACAGGCCACGCGTTAGGATTGTTTTTCCAGTAACCCTGTGGCTGCGGACAAACGCTCGTGGGCGTGGGTGTCGGCGTTGGGGTAGGAGTAGGAGTAGGCGTAGGCGTTGCCGTAGCTGTCGCCGTCGCCGTAGGGGTTGGAGTAAACGTTGCCGTAGCTGTCGCTGTAGGCGTGGGAGTCGGAGTCGGTGCCGCTACGGCCAGGTATTTGGAATCGCTGGGAATGCCGTTGGTAAAGACAGTCACCAAGGCGGGGCCGGCAGGAAAATTATTCACCGGGGTCGAAGTAAAGGCGGTATCGGACCAGCCTGCGATCGGATCTACCGGGAGGAAGGCGACCTGGCTGTTGTCGATGGCGCGCAGTTGGACCACCGGATAATTCGTCGAGGAATCCTGGCCGTTCCCGCTGGAGGCTTGCGAGATGCCTTGGAACCGCGAGCCAGTCAGCATGAGGCTGCTGCCCGTTATCAGGGATGAAGTCGCGGTGGCGATTTGCGGCTGCCAATCAGGCCGGAGAAACCCGAGCCCAACATCGTACAGTTCCGCGCTCGCGAGATAGTGGCTGGTGCCAAATCCTGCTGCGACGAGCACCTTGCCGTTGGGCAGCAACGTCGCCGTGTGAACATAGCGTGGGGTGACGAGGCTGCCGGTGGCGGTCCAGGTGCCGGTGGCCGGATCGTACAGTTCCGCGCTCGCGAGATAGCCGCTGGTGCCAAATCCTCCTGCCACGAGCACCTTGCCGTTGGGCAGCAACGTCGCCGTGGGAAAATCGCGTGCGGTGACGAGGTCGCCGGTGGCGGCCCAGGTCCCGGTGGCCGGATCGTACAGTTCCGCGCTCGCGAGATAGCCGCTGCTATCAAGTCCTCCTGCCACGAGGACCTTGCCGTTGGGCAGCAACGTCGCCGTGTGCTGATGGCGTGCGGTGCCGAGGCTGCCGGTGGCACTCCAAGTCCCGGTGGTCGGATCGTACAGTTCCGCACTCGCAGAAGGATTGAAGCCGCCATCATATCCCCCTGCCACGAGCACCTTGCCGTTGGGCAGCAATGTCGCCGTGTGCTGCTCGCGTGCGGTGGCGAGGCTGCCGGTGGCACTCCAGGTCCCGGTGGTCGGATCGTACAGTTCCGCGCTGGTAAGAAAGACGCCATTATATCCCCCTGCCACCAGCACCTTGCCATTGGGCAGCAACGTCGCCGTGTGCCGATAGCGTGCGGTGACGAGGCTGCCGGTGACGGTCCAGGTCCCGGTGGCCGGATCGTACAGTTCCGCGCTCGCGAGATAGCCGCTGCTGTTAGAACCTCCTGCCACGAGCACCTTGCCGTTGGGCAGCAACGTCGCCGTGTGAAAATCGCGTGCGGTGACGAGGTTGCCGGTGGCGGCCCAGGTCCCAGTGGCCGGATCGTACAGTTCCACGCTCACGAGAAAGCCGCTGCTGCCATTTCCACCTGCCACGAGCACCTTGCCGTTGGGCAGCAACGTCGCCGTGTGCTGAGTGCGTGCCGTGTTTAGGCTGCCCGTGGCACTCCAAGTCCCGCTGGCTGGATCGTACAGTTCTGCGCTGGTTAGAGGGCCGCTAGTACCAAATCCCCCTGCTACCAGCACCTTGCCGTCGGGCAGCAACGTCGCCGTGTGAACATGGCGTGGGGTGACGAGGCCGCCGGTGGCGGTCCAGGCCCCGGTGGCCGGATCGTACAGTTCCGCGCTCGCGAGAACGCCGCTGTTGCCAACTCCTCCTGACACGAGCACCTTGCCGTTGGGCAGCAACGTCGCCGTGTGATCGCGTGCGGCGCCGAGGTCGCCGGTGGCGGTCCAGGTCCCGGTGGCTGGATCGTACAGTTCCGCGCTCGCAGACGGATTGAAGCCGCTATCAAGTCCTCCTGCCACGAGCACCTTGCCGTTGGGCAGCAACGTCGCCGTGTGCTGATAGCGTGCGGTGTTGAGGCTGCCGGTGGCACTCCACGTCCCGCTGGCCGGGTCGTACAGTTCCGCGCTCGTAAGAGCGAGGAAGCTGGTACCAAATCCCCCTGCCACGAGCACCTTGCCGTTGGGCAGCAACGTCGCCGTGTGAACATAGCGTGCGATGACGAGGCTCCCCGTGACACTCCAGCTCCCGGTGGTCGGATCGTACAGTTCCGCGCTGGTAAGAAAGACGCCATTATATCCTCCTGCCACCAGCACCATACCGTTGGGCAGCAACGTCGCCGTGTGCAAATCGCGTGCGGCGCCGAGGCTGCCGGTGGCGGTCCAGGTCCTGGTGGCCGGATCGTACAGTTCCGCGCTCGCGAGAAAGCCGCTGCTGCCAAGTCCTCCTGCCACGAGCACCTTGCCGTTGGGCAGCAACGTCGCCGTGTGAGCAACGCGTGCCGCGTTTAGGCTGCCGGTGGCGGTCCAGGTCCCGGTGGCCGGATCGTACAGTTCCGCGCTGGTTAGATAGTTGACGCCATCATATCCCCCCGCCACGAGCACCTTGCCGTTGGGCAGCAACGTCGCCGTGTGCAAATAGCGTCCGGTGTTAAGGCTCCCGGTGTTGCCAAATGTGAACGGGGCATAGGCGGGAGAGAGGCTCTGGGACGACGCTGGTCCTGCAATCACCAGCTCCTTATCGCCGCCCGCGACGGGGTTAATGGGCGCGCTCAATCCCCTCGTCGCTGGAGTGGCCTTGAAACCAGAGGCTAGTAAGACTGTCGAAATAGATAGCAGAGCAATCGAGAGGGCGACTTGGAGCGCCCAACCGCGGGTAGAATTATTTTGTTGTTTTTTCATAGATGTTTTCCTTTTGGTTTCCCTTTCGGGTAATGTTTGTCATTTGCCATCTGTTCCCGGAAATTCGGAACGAAGTTCCCGAAAACTTCAAGAGAACCCAACTTTTTGAGACACGAATTACACGAATGGTCACGAATCAAATCTCTTAACGCTGGACTCACTTGATTTGGGTTAATTCGTGCGGGGTTCGTGGAATTCGTGTCGTGCCTCCAGATAATTCTGGTTTTTCAGCAAAACACTTGCCACCGCGCTGTCACGGATCGCGATCAGCGCGCTGATCATCCCGACGATCTGGCTGGGCGTTTACCCGCAGCCGATTTTTGACGCATTAAAGCGTTAAAAGAATTACAAGCGTTACAAAAGTTACAACGACGTTTGGACTTTTGCCGTTGTAACCCTGTAACGATCTAACATTTCCTGTGCCCGCGTTCTATGGCGTACAACCGGCCGTGAGTGCGCCGTTGTTGTAACTTTCGAGCACAGTCGCGTCGGTCACCATTGCCTGCCCGTTTGCCGACGATGGCTTGACATGGTACGGCAGCTTGCCGCTGAACCCGCTGAACAGACCGTCCGCATGGGTGATCGTGCTGCCCACAGGTGCCGGATCAGAGCCATTGGCGACGTTCAGCTTGGCGGCGATGAGCTGATGGGCAAGTATCAGGCTGGCGTCAGCGTTCTTCCCAGAGCCAATTGAAGTATTGAGAATTATCAGCAGCTCTGTCTTCAAATAGCTCTGGCTGCCCAAGGTGAGCCTATTCACAGGCCACGCGTTAGGATTGTTTTTCCAATAACCCTGTGGCTGCGGACAAACGCTCGTCGGCGTAGGTGTCGGAATGGGCGTCGGCGTGAGTGTAGGTGTTGGCGTTGACGTTGGTGTAGCTGTTGGGGTCACAGTAGCTGTAGCTGTCGCTGTTGGAGTCGGAGTCGGCGTAGACGTTGCAGTAGGTGTAGGTGTCGGGGTTGGCGACGCCTCCACCTCGAACGCGCCGATATCGATGCGACCGTTCACGACGCGCGGAAAATCGGAGCCGCGCTGATCGTAATCGGGCGGCGAAGTAAAGCTTGGATCGCCGGCATCAATAGCCGGGCTACCGACCAACAGCTCGTGCGTGAAGGTCGGGCCGCCGTTGTCCTGAAGCGGTCCAAGCATCGGGTCGGTGTTGATCCGGTCCCCCATAGCAGTCAAGAAACCACCGCCATTATCACTGCTGAAATTGTAGCCATCCGAGCTGATAGTACCGTCGATATTGAAGATGTTTTCTCCCGAAGCGCCCGTCTTCAGAATCGTGTTCCCGATCTCCAGCGTCGCGCTACCGGAGGAACCGTAGTTGTAGATGCCGCCGCCGGAGTAAGTGGACGAGTTGCCGCTTAGCGTGCTGTTGAGAATGGTCAGCGTCGCGCTACCGGAGGAATTGCCGTCGTTGCAGATGCCGCCGCCGACCGAGCTGGCCGAGTTGCTGCTTAGTGTGCTGTTGCTGATGGTGAGCATCACGCTGCCGGAGAAACCCGCGTTGTAGATGCCGGCGCCGGAGTTGGCCGAGTTGCCGCTCAGTGTGCTCTTGTTGATGGTGAGCGTCGCGCTGCCAGCGAAACCGTGGTTGCAGATGGCGCCGCCGATGCTGTTGGTTGAGTTACCACTCAGTGTGCTGTTGTTGATCGTAAGAATTGCGCTGCCGTAGTCACCGATGTTGTAAATTCCGCCGCCGAAGGCAGTGACTGAGTTGCCGCTTAGGGTGCTGTTGTTGATGGTGAGCGTCGCGCTGCCGGAGTAACCCTTGTTGCAGACGACGCCTCCGTGGTAGGCTGAGTTGCCGCTGAAGGTGCTGTTGTTGATAATAAGCGTCGCGTTACCGAGGAAAGCGCCATCGTTGAGGATGCCGCCACCGTTGGTAGAAGCTGAGTTGCCGCTTAGTGTGCTGTTGTTGATCGTAAGCGTCCCATGATTGTTCCAGATACCGCCGCCATCAAAAGCGTAGCCGTTGGTAATAGTCAGTCCGGAGATGGTGACCGTTCTACCCCAGCCGATGTAAAAGGCGCGGCTGGCATGGTTGCCATCGACTGCCAGGTTGTTTGAACCGGGACCGCTGATGTTGATACTTTTCTCCACTAGCAGTTGGTCGGTCGTCAGGGTAATAGTGCCGGTGACTCCGAAGTCGATCGTGTCGCCGTCATTGGCATCCGCGATCGCCTGCCGTAGTGAGCCCGCGCCGCTGTCGTTAGTGTTGGTCACGGTAATTGTCGCTGCCTGAGTGGTCAGTGCGATAAGGCACAATGCGCTCAACCAGGTGGCAAACAGAATCCGGCGTCTATTTGAGTTAAAGATGCGCTGAGACATAAGTGATCCTTTCATTTCCTTCCAAGAATTAAGCGGCGCGTTTCGGGAAACCGTCTTACAAAGCCGTCGCAGTGAAGTCGCTTTCAACTCTTCGCACGCTTGATCGACTGTGCGCTTGTCACCTCTAGCGGATGCGCGGCCAATCTCTGCAAGTTGTTCCCTTGTCGTGTTCACAAATTCACCTCGCGGCCAGGTAGGGCGCCGGACTGAGATGGGGTGGCACAGTGCGTCAGAAAATTTGATTAGTGTGTTCATGGGTGTCATTCCTTTTTGTTTGGTTTTTAGTTTGTAGTTTTTGCTGTTCGCTACCCATTCCCGGAAATTCGGAACGAAGTTCCCGAAATTTTTCGAAACGACTGATTTTTGTGACCACGGATTACTCGCCTTCCAACGAGTCACCTTTGCTGGAGCTCCGACGAGTCAAGACGGCGTGGCAAGCAGCGAATGATTCGGACCCTGCCACGTTCGCAAGAGGGTCCCGTGACCGCGGGATTGCGCCCCAAAAGCAGACACGGCGTCCGAAGTTGCCGGACGCCGCGTCTCGAATTTTGATGCTTAATACCTCAACACTTTACGTAACTGCTGTTATAAGGATTAGCGTAAACCAAAGGTAGCGCTTCCTACCACCTGGCCGTTAATGGCGATGTCCACTCGATAGGTGCCAGCTCCCAACGCTCCGGTACTCAGATTGTACATATACTGGCAGTTAGTAATCCTGAAGTTTGAGCCGTTGTCCGCCGATCCGTTGTAATCGGATTCGTCGATGGGTCCAATCACTCCGCCGGCCGTTCGCGTGACAGCGATAGTGGCTGGCGGCAGGTTGCAAGTCGCCACACCACCCAAGGTGAGAGTGAACTTCACCGGAACAATGCCGCGTCTACCGTTGAAGACACTCGTACCATCTGCATTGATCGGTTGCTGAATCGACGCAGCGTATTGCGAGGGCGGGCCCTGCACCTCAAATGCGCCGATGTCCGTGCCGTCGCCGCCGTTCGCGTTGGCTGTTGAAGCGTTATCGAACGTGCGGACAAAACCGGGCCCGCGCTGGTCGTTGGTCCCCGCCGCGAAGTTTTTCCCTGCGTCAATGGCTGCGCTGCCCGTTAAGGGAGCATGAGTGAAGGTCGGACCTCCATTGTCCTGCAACGGACCGAGCAATGGATCGGTGTTGATCTGGTCGCCTATCGCTGTCAAGAGCCCGCCGCCATCATCACTGCTTAAATTGTAGCCCAGCGAGCTCACCGTGCCGTAAAGATTGTACAGATTTCCATAGCCGCCATTCAAGATCGTGCTGCCGATCGTCATCGACCCGCCGTTAAAGATGCCGCTGGCGCCGGATTCGGCCGAGTTGCCGCTGAAAGTGCTGTTGTTTACCGTCAGCGTTGCGCTCCCAAACCCATCGTTGCAGATGCCGCCCCCGACGAGGCGGGCGTAATTGCCGCTAAAAGTGCTGTTGGTAACAGTCAGCGTCGCGTTGCCGTCGTACCCTTCGGTGAAGATACCGCCGCCGCTGCCAACACCGAAGAGGTAGTTGGCCGAGTTACCGCTAAAAGTGCCGTTGGTAACAGTCAGCGTCGCGTTGCCGTCGTACCCTTCGGTGAAGATACCGCCGCCGCTGCCAACACCGAAGAGGTAGTTGGCCGAGTTACCGCTAAAAGTGCTGTTGGTGACAGTCAGCGTCCCGCTGCTGTTGTGGATGCCGCCACCGCCCCAGCCGGCGTAATTGCCGCTGACCGTGCAGTTATCGAGCGCGAGTGTAGCGTGATCGTTGTAAATGCCGCCACCGGTGTTCGGGCCTTCGTCCTGGGCGTTGCCATTCGTGATGGTCAGGCCGGCGATGGTGGCTGTAACCCCACTGCTCACGTGGAAGACGCGGCCGGCAAGGTTACCATCAACTGTCAGACTCGCTGCACCAGGGCCACTAATGGTGACACTCTTGTCCACGAGCAGTTCGCCTGTGGTCAAAGTAATGGTGCCTGCAATTCCGAAGTGGATCGTATCGCCGTCATTGGCGTTCGCGAGCGCCTGGCGTAGTGAGCCCGCGCCGCTGTCGTTGGTATTGCTGACAGTGATCGTCGCTGCCTGAGTGCTGAGTGCGATAAGGCACAACGCGCTTAAGCAGGTTGCAAACAGAATCCGGCACGTATTTGAGTTAAATGTTTTCATTTGTGTGTTCATGGGTGTTCCATCCTTTTTCTTTGGTTGTTTGCAGTTTTTGCTGTTCGCTATCCACTCCCGGAAATTCGAGGCGAAGTTCCGAAGAATTTCTAAACGAGTGGAATTTTTATCCGGCTTCGCACAAGCTCCGGGCGCGCCAGGTGTGGCAGACGTGTCCCGCGCCCGCGGGATTGCGCCCCAAAAAGCAGACGCGGCGTCCGAAGTTGCCGGACGCCGTGTCTCGAACGCGTAATACCCTTTACTGTTTCAATTCTTTAACTGCCCTTACAGCGAAGGACTCCAAGGCGTAATGTCAGTTTAACCCGAAGGTCGCGCTGCCTACAACTTGACCATTGATCAGTATGTCAACGCGATACGTGCCAGCTCCAAGCGCGCGCGCGTTTAAGTTATAGACATACTGGCAGCTACTGATTCGGAAGTTTGAGCCTGTGTCAGCGTTGCCGCTGTAATCGGACTCGTTGACCTGGCCGATCACTCCTCCGGCCGTTCGCGTCACAGCGATTGTGGCTGGCGGCAGGTCGCAAGTTGCGACACCGCCCAAGGTCAGATTAAATCTCACCGGGACGACCCCGCGCCTGACGTTAAAGTTGCTCGACCCGTCAGCGTTAATCGGTGGCTGAACATGTCCGGCATAAGTGGGTGTAACGATCTGCACCTCGAATGCGCCGATATCGATGCGACCATGCGCGACGCGGACATAACCGGGGCCGCGCTGATCGTAATCGGGCGGCGGAGTGAAGTTCGGGTCGCCCGCATCAATGGCCAGGCTGCCTTGTAACGGTGCATGCGTGAAGGTCGGTCCGCCGTTATCCTGCAATGGACCAAGCAACGGATTGGTATTGATCTGGTCGCCAGTTGCCGTGAGAAAAGCGCCGCCGTTGTCGCTGCTGAGATTGTAACCGAGCGAGCTCACCGAGCCGGAAGCACTGTAGAGATTTTCACCCGAAGCGCCCGCATTCAAGATCGTCCCTCGGACCGTCACCGTCGCGCTGTCGTTGAAGATGCCGCCGCCCGAGGAGGCCGAGTTGCCGTTAAACGTGCTGTTGTTTAGCGTTACTGTTGCACTGCCGAAGGCCCCTTCGTTGGCGATGCCGCCGCCCCTGCTGTTGGGGCCACCGCCCGAGTTACCGCTAAAAGTGCTGTTGGTGACAGTCAACGTCGCGCTGCCATCGAAGCCATTATTGGAGATGCCGCCACCGCCACCGACGCTGTAGGGACCGCCGGCCGAGTTGCCGCTAAACGTGCTGTTGGTGACAGTCAGCGTCGCGCTGTTGTTTGAGCCATCGTTGTGAATACCACCGCCCCAGTCGGCGTGATTGCCCGCGACCGTGCAGTTGTCGACGACCAGTGTAGCGTGATCGTTGTAGATGCCGCCACCGCCGTGGGTGTCGGCGGTGTTGCCATTCGTAATACTTAGGCCAGTGATGGTGGCGGTAACCCATCGGCTGACGTGGAAGACGCGGCTGGCATGGTTGCCATCAACTGTCAGGTTGTTCGGACCCGGTCCGTTGATAATGACATTCTTATCCACTAGCAGTTCGCCTGTGGTCAACGTGATCGTCTGTCCATTGAGCGAAGAGTCGAAATTGATTGTGTCTCCATTGACTGCGTCTGCAATCGCCTGGCGCAGTGAGTCGGCAGCACTGTCGTTAGTATTCATGACGGTGATCGTCGCTGCCTGAGTGCTCAGTGCGATAAGGCACAATGCGCTCAAGCAGGTTGCAAACAGAATCCGGCATGTATTTGAGTTAAATATTTTCATTTGTGTGTTCATGGGTGTTCCATCCTCTTTCTTTGGTTGTTTGTAGTTTTTGCTGTTCGCTATCCACTCCCGGAAATTCGGGGCGAAGTTCCCGAAAGATTTTAAAACAACGCTGAATGTTGCTGCGAATTCCGACGATGCCAGGTTCGAAACCGTTTCGGCGCCACCGCGAGATCGCCCCCACAAAAAACGACGCGGCGTCCGGATTTGCCGGACGCCGCGCCTCGGACGTTTCAACGTTTTAACGTAACTGCTGTTACAGCGACGGGGTACCGCGAAAGCGCACTGTTAGTTTAGCGCGAAGCCTGCGCTGCCTACAGCTTGACCGGCGATAAGTATGTCAACGCGATATGTACCAACTCCAAGTGCACGCGAGTTTAGGTTATAGATATACTGGCAGCTATCGATTCTGAAGTTTGAGCCTGTGTCGGCGTTGCCGCTGTAAATGGACTCGTCGATTTCTTGATTACCTCCTGTGCTTGTCCGATACACAGCGATGGTGGCAGGCGGCAGGTCGCACGTCGGGACACCGTCCAGCGTGAGAGTGAACTTCACTGGAACAACCCCGCGTCTGACGTTGAACACACTCGACCCATCGGGATTGATCGGTTGCTGAACCTGCGCAGCATAAGCTGGTGTTGGGGTCGGGGTCGGCGTGGGTGTAGGTGTTGGCGTTGGCGTTGGTGTAGCCGTTGCAGTCGGCGTTGCCGTAGCTGTCGCTGTCGCTGTTGGAGTAGCCGTTCCGGTGGCAGTGGCAGTAGGCGTTGACGTCGCTGTTGCGGTAGCCGTAGCCGTTGGAGTCGATGTCGGTTCGGGCGTAGGTGTAAACGTTGCTGTTGCTGTCGCCGTCGCAGTTGCGGTAGCTGTCGCGGTGGCGGTGGCTGTAGGCGTCGATGTAGGTGTTGGACTCGCCTCGGGACTCGCTACGAGCACATATTTGGAGTCGCTGGGGATTCCGTTGGTAAAGACGGTCACCAACGCTGGGCCGGGAGGAAAATTATTGACCGGGATCGAAGCAAAGATGGTATCGGACCAGCCTGCTATTGGATCCGCCGGAAGAAAAGCGACCTGGCTGTTCTCGATAGCGCGCAGTTGGACTACGGGATAATTCGTTGACGAGTCCTGGAGGTTCCCGCCCGAGGCTTGCGAGATGCCTTGGAAACGCGAGCCGGTCAGCGTGAAACTGGTGCCAAGCACCAGCGGTGAAGTCGCGGTATCGATTTGCGGCTGCCAATCCGGCTCCATAAACCCGAGCCCAATGTCGTAGAGTTCCACGCTGGTAGGATAGACGCTGCCATTATGTCCCCCTGCCACCAGCACCTTGCCGTTAGGCAGCAACGTCGCCGCGTGTAAAGAGCGTGCGATGTTCAGGCTGCCAGTGGCACTCCAAGTCCCGCTGGCCGGGTCGTACAGTTCCGCGCTGGTAAGAGAGCTGCCAGAAACAAATCCCCCTGCCACCAGCACCTTGCCGTTGGGCAGCAACGTCGCCGTGTGAAAGTAGCGTGCGGCGGTGAGGCCGCCCGTGGCACTCCAAGTCCCGCTCACCGGGTCGTACAGTTCCGCGTTGCTAAGAGGGCTGCCATCAAGAAATCCCCCTGTCACCAGCACCTTGCCGTTAGGCAGCGACGTCGCTGTGTCATCAATGCGTGCGGTGGTCACGCTGCCCGTGGCAGTCCAAGTCCCGCTGGCTGGGTCGTACAGTTCCGCGCCAGTAACATAGCTGCCGCCGTCATATCCCCCTGCTACCAGCACCTTGCCGTTTGGCAGTAACGTCGCCATGTGACCGTAGCGTCCGGGGGTCAGGCTACCCGGGGCCGTCCAAGTCCCGCTGGCCGGGTCGTACAGTTCCGCGCTGCTAAGAGCGCTGCCGATATATCCCCCCGCCACCAGCACCGTACCGTTGGGCAACAATGTCGCCGTGTGAAGGTAGCGTGCGGTGGTGAGGCTGCCGGTGGCACTCCAAGTCCCGCTGGCTGGGTCGTATAGTTCCGCACTTGCAAGAAAGCCGCTTGTACCTTGTCCCCCCGCCACCAGCACCTTGCCGTTGGGCAGCAACGTCGCCGTGTGTCGATAGCGTGCGGTGGTAAGGCTGCCAGTGGCACTCCAAGTCCCGCTCACCGGGTCGTACAGTTCCGCACTGCCAAGAGAGCTGCTGCCATATTGTCCCCCCGCCACCAGCACCTTGCCGTTGGACAGCAACGTCGCCGTGTGAAATTGCCGTGCGGTGGTAAGGCTGCCGGTGGCCCCCCACGTCCCGCTGGCCGAGTCGTACAGTTCCGCGCTGACGCCAGCGCCACTTCCTGCTGCCACCAGCACATTGCCGTTGGGCAGCAACGTCGCCGTGTGTAAAGAGCGTGCGGTGGCGAGCCTGCCCGTGGCACTCCAAGTCCCGCTGGCCGGGTCGTACAGTTCCGCGGTCCTAAGAGAGCTGCCAGAAACAAATCCCCCTGCCACCAACACTTTGCCGTTGGGCAGCAACGTCGACGTGTGAAAGTAGCGTGCGGTGGTGAGGCCGCCCGTGGCACTCCAAGTCCCGCTCACCGGGTTGTACAGTTCCGCGCTGCTAAGAGAGCTGCCAGAAATAAATCCCCCTGTCACCAGCACCTTGCCGTTGGGCAGCAACGTCGCTGTGTGATCAATGCGTCCGGTGGTCAGGCTGCCCGTGGCAGTCCAAGTCCCGCTGGCCGAGTCGTACAGTTCCGCGCCAGTGACATAGCTGCCGCCGTC
>Ga0193730_1000228_pt1 | contig 17906 bp, 9 predicted proteins | sample U1a1metaG_FD_144919 | JGI IMG/M metagenome (GOLD analysis project Ga0193730, IMG submission 144919) | Soil microbial communities from a riparian zone of the East river system, Colorado, United States - U1a1 | ecosystem: Environmental > Terrestrial > Soil > Riparian zone | place: USA: East River...
ACAGTTTGTTGTAAGGCCCGGGGAAGTGTATGTCGCCGTCCGACCCGACAGCCACCGCTGTAACCGGCGGATTGCCGTATACGCTTACCGGGAAGGGTAGAGTGATGTCCGTGGTGCAGTCGTCGCAGTGGTTGCCGATATCGGTGCCGCCCGCGGTTATGGTGCCAGTGGTAGTGGCTGTCGTATAGGTTACCTGGCAAGTGGCGGTAGGTGTTGCTGTAGGTGTTGCAGTTGGGGTTGCTGTGGGCGTGTGAGTAGCTGTTGGTGTTGGTGTCGGTGTGTGAGTAGCAGTAGGTGTTGGGCTTGGCGTCCCCGTTGGCGTCGGAGTGGGACTTCCACCGCCACCCAGGTTGAACGCGCCGATTCGCAATCGCCACCCAATCGAGCTGGTGGTCGGAACGTACTCGCTGACGACCCAGAAGGTCTGGTCATCGGCCGGATCGATATCAATTGACGAATAATCGCCCCAACGCTGGCTGCCCGTCTGCGAACCAGTCCCGTTGATGATGGATCCTTCGCCAAGCGTCATCTGGCCCGGTGGATCACCCGCGTGCCGGGCCGTGTAAAACACACTTGGAAACACGGATGGGTTAGTGCCATTGGAAGCGCTGAAGCTGAGGGCTATGTCGCCAAGTGAATTCATGGCGATGCTGCCCATCCAGCGATGAATCCCGTCCGTAAGCCCAGGTGCATAAGTGCCCTGCTGGAAGATAACCGGACTACTGTTGGGACTGCGCAGTTCGTACCAGCGAATGCCTGCCACTTCGCCGTTTGGCCCTGTGCCGGCAGACACCGATTGGTTCGTCACCAGCGACTCGTGAGTGCCAAAGTTGCGATAGGCAAGCCGAAACAGCGGCCGCTGCCGTTGCAAAAAATCGATTCGATTGGCGGTACCTGGCTGGGGAATGCAGTTACGGCCGCCACCGCATAGAGCAAAGATCGAGTTGAAAGGATCCGTAGGCAGCGTGTTAGTTAACGTGAAAGTCGAATTGCCGGGAGTCATTGGATCGTAATGGAACTTATAAATGTTCAACGCATCTTGTGGCGCGCCGGCATTGTTATCCTGTGAACCTACAAAATAGTTGGGACTTCCGACTGGCGGCGGTGTCATCCCGTCTAGATCGCTCGGCAACAGACCGTCTCCGACTACATAGGGCGGATTTGGTGGCACCAGAAACCCAACCATTGTCGGATTAGGATTACCAGCCAAAGCCTGCGCGCGATCCAGTGCATAAGCGCCAACGCCCACAAATGGCCCGCCTGGACCACCTTGAAACTCGCGCGTGCTAAAGTAATAGGCGTCGGGCCACATACTACCTTTCGGGTAGTCGGGAAAGTTATTTCCACTAGGACCGGTGGCGATGGCCCAACGGTAATAGGATCCCAGGGGATCATTTGTCTGTGAAAGCGCTACACACTCGAAGAACGGCGGACTGCCGGCAGTGAATTGCGTTAGCATCCAGCGGTCGGCCAATTGATCATAAATGACAACAGGGTCGCCGGCGTTCTGGGTCTGGCAGGATCCACCAAATCCAGACCACAGTGTATTGTTCGCCGCCGGACCGAATTGTGACACCCCGGACTTGTTAAAGATCTGGAAATGCAGGTTGGACATGGTCACAACGTGATTGGGACCGACCGCTCCGTTCGGGTCAGGCGGAGAGCAGCCGCACAGGTTACTGTTTCCGTCGAAGGTGATAATCGGATTTGGTATTCCAATCTTGCCCAGTGCCCGCTGCACAGCCGTATCGGGCACAACCGGACCAAGCGGTGCAGCGAGAATCGGCCCCTGCTCCTCGTTCTCGCGCAGCGTACATTCGTTCCAAGGCAGTGGCTTCATGCTGCGCAGCGGCGGCGAGACGTCGAACTTCACCACCTGCATGACGCCGCGATATTGAGCCTGCACAATCGGCTGCGTATTGCCGGATTGCCCCCCGGGCGTTCGAGGCTGGGCAAGCAGGACAATGGTGACTGCTCCAAAACACAGCAGAACGCCGAGCAAAAGGCGAAGTTTAAAAAACCCACCTTCGCCTTGGCTACGGCGGGCAGGTGCGGATTGGGAAGCGGATTTCTTTTTCATTGGATGGAGTTTAGGCTGACTGGTGCTTTTCGTTGAAACGCCCAAGGCGGTTCAACACGTTTTTTCTTTTCCCGTCCTTTAATTCCCTCTGTTTGAGAAGTGGAGTGCCGTTTTTACCAGAATCCGCGACAGTGTGTCAATCTCATTTTTGCTTTTTTTTAACCGCGGATTCGGCAAGCCCCGCGTGATTGATTGAAGCGTCGAGAGGCCTTCCTTTTTGTCCGGTAGCTGCCGGACCTTCGGACTGCGTGCGCGTCCTCGCGCCGCTTTCGGGATTTGCTCCACGATTGAAAGCGATGCGATGACGCATCGCACTTCCAACTCCGAAGGTCTTCGCGAGTAAAAAGCACTTTCCCGCACACGGCGGGCAGGCAGTGCGAAGATCCCGAGGCGCGTGCGCCCCCGGAACCGCTCAGGGCGGTGCCACAGTGATCACCCGCCTCGCCCAAGGCCAACGCCAGGGCGAGGCAGGCTTCAAAATCGGGCCTACGGACGAGGAGGCGGCGTCGGCCGCGGTCGCGGCGTCGGAGTAGACCTCGGCGGAACGCTAGGAGTTCCAGTTGGCGAAGCTGTGGGTGTATGCGTAGCTGTTGGCGTCGCTGTCGGCGTATGCGTAGCTGTTGCTGTCGCAGTTGGTGTTGCTGTCGGCGTATGCGTAGCTGTTGCTGTCGCAGTAGGCGTAGCTGTCGGTGTATGCGTAGCTGTTGCTGTGGCTGTTGGCGTCGCTGTCGGTGTATGCGTAGCTGTCGCTGTCGCAGTTGGCGTCGCTGTCGGCGTGTGAGTTGCCGTTGCTGTCGCGGTCGGCGTTGGCGTGGGAGTCCCCTGTGCGCACATGAAGATTTCCATCGAGGACAGCGGTGTAAGACCGTCGCTGGCATAACCGCCTCCTAGCCAAATCTTGGTCGTACCGTTGGTATCGGTCGGGAAGTTGCGCCGCGCCGTCGTAAATGGCAGGTCCGTTGACCAGGTGTTAGTGCCCGGATTATAGACGTCCACCTCGGTGGAGGGGTTGGGCGCAACTCTGCCGCCACCCATGACATACATCTTCCCATTGAAGGTCAGCCCACGCGTCTCACCTGTCGCCCTCGGTATCGCTGCGATGGACCCGATGGTGTTGGCGACAGGGTCAAAGCTGAACGAGGTGGTCGTGTCCACCACCAAGCCTCCCTGGTAGTCCGATGCTCCTCCCACGTAGATGATGCCACCTATGGCGGCTGTCGGTGCATACATGATCCCTACCGGCGTGTTTACCCTTTGTAGCCACTTGGCGCCTACCGCAGCAGTAGGATCAAACTGCCATATCTGGTTCGTGGAGGCTACGTTGATCTGGAACCCGCCCAGTATGTACAGCTTGTTGTTACCCACGGCAAAGCCACCTGGCAGGATGTTGCCTACGGCGTCGCCAGGCCAGTTGTCCGCGCCGGTAAGCGTGGTCACCGTATCGGTGACCGGGTTATAGAAGAACACGCGCGCTGTGGCTGTGGTCTGCCCAGCTGCGGAGCCGCCCACGCAGTAGATATAAGAAGTTCCTGAGACGGTGAGCACACCGCAGGCCATATTGTTCATCTGATTGTCCGGCAACGTCACGCCCATCTGTGACCAGGTGTTGGTAGAGGGTGTGTAACGGAGCACGTGCTGGAAATCAGAGCCTGCTGTATCCGCCGTGCGGCCACCCATGGTGTAAAAGTTGCCGTCAGTAGGAAAGTAAACGCCAACCGCTCTGACTAGCACTGTAGGCAGGTCCGGACCGGCTGACCAACTGCAGCCAGCCGCAGTCGCTGTCGGCGTAGCCGTCGGCGTCGGGGTTCCCGGCCCGCATGAAGAAGGCGTACCTGTTGCTGTTGCCGTAGGAGACGGCGAAGGAGTTGGCGACGGCGTCCCTACAGCGGCGGCGATATCGACCCGGCCCCACCCATACACGTTGTTTGGCGGTCCCGCCGCGCCGCACAGGGTGGAAGAGATATGAACAGCCGCGTTATTTAAGGCATCGCGACTCGCGGTAATCTGGTGCCGCAGGCCTGGCAGCGCGCACCATAGCAACCCCATTGCACCAGCAATATGCGGAGTGGCCATCGACGTGCCGCTGGCAGTGGTATAACAAGTATCGCTGCTGTTGCAGGCTGAGCGAGTGCCCGTGCCCGGAGCCGTGATGTCCGGCTTGGTGCGGCCGCTGCCGTCCCTGGTGACGGGACCCCGGCTGCTAAAGCCAGCAATCGTATCGGTGCCGGTACTCAACGCTCCAGCCGTGTAAGACGCCGCATAAAAGGACGGCGGATCCGACGCGGTGGAACAACCTGGCCCTGAGTTACCTGCTGCAACCACCATCTGGATACCAGCAGCAGCTTGAGCTTCAACAGCCAATCGCAATTCGTCGCCTGTAGTGCAACCCTCCGAGGCCGGGCAGCCCCACGAGTTAATCGTAATATCGGGTGCCTTGGTCGGGTCGCCCTGGGCTGGCGTGCAGTTCAGCGGATAAGGCGCAAGGAAAAATTCCATGCATTCAATGTACCTGGCCGGTGTACCATTGCCGACGTCCATGTTACGGCACCCGATCCACTTCGCGCCGGGCGCCATCCCGATCTGGTTGCCCATGCCGTCATCCCCGATCGCTGTGCCAGTGGTGTGCGTTCCGTGGAAGAAGTCATCGCAAGGGAATGGCGAATCGTTACCGCACGGATTGCCGCTGCTGTTGTGAATAGAGTCGTGCCAGTTGTAGTTGTGATTGGCGTTCACGCCGTCCCAGCCGCGATAATGAGGCTTAAGTGCGTTGTGGGTCCAGCGCTGGCCGGTGTCGGCGCTGGCAATAACGATATTTTGGCCGGTGAATCCCAGCGCCCACACCTGTGGCGCGTGGGTGTAACTGATTCCTGGTTCGATCGTGGCCGGGACGTGAGGTCCCGATTCTTCCACAGGGCCAGGTTGAGGCAGGTCGTTGTGGATAAGCGGATTGCCTTCTATTCGCGCCACGTCGGGACGCGCTGCCAACGCATCGGCAATCTCGCGGTTACCCTTCACCAAAATTGCGTTAACGATGTAGAAGGATTGATGTTCGATGGCGCGGCCCCGCAACCACTGCAGAATTCGTTCTTGCGTCGCCTGGCTCTTGCTCAACAGAGTCTCATACACGAAGCGTGCCTTCTCATTCTTGGTCTGCAAATTGGCCGCGCCGCTCAGGTCGGCTTGATCGGCGAGCACGACGATAAATTCGGCCTGCTGCCCGTTTGCTGTGTGTTCCATCACCCACGGCGCGATCTTGGTCGCAGCAGACGGCGGACTGGAGACCGCCGCTCCTTGCTGGTTGCCGACAGCGCGCGAGGAAGCGATGGCTCCGACGGCAGCGATCGCAGCTGCGCCGAAGAACAGTGAACAAAAAATACGGCGCCATCTCGACGCCGTAAACGTGGGTGTGGGATTTGAGTTTGTGATCATGGAAGTTGCCGGTGTGTTTGGATTATTCGATTGGCCCGTGGAGCGGAAGCCAGAACCCCCGCTTGTAGACAAAGCGCAGGCGTATGTCAAACCTTTTCTGGAAAATTTTACATTTGAAGCACGAACCCGGCGGCTGCTGGACAAAAGAGAAGAGGTGTCTGCGATTAATTTCGCACTGCCTGCCCGCCGTGTACGGAAAGTGCTGGACTCGCGAACGCTTTCGGAGTTGGGAGTGCGATTCGTCTTCGCATCGCTTTCGGCCGGATTGGTGCCGGTGGCCAATCAATATGCGTGGTGCTCCGCTGCCTACATTAATATCCTCTGTTAAGAGGCAAGCCTACGCGGAGTGTGGAGTGGCGGGCGCCTCGCCTGCCCGGAGCGCACACGCCCATGTTACCCGGACGTGTGTGCGGAGCGGGAGCACGGGCAGGCGTTTTCCCGAGTGGTGCGAGGCTATTAACGTAGGCGGCATTCCCTGTCACCTTTCACGCCGGAGCCAAGCGAGGCGCATGGCCCTACCCGGCGCAGCCTCGCGCCGCTCGGGAGCGGCTCCGCCGCTAGCGCCTGGTTTTGAAAGCAATGCGGAATCGGGGTTTGTGAAATCGGTGGATTCATTCAAGATCGATCGGATCAAAGCGCCTGACGATTTCTGAGCGGGGAAGGATAACTCGCCAGGATCGAAAAAAGCGATGCGGGGACGCATCGCACTCCTAAAGCACTCGCGTGCGAAATGACTGAACACCACCGCAGGCGAAATAAAATGCTGTAGGGGAAGCTGTCAGCTTCCCCTACAACTTTCACTCGTTACTTCTCACTTCCGCTGTCAAAACTCTTTTCGTAACAGTTTTTTACCGCGGGTTAAGGCGTTGTAGCCGGGATCGGCGATCCCGGCCGGCGTCACCCCGACGTGTCGGGGCTACAGATGCAAGTCACGCGGATGGCACGGATTTCTCGATGAGCAGTCGCCGCTGCGACCATGGCAGGACAAAAAATCAACAGAAGTAAACGAAGGTAACGAAGGGCTGGTTTTTGAGGCGCAAATCGCATCAAAGTGCCTGACGATTTCTGAGCGGGGAAGGATAACTCGCCAGGATCGAAAAAAGCGATGCGGGGACGCATCGCACTCCTAAAGCACTCGCATGCGAAATGACGGAACACCACCGCAGGCGGCGAACTCGCGAAGTCTCTTTCGCGAGTTTCCCGCCTTAAGAGGTTTATCCGTTAGCCTACCGACTATGGGCGAGGCGGCGGTGTCGGATATGGCCTTGGTGTCGGGCTTGGTCTCGGCGGGACCGTAGGCGTCGACGTAGGCGTAGCTGTCGGCGTATGCGTAGCTGTTGCTGTGGCCGTTGCCGTAGCTGTCGGTGTATGCGTAGCTGTCGCTGTTGCAGTAGGCGTAGCTGTCGGCGTATGCGTAGCTGTCGCTGTCGCAGTAGGCGTAGCTGTCGGTGTATGCGTAGCCGTTGCTGTCGCAGTTGCCGTAGCTGTCGGTGTATGCGTAGCTGTCGCTGTCGCCGTAGGCGTAGCTGTCGGTGTGTGCGTAGCGGTTGCTGTGGCTGTTGGCGTCGCAGTCGGTGTGCCGCATGAAGCGCCGGGAACCAACACCGCTTGCGACAGGTAGTGGGCATCAGGTGCAGGCGCCAGCGGCGTATAGCTATTTGCCACGGGGTCGTAACGCAGCGTCTCTGTGTGCACGCTACTGCCATCATAGCCGCCGCCGATATAAACAAACGTTCCGTCGCTGACCGCAAACGGCCCGCGCGCGGCATAAGGCACCGGAGCCTTTATCGCCCAAGTGCCAGTCAGCTGTTCGTTGTCATTGATCGGGATGCCAGGCGTCTGGTCCCCGCCAGGGGCGACGATGCTCGTGTTATCTATTGCACCTCCGTAGAACCACAGCCGGTTCACATTCATGTTCGGCCCGCTGCTCCAGCTGTTCGCAACCGGGTCGTAAATTTGCGTGATGGTCTGCGTGGTCGGGAACCCGCCGCCGAAGAGGTAGAGTTTCCCTTGGTACACGGTGCTGCCCGGCCCTGTTACTGGCGTTGGCACAACCGGGCCGGTTGTCCAACTGTTGGCGGCAATATCGTAAATGTACAGCGTGTTCAATTCGGTCGAGCCGTTGTTACCGCTGGCAATATACAATTTGCCGTTGATAATCCCAAACCCAGGCAGGAAGAGGGCTTGCGGCAACGGCGCGCCGGTAGTCCAGCTATTGGTGCCGATGTCGTAGATCCGGAGCGTGTTTATCGGGCCGGTCCCATTGTAGCCGCCTGCTATGTAAATCTTCCCATTGGCATAGGCGGTAGCATGATCGCTTAACCCGGCCGGCTCTGGTATCGGCGCTCCCGTAGTCCAACTGTTAGCGGCGATGTCGTAGATCCGGGTCGTAGTAGTTTGGATACCAAGGCCAAAGCCGGCGATGTTATAGATCTTGGACCCGCTTGGTGTGCAGGTCGGGCTTCCTGTCGGAGTCGCTGTAGCTGTCGCCGTCGGAGTCGGACTTCCTCCCTGGCAATTAGCCAGCCAGTTCCCGGCATTGACGATAACTCGTCCCCAATGTCCGCTTTGGGTCGCAGCGGCGCCGACATATGCTGTGACACCCACAGTGGTGTGCCCGCCGCTCACCGGACGGTACGCCACGAGTGAGTTGCCGAGGTTATTCGCCGCTACCTCTGTCGCTCCAGCAGCAAGCGTTACGATATTCGCAAAGTTGCTGTTAAGGGTGGTCACACCGGCCATCAGTGGATGCCCCGCGTTAAAGGTGCCCAGCGAGAATGCATTGCCTTGCAGGTTCGTCGAGTAGTTGTACGGGTTGTAGTTGCCGCTTACCCATCGGCCATTAACTCCGTACGGTTGGGCGGGCCCATAGTGGCTGAAGCCGTACTGCACAACAATCCCGCCGCCATCCACGTAGTCTGCCAGGTTATTACCAAGCGTATCGCCATCCAGGAACGGCGAATTGCTGAAAGGCACAACGATCTGGTATTGCTGAAGCTGAGCCAGAGTGGGCGTGCCGGCAGCGGCGTCGAACAGGTCAACCGAGATCACATTGGGTTCGGCCTGAATTTCTGATTGCAATTGAGTAGGCAGTCCTGTGCTGTCGGCATAGACGATAAGCACGTGGAATTGACAACCTCCCGGGGTTCCTGTGGCTGTGGCCGTAGCTGTTGGCGTCGGACTAGCTGTAGGTGTTGGCGTCGGAGTGCCTCCGCCGCAGGGGACAACGCTACAAGGGATGACCGAAACCTGCACGGCGTCGTAATAGGTCGTGTTGTCCACGCCTCCCTGCACCATCGCCTTGCCGCCTGCCAACCCGCCTGACGGTCCTGCCGCCTTGTTTACCACCGGGTTGCCATAGCTCCAAGTGTTGGCGGCGATCTCATAGACTTCCACCGATACCGCCAGCGGCACCCCGGTGAAGAACGTCGCGTCGCCACCCATCACGGCAAAAAGCGCGGTCTTATCCGGAGAGGTCATCAGCTCCTCACTAGTGCGTGCTGTTTGGAGCGGGGCCATCGTTGCCCAGGTGTTCGCCGCAAAGTCGTAGCGATAAAGCGTGTTTGTTGTCGTTACCCCGTTAGCGATGCCACCCGCGTAATACGCATATTGGCACGCCACCGTTGCGCGACCATACGTGATGGTAATAGGCATCGGCGCGCCGGTAGACCAAGTGTTGGTGGCGATGTCGTAGATCGTGACGGTGCTCTGTGGTCCGGGATTACCACCGAAATTGTAGATTTTGTTATTGAAGGCCACTTGCTGTCCCGACTGTGCTGCTGGCAGAGGTGCGCCGGTCGTCCACATATTGGTCGCGATATCGTAGATGGCGTTCTCGGTAATATGAGAGCCGATATAGCCGCCAGGAACATATATTTTGCCGTTCCAGTAGGCACCCTGGATGTTGGACTTGCCAGTCGGCATGTTAGCCAGCTGTGTCCAAGTCTGCGTTGCCGGATTCCAGCGCCAAAGGTCATTGAGGTACTGCGCGGAGGCGTTGGAGCCACCGTAGACATAGACGTAGGTGCCGTCGGTGGTGCCGCCGGCGCGGTAGCGGGTGGCTGGGCCGGTCGTAGAGGTGCTCCAGGTTCCAGGAACGCAGGCAGTACCACCGGGAACCATCGGCTTCAGCAGATTCTTGACCATGGCAGCGCCGGTTGCGTCAACGGCGCCGCTCGCGGGCATGGCCGCCCCGCGCGCAGGAACGCTCGAAAGCTGTCCCTCGATCACTCCAGCAGGGGCAAAGTCCGGATTGGCCGGAACGGCATGGGTCGTGGAAATGGTCGAGCTTAGCGAAGTCAAATTTGGGAGGACCGTTGGTTTGATCACGCCTGGCTTGGTAGTGCCGCGACTGCGCGACTGCGCCAGCGCAAATGGAATTGCGCAGACGGCCAGAAGCAGAAGCAGGTAAAATGCGCCTCGGATAAGATGCGCTTTGATGGTGGGATCAATTTGCTTTTTCATTTTCGGGTTGTCCTTGGTTGAATCCTGATTTCCTCAGTTGCAAGAATTACATTTTCGAGCGGGACACTCTTTTTGCCCAGAAACGCGGAGAAATGTCAAGACTTTTTTCGTAACAGTTCTTTTACCGCGGGTAAAGCCGTTGTAGCCGGGATCGGCGATCCCGGCCGGCGGCACCGCCGCCGGCTACAGATGCAAGTCACGCGGATGACACGGATTTCTCGATGAGCAGTCGCCGCTGCGACCTACCGCAGGACAAAAATTAATAGAAGTAAACGAAGGGCTGGTTTTTGAGGCGTAAATCGAACCTTTGTTTTCTTAGCTTGCTCGCGAAAGCGTTCGGAGTTGTCTTCTGTAAGGGTTTTTCTTCGTGCATCCAGCATATGGGAAAGTGAACCACTTCAGCGGCGAGGTCATTGGAGCAACCAGAAGGGCTGTAGCATCGCCACCTCGGACGCTTTGTTTCCTTTGTCGCCTTCTGTAAACTCTGTGCGGCTGGCTCGCTTCAACCCTTCAACGCTTTAACGCCTTCAACAACGCAACGCGTCACCAGCGCTGAGCGTTTCCTGATCAAGTACAGCGATTGCGCGCTCGTAGAGGGCCTTGGCTTCGTCACGCGAGTTACCTACTGCGGTCAGCCCTGTTCTTCCCAATTCACCGAGAGCGCTCATCATGTGAAACACGACGCCTGTCTGACGCGTTTGACCAAAGTGCAGGTTGTGCCGCACGACAATGTCGAAAAGGTCGTCCGGCGTCAGTGCGCGGTATGCTGGCGACTCGACGTGGTCGCTGGCGACAAAGAACTTCTGCCGCCCATTTGGGGCCGTGAAGATCGCAGTTTCAGGGTCGTACTTTCCGTCGGTAAGAAATTGCAGGGTCAAAAACGGATGAGTGGTCCCGCCTTTTCTCAAGTTAATCTCGATGGCGTACGACTCCCATTTCCCATTTGAGCGTACGACCACAAAATCCAAAGCGAAACGCCCTATCACTCCTTCCTTCGCGAGACGCCTGCCTACCTTGGCAGCTTCGCGAGTGATGCGCCGGGCGTAACCCTTGTCGGCCGGGAACACGCAGCCGAGATAGCTTTGACCCGACGGACCACCGAGAAGCTGATCATGTGTGGAGAGCAATTCAACCTTACCCAAGGGCGTGACGCGAAGCTGCACGCTGGGGCTCCTGAACTCTTCTCCCATGATGCGTTCTTCTACGACCCCCTTTCGTTCCTGCAGCGTCTTCATGTAGCTCTCGTAAGTAATTCCCTCTAACTCAAACCTCATCGCTCGAAGGCGCTCTTCTAACATGGCGCGCTCCTTGCTAGTTGTAGCCGGGATCGGTGATCCCGGCTGGGTGGACACCTCTTTGTGGCCGGCATTACCGATACGTTGTAGTTGGGATCGGTGATCCCGGCCGCCCCTGGGCCCGTTTCGAGAACCGGCATCATCCCGACCTGTCGCGACTACAGCTGGTAGCCCTGTTAGATCGATGATAGCATTCCCCTCCCCTGACACGCCTTCGTTCAGCTTCACCAGGACCTGCTTGATCGAAGGCTTCTTCACTCGCATCTGCGCGATAGCCTCGATCAGTTCCTCTTTGCTCCCGAGATTTTCATGGCCCAGAGGATGAGGAACATTTTCTTCCATGAAAATTTTCCGGCACCCGCTCTTTGTGCCCAGAAAGAAAAATTTTGGATCGGCGCCGTACATGGGAATGCCGAGCCGTAGCGCCAGTTCCTTCTCGCGGCTGGTGGTGTTGAAAGGAACAAGGTGCGCGCGAGCGGGATCCATTATCAAGGAGCGAATGCGCTCGATGAGCCGTGGCCGATCGAGAAGCTTATCACTTAGCGGGCGCGCTGATCCGTCGAGAGGCGCAATCAGGAAAAGCCGCGGCCGGGCATGACTCGGGATAACGCCGGGCAGAAGATCAAGGTAATAATCGATGATGTTTGGCAGAATCATTTGCGACGTCACGTAGATCAGCCGGGCCCGAGGTTGGCGTAGCAGCAATAGCAGGAAAAGGAAACGCTCCTCATACGCCTGCATGAGTGTGCCCGAGCCGATCGCGTCGATGGACATTGAAGGCACAACCACGATCGTCTGCGGGTCCTGATTAAATCGCTCGATCGATTTCCACAAAGGAACCAGCTTCTTCTGCAACTGATCAAATTGGGCCTGTGAATCCGTGGCAACGTTTCGTTCAGACATAAGGCGACGTATTTAAACTCATCTCCAACACAAATCGAGTGGTTTGCGTTTTAGCCGGGATCGGTGATCCCGGCTGAGAAACAGGCTGATCATAAGATTCAAACTGACAGGCTACAACATTAGCAATTCGACCTCGCCCTGCCATGGCCATTCATCGGAGCTCTCAACAAGACCGGCACGCACCGCATTCTCCTTAACGTAATCCCACTTCTGGGTGTAGCTCTCGCTTGAGCGCAAAACATGGTCGAAGAACTCTTCTTGCGAGACCCTACCGGATAACTTGAGCTCACGCGCAATTCACTTGCTAGTCCATTCCTTCCATCTCTGCATGAAGATTGGCAGCGGTTTGGCACCTAACTCTGCTGAACAAAAGAAATGCACATGGTTCGGCATGATGATATAACGCCCGATCGCCCAGCCATGGCGACGATGCGCATCTAGCCATTCATCAATCAGCATTGCTGCAACTTCTTTCGACGCCAGAATCGCTCGTCGTTTGAAAGTACAAGTGGTGATGAAGTAGATCGGCCAGTCGATCCAGACACGCTGGAGCCGGCGCAGATGCTTATGCATTCGCCCACCTGTAGCCGGCATCGCTGATGCCGGCCAGCGTGATTCTTGAAATCGGTCTGAACCCCAGCCGGGATCACCGATCCCGGCTACAGCTCAGCGACGTCGTCCAAATGAATATCCCCGATGGGTTCTACCGCCGCCGATGGCGCGACGGGCGCTCGTCCCAGATTCCTGTTCAAACAGTGCCGTGTATAAGTAGGGAAAGTTCTCCAACTTCAGTCGCGGAATTTTCTGACCGATGAAATGTTCGATCGCCTGCAACGCGGGCAGTTCCTGTCCATTCATAAGCGTGAATGCGTCGCCGACATTTTGCGCGCGGCCAGTGCGCCCGATGCGGTGCACATAATCTTCCGGATGCTCGGGCACATCATAATTGATCACGTGACTTACACCGGCGATATCCAGCCCGCGTGATGCGATGTCAGTCGCAACCATCACTTCGTATTTGCCGCTCTTGAATCCCTCGAGCGCTTCGATCCGTTCCCGCTGGGTCCGATTGGAATGCAACACCGCCACGGCATGCCGCCCATGCTTGAGGAAGTGCGCGACCCGATCAGCGTTCTGTTTCGTCCGGCAAAAAATCAATACGCTGTCGAAATTTGTTCGCTCCAGGAGCGCCATGAGCAAATCGAATTTTTGTTCGGCTGCCACGGGATAGACTGCGTGTGTAACAGTTTCCGCCGGCGCACGCCGCGCGCCGATTTCCACTAGCGCGGGATCGCGCAACACCCATGCGGCCAGGCGTTCGATCTCCGGCGGCAAAGTCGCTGAGAAAAGCAGCGTCTGCCGCTCTCTCGGGATTTTTTCAACAATGCGGCGCACGTCCGGCAGAAAACCCATGTCCAGCATCCGATCCACTTCATCCAGCACGAGAATTTTCACCTCTTTTAGATTCATCGTGCGCTGTTCGAGCAGATCGAGCAGGCGCCCGGGCGTGGCGACGAGAACGTCGACCCCGCGCTTGAGCTCCTCGCGCTGTTTCCCATAACCGACACCGCCATGCACGAGGGCTACTCGCAAGTCAGTGAAGCGCCCGTAATCCCGAAAAGCTGTTTCCACCTGTGCGGCGAGTTCGCGCGTGGGTTCGAGCACCAGACATCGGAATGCGCCATGCTTCGCCAGTAACGTCAGGATGGGCAGAGCAAACGCTGCGGTCTTGCCGGTGCCGGTCTGCGCCGTGCCAATTAGATCTTTGCCTGCAACAATAATTGGAAAGGCGCGGAGCTGAATCGGTGTCGGTTCGACAAAGCCCATCGCCAGCGTCCCGCGCACGACCTCAGGCGAAAGTCCAAAATGATTAAATGACACGGCTTCGCAACCTACGCAGAAAACCACAAATTAACACCCGCCTTCGCTAAGGCTTCGGCGTGGGCAAGCGAATCAACACGGACTTAGAAAGAGACTGCCCGCTAATCACCCGCCTTCGCTAAAGCTTCGGCGAGGCAGGCGCGAATTCACGCGAAGATCCGGCTCGGCATTTCTTATCTCTTCTATTCGCGTCTATTCGCGTCATTCGTGGGCCAATCTGCTTCCTCTCACATTCGTGTCGATTCATGTTCATTCGTGCTCAGTAGATAGTGGGCTCCATCCGAAAAACAACACAAAGAAATGTTGACACCTGTCCAGCGTGTCGGCTACGAGGGACGGCTCAACATCCGCCCCAAATCCAAGTGCAAAAACAATCTCGCTCTCATTCCGGCTTCTTCAGTCTGCGGATCTTAATAGCTTTGCTTCTTTGCGGAGCCGCATGTTCGATCGCGACAGGAATCCCGACAACGTCGGGACTGTCTTTCTTCGGCTCCGAGGCACCGGGCACGGTTTCCCATCCCGCAGTCGCGGGACTGACATTTGCTGAACGGGTGTCGTATCAGCGAGCCATCGAGGACGTTTATTGGCGTCACCGCATCTGGCCAAAAGAGCGCCCCGATCCCAAGCCTTCGCTCGATGCGGCGATGTCTCAGGCGCATCTGGAAAAGAAGGTCGCAGATTACCTGCGCAAATCACAGGCACTGGAAGATTACTGGCAACGACCAATCACCGGCGAGCAGTTACAGGCCGAAATGGATCGCATGGCAAAGCACACCAAACAGCCCGAGGTGTTGCGTGAACTCTTCGACGCCCTCGGGAACGATCCATTTGTCATCGCCGAGTGCCTTGCCAGACCAGCTTTAGCCGACCGGTTACTGACAACTTGGTATGCATACGACCAGCGAATTCACGGCGAGCTGAAGCAGCGCGCCGAAGCCGACCTCCTTGCGCAGCCGAGTGTCGCGCAAATGAAGCAGACCAGCGGGACATATAGCGAGATCGAACTGGTGAGAGGCGACACGACCCCTGAAGGACGTGGTCGCGCTGCTCGGCATCTCGCAAAGCTAAACACCAGCGACTGGGACGACACTATGCAAAGCTTGGCCGCGACGTTCAGCAGGGCTGGCGCTGCGAGGCCGAAAGCGTTCGGGGTTGACACCGCTGACCTATCAGCGCACTCCAAAAATGCTGCTGCCGAAGTATTCGGAAGAATACCGATGGGAACACTGAGCTGCTTGCAAGAAGATGAGACGCGTTACTATGCAACGGCAGTGATCGAGAAGGGCGACGACCGCCTGAAGCTCGCTAGAGTTTCATGGCTGAAACAATCACCAGAGTCTTGGCTAGCCAGAAGCCGAAACCAAGTCAGCGAAATGCCAGCAGTCGGTACCGGCTATACTCTTCCCGCAATATCTGAGCTAGGTGGCACATGCATCGATGACACATGGAGGCCTACATCGACCACACCCACCGGCAGGTACTGGCATACGACGGTGTGGACCGGCAGTGAAATGATCATCTGGGGTGGATGGAGCTACCGTGGGGGCACAAATACTGGCGGGAGATATAATCCTACTACAGACAGTTGGGTTGCGACCAGCCTCACGAATGCGCCAGACTACCGATATTTCCACACCGCAGTGTGGACGGGCAGCGAAATGATTGTCTGGGGCGGCTCTGGCCAATCGGGATCTTTGAATAGTGGGAGCAGATACAACCCCGCTGCGGATAGCTGGACAGCAACCAGTCTCACCAATGCCCCCTCTGGCCGAGACCAGCACACGGCAGTCTGGACCGGGAATGAAATGATCGTTTGGGGTGGATACGGTTCTCCCGATCTAAGTAGTGGCGGAAGGTACGATCCAAACACAAACAGCTGGATAGCCACCAGCACTGTGAATGCGCCGACTGCTCGGGCTCGTCACACCGCAGTATGGACCGGCACCGAAATGATCATCTGGGGTGGCAGCGGGGGCTCCGGCCCGGTGAATAGCGGCGGAAGATACAATCCGGTCACCAATGCGTGGACAGCAACAAGTAATGCAAACGCGCCTGACGGCCGATCGGGTCACACTGCGGTGTGGAGTGGCACTGAGATGATTGTCTGGGGTGGGGGTGCTAACCCAGTTCCGTTCAACACTGGCGGCAGATATAACCCCGGCACCGACACTTGGACGGCTACTACCAACACCAACGCGCCGGAAGCCCGAAGCGCACACACGGCAGTGTGGACAGGGAGTACAATGATTGTTTGGGGTGGAGACAACGGCGTCCCATTCGGCTATTTAAACACGGGAGGTAGGTACAGCCCGGCCACGAACAGCTGGACAGCAACGACCACTACGAGTGCACCGTCTGGACGATACGACCAAACGGCAGTGTGGACCGGCAGTGAAATGATCATCTGGGGCGGATTTGACGTGGTCGTCGGGATTACGAAAAGCGGCGGGAGATACAATCCTACAACAGACACTTGGCTGGCTATCAACACCTCGCCTACTGGACGAGGCTATGACACAGCTGTTTGGACTGGAACTGAGATGATCGTGTGGGGCGGAGATGACGAAACTTTGTACCATGTGAACTCCGGCGGACGATATGACCCTAGCACGGATATTTGGACGCCTACCAGCACAATTAACGCTCCTTCTGCGCGAGACACGCACACTGCGATATGGACCGGTAATGAAATGATCGTCTGGGGCGGATTCGATGGCGCGTACGCAGTGAACACTGGGGGGAAGTATAACCCGGGCACGGATGGTTGGATATCTACCAGCACTGTCAACGCGCCCGTTGGTCGATTCTATCACACCGCCATCTGGACTGGAAGTGAAATGATCGTCTGGGGCGGAGATGATAACTTTGACTATTTTAACAGTGGCGGCAGATACGATCCCAGCGCGGACACTTGGATAGCCACCAGCACGATCGGCGCGCCTGCAGGTCGAGCCGAACACACCGCGGTCTGGACCGGTACCGAAATGATTACTTGGGGGGGCTGCGGCTTCGAGTGTTGCTCTTGCAACACCGGCGGCAGATACGACCCTGCCGGGAATACTTGGACTGCCACCAGCACCACCAACGCGCCTGCTGCCCGTGGCGCCCACACGGCAGTCTGGAGCGGTGATGAAATGATTATCTGGGGCGGATACGCCTCTGGCTATTCGAATACTGGTGGAACATACAACCCGGTCGCGGATAGCTGGACGGCTACCAGCACCATCAATGCACCAAGTAATCGAGGGTATCACACGGCGATATGGAACGGTAGTGAAATGATCGTATGGGGTGGATACGCGGGCGGCGGCACGTATCTGAATACCGGCGGGAGATACAGTCCTACGGGAAACAGTTGGCTAGCTACAAGTCTAGTCAGTGCACCGCTTGCTCGATCCGACCACACGGCAGTATGGACTGGCAACGAAATGATCATCTGGGGCGGGGGCCTGAGCACGGGCGGGAGATATTGCGCGGAATCTGGTCCAACACCAACACCTACACCCACGGCAACTGCTACACCGGCGCAAAGCCCGACGCCAACGCCTACAGCTACTCATACTCCCACGGCTACACCTACGGCTACTCATACGCCTACACCCACGCCTACGCCAACGGCTACTCACACGCCCACTGCAACGCCAACTGCCACAGCAACAGCCACGCATACACCGACAGCTACGCCTACACCGACGTCAACGCCACCAACGCCACATCCGGCGTTTTTCAACGGGGAGACTGCGCTGGGTGGCGGCTGGTACTATCTCCAGTTTGCCAACGGCACGCCATTTGGTTACTACAGCTATTTGACTGACCAGCGCTTCATCTACCACATTGACTTGGGCTACGAGTAT
>Ga0193730_1000231_pt1 | contig 17749 bp, 14 predicted proteins | sample U1a1metaG_FD_144919 | JGI IMG/M metagenome (GOLD analysis project Ga0193730, IMG submission 144919) | Soil microbial communities from a riparian zone of the East river system, Colorado, United States - U1a1 | ecosystem: Environmental > Terrestrial > Soil > Riparian zone | place: USA: East River...
TTCAGTTAGTGAGGTCGCCGGTCCGCGGCCATCGCTGGCCTGCGCGACCGCCTGCAGCGCGCGACGAGCAATCCACGACCCGCTGCCTTCGTCACCGGCGATCGGGCCCCAACCGCCGGCGGACACACGCTTGCCCTGCCGGTTGACTCCCACGGCAATCGATCCGGTGCCCGAGATAACAACAACTCCAGCTTGACCGTCGGTTGCGCCATATAACGCAATATCCCCGTCGCTAACCAGTTCGATGTTCTTGATTCCTAAGGTTTCGATCAGGACATCTCGCATGCGCGTGCGAATGTCTTTGCGGCGGACGCCCGCTAATCCGACACCGGCCGCCACGAGATCGTCGCGATGGATCAGAGCCGCGGTGCAAGCTTTGTCCACAGCTTCGCGAATCGCCGTCGCGCCATTCGCGATTCCGACACGCAACGGATTGGACGGCCCAGCCACTCCCTCACCCATTATTCGCGCGCCATTCAGCACTACGGCGCGCGTTCGCGTGCCGCCGCCGTCAACGCCGACAACCCATTCCCTGAGAGGCGCACGCCTCCGGGGCAGAATGTCGACGGTTTGGACAATAGTCGTCATCTGGTGATTCGATGTCCGGGAGGGCTCCTGAGATTTCTATTCTAGGCAACCGCGAAACCATAATGGAAACTAAAAGATCTTATTCCTGTGATAATGCATATTGATGTAAAATATGGTCTATGGACATCCGACAATTGAAGGCTTTTGTGGCAATTGCCGAAAGCGGCACGTTTACCGCGGGGGCCGTACGCGTTCACGTGACGCAGGCGGCAATCAGCATGCAGATTCGCCAACTCGAGAACGAAACCGGCGCGCAATTATTCGTGCGCGCGCCGCGGAGAGTAATTCTGACCGAAGCCGGCGAGAAGCTACTCGAACGCGCCTACTCGATCCTGCGCGAGCATGATGCGGCCCTGGAAGAGATGGCCGCGCTGACCGGCGCGCATCGCGGACGGCTGCGTATCGGCAGCGCATCTGCCGGAGTCAACGCGGATCCGTTGCCGCAGATTTTGCGCGAGCTTAGGAAGAGACACGACGCGGTTGAGACTTCAGTCGCGTCGGGAACCAGCGAAGCGTTGGTCCAGCAAGTCCTCGCCGGCGAGCTGGACGCCGCGTTTGTATCTTTGCCGGTTGAAGCGCGAGGAGTGCAGACGGAATTGCTGAGTGAAGATTACCTGGTCGCGATCGCTTCACCTCGACACAAACTTGCCAATCAAAAAGTCGTGAGTGCGTACGCACTGGCTGGTGAGAAGTTGATCCTGGGCGAACGCGGCGGCAACACCCGCCGGTTGATCGATCAATTCTTTGCGCAAGCGGGAGTAACGCCGAAAGTTATCATGGAACTCAGCCGCCTCGCGGCGATTAAACGAATGGTTGAGGAAGACATGGGTGTCGGCATCGTGCCTTTACAGTCGGTACAGGAAGAAGTGGCGAAGGGGACTTTGGTGCGTTGGTGGATCGAAGCCGCGCAGATTAACTGGCAACTAGGCATCGCGCGCCTGGTCGGTGGATACGAATCGCCGATTCATCTGACATTCATCACGCTTTGTCGCGAGCATTTCCAACGACCAGTATCAAACCCACCCAAGACAAAATCGAAACCCAGGAAGAAGGCCGCGAACGGTTAAGTGTCTTCACGCTGAAGGCGTGAGATGAAATAGCCCAGGGCAAAGCGCGAAGCGCGACGCCCTGGGATCACAATCTGAATAGATCCTCGCCCTGAAGGGGCGAAATAAGATCACCACGGGCCGCACATTTTATCTCGCGCCTTCAGCGCTTACGGTTCCGTCCTTCGCTTGACCTGGGCCGTTGGCCCAGGCTATTACATTGCGCGCCCTTCGGCGCGAAGGCAATTCAATAGAGCGCATCGTCGCTTGATCTATTAGGGGCTGACCTAATCTCATTCAACCCGGCAACCAATCTCTCAACGTCTTCCTCATTATTAAAGAAATGCGTCGCGACTCGAATGCCCTGCGGTTTCTCTGTCACAATCACGCCGCGACCTAAGAGTTGACGGGCCACTTTTCCTGGGTGATCGACTTCGACCAGAGTTTCCGCCGACCGCGAGCTTTCATTTTGCAGCGGCGAAAGTACGTTCCATCCCGCCTCTGCCAGACACGAGGTGGCGAAGCGATTTAGTTCCAGAACGCGCGCCTGAATATTTTCGGCTCCAATTTCCCCAATCAAATCCAGCGAAGCCCCGAGCGAGAAGATGCCGGCGAAATGCGGGCAGCCAAGCTCTACCCTCGCGGCCGCATCGTGACGCGGGCGAAATTCATCGTTGCGCATCTCGAAAGGATCTTCGACGCTCAACCAACCAAGCGAACGCGGCAAAGATTGATCCAGCAACTCGCGGCTGAGGTAAACGAACCCAGATCCGTATCCAGACAAAAGCCACTTGTGGCCCGTCGCGCAGAGTGCGTCGATCTTCATTCGCTTCACATCAATTGCAAACGCGCCGGCTGATTGGGCCGCATTGATAACCAACGCGTGGCGACCTTTTATCTTTCCCAAACTTTCCGGATCGATGCGAAAGCCATTCGAGTACTGAACGTGACTGAGCGCGATCACGCCGGTGTTTGTTGTCATCGCGCCGGCAACATCTTCCATTAAGACTTCACCGTCACGCGCCGGCAACAGATGAACCGGAACGCGTCGATGCATCCAGGGCAGAGTCGTGACCGGAAACTCCAGTTCGGAAGAGATGACTTCGCCGCGCTCTTCGAGCGCGTCGACGATGACGTTCATTCCCTGTGAAGTGTTCGTGGTGAAGGCAATCTCTTCCGGCTCGGCATTGATGAACGCGGCGATCTTTTTTCTGACTGCTTCTCGATCGGCGAGCCAACGGTTCCAATGCACATCGCCATCGCGCATCATCTTTTCGTAATAACCGGCAGCCGCTGCCTGCGAGGCAATCGAGACGGGTCCCGCCGCGGCACTGTTGAGATAGGCGACGCGTTCGGTGACGGGAAAGTTTTGGCGGATGGATTGCCAGTTGCGCATAGTCACGGTTAACTACTGTTGCGGAATCCCAACCTGCTTCACTAGGTCTGCAAAACGAGGATCCGAGCGGAGAGACTGGAATCGTTCTTCAACCCGCAGGAATACGAGGTTATCGTCATGCGCCTGAATATCTTTGGCCAGCCACGCGAACGCCTGATCGCTGTCGCCGAGCGTCGCGTAGATCATCGCCATGCTGTGCGGCGAAACATATTTTTGTTTGGCTGCTTTCAATATCTCTGCCAGCACCTGACGCGCTTCGGTTTTTCTTCCGGCCTCAGCATAGACACAGGCAAGAGCCGGCGCCTGGGCCATGTTGCCGCCGTGCAGGTTTACGACGGTTTGATATTCCCGGATCGCCTCATCATATTTCCCCAGGCGCTCGTAGGTCTTTCCCAGCCAGCGATGCGCCAACCAGAAACCCGGATCCATTTCGATCACTTTCCGGTATTGCGCGGCGGCTTTGTCGTATTGGCCTGAATAATAGGAAGCGGCCCCGGCGGTGAGATTGGTGTAAAGCGATAGCGGATCGATCTGTTCGGCGCGCCGGAACTCTGACTGGGCCTCGTCAAATCTGGTTTCCGAAATCAGGAACCAACCGTACCATTGATGTGCGGCTGAGTATTCAGGATTCAGTTCAATCGCCCGCTTAAATTCTTTTTCGGCACCGGGCCAATCCCATTCGAATCGATGCTTGACGTAACCAAGCGAGGCGTGGGCCTCTGCCAGGCCGTCGTCCAATTCCAGCGCTCTCAGCGCCGCGGACCGGGCTTTAGGCATCAGATCCTGCGACGATTGATCTTCAACGACGCCGAGGGTGGCGTAGGAATCCGCCAGACCGGCATAAGCCAGCGCATAGTTTGGATCTTTTAGAATCGCATCTTCGAAATAAGCGATGGCTTTCTTGAGCCCGTCCGCATCGCGTTTGTTCCAGTAGTAACGGCCCTTGATATAGGACTGATAGGCTTCGGTGTCTTCCGTGTAGTGACGAGCGAGTTGTTGTTTTTCCGATCCGGTCAGCGTGGGCAGAAGCGCCTTCACGACTTGTTCAGAGATTCGATCCTCGACCGTGAAAATGTCCGTGTACTTCTCGTCAAACTTACCGGCCCATAATGAAGCTCCGTCGCTCGCTCGTATGAGTTGAAGCGTCACGCGAATGCGATCACCAGACTTTTGCACGCGGCCCTCGAGCAGTGACTTTACTTCCAACGCTTTGCCCGCCTGCGCCGTGTCGACGTCGGTGTTTGCATAGCGCAGGATCGAACTGGTCGGCCGGACAGTAATTTCTTTCACCGTGCCGAGTTTTGTGATCAGCGCGTCAGCCATGCCGACTCCCAAATACTCGTCAGTTTCGTCGCCGGCCAGCGGCTTGAATGGCAACACCGCGATTGAGTTTATTTGTGTATTAGACGTCCCCGCTTCGGCGCCCCTGACACGCCTGGCAACCCGATAAGTGACGCCTGCCAGACCGACCGCAACTATGAGCGTCGTAGCAATTACGGTCCTCGGTCGTCTCCAATTGCTGCGCGCGTCAGCAATGCTCTCTGTCTTAACCGAATTCCTAATTGAATAATAATCGAGCTCAGGCTGTGTGGTTGTCAGGTTGACGCTCGATTCATCGGTGGACTCTCGCACGTGAGCGATGAATCGATAACCGGCGCCGGGAGCTGTCAGGATATATTGCGGCTCGTCACGTTTTTCACCGAGCGCCTTACGCAGAGCCGAAATATTTTGCGTAAGGTTGTTCTCTTCGACGACGACGCCTGGCCAGACCCTTTCCATTAATTCGTCTTTTTCGACGAGCTGTCCCGCATGCTCGATAAGTACAAGTAAGGTGTCGAAGGCCTTCGGCGTGAGCGGAACGATCTCTCCGTCTCGCAGAAGGCGGCGCTTTGCCTTATCGACGCGAAACGGGCCGAACTCGTAACCGTCGTTGCCTGCGTCGCTCATCGATTGGGTTCTGTCGTTCACCGGCTCAAAAACCGCTTCGGGCCGTTGCTTTCAGGAAATCTCAGAAATCTTCAGAACGTTTCTAAGGACTTAATTCAAGGGATGCGCTATTGTCCGCCGCCATGGGCAGAAGTTCAAGTCATTTGCTGGTTGTTTATTTGCTATTTGTGCTGGCCCTGACCGCGGGGACGCTTTCTCCGGTTGTGCTCGCGCAGAACCGTAAGACGAAGACCACCAAGCCGACAGCGCGCAGCTTGAACTATCCAAAAATCCGCGCGGCGATAAGTTCTTTGGAAGCGGCCCGAGCCGAGTTGGAGCGAGCCGACGGTGACTTTGGCGGGCACAAGAAAGATGCCATCGAGTCAATTGACGGCGCTCTGAAACAGATGCGCCTGGCACTGCAATTTGAGAAGTATTAGCCAAAAAGCGGCGCGTCACTCGCGCCATGACAAGCCGGAAGAGAGGATCAAGAGAATGAAGAGCAGAGTCCTAATGCGAACACTTGCGGTGCTGACGATCTGTCTGTTATCGGCATTCTTCGCTGCCGCTCAAAGCAAACCGACAGAGGGGAAAAGCTTTCCGCCGGGCCCGTGCCGTCAAGGCACGAAAGTGTGTGTTCAGAACATGAATAAACAAATCAGTCTGATACGAGCGTATGTGCAACGCCTCAAACCTGGAGACAAAGTAGCTTTCAATCCGCAACCTGATCCGCCCGGTGACCCTGACCCCTGGTTTCGTCGTGCACACCAGGCTTACATCACTCTTCGCGGAGAGTTCGCTGACCTGTCTGAGAGTAGTCCCTGGGGACGATCCAAGTGGACGTGGTCGCAGGAACAAATCAGCGGCTGGAAGAGCACGGTCAGCGACGGACAGGACAAGCTGAACAGTCTCTCCTTGCCGGCCTTCGGGCGCACTCGCGACTCAGCCAAAGAAACACTGGACTCTTTGAGCGCATCCGTGCGGCAGCTGTCGAAAGTCTTATGACCTTCACAGCCAGGGCGCAAATTGACCGCGGGGAACTCGGAAAATTGTTAGAACGCACTTCACACATTCAAGAGAGGGAAACAGAGCAATGAAAAAGCGGAGTGAAATGTTACTGATGGGTTTACTTGTTATCGCGGTGTTGGCTATGACGGAAGGTTGTGCGGCGGCACAGACCACATCCGAATCCATCAATGCCGGCGGCGTCCAGCGAACCTATCTGTTGCACAGGCCGGCTTCTTTTGACGCATCAACTTCATACCCGCTCGTGTTCGTGCTGCACGGCCTGGGTGGAAACGCCAAAGGGATTGAAACAGCAACCGGGATGAGCGCAAAGGCAGATGCGGAAAAGTTTATCGTCGTCTATCCGAATGGACTCGGCAATCCGTCAGGGTGGGACAACGGCATCGGTGCGAATAATCCACACACCGCGGATGATGTCGGGTTCCTGACCGCGCTGCTGGACAAAGTAGAGCACAATCACAAGATCGATCCGAAGCGCATCTACTTTTGCGGCTTCTCAGCCGGGGCCATCATGAGCTATCGCATGGGCGCCTCGTTGGGTGACCGAATTGCCGCCATTGGTATTGCTTCCGGCACGGTTGGGTTCACCCTGCCAAACGGACAGGTAGCGACGATTCCGCAGCCCGTAGCTCCATTGCCCGTCATCGCATTCCACGGCAAAAAGGATACGCACATTCACTATGACGGCGGAGGCCTGCGGGCGAATGACCTGTCCGTGGCTGACTCAATCAAATTTTGGCTTAACGCGGACAATTGCAATTCGACGCCGCAGGAAACCACGATGCAGAACGGAAACTTGATTAGGGACGGTTACCATCATTGCAAGCAGGGCGTCGATGTCGTGCTTTACAGTTTCCTAAACGGCACGCATGAATGGCCCACGCCCCAGAACAACGATCAGTTTTCCGCGACTGATGCAATGTGGGAATTTTTCGTAAAACATCCGAAGCCTTGATCGGAAGCAGGCACTCGGGAGGTTGTTAGTGACGGAAGGGATGGAATCATGAATCACAATTACAAGTTCAAAGGAATGTTTACATCGTCGCTGGCCCGCCGCGCAGGCTGGCTCGGTCTGATCGCTATGCTCGGCTGTTGTCTGCTTTGTCCGCCGCTTATTCAAGAGTCGGCGGGGCAAGGGAAGGGGCCGCCGCGCACCGCTCAGAAGCAACAGCGCGAGGTCGAGATCTCTCCGGAGATCATAAACCAGATTCGCAATCGTCCAGTCCGCGCCATTGCCAGGCAATTGAACATCGCGATCGCCGATATTCCTATCGGTGGGGCTAATCAGCCCGATGTCGATCTGCGACCGAACATAAAACAGTTTGGCATCGGGATCGAAAATCAAGGTGACCGCGGAACTTGCTCGGTGTTCGCGCTGACGTTCCTCATCGAGTACATGTACGCCAAGAACCAGCTTCAGATGAACTCCAGCTTGTCGGAAGAGTACTTGAACTACGCAAGCAATCTGGCGATTGGTCAGTACAGCGACGGCGGGTTCTTCGATGCGCTGGACCTGGGCTATCAGAAGTACGGCATGGTGAATAAATCGCAAGCGCCATATCACAACAGCTACAACCCGCCGTTTGTGGCCAGCCAGTCGTTGCTGCAAAAAGGCGAAGCCATTAGTCCGAGATTCAAAGCCCACTTTATCAAGCCATGGGACGTGACCACAGGATTGCTTGCGTCTCAAATACAAGAGATCCAGATCCAGTTGAAAGCCGGCCGGCCTGTGGCTGTGGGAGTTCGTTGGCCGAATGACTTCCAGACAGAAACGATTAATGGAATCCAGCTCATGAAGACTCCGCCGGCTAACGGAGTCTTCGACGGTCACTCGATCGATCTGGTCGGCTACAAGGCATCAAGCACCTTTCCCGGTGGCGGGTACTTCATCTTCCGCAATAGCGGCGGTAAGGGATTTGGGGCGGATGGCTACGGCTTCATGCCGTTCGAATATGCGAAGAAATACGTCAACGACGCGGTCTACTACATGAAGTTTTGAGCACCGCGGGCGAGATCGAGACCAGTCAAAAACGTCAACGGCGAATTCGCGTTAACAGCAAATCTCAATCGAGGCACAAGTGATGAATCACAATCAAACTAACAACGAAGTCTTCATGCTGTCGCTGGTCCGCCGCATCGGCTGGCTCGGTCTGATCGCAATGCTTGGCATCGGTCTGCTTTTCCAGCTTCTCATTACAGACTCGGCGGTTCAGGCAAAGGGGCAAACCCAAAAGGCTCAGAAGCGGGAAGTAAGGAAAACGACGGGTGTGAATACTAATGAGATAGCGAAGTTGCTTCTGGGAACGCTAAAAGGGCGAGTCAACGTGCCGAAACGCTACCAGTCGACATTGCGAGTGTACCCCGTTCTTCTCGGTGTGGATGATCAAACCCCACAGAAAATGAATCTCGATGGCACTTATCTCTTTGAGAATCTGGCGCCGGGCGCGCACAAATTCGTGCTCACAGGTCATTGTTCGATCGATCAGCACAAAGCGGTGACAATTCGCTCGCAACGAACGACGACGTTGAATCTTAATGCCCGCCCGGGAGGCCCGGATTGCGGCGGTTGATCAGGGCATGATGTTCTTGAAGCAGCGACTGTAGGTAAGCGCTGATTTCTTACGTAGCCCAGGAACCTTCGGAGATGAAAACCATGGAGACAGAAATCATGAATCACAATCACGCGCCCAAAAAAATGCCCACGCCATCGCTGCGCCGACGTGCGGGTTGGCTCTGCATGATCGCAATGTTTGGCCTTGGTCTACTGTGCCCGCCTTTAATGCGCGAATCGTTTGGGCAAGCAAAGGTGCCGCCGCGGACGCCCCAAAAGAAGCAGCAACAGCCAGCTGATGCGGAGCAAAGAACGGACCTTCCCAAGATAGTGTCAGTGCAAGGCCAGGGAGGAAAAACCCTCGATGTTCGCTCGCGAGTGAAGCAGACCGCAGAGCCGCCACCGCTGAGCGCGGAAGTAAAAAACTCACTGATCAAGTCGGCTGGCGTCAAGGGGACCGCGCCGCATAACTCGTTCAAATTAACGCCCGCGAAGCCTTCCCAATCACAAGGCTCTCTGGCATTTGAAGACATAGCCTATCTCGATCCTGAGCAAAATTTTCTAAGTGTTACGAACCAGAACTCGGTTTTTGACGGCGCGCGTTCCAACCGAACCGTCCTCTTGTTCATCAACACAGCAGCCGGGAAGAAATACATGATTGATTTTACGGTTACCGGCGATAAGTTTTTTGTTTTGGCCGATCCCGGCAACACGAAGGAGACCTTTAGCGGGACTCATCATGTCCTGATTCTTTATGAGGCTGCCAGCGCCGACGGAGCGACCATCGCGTTGACGGGCACAGGCGGCGGGAACCCTGTATGGACATTTCACTCGTGCGAAGTCACCCCGCTGAACTAGGAGTATTCGCGCTTCGCGCGATGGGGATTCATAGGACATTGTCAAGGTTGGTAGTGGTCCGTTGTTTTGTTGCAAGCCGCCAAAAAAGAACGGCATACGACCGTCGCGCCCGCTTAGCTCCGTAGGAGCCGGATGTTTATAGCAACAGCCGACCCAACGACCCCGAGCTCCGTAGGAGCGGAAGGTGACTCACCCAATAATATTTGGCTCCTACGGAGCTTGCCCAATTATTTTGAGGCTCACTGTTTATAAACATTTCGTCCCTCCGGGACTAAAATCGTGTTCGACCGGGTGTTTTGTTACAATAGACGGAGCAACACTTGTCGAAGCACCGTCTCAACGTTGCATTGGTTAACGCTCGAATCGTCTCGATTTAGCTTTGGAGGTCAAGTCATGAAGAGGCCGGCAACAGTCATCGCTTTGCTCGTCAGTATTCTCGGACTGAGTTTGGTCTACGCTGCCAAATCGAATCTGGGCGCGCACATGAGTCGCAATCAACCGCCGGTGGCGACGCGCAACTCGAGCGATGGCGGATACGAAGCAATCCAGGGTCCGACTCCCTGTCCCGGACTGCGCGAATGCACTGTGGCTGAAAATGATTTGCCGGTGCAACTGCAAGTCGCGTTTCCCGGACCAGATAACATGATCCTGCATGGACATCTTTACGTGCCCGGCGTCAGGACAATGGCGGAGTTAAGTGCCGTTCGCCGGAAGTTCCCCGTCATGATCTACAACCATGGCAGCGAAGCCGATCCCAAAGGCGTGCCGCATCTGGCCAAGCTCTATGTCGATCACAGTTTCGTATTTTTCGCGCCCGATCGACACGGCCAGGGACTGTCAAAAGATGCCGGACCCTACATCGGTGATTTGACAAAAGCTGCACACAACCCCGCGGCTGCCGTAAAACTTCATGAGCTCTACAACCTGGATGTCATCGCCGCCGTCAAGTGGATCAAGGAGCAACGGTATACGGACAAAGATCACCTCGCGATGACCGGAATTTCTTACGGCGGCATTCAGACGCTGCTTACGGCGGAAAAAGACCCCGGCATCCGCGTGTACCTGCCGTTCACCCCGGCTGCCCAATCATGGGGCAACGTGGCGCTCCAACAGCGTTTGATAGCGGCCGTCCGCAACGAGACGGCGCCGCTGTTTCTGATTCAGGCGACCGGCGACTATAACCTTGGTCCCAGCGAAACGCTCGGACCGATCCTGCGGCAAAAGGGCAACGCACAGAAGTGGACGAACAAAATCTATCCGCAGTTTGGCTGCACGAACCAGGAGGCCCATGGCCGCTTTGCGTCGCAGTGCGACGGGATCGCCATCTGGGAGGACGATGTTCTGAATTTTCTCAACCAGGTTGGTGAGTTGTAGAGTTACAGAACCGCGAGCAGTAGCGAGCGGATCAAAGCGACAAGTAGAAGCGAAAACACTCAATGCCTCACGCCGACGGCGTGAAATCCGATACCGCTGGGCAAGCGCGCGGCGCCCTGGCACAAGATCCAATCAAGAAGTCATTCGCCCTCTCGGGTGCAACAGGAACAGCAACTCAGACTTTACTTCGCGCCTTCAGTGCTTTCGATATTTTGTTGTGCAACGCTATTGCATTGCACGCGGTCGACGCTTAAGCTTGGAAGCAAATGAAGGCGAGTTATGACTTTTCCAAGGGCGTAAAGAATCCATATATCGATCGTGTTAAGAGGCCTAAAAATATGGGCAGAATCGTTGCTTCAGTGAGAATCGACAACGCCTCCGATTTGTCCAGGGGTCTGAGATGCGACGCGTTAGTCGACACGGGTGCGTCGTTCATGGTGCTTCCTATGGCGTGGCGTGATCGACTTGGAAATCTGGAGACTATGACCGAAGTGGAGATGGAAACTGCAACGCAGGAAACAATTAAGGGCGTCGTCTGCGGTCCAGTGCGTATTCAGATCGAAGGCTTCCGTCCCATTCATCACGAAGTAGCATTTGTTGAGATGACTCCCGAAAATGGTGAGTACGAACCATTGATTGGTTATCTCGTGTTGGAGCACAGCCAGGCCGGTGTGGATATGCTCGGTCATCGGTTGGTTCCCATCAAGCACATGGACTTGAAGTGATCTTCTTCCTCACGCTGAAAGCGTGAAATGAAATAGCCCAGGGCAAAGCGCGCAGCGCGACCGCCCTGGGATCACCACCACCAAATAATTCGCTCACATTTTCATCTCTGGTTGAACCTGGGCCGCTGGCCCAGGCTATTGCATCGGGCGCCATTCGGCGCTTAAGCTTAACAATGACCTAAACGAGATGTGATGAAAGCGAGTTGCGATTTTTCAAATTGTGACAAGCGTCCGTGTGTTCGTCGTGTCAAGTAATGGAAACATGGGAAGTTAATTATATGAATCCTGCGATCATCTCCGCGATTATTACAACCCTGGGTAATTCGGCTACTGCCCTCTTTACGAGGTTTTTTCCAGCCCAGGGTTCAACTCAAACTATCAAAGCTGACACGACAATCGAAAGAGTTTACGACAAACTTCGTCCTGAATTAACGTCAAACTGCATCCGCGTGCTGTTAGCTTTAGAGCATGGACAGAATCCAACGCGAACCGAACTCCGTGAGACGGTCTTTCCAACTTTGACGTTCAGCAACCATCAACTTAGGCAGACTTTTGATGGCGAATTCCATTACAGGCTAAAAACTATGTGTGCCCTTGGAATAATCCTGGACATAGGTGGGGGACGAGAATATGCAATCACAAAACTGGGATTCGGTTTTCTATCGACGGCAAGGAAACGTGGGCATTATCCCGATGCCCTATGAGGCGAGGTTCTATCCACTGGTGTGGTCTGATGCGCTACCACTGAATACCTGAGGATTTCGTCTTCCTCAAACCGTATCGTCCCCCTCACGGTCGGGCTACCGCCCCGGCGCCTCAAACCACATCGTTGCCAACGGCGGCAGCGTAATCGCAGCCGAATAGTCGTAACCATGTGATGGAATCTTCTCAGCTTTGATACTTCTCACCACACCAAACCCACCGCCGCAGTACTTCTCGTTATCAGTATTCAGGATTTGCTTGTAGCTTCCTTTGCGCGGCAAACCAATTCGATAATTCTCGCGCACGACGGGTGAGAAGTTGCCGACGCAAATGATTTCTTTGCCGGTCGAAGGTGCAATCCGGCGAAACGCGATTACGTTCTCAGCGGCGTTATCGACTTCAATCCAACTAAAGCCCGCTGCGTCGCTATCAGCTTCCGAGAGCGCACCATGTTTTTGGTAAAGCTCGTTCAGATCACGGATCAACGTGAGCACGCCTTTGTGAATCGGCGTTTCCAGCAGATGCCAGTCAAGACTCTCAGTCTCGTTCCATTCCCGCCACTGGCCGAACTCGCCTCCCATGAACAGAAGTTTCTTACCCGGATGCGCCCACATGTATCCGTACAGCGCGCGCAGGTTCGAGAGCTTTTGCCATTGGTCGCCAGGCATTTTATTTAGCAGCGAGGCTTTCATATGAACAACCTCGTCATGGGAGAAGGGAAGTATGAAGTTCTCGCTCCACGCGTACAGCAAACCAAACGTCAGCGCGTTGTGATTGCCGCCGCGAAACAGTGGATCAGTCTGAAAGTATTTCAAAGTGTCGTGCATCCAGCCCATGTTCCACTTGAAGTCGAAACCCAGTCCGCCTGAATAAACCGGATGACTGACTGCGGGCCAGGCGGTTGATTCTTCGGCAATCATCAACGTGCCCGGACACTCGCGATGAGTAACTTCGTTCAGCTCTTTCAACAATGAAATCGCTTCCAGGTTCTCGCGTCCACCAAATTCGTTCGGCACCCACTCGCCTTCTTTGCGGCTGTAATCGAGATAGAGCATCGATGCGACCGCATCGACGCGCAGCCCGTCGAGATGAAATTCGCGCAGCCAGTAGAGCGCGTTCGCGATCAGAAAATTTCTGACTTCGTTGCGGCCATAATTGAAAATGTAAGTGCCCCAATCAGGATGCTCACCTTTGCGCGGATCTTCATGTTCATAAAGCGCGGTGCCGTCGAATCGCGCGAGTGCAAACGCGTCTTTCGGAAAGTGTGCGGGCACCCAATCCATGATCACGCCGACACCTTTTTGGTGAAGATGATCGACCAGAAAACGAAAGTCGTCAGGCGCGCCGTAACGCGCTGAAGGAGCGAAGTATGCGCTAACTTGATAACCCCACGACGGACCGTACGGATGTTCTTTCAGAGGAAGAAACTCGACATGCGTGAATCCGTTTTGCAGTACATAGTCAGCGAGCAGCGGCGCAATCTCGCGATAGGTCAGCGGGCGATTGCCATCTTCGGTTATGCGCCGCCATGAACCGAGATGAACTTCGTAGATTGAGAACGGCTCACGCCAGGCTTGTCGGTTGTTTCGCTGCGATAACCACGCTCGATCGTGAAATTTGTATCGTGACTTGTAAACGATCGAGGAAGTGTCCGGCGGCACTTGCATCAGAGAGGCGTAAGGATCGGCTTTGAAGATCTCGCCGCGTCGCGTCTTGATCGCATACTTGTAAAGCTCAGCTTCTTTTAGTCGCGGAATGAAGAGTTCCCAAATGCCTGAGGCGCCGAGCGATCTCATAGGGTTCTTGCCGCTGTCCCATCCATTGAAGTCGCCGACGACACTCACGCTCTTTGCGTTCGGCGCCCACACGGCAAAAACGACGCCGCGTTTTCCCTCATGAGTAATCACATGCGCGCCGAGCTTTTCGTAGATTCGTTCGTGCTTGCCTTCGCCAAACAGATGGAGATCGATTTCGCCGAGGGTGGGAGGGAATTCTGTTGGCACCGCGCGAGGTGAATGTATTATCTGTGCGCCTTTGCGTGAAGTCTTGAGTGAAGGAGGCGAGGCCGCGTGAGGAGCAACGCGTTTCGAAGTCTTCCTTTTGTTTGTCTTGTTGTGGGTCATTTTCTGTCGCCCGCTAAAGCGGGCTCGGATCAAATAAGAAACCTGATCCCCGGGTTCCGCTCGCCGCGCTCGCTCCACCCGGGGCTACTCTCTGCCGTCTGCTTCGCAGACTTGTTGAGCACCTCGACATCGATGCTTCAATGCTAACTCGGACCTGACTGCCGTCTGCTTCGCAGACTCGTTGAATTGCTACGCAAAGGCTTTTGTCACCTGTTTGCTAGCGCAAGCGGTTCGGTATCGTGATTCTTCTTGTAGCGCGGATTAAGTGGCTCAACAAATCGACGATAAATGTCCGCGCCCGTTCCCATTTCCGGCCGATTGCTTTTCGCTTCCGCGAGTATTTCTAAAAACTGATCGCTCACCGATGGCAATTGTAATTGCTCCATCAAATCGATCGCCCGCGCGGCGTACTTCAATATCTGGATCGTCTCAATTCCGGAGATGTCGTTGAAGAACCAGCCGCAGCTCGTGTACATCAAGAGCAGCATGCGTTGCAATTCGAGATAAGCAAGTGCGCGCCACTGTTTGCCCGCCGATAGCCAGCGGCCTGCATGTTGAGAGAGAAATTGCTCGCGCGAATGCTGAGGATCGAGGACCAACGCGATGCTCGCATCTCGCGAGGCCCACGGATCGATGAACAGAGTCCCACGCGTGGCTTCAAAGTGGTCGATGTTTTCATCACGCAAATAATCCAGTGCCTGCCGCAGCGGCTTGCGCCATCGTTGGTTCCATCCTGCTTCGCCGCCGGTGTGACAACTACAGTCGCGAATCCAGCGAGCGACACCATGTTGACAACTCCAGGACGTACCTTCGCCGGCCGGCCCGTTATCAATTTCAACTTCTGATTTCGCCGGCCGTGCGTCGAGATATTCGGCGTAATTGGCAATCCGAAATCCGCGCGCCGGCGCTTCCAATTCTACGGCGTAAGCCAGACACAGATCGCCAAACTTGAAGTGGTGGCCGTAGGTCTCACCGTCGGTTGCGATATTGATCATGTCTCGGCGATCGACGGCTCGTGCGAACGCATCAACCAGTTCGCGGCTTGATCTGAGGAGGTTTTCGAAAGCAATCGCGCGCGAGGTCGGCCCGTCATAGAAGAAGACATCAATCGATTTGTCTTGCGTGTCGCGATGGAAGTAGCGGTAGGGAATACTGGTGTCGAGTGTGCTTTCGTTTACCTGCGACCACCCCTGGTCTGGCGAAGAACTAACCCGGTCGCTATCGCTCCCGGTACTGACTTCATCAGGTGCGTCGATATTCCCACTCGTCAGAATTCTGATACGAGCGGCCTGTTGCGGCGCGAGAATTACGAAGCGCAGACCCGCATCAATCAAGGCATCCATGACTGCGTTGTTGCAGGCAGTCTCTGGCAGCCACATCGCTTCGGGTTCGCGCCCAAAGCGATAGCGAAAATCCGCTACACCCCAGCGAATCTGTGTTCGCAAATCGTGTTCGTTGCAGAGCGGGAGGATCGCATGACCAAACGCTTGCGCGATCGCATTGCCATGGCCGCCCCGCTGCAAAACACTTTCACGGTCAGCTTCGAGAATGCGTCTGTATGTGTCGCGATGGTTCTGCTCGAGCCAGTTAAGAAGCGTGGGACCAAAGTTGAAACTGACGTGCGCGTAGTTGTTTACAATTCGCTCCGCGCCCGTAGCAGGATCCTTGATTGCAGCAAAGGCATTCGCTCGATAGCACTCGACATGGATACGCTCGTTCCAATCATGGAAGGGCGCGGCGCTCGGTTCCTCTTCGACAATTCCGGTCCACGGATTTTCGCGGGGAGGTTGATAGAAGTGGCCGTGAATGATCAGCGCGGGCATCGTGAAAAACATTTAGCCACAAAAAAGCACAAAAGGCACAAGGAGAAAAGCTTCCAATTTCGTTTAGACGCCGCACTTGTGCGGCGCTCTTCGGAAGCGGCGGACAAGTCCGCCAGCTAAACTGAGAGTGTTGAATTGAATGCCAGCCATGCGGCGCCGAGCAATCCGGCTTCATCGCCACATTCGGCTTTCACAACCTGGCAGCGTTGAGCCGGAACAGGGAACGCCCGTTTCATGATCTCGTCACGAGCATAGGGTGCGAAGAGATCGAACGACGCTGACACGCCACCGCCAATAACGATCATTTCCGGGTTGAAGATGTTAACGATGTTTGCCATGACCATGCCGAGGTACATGCCCATCTTGCGAAACACATCGAGCGCGAACGCATCGCCTTGATTTGCAGCTATCGCAACTTTCTTTGCAGACAAATCTACTTCGGGTGCGGCACTCAACATTGATTGCGGATGATCCAGCAGGCCTTCTCGTGTCATGCGAACAATGGCGGTTGCCGAGGCATAAACCTCGAGACAACCGACGCCGCCACATTTGCACTTGACCCCTCCGATGGGCACGACACTCATGTGACCAATCTCTCCCGCCGTGCCATCGATGCCGCGCAATAATTCTCCGCCAAGAATAATTCCGCTGCCCACTCCGGTCCCCAACGTCAGACACACGATTGTTTTGCAGTCACGTCCGGCGCCGCGCCACATCTCACCAACGGCTGCTGCGTTCGCGTCGTTTTCCAATGATATGGGCCGGTGAAGTTCCGCAGTTAGAGCCTGGCCCAAATCAAAACCGATAATTGCTGGAATGTTTGGCGCGTTGACGATTACCCTGGTTTCAGTCTGGACAGATCCCGGCACCACGACTGAAATCGCTTGTATGCTTTCGCCGCGCTTCGCCGCTTGGTTGGCGCACTCTGTTACTGCCGAGGCAATCGCCGAAACTATTTCGTTTGGATTGTCTGTGGAAGGTGTGGGGGCTTTGAAGCGTTCGTGAATCGATCCTTCGCAATCGATGTTCGCGGCCCGCAGGTTCGTGCCGCCGAGATCAACGGCGCAGACAAGAAGCTTCGATGAATGTTGTTCCACGAATTTGGAGTGCGGCGGCTTGACGTCGCTTTTGGTTGTCGTTGTTCGATAGGGGCGCTTTCGATTTGGCTGCATTTGGATTGCAGCTTTAAAAGCGGCGTCAAGCCGCCGCACTCCAAATCATCCCTTTCTTCTTCCGAACATATCGAAGCCCACCGCGGCGACCAGCACCCCGCCTTTCACCACGTACTGCGCCCAGTTCTCGACGTTCAAGAGTGACATGCCGTTGTCGAGGCTCGATAAAATCAGCGCGCCCAGAACGGCACCGAACACTGTGCCGCGGCCGCCCATCAGACTGGTGCCGCCGATCACGCACGATGCGATGGCATCGAGTTCCATCAGTGTACCCGCGTCAGGCGACGCGCTGCCGACGCGCGCGGTGTGCAGCAGCGACGCCAATCCCGCGAGCGCGCCCATCAAACAAAATGCGGCCAGGATGTATCGCTTCAGATTAATTCCCGATAGGCGCGCCGCATCGGGATTGCCGCCGATTGCGTATAGATAACGGCCGAAC
>Ga0193730_1000232_pt1 | contig 17665 bp, 8 predicted proteins | sample U1a1metaG_FD_144919 | JGI IMG/M metagenome (GOLD analysis project Ga0193730, IMG submission 144919) | Soil microbial communities from a riparian zone of the East river system, Colorado, United States - U1a1 | ecosystem: Environmental > Terrestrial > Soil > Riparian zone | place: USA: East River...
GCACGACTTTGATGCCGGCCTCGGCAGCTTGTTTGAGGGTTTCCGGCATGCGCGCGCGGTCGTCGTCGCGATACATCACGGCCACATTCGCACCCACGAACCGGAAAGGCCGGCCATCGATCACGAACCGCCCGGCGCGCACCTGCACAAATCCGGGGCGTCCGCGGTCCCGCCAATTCGAGATCGCCAACAAAACTGCCGCGCCCGCAATCAAAGCGAGCGCGGCGAAAAACAAACGCTTCCTATCCATAGAAACCTGGTACGCACGCCGCTGGCGTGCTGCACGCCCGGAGGCGTGCGTACCCACCGTCATCGAGGCGGATTCGTCAGCCGCACAAATCCCATGATCGCGCAAATCGCCCCCAGCACGACGAAGACATTCAAGAACGCGCCAAACTGAAGAACTGAATCAAAATCATTTTGCTGCGCCCCCATAAAAGTGACGAAGCCGAGCAGAATGAACTGGATGTGATAAATCAGCAGGCACACTGCGGCAAAGCTGAACCAGCGCGTCGAAGCGCCAAAGGCACGCGCGCGGGCGAAACCCAACACGGCAGCGATGAGCCAGGCAATGCCGCCAAGAATCAGCAACCCGATGAACACCAGCGCAAAGTACGCCGGTTGCTTGGCACTCAATCCAGCTTGCAGCGAAAGCAACATTGCGAGCGGAAGCATCTTTATGATTACTCCTTAAGAAGAAATGTTACCTCAATCAAAAAACAAAAACGCCATTTGCGCAAGAGCGTTAGCGCAGGCGCAAACGGCGTCGCTCGATCAACATCTCATCGCCGGGTCGTGACGCGGTGAGCTTCGCGCCGGCGAACACTTTTACCGCAGGTTTGTCGCAAGCAATCACAGGTCTGCGGAAGTGATTCTTGCCAATCCACTCTACTGGGTAATGTGAATCTCCTCTTCCTTATTCACATGGCGCAGGAACAGCAACAACGCGCAAGCGCAAAAAACTATGGCCAGCACCAGCGCAATCACGCCCTGCCACTTGAAGACGCCTTCTGGGCGAGTAAACGCCCAAAATTCCCAACACGCTCCAAGCAGCGAGGCCAAACCTACAATTGACAGAAGAAAGTCAACCATAATTAACCTCCGGCCGATCGTTCAGTCTTCCGAATGAAAGTTAAAGATAAAGCCGCTGCGCAAAAACCGAAATGTTTTGGACGGCTGCATGTTAACGCTGAGGGTGGATTAAGGCAAGCGGTTTGGGAGGCGAAGGTGGGGAGTCACCCCTGTTGCTGGCTAAACGCTTTCTCTTAGCCGCGTTCACGCGGCTTTCCCGGAGGGTTACCAGACCGGGCCTTTTACGCCCGGGTTAGTGACGCACTGAAATTCCTAAGCCCGTTTCAACGGGCTTGTGTCTAAGATGCTTAAGCTGAGGAGAAGCACGCTGAGGCGCTCTTGGGTTCGTGTGTTCGACTGACTACTCAGCCCCGATTCGTCGGGGCTGATCTATAAACCCTTCGGGCAAGTCGTCTGAAGACGGCTACAACCTCCGCTTAGCACCAGTTTGCGGGACACGAATGGCGGTTAACTGTTACTCCTCATCAATCGTCAAAGCCCCCACCAGATACACAATCTCGCCGTCCGCGGACTGCAGCACGATGCTGTATTCACCGGCAGGCGTATTGCGCGCGACGGTGATTTCAAAACTGATTGCCGGATAGGGCGTGTCGAATTCTGCTTCGCTGACACTGTCCGGGTCGATGCTGATAAAAGGCGAGGTGGATGAAATGCCGGCCGCGGGCACTTCATCGATTCCCTCTCCGGCCACATACACGGTGAATTTCTTCCCAGGCTTCAGTGGCAGAGCGACTGTCGACAGCTCGCCGTTCATGCCGATGAGCCGCGGCGTAAGTGCCGGCGCAAGATTCGGCGAGACGAAGAAGCCGAGCGACGTCGCCTTGTCGGCGAGCACGGGAATCAACTCGCTCGCTGAACGCATCGCCACGTGGGTCCGAAACGGCGGCGTCGTATCGACCAGTCCGGCATAGGAGCCGTGCGCTGTGGCGATCTCATCTGCTTCTACCGGGCCGTCGAGGCTTTGCCCAATTACGTGATAGCTGCCGCGCGGCAAAGCATCGATGCGATAGTCGCCCGACGGAAGCGTTATCCCGCCGGCAATGACGCGTCCGGTCACAGCGTCCTCGGCAAAAACGTGCGCACCGGAAATCGGCTGGGATTGTCCGCCGATCGAACTGGCAATCAATCGTCCAAACAGCGATCCGGTTCCCGCTCGCGACCCATACAACGCGCGCGCTCCCGCGATGTCATCTTCCGATAACGTTCGTTGCGTAAATGCCGGCAGATTGTAGAGACCGTTCATCGCCTGCCGCGGTTGCATCGTCGCGCCGAGAATCGCCGAGTGCTCGAGCCCGAGGAGGTGGCCCACTTCGTGTGTGAATGTCGATTCCAGGTCATAGGTCCCGGGCGTGCCGTCACTGGAAAAAAGCACGTTTGGATTTAGGGCAATGTCAGCTTCCGTGATCGCGCCGGCATCTGAGAACACCCGAGTGCGGCCGGGATTGTCCTGCGAATCAAACGCCGACGCATTGTCCGGAGAGACCGTTATCAGGTTGATTCGATCGCCGGCATTCGGTGGACTGATGGTCTGAACAGAAGAACTGGTTTCGAAAAACTGGACATTCGAAACGATCGACCAACGTCGCAATGCGCGACGAGCTGCGCCTATTACGTCCGTGCCAGCTTTTATGTTAGCAGGCGGCGATTGCATCGAGGTGGAAAACGCGATGATGATCGGCTGGGTCATCCAGCGCCGGGCGATGACGCCAGAGCTGTCACGATACTGGACCGTGTAGGCACGCAGCGGCGCGTGCACGCTGAACAGCGCGAGTAATAAAAGGATGGCACTGAGTCGCTTCCCAGTCATCCGTGGAAACCGGAGCAGTGGCCCGCACCTTCACGCGGGCAAATAATGATCAGTATTCCTAAAGACTGCGCGCCGCCGGGGCGCGCCATTGGGCGCTCATCTTACCACGCCGGACAGCAAACGTCGTTGCATTTCCTGCTTCGGTACGGGTGCAAGTTTCGGGGCATTAGCCCGACCGTCAGGGAGGGCTCATTTAGATGTGAGATCCGGAACCCTCCCTGACGGTCGAGCTACTGTCCCGCCTGTAACTCCACAAGTCTGTGCGGTATATTTGTTGGCCGCTAACATAACACCCAGGCATTTTGGGCATCCAAAGCTTTTCGAAGTGACAAATTCCCAATCACAGTTTCAATCCATGACGGCGACTCGCATTTCGAAGCCAACAATATTCGCTCTCTTGTTGTTGGCGATGTTGGCAGACGCTATTTGGTTGACGCCCCGCTCGCAAGCGACGCGATCGCCTTCGTCACCGGCATCACCCGACGCGAAGCGCCGGCGTCCGGATTTTGTCCCCGGTGAAGCACTCGTGCGCTTTAAAAAGAATTCTGCTTTTGAAGGGACGACAGTCGTGAACGCAGCGCGGAAGGACTCCTCGCCAACCCCGTTGCAGACTCAGGACGTCGAGCCTATTACCGTCCGGATTGATCGCTTCGCAGGATCGGATCTGATTGACGGTCTCCGCATGGCGCGCATGGCTTCGGGTGACACGCTCAAAGCCGTTGCCGCCCTCAACGCTCGCGATGATGTTCTGTATGCAGAGCCAAACTACATCGTGCGCGTTGACGCGACGCCGAATGATCCGTCTTTTCCTCAACTCTACGGCATGAACCTGATTGGGGCGCCGCAGGCATGGGACGTGACGCAAGGGAGCAGGAACATCGTCGCCGCCGTAATCGATGAAGGCATCGATCGGACTCATCAGGATCTGCAAGCGAATATCTGGACGAACCCCAGCCCCGGATCGATTCCCGGAATCAGCGGCGACGTCAACGGCTATGACTTTCGCGACAACACGGGAAATGTCATCGCCGAATCTCACGCCACTCACGTCGCGGGAACAATTGGCGCCGTCGGCAACAACAGCACCGGTGTCGTCGGAGTGAACTGGAACGTCAGCCTGATGTCGCTGCGGTTTATTTCCGAAGCGACAAACTCCGGCACCGATGCCGACGCGATCAAGGCCTACAATTATGTGAAGCAGATGCGCGATCTCTGGGCCAGCTCAAGCCATACCAAAGGCGCGGACATTCGCGTTGTTAATGCGAGTTATGGTGGCGGCGGATATTCACAGGCGGCGGCGGATGCGATCAATGCATTGGCCCAATCTGGAGTTCTTTTCGTCGCCGCAGCAGGAAACGAAACAACTGACAGCGACGTTCATCCTCATTATCCATCCGGTTATTCGCTGCCGAATATGATCTCTGTGGCGGCCACGAACAGCGCCGACATGCTCGCCGGCTTCTCGAATTTTGGAGCCCACTCTGTCCTTATGGGCGCACCCGGCCAGGGCATTCTCAGCACACTGCCGAACAATAATTACGGTGTGCTGAGCGGGACATCGATGGCCTCGCCGCATGTGGCCGGCGCCGCAGCTTTATTGTGCGCGGCGAACCCAAACCTTTCAGTTAATCAGTTGCGTTCGCTGCTGGCTTTTAATGGAGACCCGATCGACGCGCTCCAGGGAAAGTCTTTAACTGGCCGCCGGCTTAACGTTTTCAAATCGCTCCAGGCGATGAACGAGAACGACGTGACGCCGCCAGGAACAGTGACGAATCTCCAGGTCGCCTCGCAAAGCGGCCGCAGCGTGAATGTTTCATGGACTGCGTCAGGTGATGATGGAGCTTCAGGTCAGGCTTCGCTTTATGACATTAGCTTTGTCGATCAGAATACGAATGCAGTGGTGCCCCTGACCAGCGCTGCACCGGCGGCTTCCGGCGCGCCTCAAAGTGTTAACTTCAATATTCCCTATCGCCACCCGGCGGGAACGATCCGGTTGCGGGAATTCGATAATGTTGGCAATGAAGGAACTCCCGCCACAACGCCGATCAGTGTCCCGATTAACGCAGCCGACCCTTACACGACAACGTTGAATCCTCCTGCCCAGTTGTCCACAGGTGGCACCGCACTCGGTCTTACTTTCGACGATCGTTACAAGTCGAATCCGCTCCCATTCTCGTTCCCGTTTTTTGGCCAGGCTTACAGCTCAGTGACCGTTTCGACGAACGGCAACCTGTATTTCTCGTCGCCGCCCTTACGTTCGAACGGTGACGCCGACGACGTGCCCAGCTCGACGGCTGATCTCTCGCTCAACAAAATGATCGCGGGCATGTGGGACGACCTGGACCTCAGCCGCGGAAACGGGGCTGATGTATACGTGGTTCAGCCTGACTCGAGCCGAATAATCTTTCGCTGGCAGGGCGTTCAGTTCGGAGACGGCAGCCCGATTAATTTCGAAATTGAGTTACGATCCGACGGCGTCATCACGACCCGCTATGGCGATGGGAATACAAATCTGCTTCCCGTTGTTGGCATTTCCGGCGGCGAACCCGACCCTTACGTAATCGACGCTTTGACATCTGAGACCAGTCCGAAAACTCTGACTAATGCGCAGAGCGCCGTATTTACTCCGAGGACCACTTGTACATATTCTCTGACGCCAACCAGTCTGAACTTCATCGCCAACGGCGGCAGCTCGAATGTAAGCGTCACCACGCAGAGCGGATGCCCCTGGAATGCAATCGGCAATGCGCCGTGGATAACAATCACAAGCAGCGCGAGTGGGACGGGCAATGGTTCAGTCAATTATTCGGTAGCGGCCAATTCGTTAACCACCACCCGTTCGGCAACCATGACAATTGCAGGCTCGACTTTCACCGTCACGCAGGACGCCGCCCCTCAGCCGACGCCAACACCTACGCCGACACCAACACCGACGACAATTCAATTCAACGCGCCCTCGTACGCGATGAGTGAGAATAATCAACAGGTGTTCGTTAACGTAATTCGCACTGGTACAACGTCGGGCGCCTCTACGGTAACTTTCGCAACCAGCGACAATGCCGGTTCGCAAGCATGCAGTGTGACGAACGGCAATGCGTCAGCTCGTTGTGACTATGAAGGTATGAGTACAACATTGACGTTCGCGCCGGGCGAGACCTCAAAGACTATTGGTATTTCAATCATCAACGACGCATACAAAGAAGGAGACGAGACCTTCACGGTAAGTCTTACCAGTCCTGCAGGCGCATCGCTGGGAACTCAAGCAAGCGCGAACGTCACCATCATCGATAACGACGGGGCGAACGGCCCAAGTCCCTTGCCGGACACGTCCTTCTTTGTGCGCGAGCAATATCTCGATTTTCTGAACCGCGAGCCGGACGCATCCGGCTTGCAGTTCTGGACAAACAACATTAACCAGTGCGGCTCAGACGCTAATTGCACCGCAATCCAACGTATCAATACTTCGGGTGCATTCTTTCTTTCAATTGAGTTTCAGCAGACTGGTTATCTGGTAGAGCGTATGTACAAGACCGCGTTTGGTGACGGAGTTGGTACCTCATCGACAGGAGGAACTCATAATCTTAAAGTGCCGATCGTCAGGCTCAATGAGTTCCTACCCGACACGCAGCGAGTCGGGCAGGGCGTGGTCGTGGGCCAGGGCAACTGGCAGCAGCAATTGGACGACAATAAGAATGCCTTCGCGGAAGAATTCGTACAGCGGGCGCGCTTCCTGACGGCATTGCCATTATCACTGACGCCCGCGCAGTTCGTGGACGCGCTGAACGACAATGCCAAAGACAACAATGGCGTGAAGCCTTTGGCGGCGACGGAGCGAGATAGCCTGGTTAACGCGCTCACGAATGGAGCAATGACGCGGGGGCAGGTACTTCGCGCCGTGGCTGAGGATTCTGACCTGGCGAATTCCGAGCAGAATCGCGCGTTCGTCTTGATGCAGTACTTTGGTTATATGCGTCGGAATCCGAACGACCCACAGGACACCGACTATGCGGGGTACGAGTTTTGGCTTGGAAAGCTCAATCAATTCAATGGCAATTACATCGCCGCGGAAATGGTCAAGGCCTTCATAGCCTCGTCCGAATACAATCAGCGGTTCGGTCAATAACTTTTGTCGGCCAAATCCCTGCGGAAAACGTCTGATTATCGCGCGCGGAATAATTCATTGACAGGCCTTTGACCGGCGGCTAAACTCGAAAGACCTCAACGGTGTCGCCAACACCATCCGGACCAGAGCCGGCCCCGTTTCTGGTTGAGTTTCCATCGAGCGTCAGGAGAAGAGATGAAACTAACCATTGCCACTTTGATCGTCGCAATCGCCGCTTTCGCAACTTACGCACAGGGGCCGACGCTGCAAATTGTCACGTCCGATCCCAATCTGCCGTCTGATCTCTTTTACGGCAATGTGAAGGTCAAACCGCTGCGCGTCAGACCAGGGACGAACCCGCCACAGTTCATCACGATCGACGATGCTGACTTTTTTACGCAGGAGCAATATGTTGATTTTCTAAGTCGCATGCCGGACGCGTCGGGATTTGGGTTTTGGTTGAACCAAATTACCAGTTGTGGAAACGACGCGGCCTGCGTCGCAGTCTCTCGGGTTAATACCTCGGGTGCGTTCTTTCTTTCGATTGAATTCCAGCAGACCGGCTATCTCGTCGAGCGCATGTACAAGTCAGCGTATGGAGATGTCAACCAGACATCAACGTTTGGCGGATCGCATTCGATCGCCGTCCCGGTCATTCGGTTCACCGAATTCGTTCCCGATGTGAAACAGATCGGCAACGGAGTGATCGTCAATCAGGGAAATTGGCAAGCACAATTGGAAGCTAACAAGGTCTCGTTTAGTCAGGCGTTCGTGCAACGGTCGCGATTTACGACTGCATACCCGACGTCAACAACGCCGACCAGCTTAGTGACCAGCCTCGCCAACTTCGCGGGGGTTCCAGCGAATGATCCCGATCGGACGAAGGCGATCAACGAATTCGGCGCTGCCTCGGACACGAGCGATGTCGCCGCTCGCGGTCGCGCCCTCCGAGACATAGCCGAGAACGCAACGTTGCAACAAAATGAAACCAACAAGGCCTTTGTTTTGATGCAGTACTTCGGGTACCTGCGTCGCGATCCAAACGGCGGTCAGGACACCGACTACACCGGATACGATTTCTGGCTGACGAAGTTGAATCAGTTCAACGGAAATTTCATCAATGCTGAAATGGTGAAAGCTTTTATCGCCGCAGACGAATATCGCAACCGGTTCTAACGCGATTTCACATTGCAGTCCAAAATGAGAAGGCTAACCATGGGTTAGCCTTTCTTATTTTCAGTAGTCTCGGGATTTTACCAGTGTTAGAGTACCAACTTGTTTGGCGTGATGGAGTCAGTACCGGGAGCGATAGCGACCGGGTCGAACGCATCACCAAGATCGAGATTCCAGGAATTGTTACCCGGTCGCTATCGCTCCCGGTACTGACTCCATCGACTAAGTTCTTACACCGCTGACACAACTCTTGTCGACTCCTGACCTCAGCATTGTGATCCCGGCTCTTAATGAAGCCGAGAACCTTCGTGTGTTGTTACCGCTGATTCGTGAAGTGATCGACGAACTTGGTGTGCGCGCCGAAATCATTGTTGTCGACGGTGGATCGACTGACAATTCGAAATCAGTTGCGCACCAGCTTGACGCGCGCGTGGTCGAACAGAGAGAGCGTGGTTATGGCGGCGCACTGCTCGCAGGGTTCGCCGCCACGACTGCGCCCCATGTGGTTACGATGGATGCCGATCTCTCTCACCCGCCGGTCTTTCTCAAAGATTTTTGGCTAAAACGATCAGACGCGGATCTCCTGATTGCCTCGCGCTATATCGCGGGCGGCCAGGCGGACATGGCGATTGGCCGTCGCATCCTCAGCACCATCTTGAATCGGACGTATGCGCTATTGCTCGGGATGAAGCTGCGCGATCTATCCAGCGGCTTTCGCATGTACGATCGGAAGGTCTTAGCTACTCTGGATTTGCGGGCGAGAGACTTCGACGCACTCGAAGAGATTTTGGTAAGAATTTACAACAACGGCGGCCGGATAAACGAGGTGCCTTTTCATTACCAGGCGCGGCACTCGGGCAGGTCTCACGCAAAGTTGCTGAGATTTGGCTGGGCCTATTCCAGGACTCTTTTACGCATGTGTCGTTTGCGATATTCGAAGTGAAGATGATTAGGCCGCAACCTCGCGATAAACTTCGTACGTTAACCGCGCTGCTTTCTCCCACGAAAACTTAGCCGCATGAGCTGGACCGGCCGCAATCAATCTCTCTCGCTGTTTCTCGTTTTCGCAAACGTCCGTTATCGCCACGGCCAGCGAATGGACATCCAACGGATCGACCAGCATGGCCGCGTCACCAATCGTCTCTGCCAACGCCGCAATGCGACTGGCAATTACGGGCGCGCCGCACGCCATGGCTTCGAGGGGCGGCAGACCAAAACCTTCGTACAGCGATGGATAGACAAATGCCCGGCATGATGAATAGAGCGCGCGCAAAGCGTCGTCATTCACATAGCCAATCAGCCTCACGCGATCCGCAATCCCCGCGGCGCGGACAAAACGAAACGTTTCCTCCATCAGCCAACCTTCGCCACCCGCAATGATCAACTGCGGCCGAAATCGGGTGTCCCGAAGAACTTCGGCAATTGCCTTTAAGAGCGTCAACAGATTCTTGCGCGGCTCCAGCGTTCCCACGAAAAGGAGAAAGTCATCCTCCACGCCGAGGCGTGTTCGAGTTCCGAAACTTTCATCAGGCGACATCGGCCGAAAGCATTCGCGCGGCGCTTCATGAATCGCCGTCACTTTCTCTGGCTTCACGTTCAGGTGTGAACACAACTCGCGCTTCACCGCCTCAGTCGGCGTGATGACCGCCTTTGCCATTTTGGCCGCGAGCGGGAGCCGCAAACGCATTCGCCGCGCCAGCGGCTTGCGATGTAACTCGGGATGCAAGAGAGACGAGAGATCGTGAACCGTCACCACGGTGTGGCGGCGCCGCCAAAGCGGGATCTCATAATTGGTTCCGTGAAACAGATCGAGTCCCGCCCGTTTTAGGTAACGCGGCAAATCGAATGACCACCAACGCCCGCGGATGGTCGAGGACTCCGGCTTAACGAACTCCAGATTGGGCAGCCGGTCACGTTCAATCTGCTCAACGATCTGCGGATGAAACGGTTTGGGAGAAATCAGCTGGAATTGGTCCGAAGGATAATTGACCGCCAGTGCACGCCCAAGTTCAAAGGTGTAATGGCCGATCCCGGTTAGCAGGTCGCTTAGTGGAGAGCCGTCGAGTCCTACGCGCATAGTGGCGCAAGTTGTTAACTTGCGCTTCGCAAATTAGCAATTTGCGCTACAGAAAGCTACTGCGCGAACCGTTGACGGTATTCGTTCGAAGAGAGGAAGGCTTTGACCATTTCCGCCTTGATGTAATCGCCGCTGAATTGGTTCAGTTTGCTCAGCCAGAAATTGTAGCCCTGATAATCGAGCGTCGGTTCCGGCGGATCATAAGGATTGCGTTGCAGATAACCGAAGTACTCCATCAGCACGAAAGCCTTATTAAATTCCTGCTGGTACAGCATTGAATCTTCAGCGACCAGTCGCAGAGCATGCGCGCGCGCGGTGCTATCCGTAGGCGGTGCTGAATTGAATTCGCTAATGGCCGCGGCGCGATTCGGCGCTGAAGCCGGAGCGATTCCGGCGTTACCGTAAAGCTTATCGACGAACTGTTGACCGGTTAGGCTAGTCGGATACGCACTGGTGAATTGTGACCGGGTGACAAAATCAGCAAAGTACGCGTTCTTATTGTTTTCCAGCTGGTTCTGCCAATTCCCCTGGTTGACGATCACGCCATTACCAATTTCGAGGGTGTCAGGCATAAATAATTGACGCGTGATTGGCACCGGCGAATTCGGCAGGTTGCCATACGCAGCTTTGTAAGTCCGATAAACCAGATACCCGGTCTGCTGAAACTCGATCGACAAGAAGAATGCCGCGGAACTATTAATGCGCTGGACTGCAATGCAATTGGCGTCGCCACCGCACTGATCAATGTTGTTGGTCCAGAACTGTAATCCCGCTGCGTCAGGCTCGCGATTCAAAAAGTCCAGATATTGCTGCCGGACAAAGAACGAAGTGCCGTCGATCTGGTTCACAATCGGTGAAGGCGACGGTGTCGGAGAAGCAGCCGGATTAATAGTAATGTGCGGAGCGGTGGTCGTGTCGCGACTTGAAGCACCCGCGCCGGTCACCACAATCGGCACATCACCGGTATCGACAGTTGACGGCAGCGTAAATGTTAAGAGATCGGTGCCCGGCAGATCAGCGGCCGTGTCTATGTTGCCGATGATCGGCGTAGTGCCTACTGTGACGGTAAGGCCCGTGCCTGCATTATTGCGAACACCCGTCAGCGATACCTGCAACACTGTGGCTACCTGATTTCCGGTGCCGTCATCGCTGGTGATATTGAACGGCTCAGGGGTGCACGCTACGGGGTTGGTCGCATTGCACACTACGGCCCTGCCGCCCGGCCCGTTCGTGCTCGTGAAAATGTCGGGCTGTGCAACGACAATGGTCACCGCTCCACGAAGTACCGTCCCGTTGTTGTCGTTCCCATTGTTAATTGCAATCGGATAAATGCCCGCGGTTAGACCAATGGGTACGACAAACGTGATCTGTGACGAACTGACTGAATAAAGTCCGCATGCGGCGCCATTAATGGACACCGAAACCTTATTTAACTCAATTGGAAGAAATGGCGCACGTTTTGATTCCGACGCGTTCGCGTTACTCACCGTTGCTGTTACTACGTTTGCGAAAGCTCCTTGCGCAACCGCAAGCTCGCCCGCTGCCAATCCAACCGGAACCGCGTTTGGACTAACTGAGGGACTCGGCGAAGGACTCGGACTTGGACTCGGCGTCGGACTGACGTTTGGACTCGGAGTAGCGGTCGGACTTGCGACCGGAACAGTGAGCAGAGTGGCGCCGGTAAATAGAGAAAGCGTGCCTGTCGATTCCGTGGTAATTGCCGGAGACAACTGGTAAAAGACTTCGCTTGATCCGTCTGAATTTCCCAGCCCTAGTTCAGCCGTGCGCGACAGCGCGAACCGCCGCCGGCTGTTGCTTGCGATGGCGCCGGTCCCGCCGCCGACCAATGGGAAATTTGAAATGCGGGTGAACGGTCCGGTTGTTTGGGCCGGCAACGGCGCCAGAAAAATTTGCGCCACGCTACCGGGATTCAACCCGGTGCTGTCGGTAACCAGGGTGCCGCTGGACGTATAATTCAAAGCTGAGGTCCACATGACCGATGCCGGATGTAGCGCTCCATCGTAATCCGTAAACACCGGTACATGAAGTACGGGATCGATTGCCGTGTCTGTCGCGCGCGGTCCAAGTTGAACGAACGTGTCCGTCGTCATGTCGTAAACGAACGGAGCATAAGTACTAGTATTCGTTCCGTTGCCTTTCGGATCGCTGGCCAGCGATTCGAACCCAATATACCTGCCGTCACGACTCAATCGCCGTCCAAACGTCAAAAGATTTGCGCTCGCCGTCGGGTCGGGACTAACGCTCGGCGTCGCCACCGGCAACCCATTCTTTGTCTTCGTTACCTGGCGCAATCCGCTGACAGCTGTGCCGCTAAAGTTCGCCACATAGATCTCGGCATTACTGAATCCGCTTCCATCGTCGTTGTTCGCAGTCAGATTCGCGTTCGAGATAAACGTGATCACCGACCCGTCACTCGATATAGAAGGATTAGAACTGAAAATCGGATTGTTGAACCCGGCTGGCGTCGCGGGCGTGGTTGTGTTCGTTACCTGCGTGAACGCGCCAGTGCCACGATTAAAGATGAAGATTTCGGGATTGCCGTCTGCATTCGTCCCGAGAAAATTGCGCGTGGAGGTAAAAGCAATGATATTGCCATTATCGCTGATAGTTGCATCGCGATTGTCATCAGCGATGAACGGCGGAAACGGGACCCCCGTGCTATCGCTGCCTCCTGGCGAAGGCGCGCGACTCGCGGGTGTATTCGTGATGCGCGTGAATGTTCCGCCACTTAGATCTATCGAGCCAATGTCGGCCCCACTGGAAAGATTTGGCGTGTCGGCTACCGTAAACTGATACGTCCAGAGCTCCTGATTACCATCGCTTGAAAGCGCGGTCAAATCAGCGGCAGAGGCGTTTGTCCCATCAAAATTAGCGAGAGAGGGCGCATTCGAACTAAACACGATCGTGTAAGTGCGATTGCTGCCCGACAGGACGGGCTCAAGGCTTATCATCGGACGATTGTTGCTGATCTCGATCTGAACATTCGTCGGCTCGTCTGCTGGCGGCGTCGGACTGACTGTCGGCGAAGGACTCGGCGAAACACTCGGACTGGGACTCGGGCTCGGACTAGGACTTGGTGACGGACTACCGGGCGGCTTCGGAACGCTGCGCGTATTGGTGATCTGAAAAACGCGCCGCTGCGCATAGTCGTAAAGAAAGATCTCGCGATTGCCGTCTTGATTATTACGCGTCGCGGTTTTTTCCGTACTGATGTCGCCGTTCGATTCGATGACGACAAAGCGACCATTGGCCGACATGTCTCCCGCGAACGATCCCACCTGGGTAGTCGCCGATAACCGATCCGAGCTGGTTATCTGAGTGATGTACGCGTCAGGCGTCGACGTCGAGGTGGATTGGGCAGAGGTCAGCGCGCCCGCGACGAGCATACACGCCGCTGCGGCGGTCAAAAAGGCAATAACCAGTCTGATCATTAAGAAACCGAACTCGATCTAAGTGCTAATCCCGGCCTGCTGGGTTTAGGCCAAAATCTGTAAGAAAAAGCGATATTTTGATCCAAAAGCCAAGGGCGCTCATTGTAAGCGTTGGTGATGCGCAACCGCAAGTGGCCCTCCGCTTAGTTTCATTCAAGTGGCGCTCGGTTGCTCCACAATAATTAGTTCGCCGCGAACCGGTGGCGATATTCGTCTGCGGTGATGAAGGCCTTGACCATCTCTGCCGCGAGGTAATCGCCGTTCGCGGCATTGAGCTTACCAAGCCAGAATTCATAACCTGCATAGTCCGAATCCTGCGGATCATTCGGATTGCGCCGCAAGTAACCGAAGTACTGCATCAACACAAACGCTCGGTTCTTCTCGGAATTGGCGAGGTCCGCATCCTCAGCCACGGCGCGAAGTACCTGCGCGCGTGTCATCGTTCCATTCGTGAGCCCGCTAACCAGGTTATCTCGCTCCGTCGAAGACAAAGGCATCACATTGTTGTTGTCTTTCGCGTTGCCATTCAGCGCGTCCACGAACTGCGCCGGCGTCAAAGTCAATGGCAATGCCGTCAGGAAACTCGAGCGCTGCACGAACTCTTCGGTGAAAGCGTTCTTGTTGTCGTCCAGCTGTTGCTGCCAATTCCCCTGACCAACAACCACGCCCTGCCCGATTCGCTGCGTGTCCGGCAGAAACTGATTGAGCCTGATGATCGGCACTCTAAGGGTGTGATTTCCTCCGGTTGAAGACGAACCCGTCGCATCACCAAACGCGGTCTTGTATATCCGTTCGACCAGATAGCCCGTCTGTTGAAATTCAATCGAGAGGAAGAATGCACCGCTCACGTTGATCTTACAGACAGTCAAATCTGAAGCGCCGCAATTGGTCATCTGGTTGTTCCAGAACGCCAGACCCGACGCGTCCGGTTCACGATTCAAGAAGTCAACGTAATGTTGCCGCACAAAGAAACCGGCGGTATCGATCTGGTTTGGCCCAGTGAAGCCGCTGTCGTTGATGGTAATGGTGGTGGTCGCCGGCGAGCCGAGCCCGGCGTTCAAGCCGATTGGCGAGCTAAGCGTCACCGTAAAAGTTTCGGCACCTTCCGCATACGAATCATATGTGATCGGAATCGAGATCGTCTGTGAAGCCTGGCCCGCGGCAAAATTCAAAGTTCCCGAAGTCGCAATATAGTCGCAGCGCGACGAAGCGGCGCCCGTGTTTTGCCCGCAACCGTTTGAACCAGAGGTGTCGCTGGTTGCGTAATTAACGGACGCCGGGAATGACGTGTCACCTGATCGCGTGACCGTCACGGTCGCGTCGACAGATCCGCTACCGGTTCCTTCGGTGACTGAGGTTGAACTCGTGCTGAACTGCAGCGTCGAAGCCGCCGGATTGACCAGAGCAGTTTCCCAAATACCGCGTCCATGGGTGGCCGCGCGCAGGATTCGGCTCGTCGGCTGAATCTGCAGATCAAAGACCGCCACCCGAGGCAAGCTCGATCCAAACGGAGTCCAACTCGCGCCGGCGTCGCTGGAAAAGTAGACGCCAATGTCCGTGCCCGCGTACAAGTTGTTCGAGTTCAGCGGATCGATCGCGAACGCGTTGATCGGAATGCTGGGAATGCCGCTTCCCGCTGCGGCCCAGGCTGGCGCCGCCCCTCCGCTGACTCCAGCCGCGTTGAGATTCGTGATCTTCCAAATTCCCTGCCCCGCCGGCGCGTAATAAGACAACGTGACATAAGCGACGTTCTTATTGTTGGGATCGATGATCGCGCGGCCGATGAATTTGTTTGTGGTGCTGGTGGTAGGATTCGCCGGAATCGGCGGTGAAATATCAACCAACGTAGAAGATCCAGTTGAAGTCGCAAACACCTGCCCATTCTGAAGCCCGACCATACGAATGTTGTCGTCGCGGTTCCAAATTGCGATCGTGCTAATCGGAGATGTTCCCGATATGGGTGCCTGGCTGACCGCTGTCATCGTGTCGCCACGATCAAATGAACGATAGAGTCTATCGGAACCGAAATAGACAGTATTCGGTGAGCCGGGGCCCAGGGCCATCGGTGCATAAAATAGGACGGTGCTGGTTGGTACAAGCCCGTTATTGGCTCCAAACGCTGTCCCTCCATCGCACGCGACTGGTGTCGAGTTAGTAGTACCCAATATCCCCCCGCCGCGAGTGGGCCACGAATCGAACAACACGTTGCCGGTCCCAATGCATGCGGTCTTAAAGATTCGATCAAAACCGATCTGACTGTTGTCATTGTAAAACGTGTGATACATCGTCACGTTGGTCGTGTCCGTCGCGCTCTGATCGATCAACGCATAGCCCCCATCGCCACTCTCTGCCCGAATCCAATTACCCGACGAATTTTGTTGAGCTTCGGTGCCGTTGTCCTGTGTGCCGCCGATCATCAGGAACTGATCGGTCGGATGAACAGCAATGCTTTCGAATTGCAAAGTATTCAGTGGCGAGCTATTTAGATTCGTCCACGCAGTGCCTGCGGGCGCTGAGGCTGATCGTTTCCAAATGCCACCGTCGTTTCCCGCATAGATGTTTCCAGCCGTGTCATAGAACAAAGCATGGGAATCCGCATGCAAACCAGAGTCGTCTCGAGTAAAGGAGGTGCCGCCGTCCGTCGATTTTTTCACTATGTCCGGGCAAGGATCCGACGGTGCAGGAGATGTTCTGCCTCGCGCATTTCCGCCAAGATATACTTCATTGGCGTTGTTCGGATTTACGGCAATGGGCATGTCATAAAAACATTGGCCGTCACAGAAGCCACCGCCGCCCGCAAGTTGGGTTGCCCACGTAGCAGGAGAATTGCCAAACGGATCAACCTGCTTCCTAACGGCGCCGGAATCATTTACCACACAGGCAACACTGGGCGTTTCGCTAGTAGCAGCGTAAGCTGTCACAATGCTGCCAACCTTATTAATAGCCAAATTTACGCGAACACCAACGGCCGCCGGGTATTGCTGACTGAATGTGGGCGCCGCAGCCGTGGCGTTCGTTGTACGGTAAATGCCGCCATTTTGACTAGTAAGTCCGATGACGGTCACGAGAATGTTATCCGGCGTGCCCGGCTCCATCACCATGTCCACTGTGTCTGCGTTGCCGGTGTTTGGAGTGTCAAGACCGCCGTCAATGGTCACTGCCAGTTTCTGAAAAGTAGGAGTCGCCGAAGTTGCGTTCGACGATCTAAAGACGCCGCGCGGCGCTATCCCTGCAGGAACCTGATTGCTGAGAGCATTCGCACCACTGCCGCCAATACCCCGCGCGGTTGATACCCAGATCGTGGCCGCGTCAGTCGGATGCACCAGGATTTTCGTGATCGAACGTCCATTGAATGGTTGGTAAGTAAGACTGCCAAAAGTTTGAGAAGAATTGATTGGGCCAACCAGGGTCGCGGCCCCGGCGGCGTCATCGATGCGATAAAGTCCGACGCCAAAGAAACAGTCGCCGCATGAATTAAATTCACCGGTGCCAACGTAAAGCGTGCCGGGACTGGACGGCGCAACCGCTAACGCGCCGATCGCCATCGTTTGGGCGTTATCGAAGATCGAAGTCCAGCTCGTGCCGCCATTCGTGGAGCGCCAGACGCCGCCCTGCGCCGTGCCCAAATAGACGTTATTTGAATTCGTCGGGTCAATCGCAATTGCGGTGACGCGACCGCTGGTTGGTCCGCTATTGCTGCCGACACCATTCGGCAATGTGAGTGGTCCAATCGGAGTCCAGGCGCCACCCGCGGCCGGCGTCAAATCTCCGCTCACAATCGACTCCAACCGGCGGCCTTTCTCTTGCCGATCCATCTGCTCAATTGCGCGCCCGCGCAAACCTGGATCGAAGGGACGCCCGGGCTCGATGCCGCGCTTGCGCGCGATGTACTCGTCACGCGCCCGCAGATACTCGTCGCGATCTACGCGCGAACCGAACTTGCCGAGGTCCGCATCAGGCTT
>Ga0193730_1000233_pt1 | contig 17628 bp, 17 predicted proteins | sample U1a1metaG_FD_144919 | JGI IMG/M metagenome (GOLD analysis project Ga0193730, IMG submission 144919) | Soil microbial communities from a riparian zone of the East river system, Colorado, United States - U1a1 | ecosystem: Environmental > Terrestrial > Soil > Riparian zone | place: USA: East River...
ATAGAACCGCGGAGTCCCGGATATCCAGCGGTCGAGAAGGATACCGCACACCGGTTGGTCGATTCCAGGTCACCCGCAAAGACGAAGATCATCGCTCCAGCATCTATGGCGACTACGTTGATGCATCGGGCAAAGTCGTGAAGGCCAACGTCGATATCAGGCGTGACCGAAAACCGCCGCACTCGCATTTCGTGGGTGCGCCGATGCCCTACTTTCTCGAATTCTCTCCGGGTTACGGATTGCATCAGGGTTATCTGCCCGGTGTGCCCGCATCACACGGATGCATCAGGATGCCCTATTGGAAAGCACGCCAGTTTTATAACATTGCCCACATCGGGACACCGGTACTGGTGAAACCGTAGCGACTCGTCACGCCGTAGCTTCACCTGTAGGCGAAAGCCGTTTGCACGCGCATCCCCTACGCTAAAGCCGCGCGTCGCGCGCGCCTCCAAGATCGGATCGTTTACGCCAGCCTGATCGCTATCGCGGCGTTCTTGATTGGGATCCTTGTTCGGTTTGCAGGTTGATCAAAAGCCGGAGGGCGTCGGCGATGGATTGGTGAAGCTTTGTTCCCCTCCTCTTCCTCCTCGATGTCCGCCGTGATGATGTGGACGCTCATCGGAAGCATCGGAGCCGTCATTTGCGCAGCCGGCGGCAAGTAATGCACAGGCAAAAAGAAGCAGCCAGACTCTTTCTTTGCGGAAAGCGAACAAAAGAGTTCGGTACATAATTGACATGACCGTTTTCCCCGCGGGACGGTTACGCAATTTTTTCGCGCGCCCAGATCGTTGCGATTGCAGCATCGGAGTCTAGACTCCCGTCCGTGAGTGCCGATCTCGCGCAGCTTGCCGCCGACCGTTACGAAATTGCCGACGCGTTGCATCGCTTCGCGTTCGGCCTTGATCATGGCGACGCGGATTCGCTGGCCTCGACGCTCATGGAAGATTGCGTTCTCGATTTTCGACCAGCCGGCAGGAAACTCGGGCTTGATTTTCCGAAGTTGACCGGCAGGCAGGCGATCGTTGACGCGCTGATTCCGCTACTCGGTCCGCTCGATACCAGTCACACGATCAGCAATCTTCAAATCGAGATCGGCGACGATTCGGCTACACTCTATGGATATGTGCTGGCGCAACATTTCATGCCGCGGCAAGGACCGAAGCCGGGCGCCGAAAACGCGCTCCTGATGAATCGGTACGATTGCGAACTGACGCGCGACCGTGAGAAATGGCGTTTCAAACGCATGGTGATCGACAACGCGTGGGCGCAAGGCAACCCGGAGATCATCAACGCGCTGGCAGTGCACCGGCTGCTCAGCGCGAAATCGAAACCGCCGAAATAGCCCGGTCTCTTCTCATCACGCCCGGTACTTGCAATTCGCGTAAGCAGGACTAACAAAACCCATATTATGAGCGACACATACGTTCCACTGATCAGTTCCGGCGTTGCCGGGCCACTCGGTGTTCTCCACCTCCCGCGGCTTTGGCAGAAAGTCTCTCTGGAGGAGAAGAATAACCTTGCTCCTGGCTATCCTGGCGTTGGCAAGGGTTTCGATGCGATGACGCTCGCCGCGCTCGGACTCGAAGAGCAAGCCGTGAGAGATTACATCAAACGAAACAAGCCGACCTATCCCCAATTTGAGACATGGGTGAAGAAGAATGCGAAATCACTAAATCGCGACGCGATCGAAAAACACAACGCTGCAGTGCGCGGTTACAATCACGACGACGAAACACGGAAAGGTATTCTGAACACGTGCAGCATCGCCGATGATGCTTCTGCCCCGAAAGACGCGGTGAATCTGAATAATCTCGACGACTGGTACGAGTTTCATCGAGCGGTGCTGGCGTAGGGGAGCGCACGCGCCCTCGCGTGCTGGCGATGGCGCCCTCGCCATCGCGAACTTGGAATCAATCCCGGAAGGAGAAAGTGCCGGTTAAACTGCCGTGTGTCTTTTGGTCCGCATGTTGATCTTCAAATCTGGATCGGGGACAACCCTCGGATGTTCCGTGCCGAATGCTCAGGTTGCTTTACTCTTGATCGTAATCGAACCGTCGAAAAAGGTCGTCTCGGCGAGGGCGCCGAGACCAGCGCGCGAGGCGCGCGCGCTCCCCAGATTGACGCGGATGCGTCGGTCGTGGAGTTTTGAAAATGTTAGCGACGCAAAGAAAAGCAGCTCCCGCATTCCGCAAGACAGCTGAAACTTTTGCGGCCGAAGCGAAAGCTTTAGCGCAACAATACTTCGTTTCGCCCGAAGTGTTCGCAGAAGAGCAAGACAGAATTTTCTCGAAACAATGGGTATTGGTGGGGCATCAGAGGCAGCTTGCAGAAGCGGGCGACTATTTTGTGGCGGTGGTCGCGAGCGAATCATTGATCATCGTTCGTGATAAAGGCGGAGAACTGCATGGCTTTTACAACGTGTGCCGTCACCGTGGCACCCGGCTTCGCGAAGACAGAAACGGACATTTGTCCGCGATTCAGTGTCCATATCACGCATGGACGTACGCACTCGATGGCCGATTGATCGGGGCGCCGCACATGGATGACGTGCCGGGATTCGATAAGTCGGATTATCCGTTGCATCGAGTGAACCTCGCAGTTTGGGAAGGATTCATTTTTGTGAACCTGGCGGAGGCAGGTTCGCTCCCCTCAAGTTGTATCTCGGCTACTTCCCGCAGCGCTCGACCGCTACCTCGCGGCGGCACCGGCCATGTCGCTGTTCCCGACAGCTCCATTCTCTCCCATTCCCACTCCTCTGCCCTCACTGGCGCTTCGCGTCCGTCTCTCCCAGCGGGAAAGGAAAGGGACAGGCGGAAGCCAGACGGATTCGTTTCGCTGGAAGATTGGTTCGCGCCATTGCAGGGAAAATTTTCGCACTGGAACATGTCCATATTGCAACCGGCGAAACGGATCGAGTACGACGTGTGCGCGAACTGGAAGTTGATGTTCGAAAATTATTCGGAGTGCTATCACTGCCCCGGTGTGCATCCGCAGTTGCAGAAAGTTTCGCCATACGATTCGGCGGAGAACGATTTGCGCGAAGGACCGTTCCTCGGCGGATTCATGAAGATCAATTTGGGCAAGAGCCTGACCATGAGCGGGAACGCGTGCGCCGCGTTCGTCGGCAAGATCGAGAACCTTCAGCAAGTTTTCTATTATTCGATCTTCCCGAACATGCTGCTCAGCCTGCATCCCGAATATGTGATGGTGCATCAACTGTGGCCGCAATCGCCCGAGCGCACGTTGATCGTGTGCGACTGGCTTTTTCATCCGGACGCGTTCGGCCGAAAAGATTTTCGGCCGGAGGACGCGATTGAGTTCTGGGACATGACTAACAAACAGGACTGGCACGTGTGCGAGCTCAGTCAGCAAGGTATCGCGTCGCGTGCCTATGAGCCAGGGCCATACTCGGCGCGGGAAAGTATTCCGGCGGCGTGGGACGAGTACTACCTGCGGCGGATGAAAACGTAGTGGCAGGCGCAGGACTGCGCTATCATCTGTCGCTCTCTTTTCGCCGCGTGAATCGTTAAATCGTTGAAACGTTGAAGCGTTGAAGCGAGCATGCTCCCATGCCGCCGCTGACGTACGCCAGCTATCTCGATCTGGAGAAACTGCTTTCGCTTCAGAAACCGCGTTCCAGTCCGCCGGAGCACGATGAAACGCTCTTCATCATTATCCATCAAACGTACGAGCTCTGGTTTAAGCAGATGCTGCACGAGCTTGAGAAGATAAAGCGTAACTTTTCCGCAGGCGATCTTTTCGGCGCCATTCACACATTCAAGCGCGTGCGCACAATCATGAAGGTGCTTGTGGCGCAAGTGGACATTTTGGAAACAATGACGCCGTCATCATTCTCAAGTTTTCGTGATCGTCTGGAAACCGCGTCCGGTTTCCAATCAGTCCAGTTTAGGGAGATTGAATTTGCGCTCGGATACAAACGCGAATCCACAGTTAAATATCTGAAGCCGGATTTTCCGGGGTACGATCGGCTGCAAAAATTGCTTCACGAACGCAGTGTGGTCGATCACTTCTACGACTTTCTCGCGACGCGTGGAGCACAGATTCCGGCCGACTTGATGAATCGAGATTTCACTCAACCAAATGGACCAGATGAGCGTGTGCAGAAGCAAATCCTTCGCCTGTACACGGAGTCGCCGGAATCCTCGATCCTGTTTGAATTGATGACCGATTTCGATGAAGGGTTGCAGGAGTGGCGTTATCGGCACATCAAATTGGTCGAGCGCACGATCGGCGCGAAGAAAGGCACCGGCGGCTCACCGGGCGTGCCATTTCTGAAGGAATCGCTGTTCAGGCCGGTCTTTCATGATTTGTGGGCGATCCGGCATGAACTGTAACGCGAAAGGCGAACCGTTGAAGCGTTGAAGGACAAAGCCATTGTCATTCTGAGCGAAGCGAAGCTGCAACGCGGTGGACGAAGTCCGCGAGGCCAGGCTTTCAATCTCGGATTGTTTCTTGGGCTAGCACTGAAATGGCCACAAACAGAGATGTTTCGCTCCGCTCAACATGACAGGATGAGCCGCTGAACGCTTTAACGCTTCAACGAATCATGCTCCATACCAAGAAATTCGCGCGCTGTTTCGGAACAGTAGCTGCGCTTTCTGTTCGGCGGAAAGTTTCATCAACTCAATGAGCTCGCCCGGCTTCGTTTCACCAAGCGGGAAGGGATAATAGGAACCGAGCCCGACCCGTTGCGCTCCAATTAATTCGGCAGCAACGTTAGCGCCTCGGGATCGTGGGCTGACGAACGGGCACGGCAGCATTACCGCACGGCGCCTCGTCCGGGAGTTTAGTCCTTGGTTGTCCTACTCTCACCTTGTCGGCCAAATAGATCTCGCTAATTTTTTCCGCGATCCACTCAGGCTCCAACTCGCTCACGTTAGCAAGCACAACGACTGTAAAATGCTCGCTTGGGAAGCGGAGGATATAAGTGCGGAAACCCACCCACCATCCATCGTGAAACATCGCGTCAAGACCAAGGACCTTGCCCAACCACCAACCAAATCCATATTCTGTAGGGCGGCCGTCGTTCAATCTTCCCGGCGTAATGCCTTCCTTAAACGTGGCGGCCTTCACAAGCTGCTCGGTGTAGAGGGCCTGGTCCCATTTGTACATGTCCTCTACAGTCGTAAAAATGTTATCTTCCCCGTAGATTCGGTTCAACGGGGTGTAGTCGATGTCCTTGTAAACACCTTTGTCCCGCTTATAACTTGTCGCCACATTTAAGAGTTTCGGTCGCGTGTCGTCATCGAGAACGGATCTTTTCATTCCGAGCTGCCGAAAGATATTCTCTTCAAAGAATTGACCCAATGATTGACCGGAAACTTTCTCTACTATTTGGCCGAGAATAACATATCCGGAGTTACTGTATTGGTACTTTGCGCCGGGAGTGAAACAAAGTTCTTTCACCTGAGCTAATAAGTTCAGCGTTTCTTTTGAGGTCGGCTCGAAACTGTTTGGCTTGGTTTTCGACGATCTCGGCCAGTCATGATCGACCCTCGCATCTTGAGGCCAGAGGTCGTCGGATTCGGGGAAGCCGGCGGTGTGGTTGAGCAGATGCCTGACCGTTACCGTCTGGGCATAAGGAGGGAATTCCGGAAAGAACTTGGAGAGAGGATCGCCGTATTTTAGTTGCCCTCGATCCTCGAGAATCATCACGGCCATCGCGGTAAACTGTTTCGTAAGCGAAGCGAGACGAAAAGCGGTGTCGGGCGTTATCCGCCGCTTCGTCTCCAGATCAGCCAGGCCGTAACCTTTTTTAAGCAAAACTTTCCCGCGTTGAATGACGATCACTACGGCACCTGGTGTGCGACTTTTGTTCCAACGCGCAAAAAGCGCATCCACCTTCTGTTCGTTCGCGTTGTCTTTATTTTCGCCGGGCGGGAAAGATTCGCCGAGAGAAGGCGATAAAGCCGACTGAGCCAGTGCGACCGATAGAACTGTAGTTGATAGAATCGCTTTCATATCATTTCTCTTGATATGCTCTAACGAAATCAAGATCAGCTATCTGGTCGTCTGATTCAGACAGAGAAATTCGCGCGCGGTGCCAGCAAACAGTTGCGTCTTCTCTTTAGTCGGAATTTTCATCGATTCAATGAGCTGGCCCGGTTTCGTTTCGCCAAGCGGGAAAGGATAATCGGAGCCAAGTGCAATGCGTTGCGCGCCGAAAAGCTTAATCAGCATCTTCAGTGCGTCGGCGTCGTGAACGAGTGAATCGACATAGAACCGCGCCGGACGTCCGTCGTTCGCCAAATATTTTCGGGGATTCGTTTTGTTATCGATCGCGACCAGGTCCGGGCGAACGTGAAATCCATGCTCGATGCGACCGATTGTTCCCGGAAACGCGCCGCCGCCATGTGAAAAAGCAACGCGCAAATTCGGAAAACGCTCGAAGACGCCACCGAATATCATGGAGCAAATCGCGAGCGAAGTTTCGGCCGGCATTCCGACGAGCCACGGCAGCCAATATTTCGGCATCCGATCCGTGCCCATCATGTCCCAGGGATGCACAAAGATCGCGGCGTTGAGTTGTTCGGCCGTTTTCCAAACAACGTCGAGAGATGGATGGTCCAGGTTGCGGCATTGGGGGCCGTGACAATGGTCATTCGGATCGACGTGCGTGCCGATCTCGACACCGCGCAAGCCAAGTTCGCGGACACAACGCTGCAATTCGCGCGCGGCAAGATCGACATCTTGCAGGGGAATTGTCCCCAGCCCTGCGAAGTTTTTTGGATGAGCGCGAACAACTTCCGCGATGTGATCATTTAACATGCGCGAAAGATCGAACGCGTCTTGCGGTTTGGCCCAGTAACTGAACATCACCGGAACGGTCGAAAGGATTTGCATCGAAACGCGAGCGCGATCCATATCTTCCAGCCGGCGTTCGGGGTTCCAAACGTTGTCGGTGACCTCGCGGAACACACGATGGCCAATCATCATGCGCGCGCTGCATTCGTCACAATGCTCCAGTCGGATGAATCCCGGGTAACCGTACTTTTTGTCCAAGTCCGGCCAGTCACGCGGCAAAATGTGAGTATGAAGATCGATCTTCATTCAAAAGAACACAAACGTCCAACGCTCAACGCCCAACGCTCAACGTCAAAATCGGAAAAGCTCGCACTCTTACTCGTGCTCCTGCTCCTACAGCGCCTTCATCGGCTGCGGCTTCTCGACTTTCGCTCCACATTTTTTGCAAGTGCGGCGTGCATCGTCATTCCAGAAATCGAGCATCGCCTGGCTGAAATGCTCGACGATGTCCGCGCAGTCAAAATGGATGTCTTCGACCAATGCCCCGCAATTTTCGCAGTAGAAAATGACGTGTTCTTTTTCTCCGGGCGGACGGCGCCGCTCGACAACCACACCAATCGTGTCCGGCGGCCGCTGCGGGGAATGCGGAACATTTGGCGGGATAAAGAACGTTTCGCCTTCTCTGACGATATGATCGACGATGCGGTCGCCTTCGCGAATGCGCACCTTAATGTCGCCCTTGAGCTGGTAAAAGTACTCCTCCGAATCGACAAGATGAAAATCGTTCCGCGCGTTTGGCCCCTTGATGACCATCACGAAAAAATCCCGGCCATCGTAAAGATAACGATTGCTCACCGGCGGTTGAAATTTGTCGGCGTTCTTTTCGATCCAGTTCTTCAGGTCAATCGGCGGTTGCACAGTGGTCATGACAAAGAGCGTATTTGGCCGCGCCGGAAGCGTCAAACTGGAGCGTTGGCTCGCCATCGCGACTGTCGCGTGCTGCGGCGCCCCTTGGTCGGCCCCATTTACGAAACGACCGTTACAGCCGTCAGAACCGACTTTAGAGTTGAAGTGCCTTCACGAAGACCACATAAATATCCCCTTCCATGAACCCCCGCCCCTTATTCCAGATTGCAGCCGTAAGCCTTGTCGCGTTCGTTATGTGGAGTTGCGAGGAGTATCCGCCTTATGCGCCCGGGCTCTATCCCCGCGCCGCTCCCGCGGGTTGGTGGCATGACGAAGGCGCTTCCGGCTCGCCGAAAATCATCGTGCATATCGGCGAACAGAAAGCTTACTTTTACAAAGGAAAAACATTGGTCGGCGAAACGACCGTCTCCACGGGTAAACCCGGTTTTTCCACTCCACCCGGTCACTACACGGTCCTATCAAAGGATGCAGACCACGTCTCAACCATATTTGGCGATTACGTGGATAATTATGGCAGCGTGGTGAGATCAAATATTGATGCACGAAAAGATTCCCGCCCAAAAGGCTCGCATTTCGATGGCGCGCGGATGCCGTACGCGATGTTCTTCAGGGGCGGTTACGCGATGCACCAGGGATATGTTCCACCGTTCGCTGCATCGCACGGTTGCATTCGCATACCAAGAGGAATGGCAAGTCTGTTTTTCGAACACGCATCCGTAGGAACGCCGGTGACCGTAACAGAGTGACCGCCGCACATCGGACCGGCAACATCGCACTAGGCGACAGCGTCTAAGGGGTGCGGCGCGGTCAGAAAATCGTTTGTAGCCGGCATCGGCGATGCCGGCCGACGCAGAGGCGCTGTTTGCATGCCGGGATCACCGATCCCGGCTACAGCGCCGGATTTTTGTGCTAAAATTTCGCTCGGAGCATGAAGCAAAGCATTATCGATGATCAACGTACCAGCGCCGTGCACTTGAGCACTGAGGAACTGCAGCGCTATTCGCGCCACCTTATCATGCCCGAAGTGACAGCTGATGGGCAGCGCCGGCTAAAGGCAGCGCGCGTGTTGTGCATCGGTGCTGGGGGACTGGGGTCCCCTGCGGCACTCTATCTTGCGGCAGCGGGCGTGGGAACAATTGGCATCGTCGACTTCGACAACGTCGATCTTTCCAATCTGCAGCGGCAAATACTTCACGGGACAAAGGACGTCGGCCGCGGCAAACTGGAATCAGCGCGAGACCGACTGCGCGACATCAATCCGGAGATCGACATCGAATTGCATCAATGCCGGTTCTCCAGTGAAAATGCTTCGGAAATTGTTTCCAAATACGACGTTGTCGTGGATGGGTCAGATAATTTCGCTACGCGTTACTTGTCCAACGACGTCTGCGTTTTCGCACAAAAGCCAAATGTGTACGGCTCCGTATTTCGTTTCGAAGGGCAGACGAGCGTATTCGCGCCACACCTCGGGGGCCCATGTTATCGCTGCCTTTTTCCAGAGCCGCCTCCACCGGAGTCAGTCCCGAACTGCGCGCAAGCGGGCGTGCTCGGTGTATTGCCAGGAATCATCGGCATGTTGCAGGCGATCGAAGCGATCAAGCTGATTCTGGGCATCGGTGAACCGCTAATTGGACGCCTCCTTCACTTCGATGCGCTCAAGGTCAAATTTCGTGAGCTCAATCTGCGGCGCGACGCGCAATGCCCCGTCTGCGGGGACACCCCGACAATCTTTTCACCGATTGACTATGAACAGTTTTGCGGCGCGCGAGACGAGGAGACGATTCCTGCGATCTCTGCGCACGAGCTGAAACGAAAACTAGATGCCCACGAAGCGTTTGAGCTAATTGATGTGCGTGAACCGTTCGAATATGAAATCGCGCGGATCGATGGCGCGAAATTAATCCCACTGGCAGAAATCGGTGAGCGGACAGAGGAGTTGCAACGCGAGCAGCCGATCGTTGTCCACTGCCACAGCGGCACGCGCAGCGCGCAGGCAGTGCGACTGCTGCAGCAGCGCGGTTTTAGCAATGTTTACAACCTTGAGGGCGGCATCGATGCGTGGTCGGACCAGATCGATCCGAGCGTGCCGAAATATTAACGCGGCTTCTGTCAGACACGACGCCTTCGGTGCGGTCTTGAGAATATTGCATTTACACCGGGGCTTTTAGCCCGGTGTTAAGGAAGTACTCGACCAGAAAACCGTTTTAACGGTTTTCTACAGGTTCGAAGGCGTTGAAACGGCTGCCAACTAGTTGCGCTGAAGGCACCTCACTAAAGTCGCGGTGTTAATGAGATTACTTCAGCATCTCGGCGAGTTGTTTGGCGCTGGGAACATCACTCCAGCGCGCCAGCAATTTCCCGTCTCGCGCGAAAACCAGCACGCGAAACTCCGCCGCCTCGGCCGGTTCCTCGAGCTGCGCAGAGGCTGAGCCATCAAAATCGGTCACAACGAAGATGTCGCTCCTCGCGTCATGCTCGATTTTTTGTGCGTCGTACCGTTTCTGAAGCCGTTTTGCTGCCTCCTCCATGCGGTGGCGGATGAACGCGGTCGCTACGTTCCGCACGATAACGCCGTGCTTTCTGGTGAATCGAACAATCGTGATCATTCTGTAATTTGGATTACCCAAACAAGAGTCGGGAATCCTGTCTCCTACTTCGTGCGCCTTTTCCCAATCGCTCTTGGTGGCCAGCACCAATACGGTCACGTGTCCATCGGCGGTGGAAAGCTTGTTGCCATTAATATCCACAAAACTGAGCGAATAGATCGCTCCAGTTGAAAGTGCGCCGCGCACAAGCGTAGCGGGAAGAAGAGGCGCGATCACTGCCACGAAAAAGAATTGAAGTGCGCGCAGGTTCACAAGTAAGCAAATTGACGACGATGTCGTGCGCTGACAACCTCCGGTCTGTCTTATCGTATTCAGTCTCTCCGTTGCCCCGCCGGACGATTGTGGCATGTGCGCGGATATCGATCATTTTCATTTGTGGCCTGGCTGGGGGCTGCGATCGCATGGGGGGCTCGCGCTCCTCGCAGTTGATGGAGGATGCAGACAGCAAATCAGCCCAGGGAGATTTTGCGCGCGCGATTGACCTGTACGAAGCCGCGCTCGATGACTCCGAAAACATTCGAACCGCCGAAGTTCACTACAAACTGGCTCTTCTTTACGACGATAAACTCAACGATCCCGTCAGCGCACTGCACCATTTCAAACGCTACCTCGCGTTAAGTCCAAACGGTCCTCATGCAAATGAGGTTAAGAATTCGATGAAACATGACGAAATCGCGGCGCTGACTGCGCTCTCTGGCGATTCCGTTATCCCCCGATCAGAAGCGGCGCAGTTGCGCAATGAAAACCTAAATCTGCGGAAACAGCTTGAAGCGCGTACCGCATCATTACGAATCGGGTCGGAGAAATCGCAGACGAAAGACGCAAGCTCAAAAAAAAATGCGTCGAAGACGGGTGACCGCAGCTATGTTGTGCAGCCGGGCGACACTCTGTTCTCTATTTCGCGAAAATTTTATAAGTCATCCAAGCATTGGAAAGAGATTCGCGATGCGAACGAAAAAAATATCCGCGACCCGAAAAAACTTACGGCCGGACAGACTCTGATAATTCCCTAGACATTGCGCAAATGTTGTAGCCGGGATCGGTGATCCCGGCAGAATGAACCAAGTCAGGGAAACCGGCATTAGCGATGCCGGCTACAACCTCATTGTGTCACTCCCAGCAATTCGCGTTGCCATGGAACCAGCAACGACGCTGCTCGTGCCTGATCTGTTGCGATCGCCTCCAGCGTGTGACGCGGCGCGATGAAGGATGGCTCCAAGCCGATCTCTTCAGCTGATTTGTCGCGCCGCCGCCGTAGCTCCTCTGTGCGCCGGACAGTTTCAACACTTGGCCGAGTTCCAAAACGCCGAGGCAACGCCGGCCAATCCGATTCGGGCGCAGCCAGTGCGATTCGTGCTGCCTCGCGAAACGCCTGACGTCGCCGAGACGAAAAATGTTTGTAATCGGGTACGCTCCCCGAAGCGAAACCTACCGCAGCGTCCACAAGTTCTTCGTTCTGTAAAATATGAAATGGCGGACGATCGACCATTTCCGCTTCTTTTTCCCGCCATTGCCAGAGGACGCGAAGTACTGCCGCGGCCTGCGGCTTAAGGGAGCCAGATCCGCGGATGCGCCAAAATTCATCCTGCTTTCGGACACGCGCGACGGCCGCCTGCTCGATCGCGCGCTGACACGACTGCCGCAGCCAATCTCGGCGCTGATGACGATCCAACTCGGCCTCCAACTTTTCGGCAAGTGGTAACAGATAACGTGCGTCGTTAATTGCGTATTCCGCCATTCGCGCCGGCAGAGGCCGTTTCGCCCAATTCGCTTTCTGTGAACCCTTCGGCAATTCCACGCCAAAATAACGTTTCACAAGCGCAGCCAGACTGAACTCGCGGACACCCAGGAGCCGGGCTGCAATCATCGTGTCGAAGATCCTCTGCGCGGTGAAGTTCAGGCCGCGGCGCAGCATTCGCAGATCGTAATCGCTACCGTGCAGGACAATTTCTCTATCTTCGAGCGCCTGGCGTAGTGGCTGGAGGTCGAGATCAGCCAGCGGATCGACAATCACGTCATGCTGTAGCCGAGATCGGTGATCCCGGGTGTCAGACGCAGTTTCCACATCCGGGCCGGCATCATCGATGCCGGCTACAGCTCGCACACTGATCTGAAGCAGACAAAGTTTCTCACGATACGAATGCAGGCTATCTGCCTCGGTATCGACGGCGACACGATCGACCGCGGTAATCTTCTCAAGCAGCTCGGCTAACTGAGTATCAGTCGCAATTAGATCCGATGGTGATGACGAATGACGAATGACGAAATCCGAAGGACGACGGGCGCGCTCCGAGCCTTGCTTCGTCATTTGGACATTCGGGCTTCTCTCGTCATTCGTCATTCGTGGCTCGTCATTTTCCGTCACTTCAATCCACTCAACAGGAGCTCCGCGTTCGTCTTCGTCGCGTGCAGATTGTCGATCAGTTTTTCCATCGCCTCGAGAGGCGGAAGCGCTGCCATCGTTTTTCGCAGCATCAGCACGCGTTCCCATTCATCGGGATGATAAAGCAACTCCTCACGTCTCGTAGCAGAGAGCAGCGGATGGATCGCTGGATAGAGCCGCTTCTCCTGCAACCCACGATCGAGATGCAGCTCCATGTTGCCGGTGCCTTTGAATTCTTCGAATATCAATTCGTCCATTCGGCTGCCAGTTTCTGTTAAAGCAGTCGCGAGCACGGTCAGACTGCCGCCTTCTTCCGCGTTTCGGGCCGAACCGAAAAATTTCTTCGGCTTAATGAGTGCCTTCGCTTCGACGCCGCCGGACATGATTCGGCCTCTGCCCGACTCCAAATTATTGTATCCGCGTGAAAGCCGCGTGAGGCTGTCGAGCAAGACCACCACATCGCGCTTTAGTTCCACCAGGCGTTTCGCGCGCTCCAGCACCATCTCCGCTACCTGCACGTGTCGTTGCACGCTTTCGTCAAAGTTCGAATGATAAATCTGGCAATCAATTTCCCGCTCCAAATCCGTCGCTTCTTCCGGGCGCTCGTCTACCAAAAGCAGGATGAGCACAATCTCCGGATGATTTACGCGAATGGCTTTGGCAATTTCCTTGAGCACAATTGTCTTGCCAACCCGCGGCGGCGCGACGATAAGGCCGCGTTGGCCGCGCCCAAGCGGTGTCAACAAGTCCACCGCCCGCGCGCTGATGGAGTTCGTTTTGGGGTTTTCCAGAATAATCCTACCCTGTGGAAATTGTGGCGTGAGCTTGTCAAAGTGCGTCGGCTGCGTCCAGTCCTCGACGGGTTGGCCTTCGACACTTGTGACAGTGTCGAGCGAAAGGAACTTCTCACGCTGCGCTGGTAATCGAACTCTCCCGGCGATCTTTTGGCCAGGGCGCAACTGGCATTGTTCAATAAGGGCGCGCGGAATGGCTACGTCCTCGGGGAGAGCCAAAAAATTGAATCTTGGCCAACGCAACATCGCAAAGGAGTCGCTGACCTGATCCAGGAAGCCTTCCGCCGTGACAGTTGCGCCGCCGGTTAACGCTACGCGGACAATATCCAGGATGTGCTGATGGCGAGAGCGCGTGGGTTGCAAAAACAAATCCAAATCACGCGCCAACGCTTTTAGTTGTTTTCCCGAAAACTCTTGCAGCTCATTTAGATCAAGTGAGCGAACTGTAGCCGGGATCGGTGATCCCGGCATTTGGCCTGTCTTTTCCGGTGCAGCAGCAGCCGCCTCATCCGCAGGCAACCCGCTTTCGCCAGACTTCGGCGTGCCGCGCGCGCCTGCTTCCACAGTTTCCGTCTCCGAAGTCGATTCCTCTACTTTTTCGTCCATGATTGCTGTTGCCAAAACGCGGCAAGAAAACGCGCTTGCTCAATTAGCGCCGCACGACTGCCGTTATTCCAGACGACGTGGTCCGCCCGCGCCACTTTCTTCTCCAGTGGCATTTGTGACTTAATCATTTGTTCAGCTTCCCCATTCTTGAGCGACATTCGTGCTGCCAGCCGCGCTAACTGCACCCTGTACGAACACGCCACCACGACCACCCGATCGCACAACATTTCACCGCCCGTTTCATAAAGGAGTGGAATATCAGCAAAGAAAAAATCGGGAGAGTTACGATGCTTTTTCGCCTCAGCCTTCCATTGGTGGCGAATCCGGGGATGGAGGATCTGCTCGAGCGCGCGTTTCTTAGTCGCGTCGACAAGTATTATTGCTCGAACTTTCTCTCGGTTCAAGTCGCCGCCGCGTGAAAAGACACCGTTGCCAAACTCCGCACGAATTTCTTGCTTCACCTCGGGAAGCTCGAGGAGATCGTGCGCTGCGTGGTCAGCATCGAAGAATTTCGCACCGGGAACGATGTCCGGCAGAGACTCGCAAAACGCGGTTTTACCCGTGGCAATTCCGCCGGTGATCCCAATCGCAGGCATTCACAAACCTCACCGCGGCGTGATGCCCTCGGCGAGATCGACATGGAAGGTCTGCTTCATCTTCGTCGTACCGAAGGTCAATTCCGCGGTGTAATCTCCAGATGGAACAAGCCGCTTCGGGTCATCACCGCCGTATTCAACGCTCACGTCTTTGGTCGGCCGCAAATCCCAGTTTAATCGCGTGAAACCCGGCGTGCCGGGTGCTTTGAGATTCGCGACTGGCTCTCCCGTCGATTTCGTGACCGCAATCTTAATTTCATCACCGGTAAACTCCCGTACCCAAACCGTGAACAGCGCGCCCTCGGGTGGATCTTGCCCGCGATAAATTCCCTTGCCGTTCGAATCAACAAATCCTGGTTGAAGATACGCGCCGGTCACAGAACGGACGCTAAACAATTGAGCTGGCTTCGACGCAATCTCTGGGGTGAACTCTCGAAATGGAACCGTGTCATCAAGAATAGCGATGCTGCGACCATGCGTCGCGATGACAAGGTCTGACGTCCGGGGATGAATCTGGATGTCATCCACGCGTACCGAAGGAACATCGCCGATGCGGACCCAATGTGAGCCTTCATCGAACGATGCGAATATCCCGAAGTGCGTGCCTGCGTAGAGCAATTTCGGATTCACCGGGTCCTCTCGCACCACTTCGACTGGGTTGGCTGGCGGAAGATCCCCTGTGACAGACTGCCATGTTTTGCCGAGGTCGGCCGTGCGCAAAATAGTGGGGCTATCGTCGCCAGATCGATAGGCATTGGTTGCAACGTATGCGACATTCGGATCGATACTGGATGGCTCGATACGCACGATCCACTGGCCGCGCACCGGCTCAGGCAGATTATTTGTCAATTCCGTCCACTTGCCGCCGTCATTCTCTGTGACCCACAGCCGGCCATCATCGGTCCCGGCCCATAGCAGACCCGCGCGCTTTGGCGATTCAGCAAGCGAAAACACGACCCCGTAATTTTCCGCGCCGCTGCCTGTGGCGTTTGTTTTCGTCGGATCATTGTGCGTCAGGTCGGGACTGATCACGGAGTATTTTTCCATTCGCTCAGTCAATTTGAAGACGCAATTTCCGCCCAAATAAATTACGCCCGGTTTATGCCGGCTCATGACCATCGGTGAATTCCAGTGAAACCGATAGCGTGGTTGACCTTCAGCCGGCTCGGGACGCAAACGACGTATCTCGCCATTTCGCAAATTGATCCGGTGCACTTCGCCCTGCTGGCTCTCCGCATAAAATGTGTCGCGATCGGTTGGATCGAACAGGACATAAAAACCGTCCCCGCCGGCAAGCGCAGTCCAATCGCAGTTGCGAATGCCCTCCTTGCTCTGCACGCCGCTTGGTCCAACCCAGTTCTCGTTATCTTGAAGTCCGCCCGCGATTCTGAAATACGGCTTCGTGTCGTCGAGGGAGATCCGATAAAATTCTCCCGAGGGAATCTTATTCAAATGATCCCAGTTCTTGCCGCCGGCAAAACTTTGATATACGCCGCCATCAGTTCCTAGTATCACACGCTGACATACTGGCGGTTTCGGCGGCTTGTTTTTATCTTCCGGTTTCGCTGGCTTCGGCGGCGGTACAGTGCCGGGTTGAATCGCAAACGCGTGGCAATCGGGATGAACTTTCTCACTGAGATCTTCGCGAAAATTTTTTCCACCGTCATCGGAGACGAATACCGCGAAACCGAGAAGATAAACCCTCTGGTCGTTCGCAGGATCGATGCGAATCTGGCTGAAATAGAATGGCCGCGGATCCATGGCGCTCATGCGCGTCCATCCTTCACCTCCATCCTCAGATCGAAAGACGCCGCCGGCTTTGCTGCGCAGATCGGTGATCGAACCGAGTCCGCCTTCATAACTTTGGACGACTGCCATGACAATCTTTGGATTGCTTGCACTGATCGCCAACCCAATGCGGCCGGTTTGCGCCGGCAAACCGCCGCCAAGCTTCTTCCAGTCTGCACCACCATTGGTGCTCTTGAAAATTCCGCCGACATCTTCACCACCGGTCAGGTCCGGGCCGGAAGTAAAACTCCACGGGGTGCGTTGTCGCGCGTAAAGTGCGGCATAGACGATTTCAGGGTTCGTCGGATCGATCACCACATCGCCGCAGCCCGTACGCGCGTCGTGCGGAGCAGCTGCTTTCAAGATTAGTTTCCATGTTTTGCCCGCGTCAGTCGTCTTAAACAGTCCGCGTTCACCACCGTCTTTCCACAAATTCCCCATTGCCGCGACATAAGCGACCTCCGGTTTTTTCGGATCGACAACAACGCGCCCGATAGAGCGGCTTTCTTTTAGCCCGATATTCTGCCACTTCTGGCCGCCATCGGTCGATCGATACACGCCGTCACCCCAATCGGACGAATTACGATCATTGGCTTCGCCGGTTCCTACCCAAACGACATCAGAATCGGAAGGCGCAACCGCGATCGCGCCGATGGAAAGCATCGGTTGCTTATCGAAAATCGGCTCGAACGTAACGCCGTTGTCATTCGTCTTGAAAACGCCGCCGTGCCCGAGTCCGACGTAAAAAACGAACGGATTATGCGGATCAATCACTATGTCCGAGACACGACCGCCCATCACTGCGGGTCCGATCGAGCGCGCTTTCAAATTTTTGAAGAGCACATCGGTAAGTTGCGGCGGAGTTGGCAAAGGAGTCGAAGGCGGCGTTGCGCTTGAGGGCGGGGTCGCTGTTACCGTGCTTTGCGGAGACGGCGAAGGCGTTTCTTGAGCAGCCAGAAGATCGACAATCGAGAATAAAAAAGCGCAGCAGCATAGCAGTCGAGTAATCATCAGACGGTTACCATCGCGTTCTACTGTTGTAGGGCAAGCGCGTCGCTTGCCGAGATAAGAGGGCCCGGCAGGCGGAGCGCCTGCCCTACAATTCGCCTTTTTTGCGATACGCGGAATCGTTGTAACCTTGTAACTGTTTAACTTCATATTTC
>Ga0193730_1000235_pt1 | contig 17558 bp, 13 predicted proteins | sample U1a1metaG_FD_144919 | JGI IMG/M metagenome (GOLD analysis project Ga0193730, IMG submission 144919) | Soil microbial communities from a riparian zone of the East river system, Colorado, United States - U1a1 | ecosystem: Environmental > Terrestrial > Soil > Riparian zone | place: USA: East River...
AGTGCTACTCGCGCCCAGTGCTTGACATCGTCTTTCACTTTGATCTGATTGACGATGTTCCCTTCCGCCAAATTTTCGAGCGCCCAGCAAAGATGCTGTGGCGAGATGCGGAACATCGTCGTGCAGAGACAACCGGAGTCGTCCAGCGTGATGACCTTCTTTCCTTCCGCAGCGAATTCCTTCCCCATGCGATTGACCAGGTGAATTTCCGTACCTACGGCAAACATGGTTCCGGCAGGCGAGTTGCGAATCATCTTGAGCAAGCCTTCGGTGGACCCAATCCCGTCCGCTTTCTGACACACTTCCCAGCGGCACTCCGGATGAACGATGACGCGAATCCCCGGATACTTGGCGCGAACGTTGTCAACATGTTCAGGTAGAAAGCGCTGGTGAACCGAGCAGTGTCCTTTCCATAGAATCACTTTTGCCGCGCGCAAGCGCTCTGGCGTGACGCCGCCATTGATCATGAACGGATCCCACACGACCATATCGCTGAGCGGGATTCCCATGGCGTAACCGGTATTGCGTCCGAGATGCTGGTCGGGGAGAAACAAAATCTTCGGAGTTTTGGCGAATCCCCATTTGAATGCGCCCGAAGCATTGGAAGATGTGCAGACCACGCCCTGACGTTCTCCGCAGAAAGCTTTGATCGCCGCCGTGGAATTCATGTACGTGATGGGCGTGATGCCTTCACCCGAATCATCGGTCAGACCGGCAGCAATCAGTTGCTCCCAGCAATTCTCTACCTGCGTGATTTCCGCCATATCGGCCATGGAGCAGCCAGCGTTGAGATCGGGCAGGACGGTGACTTGCCCGGGGCGGCTGAGAATGTCGGCACTCTCTGCCATGAAATGCACGCCGCAGAAAACGATGTATTTCCCATCCGCCATAGCGGCCTCTTGCGAAAGCCGGTAAGAGTCGCCGCGGAAATCGGCGTAGCGAATGACTTCATCGCGCTGATAGTGATGTCCCAGGATGACGCAGTCGCGGCCCAAAGCCTCGCGAGCCGCACCAATGCGCTCGTCCATAGTGTGGTCGGGCAGAACGAGATAATTTTCCAAACTGCAAACTGGAGCTGCCGTAGCCAATGTCATGTCTCCGCTTTCAGTTTCGGATACGCGTTTGCGGCGGCCAAAGCCGCATGGGGCAAATCGCTTTAAACCGAAACGGGGATGTTGAAAGCCTATCTAGCGGCTCCAGCCGATTCACTGCATCTTGCAATGCCCAACCGGCGGGGATGTTGAAGCCACTTCCATTCTAACAGTTGGATGCGGGCCATGGTAGAAAGTGTCACCTTTTTTGATGTCGAGGAGCGATCTAGGCGCCTGAAGCCGCTGAGGTTCGCTTTGAGCCCTACCCCCCGATATGCACCATCGTGCGCGACGCTGGGACGAAATCCGGCTCGCCGATGTGGTGACGTTCTTCCTTCCGCGCCACCACCCCGCGAATGAACTCCACCAACTCTTCATCGGACGCACCGCGACGCATCAACTCGTGCAGATCGTGATCCCAAACGGAAAAAAGACAAGTACGAATCTTGCCATCGGAAGTAATTCGGATGCGGCTGCAGTGTCCACAAAAAGGATGTGAAACCGGCGCAATGATGCCAATCTCTCCGATACCATCGTCAAAACGATAACGCCGCGCCGTCTCGCTACGCTCATGCGGAATTTCTACCAGGGGACGATACTCCGACATGCGACGCAGGATTTCATCTAGGGTAACGACCGTCTCGGGCGCCCAAACCCGATCTTCCTCGAGCGGCATAAACTCAATGAAGCGCACGACCACGCCTTCTTCTCGGGCGAACATGCCGAAGGGAATGATCTGATCTTCATTGAAGCCCCGCATCAGCACGCAATTGACCTTCACCGGCCATAGCCCCACCCGGCGCGCCGTACGAATTCCCGCGAGCACATTGTCGAATCCGTTCGATACTCGAGTGATGCGCGCGAAGCGGTCAGGATCGACCGCGTCCATGCTGACCGTGACACGACGCAGGCCAGCATCCTTGAGTGGTTGCGCCATCTCGGCAAGAAGATGCCCGTTGGTGGTGATGGCAATGTCCAGCAGTTCGCCATCTGAATTGGGCAACTTGGCTAGCTCACCTACAAAATCAACTACGCCTTTACGCAGCAATGGCTCGCCGCCGGTAATGCGAACTTTCCTGATCCCTAACCCAACCAATACCTGCGCCATCCGCAGATAATCGGCAAAAGGAAGATCGCCATACAACGCACCTTCATTCCCGGTGCGGCAATAAATGCACTTGTAGTTGCAGCGATCCGTGATCGAGATGCGGAGATCGGTGATCGGACGCCCGAATTTGTCGGAGAGGAGCATTCAACGTTCAGCAGTCAGCAGTCGCCAGCTTGGGCCAGCGGAGCAATCAGCAACAACCTTACCTTGGCTGAATGCTGAGTGCTATTTTCAGGAAAGGGATAATCAGGCGGAGAGATCCTCCGGCGAGCGTTTCCTTTCCAAAGGCTTCTCACGAAGCACGGGAGGCACAAGCGTTTCCACCGGCACCCTCGGGAAACATGTGGCGCGGGCACCCTCGCCCGCGTACTGTCTCCACCGCCACTGCAGCCAGGGTATGCCCGAAGGCCGCAGCAGTCGAAAACTCAAAACCATTATAGACGCGAACGGGAGGGTGAGGACAACTGGTGAGGACAACTAAGGTTTGCTGGGACAGGCCTTTTCGATGGCAACTGTGGCAAGTGGCGACATGATGCTGTATCCAGCTTTGTTGGGATGCAATCCATCTTCGGCAAGATCTCGTTTGAGCAGACCTTTTTCATCCACCATCGCGCTGAAATAATCCAGATAGACGTCGCTATGATCGGCGCTGTAACTCTTCAGCCAACGATTCAGTTCCACGATTTTCTGCGGCGAGCGTTGGGCAAACAGATCCTCCGATTGCGACGTGTAGTTATGCACTGGAAGTATCGAGGAAAAAACAACCTGGATGCTATTCGCTCTCGCTAACTCCGCCATGGAAGCGTAGTTGGCCTCAATATCTTCGAGCGACATCGGACCGGTGTTGCCGGCTATGTCATTCGTTCCCGCCAGAATCACGACAACTTTGGGTGCGAGAGCGATCACATCTTGCCGGAAGCGGAGCAGCATTTGTGGCGTAGTTTGTCCGCCGATGCCGCGATTGATGTACGGCCTGCCCGGAAAATATTCCGCCAGGTTCCACAGGTCGGTGATTGAATCGCCGAAAAATACGACCCGCTTCTCATCCGGAGCAGGAGGCTTCAGACTGGCGTTGACGGCGCGATAGCGGGCGAGTTCGCCGAAATCATCTCGCAAGGTCGCGGCCTTGGATTGCCGATACTCCTCGAGACGCTGAGCGGCACGAGAACCGGGCGGCGCTTGGCCGAAGGCAGAAACACACAGGATTAGCGCCGCCATCAGTCGCGTGCCATTGACCTTTAGAAACATCAGAAACATCTTTTCTCCTCTTTCCAAATCTCGACAACTCACATCCCATCGTAATTCGGCCCACCACCACCCTCGGGCGGCACCCAAGTAATGATTTGATACGGGTCGTGAATGTCGCAGGCCTTGCAGTGCACGCAATTTGACGGATTCAGGCTGATGCTTTTGCCGTGCGGAGCACTCGCGTCATCCAGCATTTCGTAAACGTTTGCCGGACAGAAATGCTGGCACGGACTTCCGAATTCTTTGATGCAGCGGCTGTTGCACACATCGGTATCGCGAATCACCAGGTGCGCGGGCTGGTCTTCTTCATGTCTGGTACCGGAATGATAGAGGTCGGTAAGTTTGTCGAAGGTAAGTTTGCCATCGCCTTTGAATGGACCGATGAGGTGAGCTTCCGCACCACCGTCGGCGGGCAACTCCGCCAACCTCTTCATATGCATATAACCGGGAGTGGATCGAGCGCGATTGCGTAGGCCGCGCCCTCCCGTGATCTGCTGCAATCCGGCATTCAGCATTCCCATCCAAAAGCCGCGTTCGAATCCCTGATGAAAGTTGCGGACTTTCCAGAGCTCCTCTTTGATCCAACTGTTCTCAACCTTCTGCTGAAATTGCCCGAGCGTCGCAGCCGAAGAATCACGCTTCGTCAACGCATCAAAAGCAGTTTCGGCCGCTAGCATTCCGCTCTTGATGGCGAGGTGAATGCCTTTCAGACGCTGCGAATTGAGGAAGCCCGCGGAGTCACCAAGGATCATCCATCCATTGCCCGCGACGGGCGGAATTGACCACCATCCGCCGTAGGGTAACGACTTCGCGCCATAACGGATCATCTTTCCACCCGCGAGCAGGCCGGTCACGAGAGGATGCTGTTTGAAAACCTGCAGCACCCGTTGCGGATCGAGACGCGGATCCGGGTAATCGAGTCCGGTGACGAATCCCAGAGAGACAATATTGTTTTTGCCCCCGTAGATCCACGCCCCGCCATATTCTTTCAAAGTCAGCGGCCAGCCCATGGTGTAGATCACTTCGCCCGGGGAGATGCGTCCAGAAGGAACCTCCCACAATTCTTTTATTCCCTGTCCATAAGTTTGCGGATTGCGGTCGCGGTCGAGATTGAAACGGGCGATGAGCTGCTTGGTTAACGAGCCTCGCGGACCTTCCGCGAGAATCACAACTTTGGCGTGCAGGTCATAGCCCGGCTCGAAATTCGACTTCGGCTGATTCTGCTTATCAACGCCCTTGTCGTCGGTGCGAACACCGCTTACCCGCTCGCCATCGTAGAGCAACTCGGAACCGGCGAATCCAGTGAATACCGTGATCCCAGCTTCCTCCACTTTGCTGCCCATCCATTTCACAAAACGGTTCAGCGAGATGACGTAATTGCCGTGATCGCGCAAAGGCGGTGGCGTGATGGGAAACTTGAATTTGCCTTTTTGCGTGAGGAAATAAACGGATTCCTTGCTGACCGCGGCTTCCAGCGGAGCCTCTTTCTCAAAACCTGGCAACAACTCACGCATGGACCGGGGATCGAGCAAAGCGCCGGAAAGACAGTGCTGGCCGATTTCGCGAGCCTTCTCCAGAACGTGAATATTCTCTTTGCTAAGTTGCGAATCGGGATGCTGAGCATTGTGCTGATCGACGAGTTGCGAAAGACGCAATGCGCAAGCCATGCCAGCCGGCCCGCCGCCGACAATGACAACGTCGGCGTCCATGCGGGGATGCTCGATATTGGGGAGAGGTTTGCGGAAGACTAGCATTCAGCGCTCAGCATTCAGCATTCAGGATCCCGGCTCCTGACGCTGTCGTCATGTTGCGGTTTTTATTTTTTTGATCTCTTCAATCAACGGCGGAACGATATCGAACAGATTGCCCACCACCGCGTAGTCGGCGATTTCAAAAATGGGCGCTTCCGCATCTTTATTGATGGCGATAATCGCCCGCGCACCTTTCATCCCTACAATGTGCTGGATGGCGCCGCTGATGCCCAGTGCGAGATAAAGTTTCGGCGCCACTGTTTGTCCTGATGATCCGATCTGGCGATCCATGGGAAGCCATCCGGAGTCGCAAATGGGACGGGAAGCGGCAATCTCTCCCCCCAAAGCTTCGGCGAGTTGCTTTGCAATTTCAATGTTCTTCTGCTCTTTGATGCCGCGGCCCACGGCCACGATAATCTCCGCCTGCGTCAGATCCACGGCTTGCTTAGCCTCTTTGAAGACTGGCTGCGGCTTAGTGCGAATGACGTTATCAGGAATATCCACAGTAACCGTTTCGACTGGCGCGGCAGCGGAGCCAGCTTCGACCTTGTCTCCGCGAAAAGCGCCGTTCTGGAAAGTGACGAACCAGGGCGCATCACAGGCGAAGCTGACGTCGGCAGCCAGCTTGCCTTGAAACATCTGGCGAGTAAAGAGCAGCTTGTCGCCATTTTTGTTATAGCCCACGCAGTCGGTGATAGCTGTACGCCCCATCGCGGTAGCGAGCTTAGGGACGAAGTCGCGCACCTGGTAAGTGTGGGGCATGAGCACCAGTTTCGCTGGATGTGAAGACAGAAATTGTTTGAGCGCGGCGACGAAAGCATCGGGCGTGTAGGGCTCAAGTTTTGCGGATTCAATCGCAAACACCTTGGCCATTTTCTTGCCCGCAACTTCATTGGCGAGATTGGTGACTCCGCTGCCTACCAAGGCAGCCTCGAGCGTCCAACCGGTTTCCGCGGCAAGCGCCTGTCCGGCGGTCAGCGTCTCCCATGAAACGCGGTTTAGTTTGCCTTCGCGCTGTTCGGCAATAACCAGAATGTTGTCAGGCATGAATTCGTTTTCGTTACAAAACTCGAATTTCGTTGCGCAGCTTTTCTACTAGTTTTTTGGCGACTTCCGCAGATGGACCTTCCAGAAACTCGGTGTTCTTGGTTTTCTGCGGAATGTAGAGGCGCTCAATCTTCTGAAGATTTGCGCCCATCGCGGATTGCACTTCCGCCAGCGCGACTTTGCGCAGCGGCTTGTTTTTGGCTTGCTTGATACCGATCAAAGTCGCGTAACGAAGCTTGTTGATTCCGGATTGAATGGTTAGCACTGCGGGGAGCGGCATGTCCACGAATTGAAAGTAACCCGCTTCGAGCTCGCGCTTGACCCGAACACCGCTATCGCTCTTTTCGATTTGCATGATGATGGTGGCATGCGGCCAGGCCAGCAATTCCGCCAGGATGACGCCTGTCTGTGCGTATCCGTAATCATCGGATTGAAGGCCGGTGAAGATTAAATCGAACTGCTCATCCTTGATTGCAGCCGCGAAAGCGCGCGCAGTATTGTAGGCATCAAGGCCGACAAAGGCATTGTCCTCGAGATGAATGGCCCGATCGGCGCCTTTGGCCAGAGCTTCCCGCAATACCTGCTGCGCTCGCGTGGGACCGGCCGTGATCACGACTACTTCTCCGCTGTGCTTTTCCTTCTGGCGCAAAGCCTCTTCGAGCGCAAAAGCATCCGGCTCATTCACTTCGTAAGAAACATCTTCACGAATCCAGGTGCCGGCTTCGTTCAACTTAAGAGGCGCATCTTTCTGCGGAACCTGCTTCATGCAAACCAGGATCTTCATTATGATTCCTCGACAAATTGCGGCGTGCCAGCGGAAACGAGCCAGTATAAATGACGGTGGTAGAAAGCGGGAATGCGGACTATTCGGTGAAGACTACCGACTGTACGCCGGAGATTTCGAAGCGCTTGCGGCAGCGCATATTCTTACAGGCCATCAGATCATCTTTGCGCAACATGTAGGAGCGCGCCTTGGCGAAGCGGGCGCGATCCCGCTCGTCGGCACGCCCCGCGAGCTGCCTTTTCTTGGTGCGAACGATCCACGTGACCTCATACTCGGCGGCCTGATGACAATGCGGACAGTTCAAGGTGGCCATCTTCTTCTCCGGCCGCTCGTCAAAGAATTCTTTTTCGTCCATGGCAGCTGGTCAGATTATTGCATATTCATGCGAAAGTGTGCCTATGGAGGGGAAAAACCCGGGTTAAACTGTGACTGAACTGAAGCAAAAATGGCGAAGAAGAAAAAACCTAAGCCCTTTACCGCGGTGGAAGCGGTAAAGACCATGGCGCGCGAGCAGATCGGCACACCTCCCGGATTGCGAGTAGTGCCCGATCGGAAGAAAAAGAAAAAGCGAACCCAGAAACACAAACCCACACTGGGGACATTCCTCGCGGAAGACTAGCAAAGATTCCACGTTAACTTAGGTCTTGACCGTTTCCGTGACAAACTTCACAAACCGCTTCACGTCTTCCTCCGTGGTATCGAAAGAACACATCCAGCGCACCACTGATTCCTCTTCATTCCACACATAAAAGAAATATCGCTTTTGCAGCCGGGCGACGGCGTCAGCCGAAATCTTGGCGAAGACTCCGTTGGCTTCCACGTCATAAACGATCTTCACCTCAGGAATATCGCTCAATCCCTTTTTTAGCAATTGAGCCATCCGGTTGGCGTGCCGAGCATTTTTCAGCCACAAATCGTTAGAGAGCAGGCAATCGAGCTGCGCCGAGATGAATCGCATCTTGGACGCGAGCTGCATTCCCTGTTTGCGCAGGTACTGAAAGTCATGACCGAGTTTCTTGTCGAAGAACACAACCGCTTCCGCGCCCATCAAGCCGTTCTTGGTGCCGCCAAAGGAGAGAACATCCACCCCCAAATCGCGTGTAGCCTGACGCAGCGTCAAGCCCATGCTGGCAGCGGCGTTGGCGATACGGGCGCCGTCCATGTGCAAAAACATTGCCCGCTTATGGGCGAAGCGAGCCAGAGCCTTGATTTCTTCCGGCCGGTAAACCGTTCCCATCTCGGTGGACTGAGTAATCGAAATGACGCGCGGCTGCACGTGGTGCTGATCCCCGATGCCATGGCATGCGCGCTCGACAGCAGCGACGGTGAGTTTTCCATCATCGGCCGGAATAGGAATTAATTTGCATCCAGTAAATTTTTCGGGGGCGCCGCACTCGTCCGTATAGATGTGAGCCGCCTCGGTGCAGATCACGGCATGATAAGAATCCGTCAGTGCTTTGAGACTTAGACAATTGGCCGCGGTGCCATTGAATACTATGAAGGCATCAATGTCGGCGCCAAAATGCTGCTTAAATTTGACCATCGCGGATTCCGTATAAGGATCATCTCCGTATCCCACAGCATGACCCTGGTTGGCGGCGAGGATGGCCTTTACGACGTCAGGATGGATGCCCGCATTGTTGTCGCTGGCAAAGCTGCGACCCGTTTTCATAGTGGCACAAATGTAGCAGAAGCCATATTCCTGGAGGTCCAATCTCCCCCGCGTGGCACGATGGTGGCGGTACTTCTCAGAGTACCTTGGTGACTTGAGAGCTCCAGTTGGTGGCGCTAGATTAGGAACACTGGGAGCACGCGATGGGATTGATTGTAGCCGTCGTTATCGTCGCCTTCTGCTTGCTATATCTGGCAGTCGTGACCGAAGAACGACACATGAATGATGCCACCAAGCCTCGCAAGAGATAAGCCTCTTTTCGAGCCTGGTCTCAAGTAATTCGGCCTATCTCCCGCTTTCCGCTCGTCACCGACAGTTCCGGCACATCTGTTATCCTAGCCCTCCGACGCTCACCTCGGAGCCGCTGCGCTGGTGGTTCGCTGCTACCGAAGGGCCGCTTCAGACGCTGCGGTAGGTACCCAAGATGAAATCAACGATTCTCCATCGGCGAGAGTCTCGAATTTCGCCGTCTGGTTTCTACGCAGTCTTCTTGGCAACGACATTGGGGCTGACCTCCCTTGTCACCGCATGTGGTGACAGTTCGGCCAAGCCGGCCCAGGGGCCGTCCGGCGTCCCGGTCAAACTTCAGGTGGCGCGTTCAACCACTTTTAATGACACCACAGATTACGTCGCTACGCTCAAGTCGCGGGACTCCGCGGTCATCATGCCGCAGGTGGAAGGGCAGATTACTCAGATTTATGTCCATTCCGGGGACCGCGTCTCGACCGGCACTCCACTGATGCAGATCGATCCGGCCAAGCAACAGGCGACCGTAAAAAGCCAGGAGGACACGGAGGCATCCAAGCGCGCGGACGTCGAATATGCTAAACAGCAGTATCGGCGTATCTCCGCGCTGGCGGCCGCAGGAGTGGTGAGCAAACAGGAGTTGGACCAGGCCCGTTCCGCGCTGGACGCCGCGGAATCTCAGTTGCGGGCGTTGCAAGCGCAAGTCAGGGAGCAAAAAGTCCAACTGCACTACTATCGGGTAGTGGCGCCGAGGGCGGGCGTTGTGGGCGACATCCCGGTGCGCGTCGGAGATCGAGTCACCAACACTACTGCCTTGACCACGGTAGACAAGCCAGGCACGCTGGAAGTTTATATCTACGTTCCGGTGGAGCGCGCTGCGCAACTCAAAATGAACATGCCGGTGCAAATTGTGGGCAGCACGGGAGATCTCATAGCAGAGAGCCGCATCAGCTTTATTTCGCCACAGGTGGACAACACGACGCAGACTGTACTGGCCAAAGCCAACGTCTCCAATTACAAAGATAAGCTGCGCACCTCCCAGTTCATTCACGCCCGCGTGATATGGGGAACGCATCAGGCGCCGAGCGTCCCGGTGCTGGCCGTATCGCGCATCGGGTCACAATATTTTGCGTTCGTAGCCGAAGACCAGAATATTGTGACCGTTGCGCATCAAAAAGCGCTTCGCGTCGGCGAAATGGTTGGCAACGACTATGTGGTTCTGGATGGAATCAAGCCCGGCGACAAGGTGATCGTTTCCGGCACCCAATTCCTGGTGGATGGAGCGCCGGTGGTACCGCAGGGTTAGAGAGATGCGGGCCTGTCGTCGACACTCTGACTAATGCCTGAACTCTGCACGCCAAACTTCGAATCGATTTCGCTTTTTTCGTCAATTATGAATGTGAATGTCGGGGAGATTGATACCTCAAGCTTGTCTGACGCCCAGCGGCTGAGGCTATTCATACATGTTCGTTGATTTCTTCATCAGACGCCCGGTATTTGCCACTGTCTGCGCTCTGCTGATCATTCTGGCCGGCGCCGTGGTTGTTCCCAGCTTGCCCATTGCGCAATTCCCCAGCCTGGCGCCGCCGCAGGTATCGGTCACCAGCGCCTATGTGGGAGCCAGCGCACAGACAGTCGAGACCGCAGTCACCACGCCGCTGGAACAACAAATTAACGGCGCTGAGGGAATGAAATACCTCACTTCCACCAGCAGCAACAACGGCGTGAGTTCAATCGTCGCCACATTTGATCTGACCCGCGATCCCGACTTGGCCGCAGTCGACATTCAGAACCGCGTCAACGCTGCCCAGGGACGCCTCCCCGGTGCTGTCAAAGCTACCGGAGTAACCATCACTAAGGCCTCGAATAATTTCGTATTCGGCGCCGCCGTCTATTCGCAGGATGGCCGCTACGATCAGCTGTTCATGAGCAATTATCTGGATGTGTACGTCAAGGACGCGCTGAAACGTGTGCCCGGCGTGGCTGACGTCTTCATCTTTGGGGAGCGCAAATACTCGATGCGCATGTGGCTGGATCCGGTGCGCATGGCCAGCCGCGGCCTGACCGCTCCAGATGTAGTGAGTGCTCTGCAGGAACAAAACGTCGAAGTGGCGGCCGGACAGGTAGGCCAGCCACCGATCAAGGCGGGACAGGACTACCAGATCAGCGTGCGCGCCGTCGGCCGCCTGACCGAGGCTTCCGAGTTCGACAACATTATTCTCAAAACAAATGCCGATGGCACTCTAGTGCGCGTGAAAGATGTTGGACACTCCGAACTGGGCGCCGAAGATTACGGTTCCGACCTTCAGTATGACGGCCACGATGCCGTAGGCATAGGAATCACTCAGCTCTCGAACGCCAACGCCCTTCAAGTGGACAGCCAGGCCATTGCCGAACTGGAGCGCCTTGCCAAGCGTTTCCCACCAGGCATGAAAGCAGAAGTGGCATTCGATACTACCGACGTAGTCGGCGAATCGATCAAGGACGTGCTCACCACTTTGATTGAGGCCATCATACTGGTCATTCTGGTCATCTTCATCTTCCTGCAAGACTGGCGCAGTACCATCATTCCTGCTGTCACCATTCCGGTCTCGCTGATCGGGACTTTTGCCTTCGTCAAACTGCTGGGCTTTTCCATTAATACGCTGACCATGTTTGGTATCACGCTGGCAACCGGGCTGGTTGTAGACGATGCCATCGTCGTCATTGAAAACATCGAGCGCCACATTCAGGAAGGCGAGGCGGATTCCCATAAAGCGGCGTCGGCTGCAATGAAAGAAGTTGCCGGAGCTGTCATTGCGACGTCCCTGGTATTGGTTGCCGTCTTCGTGCCCGTGGCATTTTTCCCCGGCACTACCGGAATTCTATTCCGGCAGTTCGCTTTGACTATCGCTTTTTCGATCACTATTTCCACGTTCAATGCGCTGACCCTGAGCCCGGCACTGTCGGCCATTCTTCTGGGACGAAAGCACGGAGAAAAAGGATGGTTCTTCACCCGCGTCGACCGCGTAATCGGCGGAATCACTGATGGATACCGGAGATCGTTGCGCGTATTCCTTCGCTTCCGGCTGATCGCGGTCGTGTTATTTCTGATCGGTCTGGGACTCACATACTTGATTTTCCAACGCGTGCCCAAAGGTTTCGTTCCTAATGAAGACCAGGGATACTTCATCATCCTCGTACAATCACCGTCGGGCGCTTCGCTGGAGTACACCAGAAACATCGGCAAACAACTTACTCAGATCCTGAACAAGGTTCCAGAAATCGAGCATGTATTTGCGGTCAGCGGTTTCAGCTTTGCCGGTAACGCCTCAAACCGCGGACTGACTTTTGGCACGCTGAGGCCATACTCGCAGCGCAAGGGTAATGAGCACGGGGCGCAAGCGGTTCTGAACAAGATTCGCGGCCCGCTTTCCGGTATTTCCGGAGCGATCGTGATTCCATTCCTGCCGCCCGCTGTACAAGGCTTGGGCCAGTTCGGCGGCTTTCAATATGAACTGCAGGATCAGGGTGGACATTCCCTCCAGGAACTAGCCAAAGTCACCCAGGACCTTTCCGGGCAGGGCAATGCACGCAAAGAGCTCGCGGGCGTTTTCAGCAGCTATACTGCCAACGATCCCCAGTTCCTGGTTACCATTGATCGCGAAAAGGCTAAGAGCCTGCATGTTCCGCTCAGTCAGATCACGGACACATTAGGCGTCTACATGGGCTCAGCTTATGTGAATGATTTCGACTTCAATAACCGTTCGTATCGGGTATACGTCCAGGCTGACAAACAATTCCGAGCCGAGCCCAAAGACATGCGCCAGTTTTATGTGCGCTCCGACACCGGCGCCATGGTTCCGCTCGACAACTTGATGCAGGTGACGCAAACCATAACCCCGCAAGTGATCAGCCATTACAACCTGTTTCGTTCCGCAGAAATTGATGGCGCCGCCAAGCCCGGTTTCAGTTCCGGCGAGGCAATTTCCGCAATGGAAGAAATCAGCAAGGCCCTGCCCCAGGGATTCTCTTATGAGTGGACGGGACTGTCTCTCGAAGAATTGCAGTCCGGAGGCACGGCGCTGATCCTGTTCGGCCTCGGGACTCTGGTGGTTTATCTGACACTGTCGGCGCAATATGAAAGTTTCGTTTTGCCCTTCATTGTGCTGCTGGCCGTTCCCATGGCGCTTCTGGGCGCGCTCTCCGCGCAATCGTTGCGGGGCTTGGAAAATGACGTCTATTGTCAGATCGGACTGGTGATGCTGGTCGGACTATCCAGCAAGAACGCGATTTTGATCGTGGAATTCGCCGAGCAATTGCGCGGACGCGGCATGCCTCTGATAGAAGCAGCCGTGGAAGCGGCACGAATTCGTTTGCGGCCGATTCTGATGACCTCGTTGGCTTTCATCCTGGGGATCGTTCCGCTGATGGTGGCTAGTGGCGCGGGGCAGGAAGGACGTCACTCCGTGGGCACGACCGTGTTCGGCGGAATGATCATGTCCACACTGCTGAATTTATTCTTTATCCCGGTACTTTACCTCATTATCGAAGGCTGGAGAGAAGGACGCGGGGCCGAATAGTAGCTTGTGTTGGGGTCGCCATTGATTGTTGATTGTTGAATTTGTGATTGTTGATTTTGCAATCAAAAATCAAAAATCATCAATCAACAATGAATCGTCACTTGTTCTTTTTCAAGCGTAGGTCGGGAACGTAGTTCCGAACATGGGCTGCTTGCTTATCGACTGTTCTTCCGTCACTTCATCCTGAATGATGTCCCAATGCTCGACCAGGATTCCGTTTTGAATGCGGACAATATCTGCGGCAATCCAATTCACCGGAGCACCGAAACCGCTGAATCGCCCGTGAACGATTACGAAGTCTCCCTCAGCCACGATTGTTCCCGGTTCATACTTGAGCGTCGGCGGAAGGCTCTTAATGAGATCGAACAGGCCTTCACGACCAGGTGCGATATGAGCGCTGTGTTGAATGTAGTGAGGGGACCAGTAGCTCTCGGCCGCTGCGTAGTCCCGTTTGTTGAAGAGAGTGTCAAAAGCCTCAAGAACGATGGCCTTTGTTCTTTTCTGTTTAGTCGGGCTCATTGAATTTTTCCTCGCACGTAAAACTCTTTCTTCACGCAGGGAGTTGCTCTGCTATTTCATCTACCCGCTCGGGATAGAACGCAACATGTCCCCTGATCTGCACCACAGCCGGAAACGGATTCTCGTACGACCACACCGCATTGACGGACTTCTTTCCTCCACCGGGAACGCTGTAGTAACTGCAATCGCCTTTGTAAGGACAATAGGTAACGTACTCCGTTCGTTCCAATTGGGAAAAATCAACGTCCTCACCTGGAATGTATTGAACGGGCGGGTACGCTGCCTCGCGGAGCGTCAGGGCGTTGCGCGTATCGGCAACCACACGCCCCGCGACGGACACGACAACTCGAGCCGGATTGCGCTGTATAGAAATCGGATGATCTGGACCTGGAACCTTGATCTGCTTTTCTTTCATGTTCCTATTCTTCCCTTCCGGCTTATGCTGAGCTTGAATCACCCCGCGAGCATCCCTCCGTCGACCGCCAGAGATGCACCGACGATGTAAGAGGCCTTGTCAGAGCCAATGAACACGATCGCATTGGCAATTTCTTCAGGGGTTCCCATGCGCTTGGTAGGAATGTGTGCCTCGAGGAAATTTGCCTTGTTTTCCTCGGTTTGCGCAAAGCGGTTGAACATCCCCGTTTCCGTCGGACCAGGGCCAACGATGTTGACACGAACCCCTGTGCCGGCGAGTTCGAGGGCCGCAGACTTCGTGATGCCTTCCACGGCGTGCTTGCTACCGACATACACCGCTGCGGTCGGGCCGCCGACCTTGCCGTACGAAGACGAGATGTTGACGATGCTGCCTTTGCCTTGCCCAAGCATGGCCCGAATCTCGTACTTCATGCACAGGAGCACGCCAAGCACATTGGTGTCGAAGATGGCTTGATAGCTCTCGGGGGTTACGTCGGCAGCCGAACCGGGAGTGCCCACGGTGCCAGCGTTATTGACGGCAATGTCGAGGCGACCGAAACGAGCAATGGTCTTGTCGACGAGGTTCTTCACTTCCTCTTCATGCCGCACATCGGTGCGCACAAATTCGGCCTCAGTGCCGAGGTTGCGCAGTTCAGTGGCTAGCTCCCGGCCTTCATCGTCGTGCCGACCGGAAACAACGACCCGCGCTCCTTCATGCGCAAAGGCCAGGGCCGTAGCACGTCCGATCCCTGTCAGCGCGCCGGTAATTAAAACAACTGGTGAACTCATGTCTACTGCCTCCTTGATCTGAATCCCATGCAGCTCAGGCATGACTGAAAGTCCGTTGAAAGCTGCTATCGGGATAGCTCAGGTCACTTGGTTAGATTGCGAACTTAGGCATTGGTAGCGCGGTTGGAGCATACTTTGTTAAGCTGGGCGTCGATGCCTCACAGGCATGGGAGTGGAAATGGAATTACGACATCTCCGCTATTTCGTCGCGGTCGCCGAGGCAGGAAGTCTAACGGTGGCAGCAGAGCAAAAACTGCACACCTCGCAACCTTCATTGAGCCGGCAGATTCGGGATCTTGAAGACGAGGTCGGCGCCCAACTTCTGACGCGAAGAGCTCGCGGCATCGAACTGACACCGGCAGGTCGAGCCTTTCTCGATCACGCCCGCGCAGTGCTATCGCAGGTTGAAGCGGCAACCGAAGCTGCACGCCGGGTCGCTCATCCTGCCAAGCCACGCTTCGCTATGGGCTTTCTCACCGGACACGAATTGACCTGGATGCCCGAAGCATTGCAGATCTTGCACCACGAACTCCTTAACATCGACGTGATGATTTCGAGTCAATACTCGCCGCAGCTCGCGAATGCACTTTTGAAGGGAACAGTCGATGCCGCTTTTCTTCGAAGAGAACGAGGGATGCCAGACTTGGCGTTCCGTCTACTCGTCAAAGAGCCATTGGTGGTCATCTTACCTCGCGACCACCGTCTCGCTGCGTTCAAAGCCATCAGCCCGAGAGATCTAGCGGGTGAGACATTCGTAACCGTGTCGGCCACCGCTCCTGTACTGCGTGTGGTTATCGACAATTACCTGAAGCGATCCGGAATCAATATCACGCCAGCTCACGAGGCGGACCACCTCGCCATGGGAATGTCCTTAATTGCATCGACGCGCGGCGTAGGGCTGTTACCTGCTTACGCACAGAACTTTCTCCCTCGGTCCGTAACCAGTCGTCCTCTCAAGGGAGATGCGCCGACTATCGATCTGGTCCTCGGTTACAAAAAATCGAACCAGTCTCCCATCCTGAAGCTCTTGCTTTCGAGATTGGACGAGTTAGTCGCTCGTGCGTCCAATAAGAGCCGATAGGACCACCGGCTCTTCCTTCGAGGGTGCCCCATCTTTCGCGGTTTTCGAAAGGTGGGACCCCGCCCGAAGCCACGGAATTCTCCTCCAGCAGAAAACAGCGATTGCAGAAACACGCGAGCCGGGAAAAAGAAGAGCCCCACTTCTCGAAAACCACGAGCGAAGAAGGTGTATCGCGCGTTGGCCGACTCCGACCGTCTCAACGAATTCTTCGATCTTGCGCAAGGCCACTTTGCCCGCGGGATTGAGCAGCGCCTACGGAATCCGAGCGTCTATCGAAGTTTCCGCAACGTGAATTGGCTGCTCGCGCCTCTGCGTTGGCGGGGGCATGCTGTCGCTGCTGCGATGGTGGCTTGATCGCGGCGCGAAAGAATCACCACGTGCCATGGACGAGTTGTTTCACCGGATGGTGTGGAACGGACTCCAATAGTCGCTTCATGCGACTTGCATTCGAGACACTGTCTTAACGGGGGAACGCTTCTCCACTTTCAGGTAAACCGGAACAAGCTTCACAAATCATTTTCCCACCCGCTGCAGGGCCGCTCCCAGCACCTGGCCTTGACCGGATTCCTGCACGAACGCGATTACCCGCGCCCGTCCAGGATCAGTGTGCGGGTCAAGCTTGAGGGAAACATCCTGGGCGAAGCCCTTCCCTTTCTTTACACTTCCAATTTTTGTGAGACTCTGAACTACGGCAACGTAACTCAAATGGCGACCCTTGTTCTCTCCTCCCTTCACTTGCGACTCCGCCGAATTTAATGCCACCACAACGTAAATATCGGCTTGCTTGAAGTTGGAAGATTCGTCCAGAGCATCGGCTTCAACGTGAGCTCGCAGTTTGGCCGAATTTTGCTGAGTGCCCTCAGGAATCAATGAAATGCGGACCGGAATCTTTCGAACACCTGCCGCCTTCTGGCAAGCCTGAAGCGCGAGCCGCCCATCGCTCCCTAGAAACTCCCGACTTCCATCCACCACCATTTGTGGGGTGTAAACCGTGGCTAGTTTGAAATGATCGGAGTAGGCATTCTGGCGCTCGGTGAAAAAGTGAGAGGAGTATGGATCGGTCCAGCCATCGTGGTTCCAATAGTCAACATGCTCGCTGAGCACGATCAATTGAGCGCCAGCGACTGGCTGCCAGCGTTCCAATTGTTGCAGCAACGCATCCGCCGGAGGACAACTCGAACATCCCTCCGACGTAAACAGCTCTACCAATATCCCTGCAGGAGAAGCCGGAGCGGCGACCTCGGAT
>Ga0193730_1000236_pt1 | contig 17542 bp, 17 predicted proteins | sample U1a1metaG_FD_144919 | JGI IMG/M metagenome (GOLD analysis project Ga0193730, IMG submission 144919) | Soil microbial communities from a riparian zone of the East river system, Colorado, United States - U1a1 | ecosystem: Environmental > Terrestrial > Soil > Riparian zone | place: USA: East River...
GGCCTAATGCTCGTTTTGTTCATGCTCTTTGGATTAGGCGCTTGGGGCGCGTCACACCATTGACTTCAGGTCAAAATGCGGCTTCGCGTCCGGCGCCTTTCCCCAGGTGAAATCGATCACGAGTTAATCTGGCTAAGCGTCTCGCTTGCATCGCTGGGTCTCGCGGCAGCCTGGCTGACCATTGGCTTGCCATGGCCGCGCTGCATTTTTCATGAGATTACTAGTTTGCCATGCGTCACATGCGGCATGACGCGATGCGGGATTCAGTTCTTTCAGGCTCACTTTCTCGCTGCATTGAAATGGAACCCTCTTGTGTTTATGGCGCTGTGCAGTGTGACGGCATTTGATCTCTATGCGTCGTTCGTGCTTGTGACGCGTGCGCCGCGATTGCGATTTTATTTCTCCACGCCGACCGCGAAAACATTCGTGCGCGTATCAATCGTCTCGGCGCTCGCGCTAAACTGGACGTATCTCCTGTTGCACTGGCGCAATTTCTGAGCTGTAGGGCGTCTGTGTCAGACGCCGGCGTTTCACAGGATGGAGCCTCGGGGACGGGGAGCGACATGGACGGGCAGGTCGAAAAACCGAGCGAGCGGGAGTGAACGAGTCAAACACCCTACCGCCGGTGACATGAAATCTGTGTCCTTCGATGTCCATCTGTGGCTAACTTGGAACCATGCGAATTCTGGTCACTGGCGGGGCAGGCTTCATCGGCTCCCATCTCGTTGAACGCCTGCTCGCGGCCGGGCACACGGTCGCCATTCTCGATGACTTCAACGATTTTTACGATCCGCGAATCAAGCATGCAAACGTCGCCGGTTTCGCCAAAGATGTGGCCGTTCACCATCTCGATCTTCGAGATGACGCGTCAGTGCGGAATCTGTTTCATCGCGAAAAATTTGAGGTCATCGCGCATTTGGCCGCTCGCGCTGGCGTTCGGCCGTCGATTCACTATCCACAGCTCTATTACGACACGAACGTCACTGGCACATTGCACCTGCTCGAAGCCGCGCGCGTGACGGGCGTTAAAAGATTTATCTTTGCCTCCAGTTCGTCGGTTTACGGCGCCTCGAAGATCGTGCCCTTTTCTGAAGATCAACATCTGACTCAGACGCTCAGTCCGTATGCCGCGACGAAAATTGCCGGTGAATTTCTTTGCTCGACTTACTCACACCTTTACCAGTTGCGCGTAGTGGCGCTCCGTTATTTCACTGTGTACGGTCCGCGGCAACGGCCCGATCTGGCGATTCATCAATTCACCCGGCGCATTCATGCAGGGCAGCCAATCGAGCAATTTGGCGCCGGCACCACACGCCGCGATTACACTTATATCGATGACGTAATTCAAGGAACGATGGCCGCACTCCAATACGAAGGGCCGCGCTTCGATATCTTTAATCTGGGTGAGAGCGAGACGATCCAGTTGAAAGACTTGATCGTTGCAATCGAAAATGCGCTCGGGAAAAAAGCGAAGATCAACCAGTTGCCGGAGCAACCAGGCGACATGCCCCTGACTTGCGCGGATATCTCCAAAGCAAGAAAATTACTCGGGTACAATCCGACCACCAAGTTCGGCCAAGGTCTGTCGAAATTCGTCGATTGGTTTCTGAAGCCCACGAAGTGAAGCCCCCGTCAATTGCGCGGATGATCACGCTGGATAGGTTGCGACTCACTACCAGCGAGTGCGAGATCCCTCGCTCCGCTCGGGATGACGCGCGAAAGATTATTGGGTCGCGATGAATTCGTTCACCGATTGATGTCCATGGACGCTCTGCCATTCGATCAACGCGCCTGTTTTATTGCGGGCCAGGCGAAATCGGGCACCACGCTCTTGGTGGCGTTACTGGATAATCATCCGCAGTTGCTCGTGTTGCCGGAAGAAACCGCTTATTTCCCTACCGTTCTTACGAAATATGCGCCGCGCGGTCGTCGCGCGCAGTTTGATTACCTGACCAAACAATCGCTGTCGAATGTGCTCTTCGGCGGGCCATGCAAATGGGGCAAGCGGAACTATGCGACGTTCCCGCGCGAGAAATTTCTGGAGACGTTCGAGCGGGCGGCATTCGATCCTGCCAATGCGCAGGAAGATCTGCTCGTGCTAATGGTCAAAGCGTACGCGGCGACGCTGGAGCGTCCGCTCGACTCTATCGGGCGGTGGGTGGAAAAGACGCCGGCCAATCGCAATCACATTCCAGAAATTCTGCGGCGCTTTCCGCATGCGAAAATTCTCGTCACAATGCGCGATCCGCGTGCCATTCTTGCGGCGCAAATCGCGTTGGAGAAAACAAGGCAAACGGGAAGGTTCTCGACTTATTACGTGATCGCCCACTGGCTGGTCGCTGCCACACTGGCGCGGCGTGTGCGCGATGGTGAAATTCCGGGTTTTGTAGTGCCGTACGAGCAATTGGTCTGCGAACCGGCCAGGACGATGGAAAAGGTTTGTGCTTACATCGAGATCAATTTCGATCCGGAAACGGTGCTGACACCGACAAAAATGGGCCGGCTTTGGAGCGGTAACTCAGCGGCGCGCATCAACTTTTCGCAGATCAGTCCAGAACCGGCAACGCGCTGGCAGCGGGAACTCTCCGAAGACGAAATCGGATGGGTGGAATGGCATTGCCGCGATCTCATGCCGGAATTCGGCTACGAGCCAAGACTACGTGGACGCGAGCTGCGATCATTTGTGCGTCCGATTCGTGGTGAACGCCCAAGGGAGTATCTGAAATCGCGCGCCTACTCCTTGCGTGACCAAATTATCCGCTAATTGTCATCCCGAGCCGCGAAGACGGCGAGGGACCATTCGTCAGGCGTGCTTCATCGTTCCCAATCCTTCCACTTGCAATCATGGCTGAAACAAGCAATACTCCCGCGAGATGTCGGGATTCTTGTTCGGTTTTCCGAGCCTCCGTTTTCTACGACGATTCAGGTTTTTCGATACCACGGTGCGGAGTTTTGCGCCCTGGCTGCTTCGTTGGTTGAGTGCGCAGGCTCGCCGTTCAAGACAAGTCCAATCCCGACTCGACGAGGCGGAGTTTCCAACGGCGTCACAGAGTGCCTTGTTTGAATGGGCTCTGGATGATTGGCGCGCTGCGGACGGTGCATTGCTCGATGCGCTCCGCCAATTCAATAATTGGACTAAACGTAAGGACCAACATGAACTCTTATTCAACTGGGAAACGCTCGCACCGTTCGCGCGGCGGTTCCCGACGCCGTGGCAATGGCCACGTACGTCGTCAACGAGAAGAACCGAAGGAGCCAAAAAAGACATTCTGGCAGCGGATTGCCGCATTTTTTGGAAATGGCACAACGAAGACAGAAGCAGCCGCGCGCAATGGCGCGCAGCCTTCGCGACCAACACGCAAACCTGAACGGATTGATGTTACTTCGCCACGTCTGTACGTTGGGAACTTGTCTTTCGACGCAACCGAGAGCGATCTATTTGAATTGTTCAACGGAGTCGGACACGTTCAAAATGCGGAGGTCGTAAGTTACCGCCATAACCAACGCTCAAAAGGCTTTGCCTTTGTGCAGATGCAAACCGTCGATGAAGCGAAGCGCGCTGTGGAAGAATTGCACGACAAGGAATTCCTCGGCCGCAGATTGGTAGTAAGCGGCGCCAAATCCGGCGAGCATCGCGCGCGCTGACAATCGCGATTATCTCATCGGGAGAGCACGCGCTTTGTACGCGGCTCTCCCGATTCTTTTTCGGGCGTATGGGTCGCGTTTGTCGCATAAGTCTCATTGGGCCTCACAAACTTGGACAGCGCGGCGTCCCTACCTTTTGATCTCCAGGTACGTTCGCGACTGGACGTGATTAGTCCCAGGCTGCAATTCTTCGATGCGCATCTGTTTTAAGAACCAGCGGCCTTCAATCTTCTGCGCGGAAACCACTTCGAAACGCTTGGCCAATTGAGCATTCCAATCGTAGCCCTCCATGCGCATCAGCGCGCCGCTCGTCTTGTCTATCCACAGTAGCACGTTGGAATACTGCGATTCGCGCGAGGGCGCCCGCAGTTGCAGCTTCCAGCAATTGCGAGTGCGAACATTTTCCTCCCCCAAGACGCGCGCGGTCGGCCAGTAGAGAAATTTGAACGCCAGGTCCTCGTAGGTCACACTGGTTCCGCGAATTTTTTGCTTGAGCTTCGAGGCCGCGAATTGCTCTGTGCCGTCATCGGTCACAAGATCAAGGCGCGAGCTGTTTTCGCCGAGACGCAATTGCAAAATTTCATCGGGATTTGCGAATGAATAGCGAATCAGCGGTCCGTTTTGGACCAGGTGAAATGGAACCACAATATTATCCTGGCGAAGTTGTCCCTGAAGATCGATTTGCTGTCGCGACTCCATCATGCGCACCGAGGCGAGAATGTCCTTTGCGGAAGGCGGAGGCTGCGCACGCGCCGATAACGCCATCAATAAAGAAATGGTTAAAGCGCAATGACGAATGACGAATGACGAATGACGAAATAATGTCGAATGCTTAAATGACGAACGCGTTCCCCGATGCTTTCGTTTCGACATTTGGGGTTCCGGCTTCGTCATTCCTTCGTTATTCGTCATTCGTGCTTCGTCATTGCGCCGCATTTGTTTATTAAGAGCTAGCGATTAAAGCTTAGGGGCTGTTTCATTTTCATCGCATGGATCAGTCCATCTTTCATTTCATTAATCAACAATGGACGAGTCCGGCGCTTGACTTGTTCATGGCGGCCCTGAGCGATAGCGCGATTTGGGAGCCGCTGTTTATCGCGATTGGAGTGAGTGCGCTCTTACTTGGCGGATTTAGAGCGCGTGCGTTCGTCATCTGTTTGGTCTTGTCTCTGGTGATTGCGACTCAGGTCACGGGTTTGTTAAAATCCGCCGTGGATCGCCATCGGCCCAAACACGTGGAGAATGTGCGGATGGTACAGTTGCAACGGACGCGTCCGGCGTTCCTGACTTTGTTTAAGAAACCGACCATTCGCTTTTCCGATTCGTCCGATCGCAACCGGTCGGGACCTTCGTTTCCTTCGGGACACGTAACCACCAACAGCGTGATTGCTGTTTTTTGCACACTGTTTTATCGACGCCTCGGCTGGCTTTACTGGTTCGTAGCCTTAGCTGTTGGTTATTCGCGAATTTATCTGGGTGCACACTGGCCCAGCGATGTGATCGCGACGTTCTTTCTGGCGGGCGGTGAAACATTGCTCTTGCTCGGCTTGTTTGAATTGATTTGGAGGAGCGCAGGCCGGAAATGGGCGCCGCAGATTTTTGCGCCCCATCCAAGTTTGATTGCTAATCCCAATGACAGGAAGCGATCGCCGGATACGGCGCAACACTCGCTATGAGCACAACGCGCGCGGCCTGGCTCTTCGTTGTCGCTCTGACGGTGATTCGATTGTCGATGCTGGTAACGACCGATCTCGAATTCGACGAGGCGCATTACTGGATGTGGTCGGAACGGCTGGCTCCGGCCTATTTCAGCAAAGGGCCGGGCATCGCGTTTGCTATTCGTGCAAGCACGGCGGTTTTTGGAGCGAACGAGTTCGGTGTGCGCTTTTTCAGTCCTTTGCTCGCGGCCGGAACGAGCCTGCTCTTATTTTATTTCGCGCGCCGATTGTTTAATGCCACTGCCGGTCTGTGGACCGTCATTGGATTAAACGTTACACCCATCTTCAACATCGGGGCGTTCCTGATGACGATTGATGCGCTGTCGATTTTTTTCTGGCTGGCGGCAATGTTCGCTTTCTGGCTTGCGTTGGAAAAAAGTCCGCAATTCTCCTGGTATTGGCCGTTGACTGGACTACTGATCGGCCTCGGGTTCCTTTCCAAATACACCAACGCGCTGGAGCTCGTTTCGATTGTGTTAGTGCTGGTCCTGGCGCCCCGGTTCAGGCACGAATTCAAGCGTCCCGGATTTTATCTATTCCTCGGCACGTTCGCTTTCTGCACGGTGCCGCCGATCCTGTGGAACGCGCAACACGCGTGGGTGACGCTTGCGCATCTGCGGTCGCGCGGAGGCATCGAGCACGGCTTTGGCCTGCACCCTGTCGAAGTTCTTTCGTTCATTGGCGAACATTTTCTGGCTTATTCGCCATTCCTATTCCTGGCGTTGGCGTGGGGTGTCATTGGAAGCTGGCGGCGAGTGAATCAGCAATTCAAGGTCCTGTTCCTGATGTGGTTTGGATTACCCGTCTTCCTTTTCTATTTGTTTGTTTCCTTGAACAAGGCTGCAGCGCCAAATTGGGATGGGCTCGCCTTCCTCGGTTTTGGGCTGCTGGCAGTTTATTATTGGCGGGAGCGTCTCGAGACAAACGCCCTCCTACGGCTCGGCGCGGCCATGGCGATATTGGTTGGACTGACCATGAGTGTGCTGGCACTCGATACGGACTTGCTGCGCGTAGTTGGATACAAGTTACAGCGAAGCGATCCAAGCAACCGGATGCGCGGTTGGAAAAGCGCTACAGGCGCGCTGGAGATAATGCGCAATAATCTCGAAACGAAATTGGGCGAGAAACTTTTCCTTATTGCCGACGCCCGCGACCGCGCCTCGGAGATTTCGTTTTATCTCCGCGATAAACGCGCCGAGGGCCCGGGGCATCCGCCGGTTTACATTCCCGAGTCGCAGGACATGGTGAATCAATTCTCATTTTGGCCGCGCTACGACGAGTTTGTCGAGCTAAAGCCGGGCGCGCCTCGGCCAGAGGGCGAAGTTTACACTGAAGAAAACGGGATCAATTTGTTCGTTGGACGCGACGCGCTCTTCGTTCGAGACGGCAACAAGCAACGCGTGCCGCACAATATCAAGGCCGGCTTTCAATCGACGGAGCTCGTTGGCACGATTCAAGTATCGCGCTATGGGAAGCCGCTGCGAACCTGGCAAGTGTTTCTCTGTCGAAGTTACCGCACACTTCCGCTATGAACCAGGTGACAAGCTCGCCGGCATTCTCCGTGGTCGTGCCGATTTATAACGAGGAAGCGAACTTGCCGATTTTGCAGGAAGAATTGCGCCTCGCGCTGAGCGGACTCGATTATGAAATTATTTTTGTCGATGACGGGTCGGTTGATCGCACTGCGGAGCGGATCGGAGCTGCGCCGAATATTCGCTTGATTCGTTTCGAGAAAAATTCCGGGCAAAGCGCCGCCATCTATGCCGGTCTGACAGCGGCGCGCGGCGCGACTGTGGTTATCATTGACGGCGATTTGCAGAATGATCCTGCCGATATCCCGAAACTGCTCGCTGAAATTGCACGCGGTGCAGATCTTGTGTGCGGCTATCGCCTCAAGCGGCAGGACACCGTGGTGAAGCGGCTGACGAGCCGGATTGCGAACGCGGTGCGTAGCCGTTACACGAAGGACGGAGTGCGTGACACCGGTTGCACCCTTAAAGCAATGCGACGCGAATGCGTAAGCGCGTTGTTTCCATTCAAAGGCATGCACCGCTTCATCCCCGCGCTTGTCAAAGCGGCAGGCTATCGTCTGGTCGAAATTCCGGTGAACCATCGTCCGCGTCGCTTCGGCCAAAGCAATTACGGTCTCGGCAACCGCGCCTTGCGTGCAACCATCGATATGTTCGGTGTACGCTGGTTGCTGTCCCGGCGATTGAATTACAAGATTCGCGAGAAGTTGTGACAGATGCGACACATGAACAACGTGGCAAATCTCGCTTGTCAACTTAGGCGCTCCCGCTAAGCTTGCCCTCCCGTACCGGGAATTCGCATGTCGTTGGCCAATTTACTTTCTGTCGAGCAAATCATCCCCGAGATGAAAGCAACGGAACGCTGGGCCGCCATCGTTGAACTGATCGATTTGCTCGTTAGTCTGGGCAAAATCAAAACGGAAGACCGCGATCCCATTCTCGCTTCGCTCAAACAGCGCGAAGAAACAATGAGCACAGGCATTGGATTCGGAATCGACGACGGGCATCGAATTTGATGCGCTCGACAACGCGCCGGTCAAGTTCGTCGTGCTTTTCATCGTCCCGAAAAATCAATTTCAAACGCATCTGCGCACGCTCGCCTCGATCGCAAAATTTCTGAACGATCGCTCTGTGCGCGAGAGCCTGGCCAGCGCAAAATCCGCCGACGAAATTTTGTCGATCTTTCGCGATCGTTCGTAAGCTGTAGTCGTCGACCTCTGGGCGACGCGGCGCGCGGATGCAAAAATCTCAGCGACGCGGCTCGCAGAGCAAGGCGGCCATAAATTGAGCTCGCTAACATGGAAACATTTCAATTACTTCTCGCAAAAAAGCTTTCCGACGCCCTGGTCGCTGCCGGCTTGCCCGACGCAGGTGAATTAACGCCAGCAACTGATCCACGCTTCGGCGATTATCAGACAAATGCTGCTCTGGTGCTCGCAAAGCAGCGAGGCGAAAATCCGCGGGAACTCGCGGAGAAAATCGTCGGTCAGCTCAACCTAGGCGATCTTTGCGAACCGCCAGTCGTCGCAGGTCCGGGCTTCATCAATTTTACGTTGCGGCCTGACGCAGTTGCCGAAAAAACCGCCAGCATCCTGGGCGATGAAAGACTCGGCGTTGTGAAAACAGAATCGCCGCGGCGCATCGTGATTGATTTCGGATCGCCCAACGTGGCCAAACCGATGCATGTCGGTCACATCCGCAGCACCGTTCTGGGCGACGCGTTGGCGCGGATCGCAACGTTTTTGGGACACGAAGTGATCCGCGACAATCATATCGGCGACTGGGGAACTCAATTTGGAATGGTCATTTACGGGTGGAAGAATCTCCTGGATCAACGCGCGCTCCAGCAGGATCCTCTGGCCGAGATCGTCCGGATTTACAAGGAGACGAACGCACTGGCGACCAGCGATCCCAAGGTTCGAGAAGCCTGCCGCCAGGAACTGGTAAAACTGCAGGCCGGCGACAAGGAAAACATCGATATCTGGAACGAATGCGCTGCCCTTTCCATGCAGGACTTCGAGCACGTGTACGAATTGCTCGATATTCATTACGACATCCAGTGCGGCGAAAGTTTCTACAACGATCGGCTCCCGGGGGTTGTCGAACGCTTGCTCAAATCCGGCATTGCTGAAATCAGCGAGGGCGCCGTTGTCGTTTTTTTTCGCGATATCCCGGAGCTCGCCGACAAGCCATGCATCATTCGCAAACGCGACGGCGGATTCAATTACGCCACCACCGACATCGCCACAGTCGACTATCGCCTCGACGATTTGAAAGCGGAGAGCGTTTGGTACGTGGTCGGCGCTCCGCAGACCCTGCACTTCAAACAAATTTTCGAGATTGCACGGCGACAGGGTTATCGAGCCGATCTTCGCCACATCACATTTGGCAGCATCCTGGGCGAAGATCGCAAACTGATGAAAACGCGTTCGGGCGAAAACGTGCCGTTGCGCGGGCTTCTCGAGGAAGCACGCAGGCGCGCGCGCAAGATTATCGATGAAAAAAATCCAGACCTGAGCGAGGCAGAAAAGATCGACGTCGCACAGAAAATCGGGATCGGTGCGGTCAAATACGCTGATCTGTCACAGTACCGAATGACCGATTATGTTTTTTCATGGGACAAAATGTTGTCCCTCCAGGGAAATACGGCTCCTTATTTGCAGAACGCATATGTGCGAATTCGCTCGATTTTCCGTAAAGCAGGCGAATCTCCTGTAGCCACGCCCTTGCGGGGCGTTAAACAACAGGCAAAGGACGAAGAGACGGGCCTCCCGTCTTTGCAAACCTACGGCGAGGCACGCAGGCCCGTGGCTACAGGATTAGCTCTAACGAATCCCGCTGAAATCAATCTTGCAAAACGCGTGTGTCAGTTCGCAGAGATCGTTCCACAAGTACTGAACGATTTCCGCCCCAATATTCTTGCAAATTATCTCTTCGAAGTGGCGAACAGCTTTCATACATTTTACGAAGCCTGTCCGGTCTTGAAATCAGAGGAACCGGCGCGCAGCTCGCGACTGGCATTGTGCGAGCTCACCGCGCAAGCGCTGTATCGCGGCCTCGACTTGTTAGGCATCAAAGTGCCGGAAAAAATGTAGCAGGGGTTTTGTCATTCCGAGCGAAGTCGAGGAATCTCTGGAATTTCTTACTGTTTGACCAAGCCATCGAAGGAGAACATTGAGAGATGTCTCGACTTCGCCCGACATGACAAGGATCCCAACCTGCACCTATCGGTTGCAATTCAATCGCTGGTTTACCTTTTCGCAAGCACGCGAGGTTGTCCCATACCTCGATGCGCTGGGAATCAGTGACGTGTATGCATCGCCGTATTTTCAGGCGAGCCCGGACAGCTTGCACGGCTACGACATCACCGACCATAACAAGCTCAACGCGGCGATCGCCTCGCGCGAAGAGTATGACGCCTGGGTCGCGGAGTTGCATGCGCATTCAATCGGACAGGTACTCGATTTTGTCCCAAATCACGTCGGGATCGCGGAGCCGCTCAACGAATGGTGGATGGACGTGCTCGAAAATGGGCCCAGTTCGAGATTCGCGCCCTATTTCGATATCGACTGGCAGCCGCTAAAGTCTGATCTGCGCGATAAAGTTCTGCTGCCGATCTTGAGCGACCAATATGGGCGTGTTCTCGAGCGCGGCGAACTGCAAGTGCGCTTTGAAGAGGGAACGCTTTATCTGCTCTACGGCGAGCGAAGGCTGCCGATCGCTCCCGGAACGTATCGCTACGTTCTGGAAATCGCCTTGCGCAATCTCGCCGAACACAAGGAAGAAGACTTCTACGCGGAACTGCAAAGTATCCTGACGGCGCTCGAATATTTGCCAAAACGCACCGAGACCGATCCAAAACGCATCGCGGAGCGCATTCGCGAAAAGGAGATCATCAAGCGACGTCTCGAACGTCGTTGCGCCGAAGCTCCGCAAGTCCAACAGGCAATTGAAAAGGCGCTGGCCCAGATTAACGGCGAGCCTGGCGACCCGCGCAGCTTTGATGCGCTGGATAAACTGCTCAATGCGCAGTCTTATCGGCTGGCGTTTTGGCGGGTCGCCGCCGAGGAAATTAATTACCGTCGCTTTTTTGATGTGAACGATCTGGCCGCAATTCGAGTGGAGTTGCCAAAGGTCTTTGACGCCATTCACCGTCTGACTCTGGAGTTGGTTAGCGCAGGCGCAGTGACAGGACTTCGCATCGATCATCCCGACGGGCTTTATCTGCCGCGCGAGTATTTTGAAAAGCTTCAACAGCGTTGCGCGAAAGCACTTGGGACCGCGTTGCCGAAAGACGGTCTCGCCATTTACATGCTTGCTGAAAAAATTCTCACCGGCTCCGAAACGCTGCGCAAGGATTGGCGCGTGCACGGCACTACTGGGTACGATTTTGCGAACCAAGTGGCGCAGTTGCTTGTTGATTCTTCGACAGAGACGGCGATCACAAAAACGTTCCATCGCTTCATTGGTCACTCAGTGCCGTTTGGCCACCTGCTCTACGCAAAAAAACTGCAGGTCATGAAATTATCACTGGCCAATGACGTTGATGTACTGGGCAATATGCTCGACCGGCTTTCCGAGCAAAACCGGTGGTATCGCGATTTCACGCTCGAGGCGTTGTCGCGCGCGGTGCGCGAGACCATTGCTTGTTTTCCGGTTTATCGAACATACCTGGCGCCCGGGCTGCCTGTGACGGAAGAGGATCGGCAGATTGTCGAGCGCACGATCGCCGCCGCAAAGCGGCGCAATCTGGCAATGGAAGAATCAATTTTTAATTTTCTCCGCGACGTATTGCTCTTCCGTTTCCCGCCGAACCTGGATGCCAAAGCTCGCGCCGAGCACACGCATTTCGTTCTAAAATTTCAGCAATCCACAGGGCCGATCATGGCCAAGGGCCTGGAAGACACCGTGTTCTACATTTACAACCGGCTGACGGCGTTGAACGAAGTGGGCGGCGAGCCGCAACAGTTTGGATTAAGCATTGAAGAATTTCACGAGCGGAATATCGATCGACAGCGCAATTGGCCGGCGACGTTGCTCGCCACTTCGACGCATGACACTAAACGCAGTGAAGACGTGCGCGCGCGAATGGTTGTCATTTCCGAAATCCCGGAGCTCTGGCGACGCTCATTGCAACGATGGCGTGTTGCTAATCGTCGCTGGAAGCGAACGATCAATGACGCCGAGGCCCCGGACGCGAATGAAGAATACCTGTTCTATCAAACGTTGTTAGGGACGTGGCCGACGCAGGCCGATGGCGAACCAGAAGCGACGCCAACGCCGGATTACATCGAACGGATTCAAGCGTACATGGCCAAGGCGCTCCACGAAGCGAAGATCAACACGAGTTGGATACAACCGAATGAAGAATGGGACGCAGCAATGCTGGATTTCATCGCGAAAGTCCTGGATCCATCGCCGCGAAATAAATTCCTTCCAGCGTTCATTCCGGTCGCAAAGGATATTGGGCGATACGGAACCGTTAATTCCCTTACCCAAACATTGCTTAAGCTGACTTCGCCGGGAGTTCCCGACATTTATCAAGGCAACGAGATTTGGGATTACAGTCTGGTCGATCCAGATAACCGGCGCCCGGTGGATTACAAGCGGCGTCGCGAAATGCTGGAATCGCTCGCAACAGCTAATCCCCACGATCTTGTGCGCAGCTGGGCTGATGGCCGCATCAAGATGTTTCTAACGCAGCGCGTCTTGCAATTTCGGCGCGCGCATGTCGAGCTTTTCCAGCGGGGAGAATATCTGCCCCTAACGCCGGGCGGAGCATTCGCGGAATCCTGCGTCAGCTTCGCCCGACAGCTTGGGGACCAATGGATCGTTGTAATCGCGCCGCGACTTTCTTCTCGTGTTGGTTTTCCGCCGATTGCTGAGAGTTGGCAGGACACGACGCTCGAAATTCCCGAAACGCTTCCGTTGGAGCACGCGCATGATCTCTTCACCTGTCGTCCTGTTTCTGTGCAAGATCGGCGCGTGAAACTTGCCGACGCATTGTCGATCTTGCCGTTCGCCGCAATCACGAATCTGTAGAAGTCGACTCTCTCAGGCAACGCTGGTGTGAATGGCATACCCGCGCCCTCGTTTCGCAAGAGCGAAACGTCTACAGCTGTATCCTTTGGCCGAGGCTATTTCCAAGATCGACAAGCCACCGCGCAAAGTTGCCAAGATTTATCAACAAATCCGCGCCGAACCCTGCAAAGGTGATCTGTGGCGACGCCAGAATGAGCATCACGCTCAGCAGCAACAGATTCATCAAATAGATCACGACGAGCGAGAAGAACGTGCCCTGATCGCTCAGGTCAGTCTGATTTTTTGGGATCATCCAGCACGTAAACGTGAAATGGAACGCCCACGTCGCTCCGATGACAGCGTAAAGCCATCGACCGTACGGCTGCATATTCACGAAAAGGCTGAGTGCGCCATAGATGGCGATTGCCAGAATGCTGTAGAGCGGAAAAAAATACGGCGCTAGCGCGATCCAAAAGTTGGCCTTGTTGGTAACCACATGCCCGCCGTCACGGCCAACGCGAAACCGGCTCACGCGCCCACCCATTAACCAAACCCAGAGCGCGTGGGTCAATTCGTGTCCGAAAACATAAATGAGGATCGGACGCGGAAGACCGAAAAACGCGATCAGCCACAGAATTGCACCGAGTGAAAAAAACCAAAATTCTTCGGCCGCCCAAAAGCGCTCCGTCACGGTCGCGCGCGCGAAAGCGGTAAAAAACGTCTGGCTGAGAATTGCGCAGATCGGCAGAAGGAAAATAGCGAAGATAAACTTCACCCAACGCGTCGGCACTGTGAGCGGATCCGACACCGGAACAAGTGTCCGCGCCCGTGCGACGTTGCGTACAACTTTGCGGTCGCGCTTGGAATTGCGCTTTCCGCGATTGTTTGCCGATCTTCTCTTTCTTGCAGCCAAAGTTGCCGCAGATTACGCAGAGTTAGCCGGCCAAAATCAAGACCGAACCGCGGATTACGCGGATACCGCTGACAAATCGCAGGGCAGGCGCTCCGCCTGCCAATATCGAAACGTTACCCAACAACGGCGATCACGCACGTCCCATGTAGGCACCAGTGCGCGTGTCGATCTTGATGGTTTCGCCTTCCTTGATGAACAGTGGGACGTTGATGATCTTGCCGGTCTCCAGGGTGGCCGGCTTGGTAACGTTACTCGCCGTGTCGCCGCGCAGGCCCTCCGCGGATTCGGTTACCTTCAGGCCCACCGACGCGGGTAGTTCGATCTGCACCGGTTTGCCTTCTGCGTAGAGCACCTGCACGGAAAGGTTTTCCACCAGATAATCCTTTGCGTCGCCGATCAGATTATCCTGAAGAGTGATGGTGTCGTACGTCTCGGGATCCATGAAATGATACCCATTGCGGTCCTTGTAACTGAATTCGAGCTGCTTTCGCTCAATCTCGACCAACTCCACCTTGTCGGTTGAACCAAAACGAACATCGGCGCTTTTGCCGGTGTTGATATAGCGGATGATCGCCTGAACGAATGCGCGCAAATTTCCTGGGGTGCGATGATGAACTTCGAGAACAATGGCGGCGTTGCCATTGTATTTTATGGCCATTCCTTTGCGAAGATCGTTGGCTGCGGGCATGGAACGTTAAATTGTTAAACCGTTGAAGAGTTGCAGCGGGGAGAGCGCCGATCTTACACGCGCTGGGCGAATTTGCAATTGTAGGGCAGGCGCATCGCCTGCCGCGGCAACCGACGCGCGTGCCCTACAGCAGCTTCAACCGCGTTAAATCTTGTGAATCGACAATGCCGACGGGAACGCTGTCATCATCGACGACGACCAGGTCGTCGATGCGGTGGCGTTCGAGCAGATTAAGAACCTCAACGGCTAGTTTATCTTTATGCACCGTCACCGGGTTCAATGTCATCAGGTCCGCGACGAGTCGTTCGCCGATCTTTGAATCGAATTGAAACTGCCGCACAAAATCGCCATGAGTAAAAATACCGAGTAATTTCTGATTTTCGTCGGTTACAACGGCAGCGCCGGCACGCACGCCAGTCATTGCCTTTAGCACGTCACGTACGGATGTATCCGTAGAAACAATTGCCATGGCTCCACGTGGCCGCATGACTTGGTGCACGCGCACAAGCATGCTGCGTCCGATCATTCCACCGGGATGAAACTTCGCGAAATCCTCCTTGTTGAATCCGCGCGCCTCCAGCAAGACCATCGCCAGCGCGTCGCCGAGTGCCAGCATCACTGTCGTGCTCGACGTCGGCGCAAGATTTAGCGGACACGCTTCCTGCTCGATGTTCACGTCGAGAAACAGATGCGCGTTCTGTGCGAGTGTTGATTTTGGATCGCCGCATATGGCGATGATCCGCACTTGGAAGCGGGCAATCGCCGGCAAGATCCGAACCATTTCTTCCGTCTCGCCGCTTGCGCTCAAAGCAAGCACAACGTCACCATCGGCAACCACGCCGAGGTCCCCATGCAACGCGTTCGAAGAATCGAGCACCACGGCCGGCGATCCGGTGCTGGTCAGCGTGGCCGCAATCTTCGCGCCGATATGTCCGGACTTACCGACTCCCACTACCACGACTTTGCCACGCGCATCGACTGCCTCCTTGATCAGTTCAACGGCTCGGGAGAAGTCTTCGCCCAGACGCTCGCGCAACCGCTTGAGCTCAAAAATTTCTATGTCCAGGACACGTCCGGCCTTTTCAAGGTAGTCCATCGAAGTATATAATGTGGGCAGACGTTGTGACGGGCAAGAATTTGCGCGCCTCGAACGAAAGGAAAAAACATGAAAACATTAATGATCGCAATCTTGGCCGCACTGGTTACAAGCGCTTCGGCGCAAGAATTCAGAGCACCAATTGGCCCGCAAAAACCAGTGCGCGCAATGCCTACGCCGCCGCCGATCTCAGAACGTCCCGCAGTGGAGGGAGTAATTCCGCGAGGATTTAGTGGCAACCGTAACCCGTTCCAAATGCTCAATCCATGGGCGCCGGCACGCTACGGCATCTGGGTAGACAGCACCTCGTTCGATCCGAACCATCCCGGAAAATGGAACGGGATTAAGCTCTTCGAAATTGTGTTTTGATTTTGGAGGGGGAGCGCACGCGACGCGCACGCTCTCGCCCACAGAAACCCGTTGGGTCTGAGTCGCGTGCCTATTGTTTATGACTCACGACTTGCGCCGCTGGCTTGCTCACCTCTAGTTGAGCGCTCACTTTTTGGATTTGCGCGGCCTGCTCTTTAAGTTGCCCTCTCAACTCCGCGACGGTGGCTTCCAATGCCTCCACTTTGCGATTCAGCGCTTGGGCGTCGGGAATGGCTTGGGGTTTGGCGCCCTTCGGGACGGCTTGTGGCTGGACGCCTGGGAGGGCCCCGGTGTTCGGGAGGGCCGTGGTGCCCAATTTTCCATCCTGATCGACGAATACGACAGCCGCGGTGCCAGCATCTACTCCTGCACCGACGATATTGCCGATATAGCAGCTGTCATCTACCTGGCCATTAGTGGTAGATACACCAGACCCGTGACCAATGACGATATTGTTATTGGCCGTGGTGAGACCATCCCCGGCGTGTCTGCCTAAAGCCACATTGTCGCTGCCGTTGCTAAGGTCGAGCGCTAGATTGCCGATGGCCGTGTTGTTCAGGCCGTCGATGTTAGTCTCAAGGGCACGAATACCGAAGGCCGCGTTGTTGAATCCGGTGGTGTTTGCACCCAGCGCGCTAACACCGACGGCCGTGTTGGAGCCGACGCTGTTGTCGTTAGCGAGCGCATTAAAACCGATCGCCGTGTCGCTGCTCCCGGCACTGTTGCTAAACATGGCGAACGCACCAACAGCCGTGTTAGTCCCGCCGGTGGTGTTGCTGAAAAGCGCCCCGGCGCCAACGGCCGTATTTTCACCCCCTGTGTTGGCAAAGAGCGTCCCGGCGCCGACACCTGTGTTGAGGCTCCCATCAGTCAGGCTCAGGAGCGAGTATGTCCCGATTCCCGTGTTATACAGGCCGGTGGTAAGGCCCCCAAGGGCGAGATACCCCTCCGCCAGGTTGGCTCCCGGACAGCCCTGATCGGGCGAGTCACAGGCTGCTCGCGTTTGCGGGGAAAGCGCAAAGCACAAGATTATCAGCAAGGTAAGAAATGAACCCCGCGATGACAGCGCGTGGTTCATCGGATTTCTGAGGTTTGCGGTAAACGAGGAGATTGTTTTGAGGATGATCGTTTTCATAGTGCGCCCATTTTTGCGCCCTCCCGTTTTTTTGGGAATACGCAGAATTGCGTACGAATTCTATTACCCGGTGCGGCGGTCTTTTGTTAACCAAAGCGAGAATGCATTCTACGCCAGCCCTGGCCGTTGGCTTCGGATCTCTCCGCGACGAGTACCGTTGCCAGTCGCAGCTCTACTTATTGTTCAGTACGGTTTGCGCTGCAGGTTTGCTCATCTCCAGGTGGGCGCTCACTTTTTGGATTTGCGCGGCCTGCTCTTTCACCGTTGCTGCGAGACGCGCGACCGTGCCTTCCAATTCCGCGACCCTCTTTTGCTCTTTGCGCAATTCATTGAGCATGGCTTGGCGCTGGCCACCTAGCAGACTAGCTAGCGGCACCTTGTTTCCAGCGGCATCGACGGCGTTCGTGCCTAACTTTCCATCGGCGTCG
>Ga0193730_1000237_pt1 | contig 17443 bp, 15 predicted proteins | sample U1a1metaG_FD_144919 | JGI IMG/M metagenome (GOLD analysis project Ga0193730, IMG submission 144919) | Soil microbial communities from a riparian zone of the East river system, Colorado, United States - U1a1 | ecosystem: Environmental > Terrestrial > Soil > Riparian zone | place: USA: East River...
TGCCTGCGGGGTATACCGTAACTTGATCGATGCGAGGCTGATAAACCTGCACTTTGGAATCGGTGAATAACACATATTTCTTTTCGGGCTCAATGATGTCGGCCACCATTTCCGTTTCCTTGTTGGTGCGGCGGAAATAGACTTTGCCCTTTTGGGTATCGGTTTCGTTCACCACTTTTTGATATTGGTCCCAGACGAAATTAGCTTCCGTGGTACGGAAGTTCGCAGCGGTGCTGTCCATCTTTTTTAAGACGCTCTCGAGCGCGGCATTCGAGCTCTGTTGCGCCCACGCCGGTGCGAGCAATAGAACCAGTGCAGCACAGCATCGAAATAAATGCATAGGTTTCATGAAATCCGCCTTACTTTATCCACCAAAGTTCTACTCTTTTTTCGCCCAGACTTTGTAGCCCAGGACCCGTCCCGACCGATCCCGCATGGTTTCATACCTGGTGATGCTGACTTCGCCTGAGATGGGCTCGATGATGCGCAACAATTCGGCCCGGATCGCCGGGTCTTCCTTACCCCTAACTGCCGTGCCTTCAATCTGGTAAATGAAGCCACCCGCAGCGTCGGGGATGACCACTACCCCAGTAGGATGCGGGTTACGCTCAACCGGTTTGTCCTTGAAGTTAATCCAGTAGGGAGAAAGAAAAACAAACAGTAATATGACCGTCACCATGACGTCATATTGGATAGTTCCGCGTTCATACGACCATAGGATGTAACCGCGGATTGTGCGCCAGATGGCGTTCATCGGAACGGCAGGCGCGCTCGCCAGCTTCGCGTTTGTCTCTGTACTTTCCAAGTCTAGTTTTTGCTCCTCATATTGGCAAACCTAAGCCGCCGACTAAAACTTCCTGGCGGTGATGCGTTCTGCTCCCATATAGGGTCGCAGAGCCTCTGGAATCAAAATGCTGCCATCGGGCTGCTGATAGTTCTCCACGATTGCCACCCAGGTGCGGCCAATCGCAAGACCGCTGCCATTCAAAGTATGCACGAATTCGGTCTTGTTCTTCCCCTCGGGACGATAACGAATATTAGCGCGGCGTGCCTGAAACGCCTCAAAATTCGAGCACGAAGAAATCTCCCGAAACAACTGCTGGCCCGGCAACCATACTTCGATGTCATAGGTTTTGGCGGAAGAGAATCCCAGGTCAGCCGTGCAAAGCGCAACCACCCGGTAGTGTAGACCAAGTTTCTGCAGGATTTGTTCAGCATCCCGCGTGAGCTTCTCCAGTTGCTGATAGGAATCTTCCGGACGGCAGAACTTGACCAGCTCAACTTTCTGGAATTGATGCTGCCGGATGATGCCACGCACGTCTTTCCCATAGGAACCCGCTTCGCTGCGAAAGCACGGAGTATAGGCGGTCAGCGACACCGGAAGCTGGGAAGAATCCAGCACTTCGTCACGATATAAATTCGTCACCGGAACCTCCGCCGTGGGAATTAGCCATAATTCCTTCTCGCCGTGCGGCACACGGAAAAGATCCGACGCGAACTTGGGAAGCTGCCCCGTACCATACATTGAATCGGAATTCACCAAGTAAGGTGGCAGCACCTCCGTGTAGCCATGCTCGCGCGTGTGTACATCGAGCATGAAATTGGCTAATGCCCGCTCCAGTCGCGCTCCCAAATCCCAATAAACGGCGAAACGCGCCCCTGAGAGTTTGGCTGCGCGTTCAAGGTCAAGTACACCGAGTTGCTCACCGAGTTCCCAATGCGGCTTGGCCGCAAAATCAAACTTCGGAGGCGCGCCCCAGCGGCGGACTTCCACATTGTCTTCCGCAGTCTTTCCTACCGGGACCCCTTCGTTTGGCAAGTTCGGAAGGCCTGCCAGTATTTGTTGCAACCGGGTTTCTAAGTCTGCAGCAACTTTCTCGCGCTCCTGAATCTGTTCGCGCAGCTCTTTGGTTTCGGCAATGAGTGCGCTGCCGTCCCCGCCGCTCTTTTTCAGCTTCGCAATTTCCTCCGAGGCGCGGTTTCGCCGGGCCTTGATGGTCTCCGCATCCGTAATAGCATGCCGCCTTTGCTGATCAACCTCATGAAAATCCCTCAGCACCTCGGCGGGATCGAGACCGCGCTCACGCAGTTTCTTCTCGACCAACGGCAGGTTGTTGCGAACGAAGTTCAGATCAAGCATGGGAAGTTCATTACTGTATCGAAAAGAAGGCTGATGTGCACGCATTGTCGCGGAGGACCCACGACAACAGCGTTAAGTGCTGGTTTGGCGGTGCAGGTCTCAAGCTGTAAACTACCACGGCCATGAAATCGAACCTCAGGACGCTGGCCGTTGGACTCGCGGTTTGCCTCTCCTGTGCGAGCTTGGGCTTTGGCTCCGCTTATAACGCCCATCCCAAGCTGATTGTCATATTGGTGATTGACCAGTTTCGCGGCGACTACCTGGAACGCTATCGAGATCAATTCGGGGAAGGCGGATTTCGGCTCCTGCTGGACCACGGAGCCTATTTCACCGATTGCAACTACGACTACGCCAACACCCACACGGCACCAGGTCATGCCACGCTGCTGACCGGCGCGTACTCCAATGGCCACGGTATCCACGCCAATGCCTGGTGGGATCGGCAAACCAGGCGCATGGTCACCTCGGTGCAGGATAACGGAACCAAACTCGTCGGGTTGGCAGGCAGTTTGCCAGGCGCTTCTCCCCATAATCTTCTCGCCGACACCTTGGGCGACGAACTCAAATTAGCAACTCAGGGCAAGGCTCGAGTATTTGGAATCGCCTTGAAAGATCGAGCTGCAATACTGCCGGCAGGCTTTGCCGCGGATGGCGCTTACTGGATCGACCGGAAAACCGGCTTATGGATCACATCAACTTACTATCGCAGCGAATTGCCGAAATGGATGTCAGACTTCAATGACAGCAAGCGGACGCAAAAGTACCTGAACAAAGAGTGGAAAGATAGTGGCGGGAAAGTCCTGCGCACCACCACTCCTGCGCCCGGACAAGAAACCAGCTTCTACGATGTGGTAGGAAGCACACCTTTCGCCAACGACTACGAATTCGAGCTAGCACGCGAGCTCATCACCTACGAAAAACTGGGATCCGGCCCGGCTACCGATATGCTGAGCATCAGCCTCTCCGCCAATGACATCCTGGGCCATCAAGTTGGACCTGATTCTCCGGAAATGCACGCCATGGCGCTGGCCACAGACCGGCAACTGGCAGAATTTTTTGACTTTCTCGGACACCAGATCGGACTCGCTGACCTGTGGGTTGCGCTCTCAGCCGACCATGGAATAGCGCCTATTGCCAGTGTGACTAATCGCCTGCGAATCCCCGCCCCTGTTGTTTCACCGGATAAATTGCGCGCACAGGTTAACCAGTTGCTCTCGAAACAACTCTCCCCAGGACGATCGGCCGAATACTTGAAAGTCTTTGACTACCCGGTAGCCTGGCTGGACGACGATGCCTTTGCCGTTATCAAGATGAAAGAAGAAGATGCTGAGCATGCAGTCGGAGAGGCGCTGAAGCAAGTCGGCCTACGCGATTACTACACTCGGTCGCAACTCGCGCAAGGACATGTTCCCAACACTCCCGCCGGGCTGAGATTTCAAAACAGCTATTCTCCTCTGGGAGGATGGTACGTGTTCGGCGTTCCTGCTCCGTTCACGGTCACGAGCCTGACCGAAGCAGATCACATGACGGCCTACACCTACGACACTCACGTTCCTCTGGCATTTTACGGACTTCCCTTCCAGCCCGGAACCTACCGCACTCATTCTGAACCAATCGATTTGGCGGTAACTTTTGCGTCGCTGCTGGGAATCAATTCTCCCACTCATGCCGTTGGACGAGTTCTTACTGAGGCATTGGCACCAGCGCGTCGCGCAGAAAACTCATCGCGCCCGCCCTCTGATAAGCGTCTCCATTCACCCAATTCCTCGGACCCTACGAGGCCGGTGTCGGCTGTCAGTGGCGGAGGCTCGTGGTGACGGCTTCTCCGGCAGCTGAGCGCCGCGCCCCTGACCTCAGTGTCAGTTTTGCCGGTATCCAGCTGAAAAACCCGGTAATCGCCGCCAGCGGTACTTTCGGTTACGGCATCGAATTCGAAGATGTAGTGCACCTCGATAAGCTCGGCGGCTTCGTGGTCAAGGGATTGTCCCGGGAACCAATGGCGGGTAATCCCCCGCCACGCTTGTACGAGACTCCAGCGGGCATGCTGAATGCGATCGGCTTGCAGAATATCGGCGCCCGCGCATTCATCGATGAGAAGCTTCCCAAGCTGCGGGAGATGAAGAATATCGTAGTTTTCGCCAATGTATTCGGCTACACCCGGGAAGATTATGAACGGGCCGTAGAAATCCTGAACGAAGGCGAGGGCATTGCCGCCTACGAATTGAATGTGTCTTGTCCCAACACCGCGTATGGAGGGATCCAGTTTGGCAGCGATCCGAGATCCCTGGACGAAGTAGTAAGCACAGTGCGGCGCCACTCCCGGCGTCCCCTGATCGTGAAACTTTCTCCCAACGTCACCAGCATTGCGCAAATGGCTCACGTAGCCCAGGAAGGCGGCGCTGATGCGATTTCCCTGGTGAACACCTTTGTAGCCATGGCCATCAATGCCGAAACCCGCAAGCCGCGCATTGCGAACGTCACAGCCGGACTGTCCGGACCGGCCATCAAGCCTATTGCTTTGCGGATGGTTTACGACGCCTCGAAAGCGGTAAAGATTCCCGTTATCGGCATGGGCGGCATTTCCACCGCGGTGGATATTGTTGAGTTTATGTTGGCCGGCGCCACCGCGGTGCAGATTGGAACTGCCAGCTATTGGGATCCCGTGGCTACCGAGAAAATTGTCGCGGAACTGCAAACCTGGTGTGCGGAGCACAACGTAGAACGCCTGGCGGACCTCACCGGCGGAATGGTGATGGAATAAGTGTCACTGCTTTGAACTGCCGCCTATCGCGGCCACTTGGCCAGAATCGCCCCCATCAACAAATAACAAACCAGCTGATAGCCGGTGTCGATCAAATACAGTTTGATGGGCCTCTTTTTGAAGAGCGTGCTGGTCAATTGGACAGTGGTCACAAAACCCAGCCAGACTGCAAATCCGATTTTCATTCCATAAAGAGCCGAGGTAACTGTTGTGACATCGATAATCTTCGCCAAAACAAATGCGGAAACCAGGCTGGCCACAAACGTAATCCCATAGAGCTTGCCCGCGCCTTTTCGCATCTCCTCCATTTTGGTTTTGTCATTCAGGTCATAGCCCATAGCCACTGTCCAAGGCTTGGCAAACAGAAGTGGTGAGTACCATAAGAATCCCAAAATCATCGTCGCAATCGCCGCCGCCAATACCGACAACAAGTTGAGTCCCATGAATTCCATAGCTCTACCTCCTCACGATGGATGTGAAAAGAAGGCCCCAATTCTATGCCCAACGTGTTACTAAGGGAAATTGCCGAGGGAAGGATCCCGAACCTGAACTCTAGACCTCAAACTAGAAACTTACTTATCTTCCGCTGCTATACCAGATTGCGCCCGGCGAGTTGTAGTCGAGTCCTTCGCCCCAGACGGCTTGTGTCTGGCCGTGGCTGTCAATGTCCATCTCGAAATAGTCGCCAAAAGGAAAGCTGAAGCCGTCGCGCTGAATGTAGCTATAGCCCCGCACGTAGCTGGACATTTGCTTCTCAACCGACCAAGTCGCTCCACCATTTGTGGAACTGCGGTAGTAGGTATTCCACAGCGGTAGGTTGCGAGAATCCATCCAAGCGATGCGAACATCCCCGGCTGATCCGGCCACGATGGCGGGAAAGGCATGCTCCACACCGGCAGCCGCGTCAGAAACATCCACCTTGGGAGACCATGTTGCTCCAGCCGTTGTAGACGAAGCGAGATAAATACGTTCTGTACCCTTGTCCACAGCGCCGGAGTTCCAGAGCGCGTACAAAGTGCCCGCGGCATCGGAGGTCATCGTGATCTGCGCGCCCAGGTACGCCCAACCGCAACTGTATTCAGAACACCCCGGAGGCGAGCCCGAAACGTCGAGCACGGTGCTCGTCCAACTCTTCCCCCCATCGGACGACTTGCTGGTATAGAGGTTCACTGGACCTTTGGCGCGACCATTCTGCGTATATCCCGCCCACGCAAAATACACATTGCCAACTGGATCCACCGTGCCGCCGCCAGCCAGCGACCATCCCAGCTTTGCATTCACATTCACGTTTGCAGATGTGAATGTGATTCCTCCATCGTGGGAGGAGGACACCCAGACTTTCTGAGCATGATTGAACCCGACGTACACATCCGCACCACGCACCGCAAGAATGGGCTTATCCGTCCCCGCATTCGTGCTGTCGGCGACAACCAGGGACCAACTTTGACCGAAGTCCGCCGACTTGGCCACTACGGTGTCGCTCTTGTTGTTCTGCAGCCAGGCAGCGTAGAGAGTCCTGTGATCCACTGGGTCGACCACGATTTGCGCGTCAAACTGGCCAGTGCCTGGAGGCGCCATCTGGCGCGGCGACTCCCATGTATTTCCATTGTCATTGCTGACCACCAGAATCATTGTTGGTACCGGACAGTTCGGACAGCGCGGTACCGTTACATACTGGGGATAGAGAACATAGACATGACCATAGCCATCGGCAGCAATCGCCGGTTCCCATTGATCGCCAGTCGTGAAGCCGACCCGGGACTGAGGCGTGAAGCCCGAGTTCGCCGCCCAAGTAGCTGGCGCCACGATGGTGGTCAGCAATAGAGCAAAAATGAACCGGGATTTACGATGAAGGCTGGAACTCACAAGACCTCAGGGCGTGGCGGGCAATCCGCTTGGGTTGAAATCTATCGTGAGAAGCGGGATTCGGTCAATAGAAGAATGGCCTGAGCGTGCGCCCTGGGTTGGCATCACTCGCGTCATTTCGTAGAACCGAATACACTATTTCAGGGAGCAAACATCATGGCCAAAGCCACTTTTGCCGCTGGCTGTTTCTGGGGAGTGGAAGCGACATTCCGTCAATTGCCGGGCGTGATTTCCACCCGCGTCGGTTATACCGGCGGAAAGCCTGCCAATCCCACGTACGAAGACGTCTGCACCAATAGCACCGGACACGCCGAGGCCGTCGAAGTGGACTACGATTCGGCAAAGCTTTCGTACGACAAGCTGCTCGAAGTTTTTTGGGAGAACCACGATCCCACCCAACTCAATCGTCAGGGGCCTGACTGGGGCACACAATACCGCTCCGCCATCTTCTTTCATGATCCGGAACAACAAGCCGCAGCCTTAGCGTCGAAAGAGAAATTGGGCAAGTCTGGACGTTACAGTAAGCCCATCGTCACTCAGATTGTTCCTGCCGTGACTTTCTACCCCGCCGAAGACTATCACCAGCAATATCTGGAGAAGCGCGGGCTAGCCACTTGTCATATCAAGTAAGTCCGGAAAGACTTGACAGCGCCACGATTGGGAAGGCACGACTTTAGGCATAGCGAACGCTGCAAGTTGCTTTTGGGCTTTAGCCCGTGGGCTTTCCCGCATTATAAGATTGCGCTCCCCACTACACGCCGCGGTTCGAAAAAGAACAACAACACCAGACCGGCAAAAAAGAAAGGCGCCACTTGGACGAAGCTAAAGCCAAAAAAGTGTAGGACCAAGCCATACAGGGCTACCGCTTCACTCAGGCAATAAATGATGATCAGGGCTGTCTCCGGCTTGACTGAAACTTTTTCATCCGGCGGTGACAGAGTTGCTGTCTGGGGAAAAACAGTGCGACGCAGCCCGAATATTCCCACGACCTCCATGATCGCAATTGCCGCAAACGCGTAAAACACCACGGGATTCGGCTCTGCGTTCGACGGCACTAGTGTTGCAATCACGCCGTAGAACACGACGCTGGCGAGCATGGCAATCCGAATGACCTTCAAATTCTTCAGCGAGTCCATAACCGGAATTGTGCCCTGATTTGCGCGCGCTAAGCTCTGCCAAATCATCCGGCTGTGTCGAAGTAGGCAACAACACTCTACCTACCTTCGTGCGCCAGAAGTTTAGTGACACCAACCGTCGGGATGGTGCATCCTATGTCTACAGTGACTTCTTTGCGCGCAAAACTGGTCGGACTCATTGTGCTGTGGGTTGTCACCGCATTCACGGGTACTCCGCTGGCAGTGCAGATTTCGCTACCAGCAGGCGCTGCTCCAGCTGGATGTCACCACCAATCCCCGGCCCCGGCAGCCCCAGAACCTGTCGGCCATCACTGCTGTGCTTTCGACCACCACCCGGCCGCATTGACGGGATTCACTTCTGACTTCTCCAGCCCTCACGACTTTTCACATCTTTTGCCGGGTGACTCAACGCTTGTCACCTGCTTGCATCTGCCGTCGTGTGGGATCCTGATTGGATCGAGTCCTCCCGGCATAGCGCCCCTGCGCATCTAGATCGAAAACCTTCGGCGTACTTAAGCCTCACACTCGACACACGCACCAGTTTATTTTGGGTGACTATTGCGCCTACGAGGGAAAATGCGCGCTGTTTGCTTGTTTCTAATTGCAGTAGCGATCCAGATCGAGCCGTCCTTAGCTCAGCATACTCACGCCGAACAGAGCATGCCGGGGATGAGCAACCAAGACATGAGCAAAGACAACATGCCCATGGAATCCCACTCTCTGATCGAGTTGCTGCAACATCACGCCACTGCTGGCACCGATGCCCAACCGAATTCCACTCCCTCTCCCATGCTCATGACCATGAAGGGCAAGTGGACGCTGATGTTCCACGGTGAAGCCTTCCTCAATGACATCCAGCAAAGCGGACCGCGCGGTGCTGACAAATTCTTTTCCACCAACTGGATCATGCCCATGGCACAACGCCAATTGGGTAATGGCACGCTTACCTTGCGGGCTATGCTGAGTTTTGAACCGGGAACGATTTCGAAGCGCCGCTACCCGGAATTATTTCAGCAGGGCGAAACCGCCTTCGGACATGCCATCGTCGATGGACAGCATCCCCACGATTTCTTCATGGAACTGGCTGCCCTATACGACTACAAATTGACCGCAAATACTCTGCTGTCGCTTTACGCTGCGCCTATGGGCGACCCGGCCATGGGCCCGCTCGCCTATCCTCACCGGCCATCGGCGTCGGAAGATCCTATCGCGCCTCTCGGACACCACCTTCAGGACTCCACCCACATTGCCGACGATGTAATCACTGCCGGACTCACTTACCGCAACGTGAGATTGGAGGCATCCGGGTTCCACGGACGCGAGCCCGACGAGTTTCGCTGGAATCTGGACTCCGGCAAAATCGACTCCTGGTCGTCGCGCCTGACCGTCAATCCGAGCCAGAATTGGAGCTTTCAATATTCTCTTGCCCAACTCCATAGCCCTGAGGCGCTGGCGCCGGGCACCGATCTCCGCCGCATGACTGCTTCCCTGATGTATAACCGCCCGCTACAAAACGGCAACTGGGCGTCGATGCTTTTATGGGGACGGAATCGAAGTCTTGTGGATGGGAATATCGGCAACAGCTATCTGGCAGAGTCCACACTTCATTGGGCGGGCAGGAACTATCTCTGGACTCGAATCGAGAACGTTGACCGGACCAATGAATTATTACTCGGAGAAAATCCCGAACCGGTAGGCTTCCAGGAACGTTACTTCGCGCGAGTCCAGGCTTATACCGCCGGATACGACCGCGAAATCGGCCACATCCCGCATCTATCAACCGCTGTGGGCGCTCAGGTGACCTGGTATGGAGTGCCGGATAGTTTGAAGGCTATCTACAATTCGCATCCTACAGGGGTAGTGATGTTTTTGCGGCTGCGGCCGCAGTAGATTCAGAGGATACTCAAAGGTAGGCGAACCGCCGCTCATCTTTCGCGACGTAATTGGATACTACTATCGGTTTCATGGTGTTTTCAGCATGTAGTCCTACAGAATCAATACGCCAACAGGGACCAGAGCGATAAGGACGAGAATCGCTTTCCAAATTCTGGCCATAACCAAATCTTACGCTTGACGGCCGTCTATGTCAGAGCCGTGATGCGCGGGCCGGGGAATAAAACTGCTTACGATTGTCCAGTGATTTTCACCCGCAGCTCTTCCGGCAAGCGATCACGAATCTCGGCAGGCAGTCGGTCGTGTACGTGACGCGCTCCCAGGCGAGCAACATCCACCACAGCCATAGGCGCAGGAGTAGCGACCGCGACAATCAGCCAGATCAATGCGGAAAGCGCGAATCCGGAAAGCGCTGCCAGCTCCAGCCAGAATGCGTGGCGAGGCCCCAGGTGCCGGATCACTCCAAAGGCCAGCAGAAATACGCCTGCCGAAACCGAAGCCAGCACGATCAGGGAAACATCAATGGTGCGATGCAGGCGTTGCCATTTGCGGCAGTGTTCGCAGGCGGTGAAGTGCTCTTCGTAGCCGGAGCGCATTTCTGGCGCGATGCCGGAGATATCGTAGCGCCAGCCGGCCAGAATCTTTCCTACAATCGGATCAATACACTCACTCATTCGTTACTACAGCCGGATGGCTTCCATCGGCTCTGATTGTGCTGCCAGCAGCACCCGGTTATGCAACAGATTGCGGCGCGGACTCAGCGCCTTTTCCGCCGCTCGCCGCGCGATCTCGGGATGGTTATTCTGCTCCGAGAGGTGGGCTAGCACCACATATGCTGCACTTCCATCATAGTCGCTGGCAAAGAAATCCGCGAGTGCGTCATTCGACAAGTGCCCTACCCGGCTCATCACCCGCTGTTTCACCGACCAGGGATACGGGCCTCCCCGCAGCATCTCCACATCATGGTTGGATTCGATTACCAGCACGTCGCAGCCGCGCAAGTGATCGCAAACGTTGGGTGGGATGTAGCCGAGATCGGTGGCAATGGCCACTTTTATGCCTTCCGAGCGAAAGGCAAATCCCACCGGATCGGCGGCATCGTGCGGAATCGTAAATGGCGTAACCGCAATATCGCCGATCTCGAAGCGGCATCCGGAGGAGAATAACTCGAGCTTGCTTACCTCCGGTTTTTCTCCTACCGAATCGCGAATCGCCCGGGCCCAAGCCTGATGAGTAGCGCCCGTCATGAAGATTGGCACATTGAGTTTGCGAGCCAGCACTGCCAACCCATACACGTGGTCGGTATGCTCATGGGTGATGAGAATGGCGGAAAGAATGTGCGGATCATCTCCCGCGGCCTTCATGCGTTTGAACGTCTCGCGACAGGAGATTCCCGCATCCACCAGGATGGTGGTCGAAGCGCTACGGATGATGGCGCTGTTTCCCCGGCTGCCAGAGGCCAGCACCGAGACGGAAACTCCCATGGACATCGAGCATACTCGCAGCCGCAGTGGAAATGGGAGTAACTTTTCGGTTATCCGCTACCTTCGTGCCTAGATTCCTCAGCTAGATGTAAGCGATGCAATCGATTTCGACCAACGAGTTGCCCGGGACTCCACCATTTGCGACTGCTACCGTGGTACGCACCGGCGGCTCACTGCCGAAACGTCCGAGATACACTTCGTTCATCCCGGCATAGTCTTTGATGTCGTTCAGATAGACATTCACCTTCAGGACCTTCTGCATGGATGATCCTGCGTTGGTCAGTTCTTTCTCGATTTCATCGAGAACATGTTTGGTATGGGACGCGATGTCGCCCTGGAAGTGTGCGCCTTTCCCCGCAACGAACAGCAGGTTGCCGAACGACACTGCTCCCGAGAACAGTGGTGTCTTCTCCGGAGGTTTTCCGCCCGTGTAGTAAACCTTCTTTTTCGACTTTTCTTTTGCTTCGGCTTTCACAGTTCCAACCACACTCGCGGCCGCGATCAAAGCTGCGCTCTTTTTCAATACATTTCGCCGATCTTGTTTCATCACACGCCCCCTCAGTTGGATGAATAATTTTGATCTACGCCTGATAGGTGTAAAAACCTCTACCGCTTTTTTTCCCCAGCCATCCAGCGTCCACCATTTTGATCAGCAGTGGACATGGCCGGTACTTGGGGTCGCCTAAGCCATCCTGCAGCACGCGCATGATGTCCAGGCAAACATCCAAGCCAATAAAATCCGCCAGCGCGAGTGGTCCCATGGGATGGGCCATTCCGAGCTTGAAAACTTCATCCACCGCTTCCGCCGTAGCTACCCCTTCCATCACTGCATACATGGCCTCGTTGAGCAGCGGCATCAGCACTCGATTGGAGACGAATCCGGGCGCATCGTTGACTTCCACGGGCGACTTCTCCAGCTTGGTCGCCAGATCGCGCACTTTTTGGAATGTTTCCTTCGAAGTGGCCAAGCCGCGAATCACTTCCACCAGTTTCATGACTGGAACGGGATTGAAGAAGTGCATTCCGATGACTTTGTCGGCCCGCCCGGTTAACGCCGCCAGTTTAGTAATGGAAATTGAGGATGTGTTGGAGGCCAGAATAACTTCGGGCCCACAGATTTGGTCGAGATCGCGAAAAATCTCAGCTTTAACCTTGAACTTCTCGGTGGCTGCCTCGAGCACAAAATCGCAGTCCGCCACTTTAGCGCGCCTGACTGTCGGCTCAATGCGTTTCAGAGCTGCTGCCTTTTCCTTGGCGGTGATTTTGTACTTCGCAACTTCGCGATCGAGATTCTTGGCGATCGTGTCTAGCGCGCGATCCAGAAAGCTCTGTTCTACATCGCACAGTACAACCTCATATCCGCTGCGGGCAAAAACATGAGCGATACCATTGCCCATTGTTCCCGCACCTACTACTCCCACACGTTTTATCTCCATGATGACTTCTCCTCAGCAGGAAAGAAGGAAAGCATCAAAGTCTAACACTCAGGCTTAACGTGCTTAAGCTTGGCTTCAGGTTCGCGCCGGATTCTCACAGCAGTTAAGTTTCGCTTAAGTTTCACGGGCTATTTCACCCATATTTTTTGCTTGAGCATCAAATCGACGATTGGTCCGCATCACACTGATTACAGATTAAACGTCATGCAAACTGGCCACAGGACGGGCTGCAAGGGGCGAGGCAGCCCGTCTTCGGTCAGCACGAAATCAAGTGGGAGGCAAAACATGTTAGGAAAAATAAGGATGACGGCACTGGCAGTAGCGGTGACGCTGGCGTGCAGCGGCTTAGCGCTGGCTAACGATCACGATAAGGACAAGGACGATTACAATCGTAATAATGCTCAAGCCCAAAAACATCGTCGCGACAAGGATCGCGATGATCGTAATGCCTGGAAAAATCAGAACAACAATCGCAATCAGGGATGGCAGCGCGGCGATGGCGACCGGGACGATCGCGGCTCGGGCAACTGGAGAAACCGCAATGGTCAGAACAACTCTTCCATTTACCAAAACAACCAGGGATGGCACCGCAGCGACGGTGATGCCGACGACGGCGTTTATAACCGTGGTGGCGTTTACAACCGGGGTGGAGTTTACAACCGAGGCAGCGTTTATAACCCCGGTGGAGTTTACTACCCTGGCAATTCCGGCGTTTATAACCGCGGCAACTATCCCACTGACCAGACTGGCTACCCGCAAGGAGCCTTTGGCGGCAATCCCGGATTCCGCTATGGTTACAGCGATGGAGGCAAAATGGCGAACGCGGATATCTCCCAGCGCAAGCCGTTCAATCCCGAACCGCGCGGCAAATACAATGACCGCGACGGTGGCTACCAAAGCGTAGACGGCGACAAGAACGCCTACAAGGTCCAATACAGCGACGGCTATCGAGCCGGATATCAGGCTACATTCGGGCGGTAGTAGTTTTGTCGCTGATCATCGCTCATAGCATTTCAGGAAGCCGCTGGAGATTCCGGCGGCTTTTCTGCTTGCGGCGAACACACCCCGTACTTTTTTATCTTCCCTGGTGAAAATCAGAATTAATCGGATTTTCATACGACTGCAACACGCCTGAAATCCGAACCTCCTACCTTGGACTCCTATTGCTCGTGACTTAACTCAATCTGCCAATCCTCAAAACACAATTTGAAAGGAGTTTGCATGCGAATGACTCGCCCTCTTGCTCTGGCGACTTTAATTGTCACCACGTCGCTCAGCTTTGGACAAAACGGTATTGGACCCATTACGACCTCGGTCGCGCAATCAAAACCCCGGAGCGGACATCCTCAATCCGCCATCGCGGCCAGCTATTCGCTGAAATTTCTGGTGAGTGGCCCGTATGCCCTGGAGAATCCTTCGGGCCTCATCACCCAATTCGGCTACCTGAACGATTTCCCGCCGCAGACCATCGAAGCTACCAAGACTGAGCCCGACGAGAACACTTACCTGATCCTGCCCAGCAACCCCGGCGGACCTACCCCTGGTTACAATTACGGCCGTCATTTCCTATTCCAGGGACACGAGGTTGGCAAAGACCTTTGCTACATCACCCGTATCAACCTCGACGTCACGGAAAAAGCGCACAAAATCACTCTGCTCACGCCGGTTGGCCAGGACGGACTCACTCACTTCAACTCCATCGACGGTTCCACCTACAACCCTTTCACCGGAACTTTGCTGTTCACCCAGGAAACGACATTCCCTAACGGCGGCGTGATCGAAGTCAGCACAACCTGGCCTCCGACAGCGAATCGCCTGGATGGAATCCTGGGCTCCACTGGTTACGAAGGAATTCATCCCGACGATCAGGGCAATCTTCTCCTGATTGAAGACGTCGGCGGAACCAAAGTGAATGTCGATCCCAACGACCCCAACAGCCCGAAAGCTGCGCGCCAACCTACTTCATTCGTTTACCGATTTGTCCCTTATGACAAGACCAACCTGTCCAAAGGCGGTAAATTGCAGGCCCTTCAAGTTTCAATCGACGGAAAACCGGTCGTATTTAACGCCAATGATCCCGTGGGAGACACGTTTGCGCTCGCACAATTGCAACTGCACACTCCGGGCACATCGTATCCTGTGCAGTGGGTGACGGTGCATGACACGGCGGTGGATGGCACGACTGCATTCGACGCTAATACCGCTGCCAAAGCCGCTTTGGCCACTCCGTTCAAGCGGCCGGAGAATGCGCAGTTCGCCCCCGGTGCAAATTTCCTCACCTTCTTCTTCGATCCCACCGGCGACACCAGCGCCGACTCGGGCAACACGCCCGATCTCGCGGCACGTGGCGCCTGGGGATCCATTTTCCGCGTGGACCTGAACTCGGATCGCAACACAGGATTGATTTCCATCTTCGTTTTGGGAGACGCGGATCACTCGTCCTTCGACAACCTGACTTTCGCCGATGCCAACACCCTGCTGGCGGCTGAAGATCGGGGCGACACCCTGCACTTGCAACTCAACAAACTGGACTCAGTTTGGTCCTTCTTCATCGACGGATCGCCCGCGCTCCGCTTCGTGGCTCTGGGACGCGATACGCAATCAGAGGTTGATGCCGCTTACCTCGATGCGGGCACGTCCGGATATCAGAACGAGGGAGACCAGGAACCCACCGGCCTGCATGTTTCGGTTGGCAGCACATCCGCAGCCGCGATGCCCGGGACGATGGCCAATCTGGATAACCCTCGTGCGTTTCTGACCCGGCAGCATGGAGAAAACGTGGTCTGGGAAATTATTAAAAGCAGATAGTGTCAAAGTAAAACATCCGCTTCTGCGGAAGCGGGTGTTTTTTTCTGATCTAACCAGCTTATTGGCGTTCCAGAGTCTCGTCGATGACGATCTTGTTGCCCTTCACGACATTCACCACGCGATGCAAAGGTTTGTATCCCGAAAGTGTGATGTCAATCACGTAGGCGCCTGGATTCAGGTAGAACTCCACAGGCGAGGTTTTGTCCACAACACGGTGATTGACTGTGATCTGGGCGCCCTTGGGCTGAGTCTTAGCGCTCACCGTGCCCATTCCCGCCGTCTCGCCTCCCCCGCCGAAAATCTTTTTGAATTTACCCGTGGTTCTGATTTCAGCAGTAGAGCCAAGCAGACGCAGGGATGGCGCAAAATGATAGGTCTGGCCGGCTTGCAGATTTACTGTGGTGGATTCTTCCAGGTAACCTTGCTTCCTTATTAGAAAAGTATGGCTGCCCGGCTTGTCCAGGGGAATCTGCGCCGGAGTCAATCGCCCACTGTCCCTGCCGTCAACAAATATTGCCGCACCGGCGGGCGTGCTGGCGACCGCAGCCGTGGCTGTGATCTGTGCCAACTGGACTACAAGAAATGACTTGCTCGCCGATGCCACGTCAATGGTCCTATTCTCGGCCGCATAACCAGCCTTACTCACACTGACGCTGTGTTGCCCAGGGGCCAATCCTGGCAGATTGTACGGCGTGACCCAGCTCGGATCAGTACGCCCGTCGATGCGAACCTGTGCTCCTTCGGGTGTGGAATTAATGGTTAATTGTCCCGGAATAATTGCGGAATGAGGTGGCGGCGTGACCTTGGCTTTACGCCGGTTGTACCGTGGTGTCACCGTGACCGGAGCAGACTCAGCTTCGATCCTCTCGGGTGCTACTGCCTGCACTGGGGAAGAATCCTGCGAGGCGATAGGAGTCTGAGCCGCAGTCTCTGGAGTTGAGCTTCGCTTCGCTCGTGCGGTTCCGGTGGACGCGGAAGCTGCGGATACCGACGAGTCGACATTTTCATCCGCATCTTTAGAACGAACGTGCAGCGCGATTCCCACCGTCACCGCCAGAATTAGACACACCGCTGCTCCGATGGAATACATGAACAGTTTCGGCGGAGTCTTCTTGATTTCTGTAACCGCTTGCTTCGCCACTTGTCGAGGCTGCACTCGTGGCTTCTCGCGTGTCGTGGCGGCGTACATCGTTGCCGATGGCGCTGCGGTTTCGGTTGGCAAGTCTTCCGGTTCAGCGAAAGGCGGTGGCGCGATGTATACCTCTTGCAGTGGTGGCAGCTCATCCATGTCGGAGAAACTCCGTCCCGGCGTTCCCTCACTTCTGCTTTCGTCCATCATTGGGTCAACCGCAATACCGGGCGCTGTTTGCAGCTTGGGCTGAGCCAGAGCCGCAGAACTGCTTTCTCGCCCCCGGGTAGTAGCTTGCGGGGACAGTGATTGCCGCGGGACCGGAGCGGCTGTATTGGCGGCGCCTGCTGCGGCCGCGACTGCCTTTTTTGGTGTGCCCGGAGCAGCCTTCGGACTGAGGGTTTTGGCCGCCGCGCCTGATACAGGTTTTTGCGACTGGGGAACATTCAAACCCTGGGGAGGCTGAGACGGTCTCTTCGCGGCTGCTGCCTTAGTCGCACTTTCCTTGCATCTTTCCAGATCAGTCAGCAATTCTTGCCCGGATGCATAACGCCCTTCCGGCGCCTTGGCCAGCGCCTTCATGATGATCTCACTCAGTGCCGGATGAATCTTGGGGTTAATCTGATCGGGCGCTACAGGCGTATGTTCCAGGATCTGCTGTCGCAGTTGGTCGGCGTCTTCCGCGTCAAATGCTTTGCGTTCAGTTACCATCTCGTAGAGGATCGCGCCCAGCGTAAATAGATTCGAACGCGCATCCATCGGATCTCCGCGCAACTGTTCCGGTGAAAGG
>Ga0193730_1000238_pt1 | contig 17418 bp, 12 predicted proteins | sample U1a1metaG_FD_144919 | JGI IMG/M metagenome (GOLD analysis project Ga0193730, IMG submission 144919) | Soil microbial communities from a riparian zone of the East river system, Colorado, United States - U1a1 | ecosystem: Environmental > Terrestrial > Soil > Riparian zone | place: USA: East River...
ACGCTCCCCAATCCATCATCCGTGTTATCCGTGTTATCCGTGGTCGCTCCCCTAAAATCCGTTCTATCCGTGGTCAAACCATTTTCTGTAGAGGCAGCCGTGCCGGGCTGCGAACTTCTGGGGAGCACGCCCGTCCCCTTGGCCCGCCGTAGCCTTGGCGAAGGCGGCGGGTGTTGGCGAAGGTGTCCCGCCTTCGCGAACTTCTGAATAAGCAAAGCTCGTCGTCGCGAGGACGCAACGACCAACACGCGAGAGGCGTACGCTCCCCAATCCATCATCCGTGTTATCCGTGTTATCCGTGGTCGCTCCCCTAAAATCCGTTCTATCCGTGGTCAAACCATTTTCTGTAGAGGCAGCCGTGCCGGCCGCGATGCCCTGGATTGTCGCAGGCGGCACGCCAATTCGACTTCGCTCAGGGCACGCTCTGCCACCACAGCGGCAAACAAACGGCGCGCAGCGCCGTGGCTACAACATATCCGTGTTATCCGTGCGATCCGTGGTCGAAATCACCGGCGTTCGCCCCGGCGAACACCCTGCAAAATTCGCCTGCCCTGTAGCCGGCATCGTTGATGCCGGCCGGTTGCGATCCAAAAACGGACCGGGATCACCGATCCCGGTTACAACTACAGATTCGTGTTATTCGTAGCCTGCCCGCCGTAGCCTTAGCGAAGGAGGGTTATCCGTGGTTGATCACCAAAAAAGAAGCGCCGGGAGGAGTTACCCTCCCAGCGCTGTCTTCTCTCTACGCCTCGAATTGTTCCCGGGGTTACTTCGTGGCGAGCCTGAATTGGATACTGCCGTATTTGAGAACGATCACGAACGTGTGGGTGTAACCCGCGTCCAGATTGCCACTGTCCATGTTAACTGCCAGCGGAGTCCCTGCATTTTGGATCCGCTTTATTCGCGGAGAAAACGGGCAATCGAACTGTCCGCGGTGCGTTCCAATTTCTACTTCGTAACTTTTTACTTCAGCGCATCCTCAAGCACCTGCTTTAGTTGTGATGTGTAGGAGGCGCTGAAACCGACGAAGCGTTTCAAGATTCGACCATCGCGCGAGATGACGAAAATTTGCGGAATTGCGTCGTGTCCCTGCATCAGAGGCGCAGCAACTTCGACAGGGGCCCAGCCAATCCGGTAATCAATTTGAAAGTCTTGCATGAATTTACGGACTTTTTCAGCCGACGCCTCCGGATTCTCGGTCGAAAGCCCGACGATCTCCACTCCACGGGATTGAAACTCCTTATGCAGCTTTACGAGCTCAGGAATTTCTCGCCGGCACGGCCCGCACCAGGTTGCCCAAAAGTTAACCACCGCCACCTTTCCGAAGAAGTCGGCCAGCTTGAAAGGCGAGCCGTTTACATCCTTTAGCGGTGCGACGGAGACTGCGGGCGGCAAGTCAGGCGCAGGTGGCGCGGCGGTCACGGCCGGGGCGGGTGCGGGTGCGGACGCGTTGGCATTCACCGGGTTCGGAGTCGTCGCGGCTGCCACGGGAACAAGGCCGCCAATGTGGTAGCTGACAATCGCCAGCGGCAAAATCACAGCCAAACGCGCGGCCACGCTCATAATGCGTCCGCGGGTCCAGACTTTTTCGTCGGGCTGCAACTCTTTTAATTTAGCTAGCATCTCTGAATCCATTTCCTCTCTTCTCATTTACCAAACGATACCATCCTTGTTTGCAAATGCAGGCGCAAGTTTCGCTGGCTCTTTAGCGCAATTCGCTTCGTCTGAAAATGCTCTCGAGAGGTCGAGCGAATAGATTTGATGAGATGAGCTAGCTTTTCGACAGCCGGGAGGTTGGGCTCGTGCGTCTCCCCATGTCAAGGTTGAAGAATCTAGGTTCAACGTCGCGGAGAAGAGCGTAAAACTTGTTGCGAGCGGTCTAATAACGGCCTGCAGCCAACAGCACCAATGATCAATCGATGGTGTAATCATTGAACCCGACTCGTCGAGATAGCTCGACCGCCGTGACAACCGGTCTTTTGTTCACCGTGATTGCAAGTTATCACAAACGTTCGATGTTTGCCCGTTTGCGCCCCGACTGCCGAATCGCTAAAATGCGACGCGAAAAACCGCAAAGAAGTGTAGCCGTCCTGAATGTCAAAGAGACGCAAAAAACCCAAGAAGACGCGCAGCTCTCAGTCCGCAAGGGCCCCTCAGGGCAAATCAACGATCGTGAAGCCAGGGCCCTCAGCAAAGGCTCTCGAATCGAGCCCTCTAGTTCGTTTCGACAGGAAGACCATAGTTTTTTTATTGGTTCTGCTTACAGCTTATTTTGCGCTTAGTCTCCTAAAAGTCCACACCTCATCAATTGCCAACTGGGACGTCATGTTTGGAAAACCAGCACCTCAGTCTGTCCTTCTCGGAAAGCCCAGATTTATCAGAATGGACGAGTGGATGGTAAGCTCGCCGGCCATTTTAAGTCAGTACGCACTGGGAATGCCCGTGAGAAATGACACGCTTGGTGGCGTAACGACACCCGTCGTATGGGGTTTGCCAGTCAAAGACGTGAGCACGATCTTACGACCCGTCCTCTGGTCCTATTTTATTTTCGACGTTGAACGCGCATTCGCCTTCGCGTGGAACTTCAAAATTTTCATTTTTCTAATCAGCACCTTTCTGACATTAATGCTCCTGACGCGCAACAGCTTTTCACTTTCCGTCTGTGGGGCGTTTTTTATCTTCTTTTCCGGGGCCGTGCAGTGGTGGTCATACTCCATTGCCGATTACATGCTGTATCTGAACGGAATCTTCATTTCTCTGATTTACATTATGTACGGTAAGAAGAGATGGCCGCTCATTCTCGCCGGTATTACGCTGTTGATAAGCGCTTACGGTTTCATTTTTAATCTCTACCCGCCTTTTCAGGTCCCACTGGTTCATCTCTACCTTCTCATCTTTGTCGGATATTTGCTTACGCACAAAGACTTTCTGAGTATTAAGCAGTACGTTTTAGCAAAGACTATAGTAGTAATCGTTGTCGTTCTGATCTTTACTCTTTTTGCTTACCATTATTACCTTCTGGTCAGAAACACCTACGCCATAATGCTCAATACGCTGTACCCCGGCAGGAGGTTTTCAACGGGCGGCGATTTACTAAGTGGAAAGTTATTCGGAGAATTCTTTGGAATCTTTATGAGCGATAAGCATTTCCCGCGACAGTGGGGGAACATCTGCGAAGCCAGCGGGTTTTTTATGTTCTTTCCAATCGTGTTTTATGGGATGGTGTACGATTATGTTAAGACTAAGAGGATTGATCCACTACTCATTTCCTTATCCGCCTTCATCGTGGCAGGCCTGATTTATCTTCTCATAGGCTTCCCTGCCGTGCTCAGCAAGGCAACTCTAATATCAATGTCACCAGCGAAGCGTTTTCTACCGATCCTCGGAGCAGCAAACTGCATTTTACTCGTCTGTTATGTCGCTAAGAAAAGCGCGGCGAATAGGTTTTCCTCGATCGAGTTTGGGATACTTGCAGGCGGCGTTATAGCTTTCGCAACAATAGCGGGCCTCCATATTAATAACGCGACCGCGAACTTCTTTACCTCGGGCGAAATCACGACGGTTACAATCATAGTTTCCATAGTGTATTTACTTGTAAGATACAAGGACTACCGATTTGCCACACCGGCATTATATGTACTCCTCATGGCTATTGCTGTGTCAAATGCGACGGTAAATCCGGTTACAATTGGCTTATCATCGATTTTAGACAACCCGCTCGTAACAATAACCCGCCAGATTCACAAACAAGATCCGCAAGCCAGATGGGCCTTGTTTGGAGACACGCGCATAACTAATTTGTTGAAGGCCAACGGCATTAGCTTACTGAACTGCGTGAAGCTGATCCCGGCATTCGACGATATGAGGGTCCTCGATCCTACAGGCGACTATTACTCTGTCTATAACCGATATGCTTGGATAGCAATGTACACCTACATTGACGGGAAAGACGGTCTGACCATGGGTAACAACTCTGACGACGCGTATACTATTTCGATGGATCCGTGCTCGCCACGATTAAAGGAACTCGCGGTTAAGTACCTCGTATTTACCAAACCGCCTACGGCGGCAGCGACAGCTACATTCACTCCAAAGGCCGCGGAAGTTCGCTGCATGACTAAAGTGGCAGAAACGTCTGGTATCTTCGTTTATAAGAGAAATGACGAATGATATAGCCGTAGTCATACCTTGTTTTAACGTCGGTGCGCATATCGCTACTGTTATCCGGGCTCTGCCGCCTGAGATTGCCTGGATCATTGCAGTCGACGATTGTTCCACTGACGATACTGCGAAGATTTTACGCGAGCTCCAGCAAGAGAATGCAAAAATCATTTACCTGCGACATGAGCGAAACCAGGGCGTCGGCGGAGCCATGTTATCTGGTTTTAGGAAATCCCTTGAACTTAATTCCGCCGTGACAATCAAGATTGACGGGGATAACCAGATGGATAGCGCGTACATTCGGCAACTGGTAAGACCGATCCTTCAAGGGGCGGCAGATTACACCAAGGGTAATCGTTTCCGAGATTTTCAGGCTTTGAAACAAATGCCCGTTATCAGAAGAATCGGAAATCTCGGTTTGAGTTTTTGTATAAAGGCCGCTTCCGGTTACTGGAATATTTTCGATCCAACGAACGGATTTATCGCGATTAGCAACGAGATGCTCAGGACGATCAACTTCGGCAGGATCCATCATCGATTTTTCTTTGAATCGTCTATGCTCATTGAACTTTATCATGCCAATTGTGTGATTCAGGAGATACCGATGAAGGCCCGTTACGGTCTCGAAACATCAGCACTCTCCATTGCTAAAACGCTAATCGGTTTTCCGCCGAGACTGTTGTTTGCCTTGTTGAGGCGAATAATACTCAGGTACTATTTGTTCGATTTTAATGTTGCATCCGTGTACATACTCTGCGGTCTGCCTTTATTCTTGTTTGGCGCGCTTTACGGTCTGGTAAATTTCATAAAGTATGGAAGCAGTCATGTGTCGGCTCCCACCGGAACCGTAGTCATCCCAACACTGCTGATCATTCTGGGCTTTCAGTTATTGTTAGCTGCCATTACTTTCGATGTGGCCAATTATCCGAAGAAGAAAGACACATTGGCCAGCACTTGAACACTACGCACGCATCAACCTATGCAGATGAGTATTTCCAATATCTGCAGGGGCGTACCGCCTTGCGTAAATTTCTCAGGAATGCTTATCTGCGAGATATCCGGAAATACTGTCAAGGCAAGACAATCGATTTCGGCTGCGGCGTTGGCGATCTGTTATTAATGCTTCCGTCCGGTTCGGTCGGTTTTGAGGTTAACGCGGTCGCTGTGGAGTACAATAAAGCGAAGGGCCGGGCGGTCGAACTTTATCCTCCGGAAAAAGACGACTACTCCTTTACCATGGTGCAGCCTGGTCACTATCAGACGTTTACCATGAATCACGTGCTCGAACACCTTACGGATCCGGCTAGGGTCATCCGACGCATTTTCGAGAGTTGTCACCGGGTCGGCATCGTCAGGGTTGTGTTTACGGTTCCTGGTCATAAAGGCTATGCCTCCGACAAAACACACCGAACCTTTATCGACGTAACTTATCTTGAAAAGCACGCGCTTACAGAAAATGAATTCTATCGGCTGGCGGTAAAGAAATACTTTCCCTTGAACAGCGAATTGTTTGGGCGCTACTTTACTCATAACGAATTACGGCTGGTCTTTGATGCGCGCAAATGAGTCTGCACTCGTTCGCCGTAGTGCCTTATAAGGACTCGCCATTCCTGGCGCCGTGCCTGGATTCTTTGACTAAGCAGACGGTGAAGAGCCAGATCTATATCTGCACATCGACTCCTACTACGCAGGTCTCTGAAACTGCCGCGAAATACGGAATAGAGGTTTTCACAACTGAACCCAATCAAGGCATCGTGCACGATTGGAACTTTGCTCTGCAACAAGCGAAAACAAAATATGTTACCCTGGCTCACCAGGATGACATCTACTTGCCGAGATACACTGAGCTCTGCGTGGAGAACTCGGAGAAATTCAACGATACGCTGATCTGCTTTACGGGATACAGCGAAATCGCGGGGTACGGCGAGAGGCGGCATACATTAATGCTATACGTCAAACGCCTCATGCTGCGGAGTTTCATGCCGGTCAATAATTACATTTGTAGCAAGGGCTGGAAGAGATTTTCGTTGTCGTTCGGAAATGCAATACCATGCCCCAGCGTGCTGTATAACACCCGCCTGCTGCGAGATTTCCGCTTCTGCCATGATTATGAAATAAACATGGATTGGGACGCCTGGTTAAGAATGGCAAACATGGATGGCAGGTTCGTTTACGTGCCTGACATTCTCCTGGCCCACCGAATACATAGCGGCTCGGCGACTACGATCGGACTGGGAAGACAAGCGAGGCAACGCGAGGACTTGCATTTATTTCGCAGGCTCTGGCCCAGGCCGGTTGCCGCAATCCTGGCGTGGTTTTATTCGAGGAGTTACAAATCGAATGAAATATAGATCCTGGTTCACACAAAGGTTGCCAATCCTGAGATCGCTTTTGCTACTCACGATCGCCGCAGGCCTTCTTTTCTTGGCATTTCGGGGAGTGAAGATTTCAAGCATCGTACGCGCTGTCGGACAGGCGAATTTGTGGTGGGTATTGGGATCTGTTGCATTTTCAGTCGTGGCCTTGATATCCCGCGGCTATCGCTGGAAACTGCTGATTGAACCGCTCGGGTATTCGCCGTCGCTCAAGAAAACCACCTATTCGTTGATGGTCGGCTACCTGGCAAATCTGGGATTGCCACGCCTGGGTGAACTAACTCGTTGCGGCTCTCTAAGCAAAGCTGAATCTATTCCCTTCAGCCCGCTGCTCGGAACCGTAATCGCCGAACGTCTTGTTGATTTAGTCAGCTTGTTCACTTGTCTACTGCTCTTACTAATCATTGAACGCGATAGATTCGGCACTGAATTTCGTTCGACCATCCTGAATCCTATAATTGAACCGATTGCGCGCCATAAATGGCTAGTTCTGTTGTTAGTCATAGGAGTTGCCAGTGTGTTGGTCGTGTATCGCCATTTCCAATCGAGACAAAAAGGTGCGGGATCATTTTGGTCCAAACTGGTCATTGACCTGGTCACCGGACTTCGATCAATAACAAATCTAAGACGGCCCTGGCTGTTTGTATTTCATTCCGTTCTCATTTGGGTCTTGTACTTCCTGGGATTGTACTTTTGTTTTTTAGCTTTGCCTTATACGGCCGGCCTGGGATATCGGGCGGCACTGTTTGCTTTAGTGGCTGGCGGATTTGGAATGTCCGCACCGGTGCAGGGTGGAATTGGCGCGTATCACCTGCTCGTTTCAAAGGGTTTGATGTTGTATGGCGTATCCCAACAAGATGGCCTCGCTTTCGCGACGCTGGTCCACAGTTTACAACTCTTACTTATAATTGTATTTGGTACGGCGTCGCTGCTTGTTTTGATCTTCGAGCAAAGAATATCTCGGCCCGAATAAGGTGCCTTGAACGTGGACAGCATTAAGCTTCGAGATCGCATCTCTTGGCCCGTGCGCTGTCATTAAAGCTCCTTGCGCGATGACGCGGCCAGCGTTAGCTGATAACTTGCTGATAATACGTTATGGGCAAGGCAAGCAAAAGGAAATTGGAAAGGCGCAAGCTTGCGCCGTCAAAGTCGCTAACAGCGCCCTCCAGGACAAAGAAGAGAGAAGGCGAAATGATTTCCCGGTGGCTCCTGCCGGTTATTCTGCTAACCACTTTTCTCGCGTTCATACCCGTCCTGAAGGCCAATTTCGTGAACCTCGATGACAACGAATACGTGACCGAGAATCCACTCGTAAAGCGCGCTTCCAATCTGGGATCATTATTGGTCACGCCGGTTCAGGGTAATTACCATCCGCTGACCATGCTCACTCTGTCAATCAATCACATGATCTCGGGGAACGATGCGTGGTCTTATCATTTACTGAATCTGTTGCTGCATTTAATAAACTGTTTCCTGGTATTTCAACTGGCCATGTTGCTCAGCAAGCGCAACACAGTCATGGCATTTACCGTCGCGATTTTATTCAGCATCCATCCGATGCATGTTGAATCGGTAGCCTGGGTGACGGAAAGAAAAGACGTCCTGTACGGCCTGTTTTTTCTTGCCGGGCTGATCTCGTACACAAAATTCATCGACACAGGCTTGCGGAACCAATACTTCCTCACGATCCTGCTCCTGGTCCTTTCGTTGTTGTCGAAACCCGCGGCAGTTGTTTTCCCGTTGGCATTGCTTTGTATCGATCTGCTAAGAAAGCGGAAATTCGGATCAAGTTTGCTCGTCGAAAAAATCCCTTTCTTCGCGCTGGCCTTGATCGGCGGCGTAGTCGCGCTGGTTGGTCAAAGAATAGCAGGCGCCTCCGGTCGAGAAACATTCCCGCTCGTCAGCAAAATCTTGTTCGGCTTTTACGGCATCATGATGTACTGCGTAAAAGCGATCGCGCCTTTCAATCTTTCTGCCTTCTATTCATTTCCGCCGGTGAACGAGAGTTTACCGATTGAGTATTATCTGGCGCCGTTATTTTTCGTCGCCTTGGCGGCGCTGCTTTTTTATTCCTGGAAAATGAACAACCGGGTCGTGGTTTTCGGGATTCTGTTCTTCCTGGTCAACCTCTTACCGGTATTGCAGCTTGTGCCGGTCGGCAGCGCCGTCATCGCGGACCGATATACCTACATTCCTTATATCGGTCTTGACTATGCCTTCGGCTGGTTAATCTATCGTTACACAAAACGCCCGGCCCAGGCGTACGCGATCATTTTTCCGATCGCCTTGCTGCTGTCCGTCTTGACCTGGATGCAAGCCGCGGTCTGGCACAACAGCGCCACGTTGTGGGACCATGCCATCAGCACGCAGCCGAGCAACAAAGCATATGCTAACCGCGCGGACCTGTTCAGCCAGGAAAAGAATTACGATCGCGCAATCGAGTATTACAACAAAGCTATCGCGTTGAATACGATCGATTACGAGAGTTACAACAACCGCGGCAACGCCTATCTTCACTTGAAGAAATTCGATCTGGCCCAGAACGACTACCGGAAAGCGATTTCGTTAAAGCCGGACTATTATCCGGCGATGGACGGCATGGCGGCGGCATTGGCAATCCAGGGACAATACCTTTCGGCTTTGAACTACTCGAACCAGGCTCTGGCGATCGACCCAAATTACAAACCGGCGTACAGCAACCGCGCGCTTACTTACATGAAGTTGAATCGTTACGAGGACGCAATCAGAGACTGGCAGAAGTTCCTGCAATACGAGCCGAACGCGGCGGATGTTTACGATACGATTGGGAGCTGTTACCAGGCCATGGGAAAATACCAGGAGTCACTGGCGCCAATATCAAAAGCCATCGAGTTGAGCCGGGACCCGACTTTTTATCTCAACCGGTCGTACTCATTCAATGCTCTGAAAGATTTGGAAGCGGCCCAGCGCGATGCCCTGGCCGCAAAACAGGGCGGAGCGCAAATACCGGATGAATACGCTGCGCGCATGGGAATTCGAAAATAGGCGCGACGGCCGACTATTGTTTATTCTTACCGGCGATAATTCCTTCAAACCGCTTAATGTTCCCGGTAAGCTCGGGCACCCAATTGCCACCAAAGCGAGTTTGTTCTTCATCCGCGAGCTTCAGCCAGCGCATCGCTTCCGAAAAATTTCCTTCCTGCCACGCGATGATACCCAACGCATTATGGCTTCTGACGAGCATCTCGTTTCGCCATTCGGCAAATGGAAACTTTGCGGCTTCGTCGGCGGTGTAAAAAAACCGGTAAAGGAATCAACCGCGATACACGGAATGAGCTTTAGGCATCGCGTATTGGAATCTGCACCGGTATCCTGAGGCGCGCGGATGACTGCTTAAGGCCCGGGCCTGCCAGCTCGAGGCTGGTGATGTCTGGATTTCGATGCTGGATGACGAAGTAAAACGCACCACGCAGGTCGCGACCGGCATGCCCTAGGAGGGCACGGTAGCAATTTGCAGCGCGAAGCATGGTGGAGCGAGGGTTTGATGCCCGCATAACCCGCAGAGGGACGGTCCGTGAGGTTCGGAATATATTTCCCTTCACGGTTTGACAAGAGAAAAGCTGAATGCGATTGGAACGTCGATTCGAATGGAGCATCGCAGAATCGAGCCCCCGCGTCATCAGATACTTTGAGCGCAGTTGGAATTTGATAGGACCTGCTATGAATCAACATTTCAAGAGAGGCGGCCAGGCAAATGGAAACAGTGTGGACGAAGTGCGGCGCGGCGCCACTCGCCCAGCGGCGGTGGTCGCGATTGTTCTGTGCGTAGGTTTCGCCGTTGCGACGGTCGCGATTTGGCAATTCCGGAAACCACGATCGCACCAGGAAATGCAGACCCAACCGAAGGCTGCAGTTCAGACTGAAATCCCAAAACCCGAGCAGACTGAAATCCCAAAACCCGAGGCGGTTTCAAGTGTCTCGGTGCCACATCGCGCCGTGCCGCTGGAGCCTTCGACCGCTACGCCCGTCTCCCAAGCCAATCCTGCAGCTCGCCAGTTGATGGACGATCACGTCAATTCTCCGGCTCCCGTCCAGGACGACCAAAGCTATGACTTTTCCCATGATCTGAACGCGGAGACGATCACGTTCGAGGCAGTCAACCCCAGCACTCAGGTTGCAGGTCGCATGACGGTTACGCTCACCGGCGTCTTCCGTGGCAAACGGCTCGAGGATGAGCAAGCCTCTGTTGGTTCACACCTTCATGCCGATCAGCAGGCGACCTTCAGTTTCGTCCCTTATTATCCGAATTCGCCCAGCTATTCTGCGACGACCAGGTTGCAAATTTCCAGGGACACCACCGACGATTCCATTTTCCTTGATTTCGGACTCATGACCACGGGCTCAGATGAATCGTCGCAGCAGTTTACGCTGAGGGAAGTAGTCACAGTTACCGAAGATGGCGCACACGTCACATTTGAGCAGCGCTGAAACTGCCTGGTGCATTGAACACCCAAGAGTAGCTTCCATGCGGGACTGTGATCAATGAAAACGTTGCGATCGCGAAGCCACAGTGCACCGTTATTTCGCAGACTATGGCCAAGATCTGTCGCCGCGACCTAGCGCGGCTTTATTCGAGGAGCTACTGGTCAAATGAAACATAGACTCTGGCCATCAGGGCAAAGGTTATCGATCCTGAGATCCTTTTTCCTACTGGGTATCCGCGGTGGGACTGCTTTTGCTGGCGTTTCGCGGAGTAAGGCCGAACTCTCAGGTAGCACTACTCACGATTAACGCGCTGTGCTCGGCGAAGCAATGATTCCCTCAAGCCGTTTACGGTTCGTGGTGAGATCGGGCACCCAGTTTCCGCCAGCGCGAGTTTGCTCTTCATCTGCAAGCTTCAGCCAGCGCATCGCTTCCGAAAAATCTCCTTCCTGCCACGCGATGATGCCCAACGCATTATGGCTTCTGACGAGCATCTCGTTTCGCCATTCGGCAAATGGAAACTTCGCGGCTTCGTCGGCAGCGGCGAGAAACTCTTTTCGCGCACCTTGCTTGTCACCGTCATCGCTCAGGATCAAGCCGCGCCTGAAATAAACATTAGGCAGCGAGAGTATTCCCTTGTTTCGAATCCGCTGCTCGTAAGCGTCCCACGCGAGCCGTCGCAGATGATGTTTAAATTCCTGTTCGATGGGACCGCCATGCTGGTCCTGTTGCCACTCCGAAAGCAGTTGCGGCAGCCGTGTATCTCCGGCCCAGACGGCTGCAGCCAGCGTCTCTGCTTTTCCCTTCGGCAATGGCGTGCCGCGCTGTGCTGTGCCCAGCTGGCCCGCCATGTCCTGATAATAAGATCCGAGATTATAGTACGCGTCCGAGTCAGACGACTTCTGCGTCGCGCCGTACCAGACCGAACGCGGGTCGCGCCACTCTGCCAGATAGGCCAGCGTCGTTCGCGTCCACGCAATGCTAATGATCGCCAGCAAACCGATCGCTGCGAACAAGCCGCGACGACCGAATCGCTCACTTGTCTTGATCAATGCCCACGCGATCAAGATCACAGCAGCTACTGATGGAAAGAACAGATATCGATCTGTAACCGGATGTTCAAACGCGAGCGCCTGCGAAGGCAGAAAGGCAAACAGTATCCAATAGATCAAAACCACAGCGAGCGGCGAGTAACGACGAAGTAATAGCGGCGCAGCGAACGCGACGACCAGCAGCGCGGTCGCTGCGAACTGCAGCACTAACGGCGACGCGGTGTTGGGCGGCACACGATAGATGACGTAGCGGCCAAATCCCGTAAGCAGCCAGCCACTCTGAGCAAACGCCGCGAGAATCACGTAGGAATTCGGACGATGAGGGGTTGGCGGCTGTGCCGAGGCTACAGCAAGAGCAAAGACTGCGGCGGCAGCCAGGAACGGCGCCTTGTCGAGCAGCGATTGAGAAAGCGGACGCTTCTCGATGAAAAGATCGAGCGCCAAAAACACGGCCGGAAAAGCCGCCACTGACATCTTGCCGGCAAGCGCTGCGATGAACAACAGAAGCGAGGCGACATACCAGCGCCGCGCTGTGCTGCCACCTCTTCGGTAATTCAAATAAGCGAGCAACGACGGTAATGCAAACGCCGCCGCAACCAGATCCTTGCGACTGGAAACCCACGCGATCGCCTCCACGTGCGCAGGATGAACAATGAATAAGAGGGACGCAGCGACTGAAACAATTCGGTTTCCAGTCAGCGCCAACGCAACGAGAAAGACAAATCCCGCAACTATGCCGCCCCAGATGTTGCTCGAAAGATGAAAGACAAACGGACTCGCGCCCGCGAAGGCGTAATCGAGCATGTAGGAAAGCAGATGAAACGGCGAGTAATTGGCAAAGTAAGGCGTAGTGAAAATGTGTTGCAGATTTTGCAGACTGAAGCTGCGAATCCACGGATTATTAAGGACGTACTGCGGATCATCGAGACCAAGAAAGTCAACGCGAAGAATGCCGACATAGAGGAGGGCGCTTGCGATCGTCAACGCCACAAAGGTAGCAGCGTTGGTCTGCCACGTTCCGGGCAGGAGTGGTTCAGCGATTCGGGCACTATTTCGCGCGGCTCTTTTCTGTTTCGCCGCGCTGCGTTCCTGTTTGCGGCGCTGAGATCGTGTCAGGGATTTATCCGCCGCGGCTTTCGTTTTTTGTTTGGTTGATTTCACGCTTTCAATTCAACGATCTGAAGATGAGCCGGCCATGGTCTCAAGTCTCTTTCGCGTTGCGTTAAGATCAGGAATCCATTTGCCGCCAAAGCGCGTCTGCTCCTCGTCGGCCATGCGATACCAGCGCAACGCTTCGCGATAATCGCCTTCCTTGATGGCAATGGCGCCGAGTTGCGCATGACTATAAACGGTAAGCTGTTGACGCACCGGCGCGAAGCCTTCGCGCGTTGATTCGTCCAGCGTCGCCTGAAGTTCCCTGCGCGCGCCGGCAAAATCACCGCGATTGAAAAGAACGAGACTGCGGTTGTAATACAAGCCAGGCATGACGCGCGTTCCCTTGACGCTGAGCGAACGTTCAAACGCATTCCAGGCCAGTGATCGCAGAGCGGACTGAAACTCTCTCTCAATCGGACCGGCGCGCTGTCCTGCGGACCATTCGGCGAGCAGCGCCGGCAACCGGGGATCACCTGACCATACAACCGCGGCGAGGCTACGCGCTTCTGCATCGGAAAGCGGCGAGCCCATCGGCTTGGGTCCCAGTCGATCGGCCACTCCGAGATAATAAGAACCAAGATTCTGTGCGGTCGCCGGGTCAGATGATTTCGACGTTGCTGCGTACCACACCGAACGCGGATCGCGCCACTCCGCGACGTAAGCCAGCGTCGCGCGTCCCCACAAGACTCCAATAGCTGCGAGGATCGCTGCTGCCGCGATCAAGCCTCGCCGTCCCAGCCGCTTTCCGGCCGAAATCAATCCCCAGGCGATCAGGATCACCGCCCCAACCGACGGGAAGAAGAGATACCGATCCGTCACCGGGTGGCTGAATGAAAGCACCTGCGCCGGGATCAATGCGAGCAAGATCCAATAGATAAGAACAGTTACAACCGGCCAATGGCGAGCAAGCAGCAGCGGAGCGGCGAAAACGGTCAGCAGGAACAAAGCGCTAACAAACTCGAGGCCGATTCCCACGGTCGCATTCGGTGGGAGGCGATAAATGACATACTGTCCAAATCCGGTTAATAACCAAAAATTCTGCAGCAGCGCTGCCGATAAAACATATGCATTGGGCCGGTGTCCCATGGAGGGTTGGGCCGATGTAACGACCAGTGCAATGATCGCAGCGCCGAGCACGAATGGAACCTTGTCCCACAGCGATCGCGATAGCGGACGCCTCTCAACAAAGAGATCGTAAGCTAAAAGCACTCCCGGGAAAGTCGCGACAGAGAGCTTACCGGCCACAGCGAAGAGGAATAGCAGCACCGATGCGACATACCATCGCCTTGCCGCAGATCCTCCCTGGCGATAGCGCAGGTAAGCAAGCAGCGACGGCAACGCGAATGCCGCCGCCACCAAATCCTTGCGGCTGGAGATCCAGGCGATGGCTTCTACGTGCGCGGGATGGACAATGAATAGCGCGGCGGCGGCAACCGCGACCAGGCGACTGCCCGTCAACGCGAACGCCAACAGAAAAACGAATCCTGCTACAAGGCCACCCCAGAGGTTGCTCGACAAGTGGAAAGCAAACGCATTTGGCCCAGCGAAGACATAGTCGAGCAGGTAAGAGAGCAGGTGCACCGGCGAGTAGTTGGCAAAATAAGGCGTGGTCAGAATGTGCCTCAGATTTTCAAAGGTAAGGCCGCGGATCCAGGGATTTTCCACGACGTACTGGGGATCATCGACGGCAAAAAAGCCGAGCCGAAGATCGCCCACGTAAAGCACGACTGTTGCAACCATCAAAAGCAGAAAGATGATCGCATTCGTTTGCCACGTTCCCGGAATGATGGGCGTCGAAGCGACCCCAGTCTTGCGCTCCTTCGCCTGGAGCTTGATTTTTGCCGGGGCAACAGTTTTGTGTCTGCTGAGTTTTTTTTGTTTGATGTTCTTGCTCTTTCCCATTGGGATCGGCAGACTTGATATGAGTCAGTGTTCGCGCAAAGCAGTGCGCCGTCTTTCTATTGGGGCGACAACGTGGCGATTATCGCCTCCAGCCGCTTGCGGTTCGCAGTGAGATCGGGCACCCAGTTCCCACCCGAGCGCGTCTGTTCCTCCTCGGCCAGGCGAAGCCAACGCAGCGCCTCCGAGTAGTTAGTTTGGCGCCACGCGACGATCCCGAGATTGTTATAGCTGTTAACCAGGACCTCCTGGCGTCCCTCGGTAAAGCTGGAGCGCGAGGTCTCGTCCACTGCAGCAAGAAATTCTCTACGTGCTCCCTGCAAATCATCTTGATCCAGGAGGAGTAAACCCCGTCGCAGATAGAGATCCGGTAGGATGTGTTTTCCTTTTGCCGAGAGCGCACTATCGAAACCTTGCTGCGCAAGCGTTCTCAGATGATGCTGGAACTCCGTTTCGATGGCACCACCTCGCTGACCTTGCGACCATTCCGAAAGCAGCGCTGGGAACCTGGGATCGCTTTTCCAGATGGCAGAGGCCAGGCGTTGCAGGTCGGCCTCAGAAGGCCGCGGTTTGCGAGCTGATTTGCCGAGCCCAGCCGAGATGTCCAGATACTGCCAGCCGAGATTATAAAAAACCAGCGGATCGGACGATTTCGCGCTAGCCGCGTACCAAACCGATCGTGGATCTCGCCACTCCGAAACGTAGGTTATCGTCGTTCGGGCCCACATGGATCCCAGGGCAAGAAGGAGTATGACCGCCCCAATCGATCCTTGCCGTCCTAATCTCTCTCCCATTGTCATTACGCCCCAGGCGATTAGAACTGCTGCTGCGACCGAAGGAAAGAAAAGATAGCGATCCGCCACCGGATAGGCAAAAGAAAGGACCTGCGACGGGATCAGAGTGAACAGGATCCAGTAGATCAACACCGTTGCAACAGGCGCACGCCGACCTATCAATAGCGGCGCTACGAATATTGCTATCAAGATCGCGACCGAGATGAATTGGAGCAGCAGACTCGTCGAACCAAAGGGTGTTCTGTAGATGACGTACGTGCCGAACCCTGTTAACAGCCAGAGATTTTGGACAAGCGCGGCTAAGAAACCGTGGGGACTTGGGTGAACTCCAGTTGATGGCTGTGCGGAGGCTACAACCAGCGCGATCATTCCAGCAGCGACAAGAAACGGCACTTTATCCAGCAACGAACGCGTCAACGGACGCCTCTCGATAAAGAGATCGTAAGCCAGGAACACAGCCGGGAACGTTGCCACCGAAAGTTTGCCAGCGACAGCAAACAGAAAGAGCAGCACCGATACCACGTACCATCGCTTTGCTGTCGCTCCGCCCTGGCGGTAGCAAAGGTAAGCAAGCAACGAAGGCAGGGCGAATGCCGCAGCGACCAAATCCTTGCGGCTGGAGATCCAGGCGATTGCCTCCACGTGCGCCGGATGTAGCACGAACAGTACGCCGGCGGCGATGGCGACTGTCTGGCGGCCAGTTAGAGCTAGTGCGACCAGGAAGACAAAGCCCGCTACCAAGCCCGCCCAGATGTTACTTGATAGATGAAACGCAAACGCATTAAGCCCCGCGAGAGCATAATCGAGCATATAAGACAGTAGGTGAAGCGGAGAATAGTTTACGAAATACGGCGTAGTCAGGATGTGGCGCAGATTCTCCATGCTTAGCCCACGGATCCAAGGGTTATTGACGACGTATTGCTGATCATCAATCTTGAAGAAGCCGAGGCGCAGATCGCCGGCGTAAAGTGCCAACGTCGCAATCGTCAGCAGCAGGAAGATGATCAGATTGGTATGCCATGATCCAGGCAGGAGCGGCTGTGACGTGTCGGAGGTTTTCCGCTCCAGCCTTTTGCGCTCTCGTCCCCGAGGCTCTGGTTTAACTTCGGGCTTCGTGGATTTGGATCTTCCCGGCTTTCTGTTCGACGCCACCTTGGTCTCCTAACTCACTACAATCTTGGTATTCGCATTTGTCATGACTCGTTTTCGGTTTGGGTAAGGCGCTACGAGCCAGGTGTCGAAGCACTAAGCGTCTCCATTTTCTGCCGCTTCGTGCTAATATCGGGCACCCATCGGCCACCGAAGCGGGTTTGCTCCTCCTCGGCCATCCGAAACCAGCGCAACGCTTCGCGATAATCACTGGCTGTCCAGGCGAGGACGCCAAGCGCATCGTGGCTAACTACAATCACCTCGTGTTGGGCGTCGATATCCGTTTCGCGCGATGCCTCGTCGAGCGCAGCCAGAAATTCCTTTCGCGCTCCATCCAAGTTGCCGCGTACGCCGAGCACCATGCCCCGGCGG
>Ga0193730_1000239_pt1 | contig 17349 bp, 8 predicted proteins | sample U1a1metaG_FD_144919 | JGI IMG/M metagenome (GOLD analysis project Ga0193730, IMG submission 144919) | Soil microbial communities from a riparian zone of the East river system, Colorado, United States - U1a1 | ecosystem: Environmental > Terrestrial > Soil > Riparian zone | place: USA: East River...
AGAAATGGGGGTCAGGCCTGCGATTTGCGATTCTCAAACATTGCTAAGGGCAAATGCTAATGCTGACTAACCGCGCCGTCAACGCAGATTATGATGGGTCTTTGAATCCAAAGACCTTCGCCAAAAATGCTATGAAGTTTGCACGAACAAAATGAACTGGAATGGAACTTCAAGCGCCTTTCTCCCCCCGCCGAGAATCGCAAATCGCAGGCCTGACCCCGGTCCTTCACCCTCATTCCGAGAAACGAAGTAGAGTTCCTCGGTCACCTCCTGCCCAACCGCGCGATGGCGAGAGAAAGAAGAGGCACGTTAGATTTTCCTTTGTCGGCGAGGCTTGAGGCAGCCATGTTCGGCCGGCATCTTCACTGTGCAATATGGTTCCATCCTCACCTACGATCCAACCTTGACTTCCAGTGAAGGTAATATCAAATAGTAGGGCTCCGACGCTGAGAGACTCTTGCTGCCAAGTCTCACCACCATCGAAGGTTCGCAGCAATAAGCTCTTTTGCGGTGACCCGCCAACGATCCAGCCGTCCTTCTCGAAAAACTTAATTTTGTTCAGGCTATCAGTTGTCCCAACATCCTGACGCGTCCAGTTATTTCCTCCGTCTACTGTTCGGAAAACCAAACCTCCGGCCCCGACCGCCCAAGCGTGCTGGAAGTCAGAACAAGCTACGCTGTACAAGCCCACCTCATCGAGCCCAATGTTGCTCATCTGACTCTGCCACGCGTGTCCGTCATTCGTGTGAAGTATGACATCTCTGCCTACCGCCCAGCCATCTTTACCTCCGCAGAACGCAACGCTGTATAGCGCCGGGGCCTTATGACGATCTGTGGTGGTCCTCGCGTTCGTAGTGATCTCTTGCCACGTGTTGCCCCCGTCAGATGTCTTTAGAACCAGCGTTGAATAAAAATCGCCTCTATGTTGCGACCCAACCACAAATCCAGCGTCCCGTGTGAAAGCGAGCGAGCCAAACGTCCTTTCGCCGCTCTCGGGCTTAAGCACTGGGAACCATGTCTTTCCTTTATCAGTAACCTTAGATAACTCCGATGATCTCAGGACCAAACCGTCATCTTCGCTCTTAAAGACAATGACTTCAGCGGGAGCGGCATGCGGATAAGGCTCACTGTGCAGTAGCTCCCAAGCCCCATGTTTCGCCGCGCTGCATCCTGGAAGTATGAGCGCCTTTATTAAGAGGCCAACTCCAACTGCGAAACTGAGGTTCAATTGTTTATATGACATCGGTATTTCTAGTGACGGCGTCTGATGAACTGGTTCCTGTCCTTGTAAGCCGGAATGCCTCGCTGGAGATTTTCCCATTCGTCAGCGCGGAAATCCGTATCATGCGAGCCGTAAATAGCTTTGTTTTCGATCGCGTTTGCGTACGCGTGGCCGAATTCGTGAGCGAGCACAACATCATCTTCAGCCCACACACGCTGATTATTGTAAGGATCAAATTTCCCGCGGTGTAATGCTGTGTTGAATTGTGCTTCGGCTATGCCGCTGGCTTGTCTGCTCATAAAGACCTGAGTGTGACCGGTTAGACTTTCCTCGGCACCAACTGTGGCAGCCCCACCCTGTGATTCAGTGGTGTAACTTCCATATTTGGTTTTGAATGAGTCGGCCATTTGAAACTCGATAATACGGTCTTTTCGATCGATCATTTCCGAAACATAGAATCCTATCGTCGGACTCTTACTTCCAACGTCGCAGAGGTTGGCATCGGAGGTGACGTAGTAGTGAGTCTTGCCATCCTTACCTTTTTCCTGGCGCACTCCTAGATGCTTCCCCGCCTCATTGCCTACAAGAAATCTCAAATTACTCATGGCCTCATCTCTATCCGCCTGCGTCTCGCCGGTCAGTTCGATCAGTTGACCGGACGGATCCACATATTTCAATGGATTGTTAGCGGTGTAACCGTACCGATTCCATTGTTGGGGAAAACTCAGATATGAGTCTAACTGCGCTTTCGCCTTTTCTGGATCCTCCGTTGCGGTTATTTGAACTTCCCGCGCAATATTGTACGGGTCAACGCTGGTGAAGCGTCCCTGCGTGCTAGCGTAATATCTAGCTTCGAAGTAATCGAGCCCGGTTTCATTATCGCGTTCTTTTTGAGTGAACTTCTGCCTGATTCCATCGCTCGCACTGTACCCCTGCGCTGTGGTGCGTCCACCGGTACCGGCGAAGAGTTCCTCACCGAACGGCAGATAGTCATGCCGGGTCATCCCACTCACATAGTTGCCATTTAGATCGTTGACGGTCAGGCTTCCCGTCTGATCGAAGATCATTCGTGGCGTGCCTAATTGATCGGCGACCAGCCAATGTACGCTGCTGGTCGTGCCGGCCGGACCATAAACTTCTATCTCTGCCCAGCCTACCCATGACGGACTCACCGTCGTCGATACTTTGATGTATCGAATATTCGACGCACTTGCGCTCAGCTCCAGCCATTGATGGAAAACTGTGTCCCCGTCAAAGGTTCCGAGCAAACTCAGACTGTCCGTCGTCGGGCCGCCATAGACCTGATGTGTCGTGTGCCCACTCGGAGATTGATCAACCAGCAGACGCACCCGCGAAATAGTCCTGGCTTGTCCCAAATCAACCTGTATCCACTGCGGCGCATAGTCGCCCGCGCTCCACAGGTCGTTGAGATTGCCATTGATTGCATGGCTGGCATCATACCCCGCACTATGATCCCGCGAAGAGACCGCGCCCACTAACGGCAGTTTCACCTCGCCATTATTCCAGGCCGAGCGGATTTGAGTGCGCAACTCCTGAAAGTCAATTGCATAAATCAAACTCGAATTCTCAGTCAAGGTCGGATGCGCGTACCCGCCATTCGAAAGCCCCAACGCAGTGCGTGCTCCTTCCAAAGCCTCGCGCAACTGCCGAATATGATCAGCTTTGACAATCGTCTCGTCCCGGACTGGCGAGGAATCGACCGTGAAGTTGTAGGCAGGCAATCCGGCGTGGGCTCTGAGCGAGTTCACGGCGGTGCGGAGTTCGGTAAGATTCTCGAGCTTGATGTCATCGCCCTTCGATAGCGGATCAGGACCGGTAAACGCCGGCGGCGCTCCCCAACCTCCACTCCCGGTTACCGGCGCGTCTGCCGTGATCAATAACTGCCCGTTGCGATAGCCATACTCCTTCTGCGGATTATAGGCTGCAGTATTGGCAGCGTACTCAGCAATCAACTCGCCACCAACTCCGTAAACCTGCCATGTCTCGGTACTGCCGATAACGCGCTTCACGCGATGGCCGTCGCCGTCATATGAATAGGTACCGGTGACCTCGGTAGTCGTACGCTTCTCCTGGGTCATCCGGTTCTCGGCATCGTAAACACGTGAAAAGGCCGCCGCGCTGTAAGTATCGATGTCGAGATTACCTGCCGCGTCGTAATGCATGGAGCCGCTGCCGCTGTAGCCGGCGGGCACGATTAGTTGATTGTTGTTGTGGGTGGTATCGACCGCGAACTCAAGTTTCGGAATGCCGTCGCTTGTATTCGCCACGTCTACCATGCGATTCCCATAGCGATCGAACGTGAAAGCCTGCTGCCACAGTTGGGTCGCACCGGAATTGAATTCGCGCACCTTCGTCAACCGATTCAAATTGTCGTAGTCGTAAAGCTGATACCAGGAGGTTGGACTGGTGTTCGCGTCGTCGTTCGGAACATAGGTGGTCTGCTGCTTTAGGTTGCCGTTGTTGTCCGTCGTGCTGTAATCGTTGACGATCTTGCCGCGATTGAAAGCGGAATTGCCGCTCGTGCCGGTGCCCGCCAGAATTTCCGCTAATTGTCCACGCGAGTTATAGACGAGTTGATTGTAGATCGGCGCACTGGTGCCGAACTGCTCCTGAATCATCTGACCGCCGGTGGCATAGCTCAGCCCGCTCGCATAGGTTCGCAGCGTCGACGATCCATCGCCGAGGTTTCCGGTGAAGGCCAAATGGGTCGAGTCCTTGTCCGCCAGTCTACCCGCGTTGTCGTAATTGTAATTCACCACGTGACTCGAAGGATAAGTCATCGAGGTGACATGCCCGGCGCGATCATAACCGTAGGTTGTTGAGTAAGGCTGGCTGCCGATTGTTTGTGTTCCAGTAAGTACTCGGCCCAGCGCATCGTAACTGCCATAGCTGTATGACGAGACACTCGAGCTGACGGAAGCCAGACGGCCTTTACCATAAGTCGCGGTGTCGTAGCTGTAACTTACCTGGTCGCTCGCGCCAATTGTCGAAGACAGCGCGGGGGAGTTCTGGGTGGTGGCTGAAACCTCGTTCGATGAGTTGTACCAACGCCGGGTGACTCTACTCAACGCGTCATATTCGTAATGCGACGACACGCTGCGGGCGTCAGTCTTAACCAACAGATTGCCGCCACTATCGTACTGATAAGTGATGGTCCCGCTTTCAGGATTCGCAGCCGATAGCAGCCGTGACAGAGAGCTGTAAGTAAAGGTGCGCGGCGTCTGTGTCCCCTGCGTAACTTGGGTCAAATTGCCGAGTGCATCATAATCGTAATTCGTCGATTGTATAGGCGTGCCACTCGAATCGAGTTGACCGCTGTCTTTATCCGGTTCGTCCACGCGCCCGAGCCTGCCCAATCCGTCAGTCTTACTCCGCCTAACTCTGCTCGCCTGATCAGTAACGGTGGTCAAGTTCGCGTCATATGCGGTCGTTACTGTTCCAGTCGTAGTAGTATTCGAGTCCCACGGCGAAGGCAAAGTTGCGCCGCTGAATGTTTGCACTTCCATCATACGACCGGCGTTGTCACTCTTGCTGCGCGTCCAGCCCATCGTCACTTCCGACCCGGCATTGGTCGAGTAATTGGCGCGGTAAGGATTGGAGGTCACCACGTAAGAGTTTGAAGTAGTAATCGCATAACGCGTCTGCACCTTTATGCCAACCTGCTCGTTATACGCGTCGTTAGAGTTGGTCGAATCTTCGAGTTGCCGCGCCAGACGGATGCGGCCAAGCTGATCGTAATGCTGAATGCTCACGAGTTTCGCGTCCCCGACTGAATTGAGATCTGAACGCACAATTACCCGTCGATCGCTGTCGGAATATTCGGTCGCGGTTCGCGTTTCCTCCGACTTTCCATCAGCCGCTTTAACTAATGTGGGCCGTCCGAAAACGTCGTAAGTCGTAGACGAGGTGACGTTGTTATCAGCGTCGGTAGCGCTGGTCACCAATCCGGTGCCGAAGTCATAGGTGCGCGTTTCGGTCCGCGCGATCGAAGTGCCCGACGCCGCGACAGTCTGCGTCGGATATATGTCGTAACCGCCAATCAAACCATAGGTCAGCGCCGTAATCGTTCCACGGGCATCTGTGGTTTGCGTCAGCTTGCCCGTATTTCCATTACCCCAGTTCGCGTATTGGCTAGTAACTGAGATCGAGTTGCTGGTCGTCAACGGATTGCTATAGGCACCCTTGCTTGAATCCCAGCGCGTTTGTTGAGTTAGATTTCCGGTGCTGAGCCCGTCGTCGTAACTGAACTCGGTCCGAGTTAACGGTTGATTCGAGCCGTCGCGTACTTCACTCCAGGCCAGGGCTTTTCGCAGATTGGGCGAACCGGATGACCAGTAGATATAGGTATTACTCCCAGCGGAGTCGCCAGCGTCCGGAGTGGTGGCGACGTATCCATTTAGAGTCGTCCTGATTAGTGTTGCACCCGACGGCCCGCCGGTAGGCTGGCCCTGCGAATCGCGAGGCACATTTGCGTAAGGAACCCAATCATATTCGTCGATCCGCGTAACGTTGCCATTCTTGTCATAACGATAGTCTTTGATCGCGGTTTGCACGTAAGTCCCAGCAGCATTCTTAATTGAAGTGAACTCAGTGCGCGGATAAGCGTTGGTGTTATCGCTGCCGAGATTGTTCCAAGCCCAAAGCGTCTCTGTCTTGCTGCCGTCTGGATGAACAGTTAAATAGACCTGACCTGAGTTCCAGTAGGTTCCTTGTGTGTCGACGAAAATTTGCGTGGTCATGCCGCCATCGGGCCCGGAAATGCTGCTACCAGTTCGCTCGATGTCGTACGTCCATGTCTCGGTTGTCTGATTCGAAGAACCATCATATTCACGGTTGTACGTGAGTGATTTGTTTGAGACTGAATTCCGCAGAATATCGCCCGTGTAATTCGACGCAGCTGTGCCGTCCTGTTGGTACTGGTAATCCAAATGTGCTGGGCTTGAACTTCCATCGGGCAGCGTAACGCTACTTAATTCGCCCCAGCCCGTCGAACTCACGTAGGGGACCTGGTAGTCTGGGGCATTGTAACCAAAGGTGTAATGCAGCGATCCCGCTTGCGAAGGTAGAGTAATGGTGTCGACTACAGAGAACGCCATGCCAAAGGTTTCCTGTTGTTGCACCTGAATGGGACACTGCAGGTCTTGTGAACAGGGCCAGTAATTTTTATAAGGCGCGATGGATTTCCAACTAACCTTCCACGTTAGCGTATCGCCGAATCCTTGCGAGATGATTAGATCATCCGTGCCGTCACTAGTACGAGTGATCGATCGGCCCAATTGGTCCACTATTTGGGTGGCGGGGTAGCCAGTGTTGTTGTAGTTATCAACATTGTCGATCTCTACATAATTGCTATTGCGATCATACATCCGTTGGGGCGTGTTTGCGCCGGTGACTACCTTACTACCGTCCGGCATGTAAAGAGTCCATGGATTCGTTTGCCAATAGCCGTCTGAGTCGTGCTGAATATCGAGCCTTAGAAAACTTCCGTCGATACTGTAATACGTTAGGGTTTGGTTAACCCACGTCTCACTTGTACATGTGTTCCAATATCCATCGGGCCTGATGTCGAAATAATCGCGTAGGGGGTCATCGCCATTTCCGTCACTCCAACCATTAGGCCGCATTTCGTGCGAGCTTCCATCCGGAAATATTACGAGTAGTTTGTATCGGTAACGCAGAGCGTAGTATTGACTATCTAGCCCTAAATACTGATTGTAACAGTTCGGCTGTTGTTCGTTAGGCAGGTTCCGGTACTGATCCATACGATCGACTAGTCGGAGCTCATAACCCACCCCGTATCGCCAACCACCGTCATCGCTACGCCGCAGCAATTGCTCCGGATAGTAGTTGTAATGACACGGAGTTTGATCCGTTCCTCCCTGGCAGCCATGATCGTAATCGACGAAGTACTGTGTCTCGCTCTCGTATAGCTTGCTGTTATAAATGAGATTGATTGAGGCACTTAAGCCGTTGCGACCAACCGGCAAAGAGGCCAAGGGAAAATGCATCATGAGATTGCCATTGGTCGTGTTAATGCTTTCGAAATCTCCAATCGCATAAGACCCACCCGGCTGAAATCCGCGCTTATTAGTGGCGTCCTGGGAAAAAGATTTCGCCGCACAGCCGACGACAATGAGGCATGCGATTAAGCGAAGGATCTTCGCGTCGACTAAGTGTGATTGAGAGGCTGCCATGGTTGCTCCTTTCGTTACGAAACACCGAATGCGCCGTCGTCCATATGTGGTCCGAACCCAGCTGAGGTGATGATTAGCGTTACGACAATCCGCCCGTTTTCAGAGCGAGTGATATTGGTCGGCAGTTGCTGATCACCAATTTTTTGCCAATTGGCAAACCGGGTCTCCACATGGGTTAATGTGCCGTCGATTGAGGTGTCGTAGCGAACGCGATGCAGCAGTTGGGTGGCTGAGCTAAAGCCGTACAACTTGGCGCCCTGTTGCTCCCCGCCGGCAAGGTTGATTCGATCAATCACCTGATATAGATCATCAAACGACCTGTCGTCATTGCGAAAATGCGATCCGATAAACCTGGTTGGCAACCCGTTTGACTGGCTGAGAAAAAACCGTTCAGCGCTGTCGTAGAGCAGTGACTGAATTACGCTGCGATCGGCACGGTGTAACTCGTCTAACCGGTTGCCGGTTGTGTTTGCGTTGAAAATGACTGAGGGGCCCCGCGGAGTAGTCATGCGTAGCTCATCCGGAAACTCCACGATGATCTGGACAGGTCGAGGCGTGTTGTCGTCGCTTGAGCTTATCGTGCCGACCAGCGATAGCCTTTCTTTGCCGGTCTGCTCCAATCTATTCCCTAGTTGGTTCAATGCCGCACGTAGTTGCTGCAAAATCATCGCGCGACGCACATGTTGTTTATTGGTGGCAGGCTGGGGACGGCCTAAATTCTGGGCAGGTATGACGCGAGGTTTAGGACGTTTTATTGACCCATGCGCATAAAGCAGCGTCCCGATTGACAAACAACCAATTGCAATCGCGAGGAAGAGTCTTCGATTTGGCTTAAACATGCTTCTGCTCCTTTTTGTGCGCGCGAACTATTGCAAGCTCAACAGAACCAAAATCTCGCCTTTGCCTTTTTCCAAAGGTTCGAGTGCTTTACCGATCAATGTTCCGGGGCGATGAAACTGCACGCCGCCGACGTTCACCGGCTCGCTCTTCATCGCCACGCCGGGAATGTCACTCGTGACCAGTAGATCGCCGATGTGAATTGCTCCCTTGCTGGCATCGACTTTCACGCGAACTCTGCCGGTCGTTGCAACAAGAACTTTGTTCTCGCCCTTCTCTCCGAGAGAGAGGCCAGGTTGCTCGCTAACAACACCGGCCACGCGTGTGTCATAGCTAACTGAAGATGAAATGACTTGATTTGACTTGGTTGAATCGAGAACTACGACTGTGCCGGCGGAGAACTGCTCAGAAGCAGGAACCCATTCGGCTACGTCCTGATACTTTGCTTTAATGTTGCCGGCTTCGATCGTGCCGGCCGCGGTGATATTGCCCGGGACGGAGCCGATGGCCGACACTTTAAGATTACCCGAGACTTCGAGCTTTTCACTTGGCCCTGTCGTACCAACACCCACGTTGCCGCCGCTTGAGAGCGTCAACAGGCCACCGGCTGCAGATTGTAATGTTAAGTTGCTATCGGACCGGATCCTTGAGCCGGATGGAGCGCTACTTGAAAATTCAAGGTACGTGTGCGCATTTACGCTATCAGTCAGACTTAACGCCTGACCACCTGAGGAGGTCCCAATGATAACGGTCCCGGTGCTTAAGTCGTTTGGGCTACCAACTACAACTGAGCCTACTGAGCCGCTGGTTGATACCTCAAGCTTCCCCCTTGGACCCGTTGTGCCAATACCCACATTGCCGCCGCTTGAGAGCGTCATCAAGCCGCCGGCTGCAGATTGTAATGTTAAGTTGCTATCGGACCGGATCCTTGAGCCGGATGGAGCGCTACTTGAAAATTCAAGGTACGTGTGCGCATTTACGCTATCAGTCAGACTTAACGCCTGACCACCTGAGGAGGTCCCAATGATAACGGTCCCGGTGCTTAAGTCGTTTGGGCTACCAACTACAACTGAGCCTACTGAGCCGCTGGTTGATACCTCAAGCTTCCCCCTTGGACTCGTTGTTCCGATGCCGACGCTACCGTTTTCCTTGATAGTCACCAAGGGGCTGTTGTTCGCATCTACAAACTTGAAACCATTGTTAAGACTGCCGAAATAGAGATAGTCACTGTCGGACAGGACAGCGCCATTAAACATAACCGCGCGGGCTTGGCCGCTGATCTTATTAATTCCATACCAATTGCCTGAGCTGTCCAGCAGAATATTTCCAACCACATCTAATTTCTGCGTAGGACTGCTGGTTCCCATGCCAACGTTTCCGCCGGTGTTGGTTTTGTAAACATCATTTCCGGTGGACGTCCACTGCGCGTTAGCGATTTGCGGAAAAGCGATGATCGCAAACGCGAGCCCGAGCCAGTTAAGTCTCCGCGTCGTAGTTGAAGCTGCTTTCATATATGTCACCTCGCAGAATTGTCATTGCAAACTGAGGAGGACGAGAATCGCCCCGTTTCCTTTTTCCAAAGGCTCAAGCGCCTTCCCAATCAGTGTGCCGGGACGATGAAACTGCACGCCGCCGACGTTCACCGGCTCGCTCTTCATCGCCACGCCGGGAATGTCACTCGTGACCAGTAGATCGCCGATGTGAATTGCTCCCTTGCTTGCATCGACTTTCACACGCACTCGTCCAGTCGTGGCGACTAGAACTTTGTTTTCACTCTTTTCACCAAGTGCGATGCCAGGCTGTTCAGAAACAACACCTGCTACGCGTGTGTCGTAGCTAACAGTTGACGAAGTGACTTGATTTGATTTGGTGGAGTCGAGAACTACGACTGTTCCCGCAGAAAGCTGTTCCGATGAAGGAACCCATTCGGCTACGTCCTGGTAACGAGCTTTGATGTTACCCGCGTCAATTGTGCCGGCAGCGGTGATATTGCCAGTGCCGGTTATGGTGAGATTCCCAGTTACGTTTGTGTCGCCGCTGACCTTGAGTTTGTAGCTTTCTGGATCGTTCGTACCAATCCCGAGTTTGAACGGGACATGGACCACGCCGTTGTCATAGATATCGAGTGTGTCCTGACAGAGACCGCCGGCGCAGGCATTGGTGGCGGCGTATGCCCAGAAGGAGAGCTTGTTGCCGTAGCCACCGCTCATGTTGTAGATGTTCCAATAGTTCGCCGTACCTGTAGCTGTTTTGCCCGTGTTAGTGATATTCACCGCGGCACCGACATCCCCGCTCCCGATCAGGCTGATTCCACTTCCGGCAACATCCAGTTTGTAGTTCGGCGCCGTTGTCCCGATGCCGACGTTGCCGTTGTTCTTCATTACAACCGGCGTGGCGACGAGGCCTCCAGAAGTGTTGAAGGTCTCGAATGTGAGATCCCCGCCATTGTTATAGAGATCGGCACCACCGACCGAAGCATCGGTCATGGCGCCGGAATATTGATCCCGGTTGAAAGATACACGAGCGGTGGAGATGTTTACTTTTTCCGTTGCTTGACCGAAAGAAACAGGACCGGCTACATCCAATCTAAAATTTGCCCTCGGACTCGTTGTGCCGATGCCGACATTGCCGCCAAAGTAGTTCTTCGCCGACGCTGACGATTGATACAGGCCATAGAGGTTATCAATCGTGGTATTCGCAGTGGTCAGCGAGTCGATAAAAACGCCGTAGGAGTTAATGATTCGGGAACCAGAGGCGGCTACGTTGCTTCCGTGTCGGGCCCAGATCCCATACTGGTAGGTGAGAGTTCCCCCGAAGTTAGTGTCACTAACGAATCCCTGAACACCCAAACCGATTCGATAGCCCGATTCCGTAACTCCCGCTGAAATCGGTAGTTGATACGCATTGATGTCGAAAGCCTTGTAGTAGTTCGTGCCGGAAGACGTAATCGAAGGATACGAGTTAAAAATGTTCGACGTGCCGTCACTTCCAAGTCGGAAGTTTGAGGTTACGTCGAGCTTATATGCCGGGCTGCTTGTGCCGATGCCGACATTGCCGGCATTGTAATAGATATTATTGGTGCTAGTGTCAGTGGTCCATTGGGCCTGCCCTGCGCTGACGCCAGCGAACAAAATGACAATCAAAAGCAAAAGCCGCATAGGTTTTGTCTGCGTTCGTGTGCAGTGCGGGTTTCTGTTTATGGAAGTCATGTCCTGTCTCCTGTTGAGACTGATTGCAGAAGTTGCTCCGATCCGTTGTTATTGCAAACTGAGCAGCACCAGAATTGTTCCGGTGCCTTTGTCCAGCGGTTCGAGTGCCTTTCCGATGAGCGTGCCCGGCATGTGCATTTTTCGTCCCGCAAACTCCACGGGCTCGCTTTTCATTGCCATTCCGGGTACGTCGCTCGTCACGAGCAGATCGCCGATGTGAATCGGGCCCTTGCTCGCATCGACTTTCACGCGCACTCTTCCGGTGGTCGCGACGAGGACCTTGCTTTCACTCTTCTCACCGAGCGCGATGCCTGGTTGTTCGCTGACAACACCAGCCACGCGAGTGTCGTAGCTAACTGAAGATGAAGTGACTTGATTTGATTTCGTTGAGTCGAGAACTACGACTGTCCCGGCTGAAAGTTTTTCAGATGAGGGAACCCACTCGGCCACGTCTTGATACTTAGCGTTAATGCTACCGGTGAGATTAATGTTTCCCGTTACATTAGTGTTTCCGATCACATTGAGCTTGTAGTCGCCGGGACTCGTTGTGCCGATGCCGACATTGCCACTCACTACTGTCATCGCAGGTGTGCTGCCTGCGTCACCGAGTTGGACTGCCTTTCCCGCTGGCGACATCACAGACAGGGCGCTTACCAGCCCGTTGGCGGTGAAGAATCCGTTAGTGGCGCTGCCGTTCAAGCCTACATAGCCAGTCTGTCCGTTCGAATTAAAGTCAATAAATCCGGGGGTACTAGCCACGGTAGAGTAAACCCCGATTCTTCCGGTAGAACCTGAGAAACCCGCGATGAAAGCAGAGCTCCACGGCCCCCCAACAGAGAGCAGGGCACCGGGACTCGCTGTGCCAATGCCAACGTTGCCTGTTGTGGTAATCGTTCCCGCTGAATCCTTGATCACAACGTTGTGAGTGTTCGTCGTCGTGGGCGACGTATTGTAGACGAACTGCCAGACAAAGTCGTTCGGATCCTTTTCGGCCCAGCCGCTATATTCAGCCGTAAAATGGTCGTAATACCATGTGCCTCCGCCGGAGCCAATGGTAATGATTACCTTACCGTTCTCGACGCCGATGCCTACCGGATCAGCTGTTCCTTCAGTATTGCAGTCGGTTGAAATCAAGCTGGTTCCCGAATATGCATAGCCGCCGCATCGGATCTCGACCGGCGTCCCCCCGGTACCGTATCGATAGCCTTTGATCTTGATCGAGAACATGTTCCCTTCGTTGTGCACGATCGGTGTGATCAACTTCATGTAGCCGGGAACCCATGGTCCTTGCGGAGCGCTGCCGAGGTTGTACCAGGGTAAGAGGATCAGATGGTTGTTTGCCTTAATTGAACCCGCCACGTCGAGCTTGGCTACCGGGGTGGAGGTTCCGATTCCCACCTTACCGGACGAGTTGGTGTTGTAGACGTCTCCGCCGCCAGAGGTCGTCCACTGCGCTTTGACAATAAAGGGACATAACAGGATGACCAGGACGATACCGGTTACCAGGAAGTGAGTTCTTAGATGGGATACTATATTGGTTCTCATCATTGCTCCTTTTTTCAGCTCATTCACTGCAGACTCAATAAGACGAGAATTGTTCCGGTGCCTTTTTCCAAAGGCTCGAGCGCTTTGCCGATCAGCGTGCCCGGCATGTGCATCTTCCGTCCCGCAAACTCGACGGGTTCACTCTTCATCGCCACGCCGGGCACATCACTCGTTACCAGCAAGTCGCCAATGTGAATTGCACCTTTGCTCGCATCGACTTTGACTCGAACTCTGCCGGTCGTGGCGACTAGAACTTTGTCATCAGTCTTTTCGCCGAGAGCTATGCCTGGCTGTTCGCTGACAACTCCCGCGACTCGCGTGTCATAGCTCACGATTGATGAAGTAACTTGATTTGATTTGGTAGCGTCGAGAACTACGACTGTGCCCGAAGATAGATTTTCAGAGGAGGGAACCCATTCGGCGACGTCTTGGTACTTAGCGTTGACGGTTCCGGTGAGGTTAATGCTGCCAACAACGTCTAAGGCCACGGTCGGGTTGGTCTTGCCGATGCCGACGTTGCCGGATGTTGGTTGTAAACTCAGGTTTCCTGTAGCTCCATCGGCTTGCCATAACCTCACACCAGCGGTGTAAGAGTAAAGCCCGAAGGTACCATCACCGCTACCCGGCCCGACATTGGAACCAAGCTGCCAGCGCTTACCATTGGTAGTGGTATCAATACCTGCGTTAATACCTGTTCCCACGCTCTGGAAGATAGTTCCATTGATTTGCGCGTTACCGGCTACGGTAAGCGGTTGCGAGGGACTCGTCGTGCCGATGCCGACGTTGCCGCCCGATTGAAGGGTAACCAAAGGTGCTCCCGCAAACTGCCATGTATAGCCACCGCCCGCTGCGGTGTTTTGGTCAAAGACCATTCGCCCCGTGCCAGAGTTGTAAAATTCTATGCTGTTGTAGTGGGTAGAGTCAGAATAGAAACCCAATTTATCGCTGGAACCACCCAAAGATAATCTATACTGAGGACTCGTGGCGCCGATGCCGACGTTGCCGTCAACAAAGGTGTACTTCATTGCCTGGAGAGCGTTGACGTAGTCAACCTTGAATCCATTAGAGAACCCGCTTACGCCTGCCATAAAAATATTCCTATCCGCGCCTGTCAATGAAGCCACCTGCAGTTCGTAATTGGGACTGAGGCCGGCCGCCCCGAACGTGCCGCGAGTTCCTCGGATATCGCCATTCACATCGAGGTGTGTTGCAGGCGTAGACGTGCCAATACCGACGGTGCCGGAGTTGTAATAGATGTTTGTGCCATTGCTGCTCCATTGCGCCTGCACTTGATTGGCGGCTCCCATGAAAACGATGGCAAAAACCAGAAGTGCATGACGGCTGACTACCGAGCTTCTGGTCGATTGTCTTCGAAAGTTGGACATGCTTTTTCTCCTCTCTTGTTTCGTCTGTGGAAGACTTTTCCAGGAGCGTGCTATTGCAAACTCAACAGCACCAAAATCTCACCCTTGCCTTTTTCCAAAGGTTCGAGCGCTTTACCGATTAATGTTCCCGGACGATGAAACTGCACGCCACCAATGTTGACCGGTTCGCTCTTCATCGCGACGCCGGGAATGTCGCTCGTGACGAGCAAGTCGCCGATGTGAATTGGGCCTTTCGAGGCATCCACTTTCACACGCACGCGTCCGGTCGTGGCGACGAGGACTTTGCCGTCGCTCTTCTCTCCGAGCGCAATGCCCGGTTGTTCGCTGACCACACCCGCAACACGCGTGTCATAGCTGACTGAAGATGAAATGACTTGATTGGATTTGCCTGAGTCGAGAACTACGACGGTGCCGGTAGGAAGATTTTCAGATGACGGCACCCATTCGGCGACGTCCTGATATTTGGCGTTGATGGTGCCAGAGGCTGTGATGTTACCGCTGACGTTGGTGTTTCCGTTGACATCCAGCTTGTAGGTAGAACCAGACGCCGGCGTGGTTCCTATGCCGACGTTGCCGCTGGTATCTATTATGAGTCTCGATACGCCGTTCGTCCCCAAATGAAGATTGTGGTTATTGCGCGTGGCGAGCACGCCGTCATTCGCACTTGTACCACTCAAAAGACTACTTGCGGTTGACCCTTCCACGCCGGTATCTAAAATCCCGCCTGAGCCGTTCTGAGATAGGATAGCGACATCCGCATAGCCGGTGCCGGTGTCTTTCACAATGTTGTTCACATTAGGCGCATAGAATTGGGCGTTGCCACGAACGTCAAGTGTCTGGGATGGGCTGGTCGTGCCGATGCCGACGTTGCCACCAAGTATCGACATACGCGGGATGAACGTACTAGTGTTGGCATATTCTCCGAAGTCTGTTCTTGCGCCGATGCCACCCACGAATACATCTTTGATAGCTATGGCGTAACCGCTGCCGATTTGAATGCCGTGGTTTCCTGTACCGCCAACCTGCAAATCATCGGCGGGTGAAGTGGTCCCGATGCCGACGCTGCCGCCAGTGCCAATGAAAAAATTTACGTTATTGTTTTGGGTATCGATGAACCGAAAGCCGCGCGCATTCTGTGCGTAAGCGCTCCCACCCAACAGTGCTCCGAAGTCATAGTAATAACTACTATCGGCATATCTTTGACCAACAAACCAATTGCTGTCCGTGTTAGGGCCAAAATACAAGAAGTTGGCGCTCTCAAACGGGTTTGCGATACGCATTCCGCCTCCGACTACCTCGAGTTTTTGCGCCGGGGTGGTCGTCCCGATGCCGACGTTGCCGCTCTTGATTGTAAGAACATCAGTGCTCGCACTATCCGTGAAAGTCAGTCGACCTGTAATGCCGTAGATCGCACCCGTCAAGGTCGTGCCATCGTTCTTGAAAAACTGTAAATAGCCGTAGTGGTCACTGCGACCAATGATGTTGATGCCAAGGCTGCCCGGACTGGCTTGCACATTCAATGGAGCAGATGTCGTCGCCGGTCCGCCAATGCTCACGCCACTGCCCATCGTCGTCGCGCCCGCGAGCACAGCGTTGCCATTCACGTGTAGAAGGGCGGTGGGGCTAGCTGTGCCGATGCCTACGTTTCCAGCGTTGTAATAGATATTGTTATTGCTATCAGGCCCGGTCATCTGAGCCAGCGCTCTTTGCACGTTGCCGAAAACGACCAGCAATCCAAAACTGATCGCGAACAGCATCCGGGTTCTACTTCGCCGGTCTTCAACTAAGTTTTTCATCTTTAACCTCTCTTGAAGCCGTGGAGGTACGGCACAACCTATCCGTAAAGCGCGGAAGCCAGGCAATCTAATTCAGGCTATTTAGATCCAACGGCCTGGGCCGCAGTTTCTACTTCGAGATTATTTCAAAGGCCAATTGGCGAGTATGCGAGAGACGCAGAGGCTCGGGAGAATTAGCCTGTAGCAAGAAAACGCGCAAACAGTATTCCTACCTTTGCGGATTGTCAATTATTTCTATTAGCAAGATTATTTGCGCACGCCAAAACGCACCAAAGATGGAAAGCCGTATGACTCGAAATTGGAAGTCCGTGGCTCCTGGTTACGAGTGGATCGCGTCTGAAGAACTGTCTGTGGGTGGGATCAGGGACTCTATCGCAAACGGGCTGCGGCCGTTGGCGCATCGACAATCCGCATAGACTCTTCGCGGAGATATACAACGCGACCACCTACAATCGTGGCGATCGCCGCGCCGCTAAATCGATGTCCATCGAAAGGCGTGTTGCGGCTCTTTGATTTCGAGCGCGAAGCATCGAATGTCCAGACGCATTCGGGATCGAGAATCGTCACGTCGGCGCGCGTGCCGGCGCGCAACGTGCCGCGGTCCTGGAGTGAAAGAATGCGCGCGGGATTCGTCGCAGAGAGTTCGATCAAACGTTCGAGAGAGATAACGCCAGTGCTTACCAGGCGATCCATCGCGAGGCCGACACTTGTCTCCAAACCAATGATGCCAAACGGCGCTTGATCGTATTCGAGTGCTTTCTCATCCGCATGATGCGGAGCATGATCGGAAGCGATCGCGTCGACTGTGCCATCGACCAAGCCTTCAAAAACAGCCTCGATATGATCCGGACTGCGCAAGGGCGGACTCATCTTGGTGTTCGTGTCATAGTCCTGCGCTGCTTCGTCGGTCAGCGTCCAGTGATGCGGCGCAACTTCGCACGTCACAGACAGACCTTTTTCCTTTGCGCGACGCACGGCGTCGATCGCGCCGCGTGTCGATACGTGGGCCAGATGAACGCGCGCGCCCGTCAACTCTGCCAGTGCGCAATCCCGCTCAGCATCAACTTCTTCCGCGGCCGCGGGCATACCACGCAATCCCAGGACGAGCGACCAGTGACCTTCATGCATTACGCCGCCGCG
>Ga0193730_1000240_pt1 | contig 17280 bp, 13 predicted proteins | sample U1a1metaG_FD_144919 | JGI IMG/M metagenome (GOLD analysis project Ga0193730, IMG submission 144919) | Soil microbial communities from a riparian zone of the East river system, Colorado, United States - U1a1 | ecosystem: Environmental > Terrestrial > Soil > Riparian zone | place: USA: East River...
CATCCTCACTGTCGCGCGCTCTCAGGAAACTCGGCTGATGGAGTGGGACGAACTCGACTTCGAAGCAATGACGTGGGTGGTTCCAGCCGAGAAGATGAAGATCAAGGGCGAGCTAGAGCCGAAGCCGCATCTGGTTCCGCTGTCCGATCAAGCCATCGAGATCATCCGCTCGATACCGCGTACCGGTAGGTACGTGTTCCCGTCCGATCACGCCGAGACGCATCAGCCGTTCCGGGCAAACGCGCTTGTTGGGTCTATCGAGCGAACTGGCATCAAATCCACCATGCACGGCTGCCGCACGAGCTTCCGTAATTGGGGCGCCGATAACAAGAACCACAATTTTCGCCGTGAAGTGCTGGAGTTCTGTCTGTCGCATCGCATCGGCGATGAAGCCGAACTGTCATACTGGGACAGCGAGATGATCGCGCGACGCCGCGAGGCGCTGCAGGCGTGGGCCGACTTCATCAAGCCGCGCAAGAATACGTCAGGCGAGCAGCCCCCCGAAAGAAAGCGGCCAAAGCTCAAGCTGGTCGCCTGACCAGCAAGCCGCCCTCCGGGGCGGCTTTTTATTCCACACTGTAGATTTCGACCCGGCCCATCTTCGTTGCAAGGTCTTGGCTGCCCGCGAACCGCACCGCATCTGAAGAGTGACCGCGGATGTATTCAGCTTGGAAGTCGAGAAATCTTGTAGTGTTTTCAACAGCCGTTCTGACATTTTTGGCATTTTAGCTCATTGAGATCGTTATAGAATTTCTCGTTGTCAGAATGGCGGTTGCGAACCCCATGGTCGTAGTCAAAACCCGTTTTGCGCCTCTATGGGAATCCGTGAAGTAATGGTGGTAGCGCCTATGTCAGCAACACGGTGCTTCCGCCCAACACGCTAGCACCCACGACGAGCAGGGACAGGACCCGATCCCAAAGCATCTCGTTGCTGGCGACATCATTCGAATTTGGCATCTGTGTGCTGTGCCTGTCGGAGATCAAATTCGGACATATTCGCGCTGCAATCCGCCGAGGACCGGGCGGCAAAGAATACGCCTGCCCTCTTTACGGCGCGCGATAGGGGAGCATCCTTGTCCAAAGCCAAGTGCGTGCGCGTCTCATTGTAGTAGCACGCGTAAGATTTCAGAATCCCGGCCTAGATGTGCCTCGCCCGAAACAATAACGTGGTCCAAGCACTCGCGCCGGATCGATCCGATCAACCGTTCGGCAAAGCCATTCTGCCAAGGTGAGGCCGCTGCAATCGGTTTGTCCCGAATGCCCATGGCTCGCAATCGGCGTGTGACGACGGTGCCGTAGATCCGATCGCGATCGCGGATCATGTAACTCGGAGCACCGTCCCAAGGAAAAGCCTCGGTGATCTGGCGTGCGATCCATTCCGCCGTCGGGTTGGCTGTGACATTGATCCAAACGAGATCTCTGCGATCAATCCGTACAATCACGAAGCCATACAGCAGTTTGAAGCCAATGGTCAGGACCACGAACAGATCTATAGCGACAATGTCCGGAGCGTGGTTTCGCAGAAAGGTCCGCCATCCCTGAATCGGAGGTCTACGTCGCCTGACCATGTACTTGGCGACGGTTAATTGAGCGGCGCTAAACCCAAGCTTGAGCAGTTCGCCGTGGATACGCGGCGCACCCCAAAACTGGTTCTCCGAGCTCATTTGCCGGATCAGCGCGCGCAATTCCATCTCGATTGGCGGGCGCCCTCCCCGGGAGTTCGATTTCCAACGCCAATAGCAACGAAATCCGGCCCGATGCCACCGCACCAGCGTTTCAGGTTGGACAATCGTAACGACCTTCAGGATCGACGGAAACCATCGATCCATCTGGACGACGAACCAGCGGTCGTTGTTGGTAGGTTGGGCTCGACCCCTCACCTTGCGCCGCAAGACGATCAGTTGATGTCGGCGCACCGCATTCTCCGCCTCAAGCCTGCCCTTCGACTTGAACGGCGAGACCAGCACGGCCAGAACAAAGCAAATCAGCGCGATCATCACGCCAGCCTAGCCGATTCTGTTGCGCGAAAAATCCGGATAAGGTTTTCGGTACACACAGGCCGCCGCATCAGTTATCCGGCACTCCTTTGGCCAGGAACACAATACGTGATGGGCGAGATGACAAAAGGCTCGATTGCCGTTGGTCGCAAAATTGGAAAGCACAGCGTACAGAAAGGTCAGATTTGCGAAGGCTTAGAGGAGCCACAATGGCGCGGCAACACCGCGCCGGGATTATAGCGCATCGCCGCGGCTTGCTGATGCCGTCGCGGTGCAATGAGAAACCAAGATAGGCTCATTTCCGAAAGCTGGACGACGCAACAACCGCGACACCCGCTTTTCGACGTCAGCGCGGATGAAGTCGGCAAACTCTATAGGCACACAGCTATGCAGATCGGCGGTTCTCCCGACAGATAGAAGTCAGCTGGCGACCGGGTCGAACGCCATTGATCGACATCTGAGGCGGTTACTGGATGACGAAGCGCTTATCATCCTGATCCGCACCGATTGGCCTGTCACCAGAAGTCTTTTCGGGCGCAACGCCTCGCGCATGGTCTCGATGCTAACAGGGCTCACCTTCGAACAACTGTCGTCATCATATTCGAAATCGAATGCGCCGTGCGCGTCGCGCGCCTAATCTGGATGTGAGCGAACCGCCTACTATTGTGACACGGCGTGATCTTATCCGTCGGTGCCAAGGCCTGAAATTGCTCTTTCGGGATCACGCTCACGCGCGCTCGCCTGCTATGGTGGCCGGCGCCGCAAAGCTCTTTGCATGACATGCGGTAGATGCCGGGCCTGGTCCGGGTGCGGACTTGAGACGACCGTCGTATTGACGTTGGTAGACGGCAGAAGAAAGCCGCCGATGACGTCGGCGCTCGTCAGCCGAAGTTTAAGTGCCGCGCCATACAGAATGAAAGGACGAACTCGTATACAATTGAAATATCTTGGTAATTTCTCCAGGACCGAATTGTTGCATGATGTCACGCTTGACGGGCGTGTTGGAGTTGGTCTCAGCCAACACGCGGGCGCGGCCAATTTGGCCGCCATAAAGCATCCCGACGGGCCATTCCCCTGCAGTCTCCCGCTTGGGCTACGATCGAACTTCCGCGACTAACCCTTTGGCCCGCATACAAGGTAGATTTATCATTACGGGGGGGCGGATGACGAGCATGTTGCGCGCATCGGCAAAGAAAGAGCCAGATTACAAGGTTACTATTCCATTGGGCTCATCCTAAGCTGGTCGGGACTCGCGTGCTATCTGAGTGTCGACAATGCTGTCCTTTATGTTCCGCAGATTATCGCTGGCCGCCCTGGTGTGCCTCACCGTTCTGGTCATCAGCTTCACCCTGACACGCCTCTCCGGCGATCTGGCCGCATCGATCGCAGGCCCAAACGCCACGGCCGCCGATATCGCGATCATCACGAAGAATTATGGCCTCGACCGGCCGTTGGTGGTGCAGTTTCTCGATTGGGCGGGCCACGCTGCCGAGGGCGATCTCGGCCGATCCTTTCTCTACCATGTCCCGGTCTGGGGCCTGATCCGCGACCGATTACCGGTAACTCTGATACTTGGCCTGACCGGCCTTGCCATCGCGCTGCTGGTTGCCCTGCCACTGGGTATCCAGGCGGCGGTGCGGGAGGGCTCGGCGCTGGACCGAGGCATCATGATGGTGGCGCTGCTGGGGCAGGCGATGCCGGGCTTTTGGTTCGGTCTGATCATGATCGTCCTGTTTGGCCTGCACCTGCAATGGTTGCCGATTTCGGGCGTGGACACATGGCAAGGCTATATCATGCCGGGGATCGTGCTGGCCTTTTCGGCAATCCCGGCTCTGATGCGCCTAACCCGTTCTGGAATGATCGACGCACTGGCAGCAGATTACATTCGCACCGCGCGCGCGAAGGGGCTTAGCCGGGCGAACATTATCCTCAAGCACGCCTTGCGCAATGCGGCGATGCCGGTGGTTTCCATCGCGGCCGTGCAGTTTGGCTTTATGTTGGGAGGGTCGGTGGTAATCGAGTCCGTATTCGCACTGCCGGGCGTCGGTTATCTGGCCTGGGAATCGATCACCAAGAATGATTTTCCGGTGGTACAGGGGGTCGTGCTGTTCCTGGCGGTCATCTACATCGCCCTGATCTTGTTGGCGGACATGATGAATGCACTACTCGACCCGAGGTTGCGAGGATGAGGGCCGTTGTGATTGCGCAAGCTATGCCGGCCCGTCGGCGGTTACCTGCCTTTCGTCATCTCGCCACGCTGCTGGGGGCGGTGATTGTGGGGGCCGCGTTGCTGGTCGCGACTTTTGCGCCCCATCTGACGCCGCATGATCCGTTCGGTCAGAATCTCAACCTGCGCCTCATCCCCCCGGCGTGGATGGATGGCAGCCAACCCGCGCATCTGTTGGGCACGGATCAGATCGGGCGAGATTACCTGTCGCGCCTGATCTACGGCACGCGCATTTCCATGTTGATCGGCGTGCTGACCGTCATCACATCGGGCGTCATCGGCATCACACTGGGAATCGTCGGCGGTTTCTACGGCGGGCGCGCCGACAACATTGTGATGTTCCTGATCACCTGCCGCCTGTCGATCCCACTGATCCTGGTGGCATTGACGGTGGTGGCGCTGGTTGGCAGTTCGCTTGCGGTGGTAATTCTCACGCTCGGGCTGTTGCTGTGGGACCGGTTCGCCGTGGTGGCGCGTACCACCACGATGCAAGTGCGCAACCTCGATTACATCGCCGCTGCCCAGGCTGCCGGTGCCTCGCGCATGCATATTCTGGTGCGCGAGGTGCTTCCTAATATTGCCAATCACCTGGTGGTGGTGGCAACGCTGGAAATGGCGCATGCGATCCTCCTTGAAGCGGCCTTGTCATTTCTCGGCCTGGGCGTGCCGCCGCCTTTACCGAGCTGGGGGCTAATGATCGCCGAGGCCAAGGAATACATGTTCTTCAGCCCGTGGGTGATCCTGACCCCAGGGGTCGCGCTGTTCGTGTTGGTGCTCGGCATCAACCTGCTGGGTGACGGGCTGCGCGACTTGCTGGGGGCGGATCTGCGGCGATGACACCCTCCGTACCGGATCCGGTTCTCAGCATCGCCAATCTGCGTGTGTCCTTCAGGCAGACCGAAGCGGTGCGGGGTGTGTCGCTGGCGGTGGCGCGTGGCGAAACGCATTGCATGGTCGGCGAGTCGGGCTGTGGCAAATCCATTTCGGCTCTGTCGGTGATGAATCTGTTGCCACGTGGCGCCACCTGCACCGCCGATCACATTCGCTTTCAAGGGCAGGATCTGCTGGACATGTCGGAGCGCCAGATTGCACGGCTGCGCGGCGACAAGATCGCGATGATCTTCCAGGAACCAATGACGAGCCTGAACCCGGCTTACACGATCGGATCGCAATTGTCCGAGGTTCTCGAACGCCATCGTCGGGCGACGCGGCGGCAGGCCATGGACAGGGCGGCCGAATTGTTGGCGCACGTGGGCATTACCGCGCCGGGGATGCGCTTGGGCCAGTATCCCCATCAGCTTTCCGGCGGCCTGCGCCAGCGGATGATGATCGCCATGGCGCTGATGTGCGATCCGGAGTTGCTGATCGCCGACGAACCCACAACGGCCCTCGATGTGACGGTGCAGGCGCAGATCCTGCGGCTGCTGCAGAAGCTGCAGCAGGAGTTGGGGCTGGCACTGCTGTTGATCACGCATGATCTCGGTGTGGTGGCGCGCATGGCGCAGCGTGTCTCGGTAATGTACGCGGGCGAGGTGGTCGAAACCGGTACGGTGGCCGAGGTGTTCGCCGCGCCCACGCACCCCTACACGCGTGGGCTGCTTGACTGCGTTCCCGTGCCGGGCATGACGCAGACTGGCGAGCCCCTGGGCAACATTCCGGGCGTGGTACCCCACATACCGCCTGGCTTCGTAGGTTGCGGGTTTCGTGACCGCTGTACTTTAGCCACGCCGGAATGTGCCCAGACCGTGCCGCTGCGCGATGCCGGCGGCGATCATTCCTATCTCTGCCGGCTGCCGCCGGATTGGAAACGAGTTGCCGCGGCATGACCTATGCGATCGAAGTTCGGAATGTGTACCGGGAGTTCCAGCAGCGTAGTGGTATGATGGACGCCCGTCGACCGGTGCGCGCGGTGGACGGGGTGACGTTCTCACTCCCGGCGGGCGATGTGCTGGGTGTGGTGGGCGAGTCCGGCTGCGGCAAGTCAACGCTTGCCCGTCTCATCATGGGCCTGCTGCCACCGACATCGGGCGAGATTCTGGTGGACGGACGCAGTCTGGTTGGCATGGACCGACGCGAACGCGCCCGGCTGATCCAGCCTGTGTTCCAGGACCCGTTCTCCTCGCTCAACCCGCGCCAGCGCATTCGAGACATCGTCGGCCTGCCACTGGCCTCCCAAGGAGATCTGCCGAAGGCGCGCCAGACCGATCGCGTCACGGAGATGCTGGCGCGTGTTGGAATTTCCAGCGAGATGGCCGAGCGCATGCCTGGCCAGCTCTCCGGTGGCCAGCGGCAACGCGTGGCCATCGCGCGTGCCCTCGTGCTGCATCCGCGCATCGTGGTGTGCGACGAGCCCACCAGTGCGCTGGATATGTCCGTGCAGGCGCAGATTCTCAATCTGCTGGCGGAATTGCGGCGGGAGCTCGGACTGACCTATCTCTTTATCAGCCACAATCTGGCAGTGGTGGAACACGTCGCCACGGAAGTGGCGGTGATGTACCTCGGCCGGATCGTCGAATATGCGCCGGTGCAGGACCTGTTCCGCACACCTGCCCACCCCTACACGCAGGCGCTTCTGGCCTCCGTGCTGACACCGGATCCGGCTCTAGCCATTCCCGATGTTGGTCTCGGCGACGCCTACCCGGATCCCACAAATATCCCGTCCGGCTGCCGTTTCCACCCGCGTTGCCCAAGCGCATTCGCGAAATGCGCCGGAACGATGCCAGACAACATCCGCAAGGATGGCCGTCTGGTCGAGTGTCTGCTGGCGGCTGCGGACTAAGGCAAGCGCCCACCCGATCCTATCCGGTGCGGCTGCGCCGACGATTGAGAGCATGCCAATACCTTACTTCCAGGTGGACAGGTAGAAGCGCGGCAGATCGTCAGGGAAGCCTTGGAAATTCAACTCCTTTGAAAATGCGACATAGCGGACGGCGCTGAACAACGGCACGAAATCAACGCGTTCCGTGGCCAGGCGGATCGCCTCGCTATAGGCCTTGCGACGTAGCTCCGGATCGACGCTGGCCCCGGCCTGTTTCAACAGGCTTTGCACATCGGCGTCCCTCGCGTAGTCGTTCAATCCTCCGCCGAGAAAATAGGGCATGAACGCCGAGACATCGTTGATGGAATTGCTGCCCCAACTACCCGAATACAACGGCGTCTTGCCTGCTTCCGCTGCCTGGATCGCAGCGCCGATCTGTAGCTGCTGGATGCGCAGGTTGATCCCGACTGCCTTGAGATAGTTCTGCACAGCCGCGCCAAGCTGCGGAGTGACATAGGAGACGAGTTCGGTATCGAAGCCGTTGGGATAACCGGCTTCGGCCAGAAGCTGCTTGGCCCGGGCCGGGTCGTATGGATATTTCACGGCCGCCGATACGTCACAGCCAAACTGGGTGGGGAAACATGGCGTGTGGATGACCTGCGAATCGCCCTGGATCAGCTGCTTCGCCATCGTGGCGCGGTCGATTGCCGATATGATCGCCTGCCGCACCTTCAGCTTGGTCAGCGGATTGTTGGCGCCTGAACGGCCAGCGGCGTCGATGGTCATGAAATGGACCCGCATGGTGTCGAACCGCAGAGCCTGCAAATTTGGCATCCGAGCGATGCTGTCGAACTGATCGGCATTGTAGCCCCAGATCCAATCGGCTCGTCCGCCGAGTAGCTCGGTCATCTCGGTGGTAGCGTCGGGCACTTCGTGGATCTTGATATATCGGATGGGAGGCCGGCCCTTGGGGCTGCCGGCATAGTAGCCATCATACCGCTCCATATTGATCTGGGTGGTGCCGTCGACCTTGGTGATCCTGTAAGGGCCGGTGCCGATCGGCGCGCGGGAGTAGGCATCGGCACCAATTTTCTCGCGATAGGCGTTCGGCCAGATCGGCGTAACCATCGCCAGGTATTCCATCACGGCCGGAGACACACCCGTCAGCTTGAGGCGCACGTGAAAGTCGTCGATCTTTTCAGCGCTCGCGAAGGAGGTGTAATAAGCGGGGATTGCCACCCGCTTGTCATGGATGATGGTGTTGATCGTGTACACCACGTCATCGGCGGTAAATGGGTCGCCGTTCTGGAACGTCACGCCCTGGCGCAGGGTGAAGTCAATCGTGGTGTCATCGAGCTGCTTCCACGACGTGGCCAAAGCAGGCTTGATGTCCATGGTTACGGGATCGCGATACACTAGGCAGTCGAAGGCCTGAAACGCCACCACCATGCCGGTGCGCTGCGAATTGTAATACGGGTCGACATCGGGAATGGCTTCGCGCCAGGTGATGCGCAGCGTGTCAGCCGATTTCTGCGCAAGCGCTGGGGCAGCCGTTGGTAGTATCATGCAGGCAGCCAGCAGCACGCCGCGGCGCCAGGTATCTAATCGCATCTTTGGTCCCTTCTATTCCGAAAACGCAGATGACATCAGAGAAGACCACGCCAGGGACGTTGGCAAGCCGCACGCCAACACACCAGCTGGGTGCTGCCGCGCCCGGTTGTCTACCGAAACGGCGACGATTCCGACTATCCGCGATCGGTGGTCGCGAGCAACGCGCCATAGCGCCGCGTAGGCGCCCAGCATCGCCGAAGATCAGTATCGCGTGCGAAGAGCTCACGGCCTTGCGTGATTCTCCCTCAGCCCAGCGCCGCTGCCTTGCCTTCGGCCAACTCGAACATGGCTCCGCCCACGTCTCTTGCTCCCCCGTCGCGCCCGGCTCGGCCTCATTGAAGTGCTTCCAGACTCGTCGCCTCACTTGACTCCCTGGTGGCGAGCTGTGTTCAATATTTGCTGTCCAAGACTATCCGTGTGAGGAGGGTCACATGTCGCGCGCGAGCCTAAGGAACATCTGGTCGCAGTTGCCGGCTTGGGGAGCGCTCATACTGGGTTTCGGAGCGCTGCTTGCGGGGGGCGCCCGAGCGGATCGATCGCAGCTCCAGCCGCCGGAGGCAACACCAGAACCGTCGAGACGATTGGCTTCGAGGTTAGACGAAGTAGCGATCCGGATTGAAGGCGAGAATATCTACATTTCCCAGCGTGGAAGTGCATTTGAAGAGCTGCGCTTGGGGGATACGCCTGATGCTGCGCATTTAAGGAAACTCCTGAGGGGCGCAGGAGCTGAGAGGCAGTCGATTTCTGTTCCGATCGGCTCGATGATAGTCGCGAGCGGTGGTGGGAGCGGCAAAGGCGAAAAACCCAAACAAAAGACTTCAAAGGAAACCGATCCAGGAAAGAGCAAATGATGCCGTTGCTACGGCGACGCGATCTTGTCCCTAGAACATAGCTGTCGTCCGTGCAGGGTCCAAATATCGCGAGCCTGGCCGAAGGTCTCCACGGTCCGGTTCTGAAAGCGTTCAAGCGTGGGACGCACCGGACGATCGCGCCGGAAGATACGCTGGCGCGCGTTGCACCCAAGGCGCGGCAAATCGGGGTCACCCGCCTGGGCAATGTAACCGGACTCGATCGAATTGGGATTCCGGTCACCGTCGCCGTCCGCCCGAATTCGCGCTCGTTCTCGGTTTCGCAAGGTAAAGGACTCGGTCTTTCCCAGGCGCTCGCATCCGCCTTGATGGAGGCAATCGAGCTGTTTCATGGGGAGAGCCTCACGGAACGCACTGTAGTGGCGAGCTTCCGGGAGCTATCGGCGGATACCTGCGTGGTCCCCCCTAGTTTGCTCTGCGGCACGGGCAATCCGCTTCCCGACCGAACCAGGATAGGATGGATCGAGGGGTACGATCTGCTCGGCCGCGAGGCCTGTTGGGTTCCTTGGGAGATTGTGCATACAGACTACACGCTGCCAACCAGTCATAGTGGCGACCACTTCCTTTCCGGCACTAATGGATTAGCCGCCGGCAATCATCTCGTCGAAGCTGCCAGCTCAGCAATTTGCGAGCTCGTCGAACGCGACGCCGTCGCCCTGTGGCATGCTCGGGGTGTGCGCGAGCGCTCGCGCTGCCGCCTGAATCTTGCCTCGATAGATAGTGAAGATTGCCAGAGCCTCCTTGAATTGTACGAAACAGCGCGAATTGCGCCCCGCCTTTGGGACGTGACGTCCGATGTTGGAATCCCGACGTTCGTTTGCGACATTCCGGCCACGACCGGCGACGCATCCGACGAGTTGCGACGATTTCGTGGAGCCGGTTGCCATCCCGATCGAGGCGTTGCCCTCGCGCGAGCATTGACCGAGGCGGCGCAGATCCGGCTCACCTATATCGCGGGCATTCGCGACGATCTCCCGCCTTCGGACTACAGGGAGTCGGCGGACGAGAAATTGGGAGCGGCCTTGCTTGACGCCGTTTCGCAGGCTGCCGATGGGCACTCATTTTGCGACGTTCCGAGCCTCGATACCGATGACGTGGCGGCCGACCTGCGATGGGAGCTGGAGCGATTGCGCGCGATTGGAGTTGAGCGAATTGTTGCGGTCGACCTCACGCGTCCAGACTTCGGCATCCCGGTAGTCAGGATGGTGATTCCCGGTCTCGAATGGGATTGCACGCACCCTGACTATATCCCGGGTCCGCGCGCGCGCCGGGCCGGCGGTCGCGCCGAATGACCGCCGTCATCTTTGCTGGTCCATCATTGCCGCCGTCCGCCGCACCCCGCGTCGCAGGCATTGAATGGCGACCACCGGTCCGCCAAGGCGATCTTTACCTGGCAGCACTTTCGAATCCTGCGATTATCGGTGTCATTGATGGCTACTTCGAACGCGTGCCTACGGTCTGGCACAAGGAAATCCTGTGGGCCATGGCTCAAGGTATCCATGTCTACGGTGCCGCCAGTATCGGAGCGTTACGTGCCGCCGAGCTCGCAGACTTCGGCATGAAGGGCATCGGTCATGTTTATCGACAATTTCGCACCGGCCGATTGACGGACGATGATGAGGTCGCGGTTCTGCACGCGCCTGAACAGGTCGATTATGTGCAGGTCACCGAGGCCATGGTCAATGTGCGCGCCACGATCGACCGTGCACTCCAGCTGGGAGTCGTCGAGCCCACCCTGGCTGCGGCACTTGTTCCTATCGCGAAGTCCTTGTTCTACAAGGACAGGACGTATGAGGCGATCCTGAAAGCCGCTACCGAACAGGGGCTTGCGCCAGAGGCGCTTCATCGCTTCGCGAGCTGGCTCCCCGACGGACAAGTCGATCAAAAGCGCATCGATGCGGGGGAGATGCTCCAGGCGGTCATGGCGCATCTCGCCGGCGGCGTGACCCCGCTGGAGATATCCTACCAGTTCGCTCACACGTTCGCGTGGGAGGAGGCCCGCCGGCGGACCGAGATAGCGCGTGACCATGCCATGTTGTGACCGAAAGACTTCAAATCCTCCAAGCCTGCGTCCTCACGGCTGTCCTGTCAGGAATCCGAGATCGCGCAAGCATTCCACCTTCTTCGCGGGAACCACGGACTTGAGATAGTCGAGCACATTGATCTCTTTACCGCGCAGATGAAATTCAATTGTCAGATTTGGCATCGTATCCGCGAGTACCTTGTACTTGTACACGTCGACGACGTCTTCCCACGGATTAACTGCCGCATTGAAGCTGAGGAATTCCGCACTGCGGTACACGTCCCTGATCGCGTCATTTGCAGCGCCGACCTTGCCTTCGCGCACTGCGGCCCTCAATCGATTCAGATTGAATTCGACATGGGGATTTACCGGCCTGTTATGGTATTGCTTGCCGAAGTCGACCCATCGCCGCATATGTCGGTGAAATCTTTCCGCATCCCACGAAAGACCGAGAAAAGCGGTCTCGAAGCATGCGCTCTGGGGCGGACCGCTCACCTTCCGTCGCGGGTGACGAGCGTTGGTGCCATCCGTATTGGAGTCCGCAAGAAGGACGTGGCCTAGTTCGTGGGCGAGCGCGGCCAGAACCGTCAACGGCGGATCCGGGGGGGCTACCGTTCGCAGGCGCGCTAGTCGCGGCCTGTGGTGCCGCCCACGATCCGAAAGCCCCAGAAGCTCACCCGTGATTTCGTTTTCAGCCTCGGCAACCGATTTCTCGCTTGCCCGCCTCAGCTCCCGAGCGGAGATGGCGATGTAAACGCCCTTACCCGGTGGCCGATCTGGGCCCTCCCAAAAACCCCAGGAACCCCAGGGACCAACGTGAGATCGCACAAACAACTGCGTCAATCGACAAAGCTTGGCTTTTACGTAGTCGGGCGCGCGGCTGTATGCCTTTGCCAGGACTTCCTTTTGGTACGCAGTCACTGCGTGAGATTTGTCGCAGATCGGAGGCCGGTACGAAGCGCCGAAACCTGCTTGCCCCGGATCATAAATCGTATAGCACGCTTTGCTTGCGAACTTCGTCCCTTCAGGGTCGCTTTCGCATGACCCCTGAAAATGACTGACGGGCGGTCCGGCCGGGTCGGGCGATTCGGCGCTCTGCGCCGAATACGCCACCACGAGAACGGCCAATGGGATCAACGCGCTCGATTTCATAGCCACGCCTCCAATCTTCGCCGGCAGGACCTTCCCGACACTAGGTTGCCGGCGTGACGCGAGCGTGCTTGCTGGATAGCCGACCGCCCCGAAATTTCCGAAGATTTCCAAATCGTGCGCCTGGACGCCCCTGCCAAAATTCTATTCAACAACCAAGCCGGTTGGGAATACAAGCCCAATTTCCTGGTTTTCCGTTCGCTCGGTTCGTCGGACGGATACGGGCCCGATTTCTCGCGGCGCAAGCCTGCCAGGGAATCGAGGCTTATCGTTCATTTATCTGTGCGCGTGAAAGTGACCTGGGCCGCCAGGGATGCCGGCGACGCACGAAATCCCGTCTGTGATATATGTTCGCTGGATGACAATACTGCTTTCAGGTTCATTTGTGCTGTGTGACGCCGGCGCACAGGAGCGCCGTGCCCATGGGTAGCGTTGAGCGACGACTGTGCTAATGTTCATATAGTCGAGTTTATAAGGTGCTTGATGGAGTGCCCCAACTGCCGCGCGGAGGTTTCTGAGCGCGCCAAGTTCTGCAGTCAGTGTGGCTCAGCATTGGCGCTCACTTGTCCTTCGTGTGGCAGCAACGAAGCGCTTGGCTCGAAGTTTTGCGCCAAGTGCGGCACGAGCCTCGTTATAGCGAGTGGGACTCTACCAAGTCCCGAACTCGCTCCAAGCATACCGCCGCGTGCTGCGTTAGCTGAGCGTTGCCACCTCACGGTGATGTTCTGCGATCTTGTCGGCTCGACGGCACTCTCGGTCCATCTCGACGTCGAAGATCTTCACGAGGTGATCGGCGCCTACCAGAAGCGCGTCGCCGAGACCGTGACCCGGTTCGGCGGCTTTGTCGCCCGTCGCGTGGGTGACGGCGTTCTTGTCTACTTCGGTTACCCGAATGCCGATGAGGACGATCCAGAGCAGGAGGTGCGCGCCGCGTTGGCCGTGGTCGAGGGAATTGGGCTCCTGGAGAGCCGGGAGCCGCTTCAGGTGCGGCTGGGCATCGCGACCGGCCTGGTGGTGGTGGGTGATCTTGTCGGATCGGGAACCGCCAACGATAACGAAGTCTTGGGCGAAGGGCCGAATCTCGCCGCCCGACTGCAGGCACTGGCTGAGCCGAACTCGATTGTGATCGCCGATAGCACGCGGCGGCTGGTCGGATCGGTTTTCGGGTTGGAGGACCTTGGGTTCAAGGACTTGAAGGGCTTTGCCGAGCCTCAACGCGCCTGGCGGGTGCTGGGGGAGAACCGGTTCAAGAGCCGTTTCGAGGCGCTGCGTTCCGCCGAGACGCCTCTCGTCGACCGCCAGGAGGAAATCGAGCTTCTGCTCCGCCGCTGGGCACAGGCAAAAGCCGGCGAAGGGCGTGTAATCTTGTTCTCCGGTGAAGGCGGCATCGGGAAATCACGTCTCACGGTAGCGCTCCAAGGTTTGCTCGATGCGGAGCCGTACACCGATTTGCACTATTTCTGCTCACCCCACCACCAGCACAGCGCGCTCTTCCCGATCATCAATCTGCTCGAGCGTGCGGCAGGATTCGGGCGCGAGGATGCGCCCGGGGTGAAGCTGGACAAACTGGAAGCGATGATGGCTGAAACGTCGGCGGCCAAGCGGGACGTCGCGCTCCTGGCTGACTTGTTGTTGTTGCCGACCGGACGCTATCCGACCATTGAGCACGACCCGCGACGTAGGAAGGAGGAAACTTTCGAGGTGCTGCAGTGGCAGCTCACCGGCTTGGCGCGAAAAAAAACAGTGTTGATGATCTTTGAAGACCTGCACTGGATCGATCCGACCACGCAGGAGCTGCTCGATCTCTTCATCCGGCGAATCGAGCGCCTGCCCGTGCTGCTGATCGCAACCTTCCGCCCGGAGTTTACGGCGCCATGGGCAGATCAGCCGCACGTCACCATGCTGACTCTTAACCGCCTAAGTCGGGGCGACAGTGAAGCTTTGGTTCGGCAGCTCGCCACAAAGACCGCGTCGTTGCCGAGCGACCTGATCGGAGAAATAGTTGAGCGTGGCGACGGCGTGCCGCTCTTCCTCGAGGAGGTGACAAGGACAGTCATGGACGCCGGGCCGGTCCACCGCTCGGGATCGGCGATACCCCGCCCATCGCTCTCGGTTCCGCCGACACTGCACGCGTCTTTGATGGCGAGGCTTGATCGGATTGGTCCGGCGGCAAAGGAGATTGCGCAGATCGGTGCGACAATCGGCCGAGAGTTTTCATACGAGCTCGTGGCTGATGTCGCCGAGCGACCCGAGTGGGAACTCAAGGAGACTCTCGGCCAGTTGGTCGAGGCAGGCCTCATCTTCCAGCGTGGTGAGCCGCCGCGATCAAGCTTTCTGTTCAAGCACGGGCTGTTGCAGGATGCCGCCTATAGCACACTGCTGCGCGGTCCGCGGCGGAGCCTGCACGCACGGATTGCGACGGCGATCGAGGAAATGTTTCCCGAAATAGCCGAGAGCCAGCCGGAGTTGATCGCGCGTCACCGGACCGAATCGGGTCTGAGGAAGCCTGCCACGGTCTATTGGCAGCGCGCCGGCGAGCTTGCTTTGCGTCGTTCGGCCGGGAGCGAGGCGCTCAAGCATTTTTCCAGCGCGTTACGCATTCTCGAGGAATTGCCGGATGCGACGGACCGTTGGCGGCAGGAGCTCGACGTTCAGCTTGGGCTGGGTACCGCCCTGATCATCGCGCGCGGGTTTCGTTCGTCAGGCCTTGAAATTGCCGAACACTACGCCCGAGCCGTAACGCTCGGGCGAGGGCTGGGCGACGACAAGAAGCTCTTCAGGGCCATGTGGGGGAGCTGGTACGCAAACCTGATTATCGGGCAGACCGAGCAAGCGCTTGGAATAGCTAACGAGCTCGTCGAGGTGGCAGAGCGGCTCGCCGACCCCGATCTTATGCTTGAGGCATATCACTCGCGCTGGGCCAACTCCCATGTGCTGGGGCTCAATTCGATCACGCTTGCTGACACGCAGCGCGGCATCGCGCTGTATGACCCCGAGCGCCATCACGCTCACGCCTACGACTATGGGGGCCACGATACCGGCGTCTGTGCCTACGCTCATAGCGCGATCACGCTGTGGGTATCCGGCTTTCCGGAGCAGGCGGCACAAATGTCCGCTGCAGCGCTCGAACTCGGGCATCGGCTCGGGCATCCTCCCAGCCTGGCGCACGCGGCATGGTGGTCGGCTACGCTTCGGCAGCTGCTCCGTGCGCCCGACCCATGCCGCGAATTTGCCGAGCTGACCATACGCATCGGGCGCGAACAGGGGAGCAACATGTTCGTCATGTGCCCGCTGCTTTTGGGCTGGACCATGTTCGAATCCGGTCAGGTCGCCGAGGGCTTGCAACGCATGGGGGATGCGGTGGGGGCCACGCGCCAGTCGGTCCGACGCTTTTATTACGAGTACGAGCTTCTGGTGTACGCGGAAGCTCTTCTGAAGGCCGGTGAGCCGGATCAAGCACAGGAAGTGGTCCAAGAGGCTCTCGGGTGCATCACGACCAGTCGGAACCGCCTATTCGAGGCCGAGGCGCATCGACTATCGGGCCTGTGCCTCACGATTGAAGGGGGCGAACGGATCGCCGAAGCCGAGACCAGACTGTTGCAGGCGATCGAGACGTCCGACCGCCAGGGCGCACTCTCTTTCAAACTTCGCGCTGCAACGAACCTTGGTCGGCTCTGGCGCGATCAGAACCGCCGCCGCGAAGCGCACGATCTTCTCTCGCAAGTCTATAACCGCTTCACGGAGGGGCTCGATACCCCCGACCTGAAAGACGCCAGGGCGTTGCTGGACGATCTGGAAACGGCGGGCATTCCGCGCTCATGAAGGCGGGACATCGGAGGGTGACGACAGCCGCTCCGCTCATCGTAATTGCGCGCGAAGAGATTCGAACTCAAAGTTGAAACCGGCGAACCGCCGATCGCCACATGCGCCCCAATCCAAGTTTCGATTGCGGACGAACCGCACCAGTTTCGCACCAGAAACGACCTGATCAAATCTCAACGAAACTGATCAATCCCTGACAAAAACGCAAGAAACTCAACGAACCTGACCCTTATCCTCCCGCTCATAACGGTCTGGTTGCAGGCTCGAGTCCGGGCGAACCATTTACGATATCAATCGCTGATCACCTTCACAGTGGCGAGCGGCTTCGCCCGAGGCTCCAGAAATTCGTCGCAGCTATTGCTGCTGAGTAGGGGCGAAGAAATTGGGAAGAGGGAACCTCTCCTTTCATTCGCTTTGGCATCCAATTGTACCACGCATTTTGAACAACCATTTTGCTTCGGCACGGCCAATTGCATCATGTGGGGATGATCACGTTTTCCGATGCGCTCTTTATTGGCCGCTGTACCAAGCTACGCCAAGGAGGCGCGTGAGATTGTCGCCTGTGCCGGAATCGCAGGTCGAGGACAAGGGCGACGAGACTAGCCACACTGTTGTGGCCCGCAAACGATAAGGGGCTCATGAGATGAACGAGTTCGGGCAGAAGGGAAAGGTACCACTCTCGGAACGGCTCTCGGTGTCACCTGAGGAAGCAGGCGCCCTCACCGGGATCGGGCTGACCTCCATTCGCGAGGCGATCAGCAGCGGTGATCTCAAGGCCAAGAAGCACGGGAGGCGTACGATCATCCTGCCGGATGATTTGAGAG
>Ga0193730_1000241_pt1 | contig 17236 bp, 17 predicted proteins | sample U1a1metaG_FD_144919 | JGI IMG/M metagenome (GOLD analysis project Ga0193730, IMG submission 144919) | Soil microbial communities from a riparian zone of the East river system, Colorado, United States - U1a1 | ecosystem: Environmental > Terrestrial > Soil > Riparian zone | place: USA: East River...
TGCCGTGGCGCTCCTTGCTTCGGGGCAAAACTCGACCCTTACCGGCACACTTGCCGGGCAAATTGTGATGGAAGGTTTTCTTAACATCCGGATTACGCCGTGGCTGCGGCGTTTGATCACGCGGCTTATTGCTATCGTGCCTGCGCTTTTGGTGATCGGATTTTTCGGCGAAAGCAAAACCACCGAACTGCTTGTGGCCAGTCAGGTCGTACTCAGCATGCAACTTGGTTTCGCTGTGTGGCCGCTGATGCGGTTCACGAGCGAAAAGGCCAAAATGGGTGAGTTTGCAAACGGTCTTTGGATAAAAATCCTAGGGTGGACGGTGGCCGGTATTATTATTGTGCTCAATGTGAAGCTGCTCTTGGACACTTTCTTACCGGACGCCATGTTGAAAGCGCTCTACGGGTTTCTCCACATTGCCCCGCCAACACAATAAAAAATGAGCGATGACCCTTTCGCTGAGCTATTGCGTGTGCAGGCAAATGACAAATGACGAGAGAAAAATGAAAACCCGAATAACGAAGCAAAATTGGCTCTTCCATTCCGGGCTTTTGGCGTTGTCATTCCTTCGATGCTCGTCATTTGGATTTCGTCATTTTTGCCATCTTCCGTTCCGGGCTTTTGGCGTTGTCATTCCTTCGATGCTCGTCATTTGGATTTCGTCATTTTTGCCATGTATAAACACATTCTCATTCCGCTTGAGAATAGTTCGGCCGACGAGACGATTCTTACACACATCAAACCTCTGGCGCGCATGACTGGCGCGAAACTGCTTCTTGTGCACGTCGCTGATGGTTGGGTCGCCCGGAACTTCAATCAACTCCAGCTCGCTGAAAGCGAAGAGATGAAACAGGACCGGGCGTATCTGGAAGGACGTAGGGCAGAATTGGCCGCAGAAGGTTTCACCTGCGCAGCTGTGCTCGCACTTGGTGAACCCTCGGACGAGATCATAAAGCTCGCGCGGGAGAAAGAGGTCGATCTAATCGCGATGACTACGCACGGACACCGGCTTGTTAGTGACATTCTTTATGGCGCTACGGCCGACAAGGTGCGACACGCGGTCGATGTGCCGGTCCTGCTGTTGAAAGTGAAGAGCTGAAGAAATGACGAATGTCCAATGACGAACGAATGACAGAATTCGTCATTTGATCATTCGCGCTTCGTTCGAAATTCGACATTCCTCCTTCGTCATTCTATAGGCGGGGCCGGGGCGAAAATGATGCCGGTGGAAGTGCGATGCTTTGGCGACCAACGCCTTAACGAAGGCAACCTCAAGGTCATCGGGTTTGAGCTCGACACTAGCGATTTTACCTGTCCAAAGCCGTTGCGCTCTGCCTTCGGCGCCGTGCGACGGTGTACCGATTTCAATACTGCAAACATCGATGCCAATCTCGTCCATTGTCACACCTGGTACAGTCACTTTGGCGGGATTCTGGCCAAAAAGAATTACGGAATTCCCCTTGTCATCACGGTCCATTCACTCGAGCCGCTTCGGCCCTGGAAGCGCGAACAGCTCGCTGGCGGCTATGAGTTTTCCCTGTGGGTAGAGAAAACTGCGCTGGAAATGGCGGATGCGGTCATCGCCGTTTCTGGAGAAACCAAACATGACATCGAGCGCTTGTTCGATGTCGATCCTGCGCGCGTGCATGTAATCCACAACGGGATCGATCTAAACCAGTATCGGAAGGTCGATTCAACTGCTGCGCTCAAGCGATTCGGCATCGATCCAAACAAGCCGTATGTGCTTTTCGTCGGCCGGATCACTCGCCAAAAAGGCTTTCAGCATCTCATACGCGCGATCCCATTCATGGACCGCGATTTTCAGATCGTGCTTTGCGCCGCCGCGCCGGATACGCCGGGCATGGCGGAAGAAATGAAAACCGCAGTGGAGCGGGCAAAAGCGCAGCGGCCTGGTATCGTCTGGATCAATGAAATGGTGGACCAAAAGACTGCCTGCGAACTTTATTCGCACGCAGCAGTATTCGTTTGCCCTTCAATCTACGAACCGTTCGGCATTATTAACCTCGAAGCGATGGCTTGCGAGACTGCGGTGGTGGCGAGCGCCGTAGGCGGAATCAAGGAAGTCGTTGCAGATAGCGAGACAGGATTCCTGGTTCCACTTGAACAAATGAAAGAGAGTCCATTCGAAGCAACAAACCCAGAAAAGTTTGTGCGAGACCTCGCGGCACGCGTCAACCAATTGATGAGAGATCCGCAATTACGCGAACGATTTGGTAAGGCGGGCCGCAAACGCGCCGAAGAGAATTTTAATTGGGCTGCAATCGCAGCGAAAACCAAGGCGCTATATGAAACGTTGAAGGGTTGAAGCGTTGAAGGATCTTAGGATTTGCGCCATCCCGCTTCAACGGTTCAACGCTTTAACGATGTAACGCGGCGAAGCCATGTTTGTCGATCGGATCAAGGTTTTTGCACAAGCGGGAAAGGGAGGGCGAGGGTCCGTCAGTTTTCGTCGCGAGAAATTTGTGCCGAAAGGTGGGCCTGATGGTGGCGACGGCGGGCGCGGAGGCGACGTGATCCTCCGGGCCGACCGGCATGTTGATAATCTGGTCAATCTCTTTTACGAGCCGATCATTAAGGCAAAGAACGGCGGGCACGGGATGGGAAAAAAAATGGCGGGACGCGCAGGCGCGACCAAGATCGTGAAGGTTCCGGTTGGCACAATCGTTTATGCGGTAGAAAGAGCGCAACGTTCAACGTTCAACGCCCAACGTTCAACGCCCAATGCAGAACAATCGGGAATTCCGATCGTCGATCTCACCCGCGACGGCCAAGAATTCGTGCTTTGTCGAGGCGGAGCAGGGGGTAAAGGCAATGTGCATTTCAAGAGCTCGCGCAACCGCGCACCGCGGCAATACACGGAGGGTGAAGAAGGCGAGCAAGGATATTTCCTTTTCGAGTTACGAACGATTGCGGACGCAGGACTCGTTGGTTATCCGAATGCAGGCAAATCGACACTGTTGCGGAAAATCTCGGCTGCGCGGCCGAAGATCGCCGCATATCCGTTCACGACGCTGCATCCGATCGTCGGTGTAATGGAAATGCCAGGTTACCGGCGGGCGACCATTGCGGATATCCCCGGTTTGATCGAAGGAGCACACCGGGGGGTTGGGTTGGGCCACGAATTCTTGCGCCACATCACACGTTGCCGCATTTTGGTATTCGTGATTGATGTAGCCGGAAGCGAAGGACGCAATCCCATAGAAGATTTGCAGAACCTTCGGCGGGAAATTGATCTTTACGATCCGGCGCTTTCGTCGCGTCCATGGCTGGTTGTTGCGAACAAAATGGACTTGCCGGGTGCGGAGAGGAACCTCAGAGCGGTGCAAGAAAGATTTCCCAAAATCAACATCATTCCCACGTCAGCCGCAAAAGGAGAGGGAATCGCGGAGTTAAAGAAGGCATTGGCAGCGACAATGCCGAACGACAAAGATGTCGTTTCCGGGGCAATTTGAGATGGACAAGGCCACAATCCATAACGAAACTGGGCGCTATCGTATGGACAAACGAGTTGTCGCTAGCTATTGCTCCAGTTTTCTCAAGTCGGAGATGTTACACATTTACCGGCAGTTAAGAGCATTGCGCGGCGTCGATACGTTTGTAGTCACTAAGGAGGTCCAGAATGCGGAGCGGTTTCCATTTGAGCGTATCGAAATCATTCCGAAGCGGCGCACAAACTTGCTCGTCCACGGCTGGTTGAAATTTGTGGAACGCAGGCCCCCCATCGTTTACCGCGGCGAGTACCAGACGCTTGACTCATTGTTGGAGCGGCATGGCGCAGATCTTATGCATATTTATTTTGGCCACACCGGCGTCCACTTGCTTCCTTTCATCGAGCAGTGGGATAAACCATGCGTCGTATCTTTTCACGGAGCCGATGTCGCGCAGAAACCCGAGATCAAGGATTATCCGGCAAAATTGCGCCGTCTTTTTAAAGCGGTCCCACTCGTGTTCGCGCGATCCCAATCGTTGGTTGACCGGCTGGTTCATTTGGGCTGTCCGCCGGAAAAGCTGCGCATCAATCGCACCGGCATCCCGCTAAATGAATTTCCATTCATAGATAGACAACCGCGGCCAGACGGCAAATGGCGAGTGGTCCAGGCATGCCGGTTGATTCCGAAGAAGGGCGTTGCGACGAGCTTGCGCGCTTTTGCCATTTTCAAGAAGGACAATCCTGACGCGGAATTTTTCATCGCCGGAAAAGGGCCGTTGCAATCGGAATTAGAAATGCTCGCCGGCGGCCTGGGGATCCTCAGAGACGTGCATTTTGTCGGATTTCTGCCCCAACCGAAGCTGCTGGAGCTTTATGCCAGTTCGCACTTGTTTTTGCACCCAAGCGAAATATCCCCAAACCAAGACCAGGAAGGTGTTCCGAACTCGGTTTTGGAAGCGATGGCAACCGGGTTGCCGGTCGTCGCGACGCGCCACGGTGGAATTCCGGAAGCAGTTGATCACGGGCGCACCGGGTTCCTCGTTGCGGAGGAGGACCACGTCGGACTAGCGAATGCCATGCAGCTAATCACAAGTTCGCCCGCCTCGTTGAAGCAAATAGGAGAACGCGCCCACGCCGCCGTAGTGGAACGATTCGGACAGGATGCCCAGATTGATCAGTTAGAATCGTTCTACGAAGAAGCGATCACGATGAATGGCGCTGCTGAGCCCGTGAAATCGAGGGCGGTGACCCGACTTGCTCCACGGTTTGCGGAGAGCGTGCCAGCGAAATAAGTTCGGGTCCGAGATTTTGTTTGTCTTCCGGCGCAAAACACGCTTTGGTATGCGCGTTTAAGTTGTAGCCGGGGCGGCTTTTCCGTCGTAGTCTCGCGAGTGCGGGACAAGACGGATGACCTCGGCCGGCCAGCATCACCGATGCCGGCTACAGCTGTGCTTACAAAATGCGCAATCGTTGTTTACTGATGTCGATCCTGCCGTTGGCCTCCAGCGCAATGCTTGCCACGTCGACCTTTGCAGCGGAAGCGGGTGCGACTCAGCACGAGGGCGTCTCGTTAAAACCGCAGATGCTTGTTCAGTTCGGCGGCTTCGGAATCACAAACTCGATGCTGGTTACCTGGATCGTCGCAGCTGGCATCATCATTTTTTCGCAAATCGCAACCCGGCGGGCTACTCCCATCCCCAGCGGGATTCAAAACTTTTGGGAATGGTTAGTGGAGGGTTTGCACAATTTCTTGGAAAACATCATCGGCCGCGAGCTCGTGCGAAAGGGATTTTGGTTTTATGCCACGGTTTTCATTTTTATCCTGTTCGTGAACTGGTTTGGACTGATCCCGGGAATCGGAACAATTGGTTGGGGACATTCCGACGCGACGGGAAATTTCCATGTCGATCGGCCGTTGCTGCGCGGTGGCAACGCGGACCTAAACATGACGACCGCGATGTCGGCCATATTTTTCGTTATGTGGTTTGTCTGGGCGATTCAGGCCAATGGTGTCGGCGGGTTTTTGAAACATTTGTTCGGCCCAAAAGGTGAGACGACCGGAATCGTGAAGATCCTCATGGTCGTCATTTTTTTCGCTGTCGGCTGGCTCGAGGTGATCTCGATTATATTTCGACCGATTGCGCTCAGTTTTCGATTGTTCGGAAATATTTATGCCGGCGAAAGCATTCTCGAAGCCATGTCGACGATGAATCCGTGGCTGTCGCCGATTCTGCCGATTCCATTTTATTTCCTCGAAGTGCTCGTCGGATTTGTGCAGGCGCTTGTTTTCATGCTGTTAACGGCGGTTTTTACAATGTTAATCGCAGAACACCAGGACGGACCGGAACACGCGCACTGATTTTTCGGCGATCTCATGAGGAGGTCTCCAAAACCAACTAACTAAAATATGATACTACCAATACTAGCAGAACTGAGCGGAAGCATTCACGTCGGGCTTGCCGCGATGGGCGTCGGAATCGGAATCGGCTTGACCGGCTTGGGAATGACCAGCGCGGTCGGTCGCAATCCCGGTGCGTTCACGCAGGTGCTCGTGCACGGAATTCTCGCCATCGCGTTGACCGAGGCGATCGTTTTCTACGCGCTGTATCTCGTTCACTAATTTTCATCGGGAGGCAATCGATGTTGCGCCCGAAACCTGGTTTATGAACCTGATAATTGCCGCCAGTAGCGGAGGCGTGACCGACATCCTGCGCGAAACAGCTGAAACGTTCGGCTGGAATTGGAAGTTGTTTCTATCGCAGGTCATTAGCTTCTGCATTGTTGCATACCTTTTGCAACGCTTCGCTTACAAACCGATCCTTGCCTTACTCGAGGAGCGACGCCGCAAGATTGAAGAGGGCCAGCTCAACGCGGAAAAAATTAAGAAGGAACTCGCGGAAGCAGAGAAGCGTTACCAGGAGATTCTGGCAAAGGCGAACGCGGACGCACAGAAAATGATCGATGAAGCGCGCGAAAGCGCCGCGCATCTATCTGAGCGCAAGCAGCAGGAAGCGATTACAGCCGCGGAGCAAATCATTGCCAAGGCACGTGAAGCCAGTGCAATTGAGCACGAGCGCACAATGGAATCTTTGAAGCGCGAGCTTGGACGCCTGGTAGTTGATACCACGGCAAAAGTGGCCGGCAAGGTGTTAACACCGGAAGACCAACGGCGTTTGCAGGAGGAAGCAGCCCGTCAGGTGACCTGATGAAGATCAACAAGGAAATTCGCCAGCTTTCGCGTGAAATGCTTCGGGCCAGTTTTACGGACGGTCAACTCGATCCCGGAAGGATTACGTCGCTCGTCGATTCACTTATCGCGAGAAAGCCGCGTCATTATATCGAGGTCCTAAGGAACTACAGACGCTTGCTTCGGCTCGAATTGGAAAAGCGCCAGGCCAGAATCGAGACGGCGAGCGAAGCGGATTCCGCGACTACTTCCGAGCTGGTGGCTAATCTAAAAAGGAAATACGGTAGCGACCTGACAACGGAATTCGTCGTTAATCCGGAGCTTCTTGGCGGGATGCGTATTCGTGTGGGAAGCGATGTGTGGGACGGAACGGTGCGCAACCGGCTCGAACGTCTTCAACAAGAACTTTAATCAAGGCAAAAGCATGAGCAGCATACTCGAAGAAATTGAAACGAAAATTGAAGGGTTAAAAACATCGACAACCAAGAGCAACGTCGGCGTTGTGCGTGAAACCGGCGATGGCGTCGCGCGCATCGAAGGTCTGAGTGACGTCATGCTCAACGAGATGATCGAATTTCCAAACGGAGTATTCGGTCTTGCGTTGAACCTCGAAGAAACTGAAGTCGGCGCAATTCTGATGGGCGACAACACGTTGGTTGAGGAAGGCGACGAAGCCAAAACGACCGGGCGACTTCTTTCCGTTCCCGTCGGCAAGGCGCTGTTGGGCCGCGTGGTGAACACGCTCGGGCAACCTCTCGACGACAAAGGCCCGATCAAAACCGAGACATTTTATCCCCTTGAAAAAATTGCACCGGGCGTGATCAAACGGCGCAGCGTGAATCAGCCCGTGCAAACCGGTATCATGGCGATCGACGCCATGATTCCGATCGGTCGCGGCCAGCGCGAGCTGATTATCGGCGATCGCGCGACAGGTAAAACCACCATTGCCATCGATACCATCATCAGCCAGGCCCGATTGAACAAAGCTGCGGAAGACGCGAAGGACAGCAATTATCGGCCGCTCTACTGCATTTACGTCGCAGTTGGCCAGAAAAATTCCAACGTGGCGCGAGTGCTCAATACTCTCGAGAGAGAAGGCGCCATGCCTTACACGACAATCATCTCTGCGCCTGCATCCGACACGGCGACTAATCAGTATCTAGCGCCTTTCGCTGGCGCCGCGATGGGCGAATGGTTCATGGACAATGGAATGGATGCGCTCATCATCTACGACGATCTATCGAAGCACGCAGTGGCTTATCGGCAGGTTTCGCTGGTGCTCAAGCGTCCGTCTGGTCGTGAGGCTTATCCGGGCGATGTATTTTACCTGCACTCGCGATTACTCGAACGCGCCGCGCGCATGAGCGACGAATTCGGCGGCGGATCGTTAACCGCGTTGCCGATTATCGAGACCCAGGCTGGCGACGTCTCCGCCTACATTCCGACAAACGTGATCTCGATTACGGATGGGCAAATCTACCTCGAGACTGATTTGTTCTATCAAGGTGTGCGGCCGGCGATTTCAGTGGGCCTCTCTGTCAGCCGTGTCGGATCGGCTGCCCAGATCAAGGCGATCAAGCAGGTCGCCGGCAAGGTGAAACTCGATCTGGCGCAATACCGCGAGTTGGCTGCATTCGCGCAGTTTGGCTCCGATCTGGATGCGGCAACGAGGGCGCGACTCGATCGCGGTCAACGCATTGTCGAGCTTTTTAAACAAAAACAGTACAACCCGATCCCAGTGGACGAGCAAGTGGCGGTGATGTGGGCGATGCAAAATGGCTACCTCGATTCAGTGCCCGTCGACCGTGTTAAGGAGTACCAATTGAAGCTTCAGGATTGGCTGCAAACGCGGAAAGGAGGATTGCTCGGGGCGATCCGCGAGAAAAAGGAGCTCGACAAAGATCTCGAGTCGCAATTGAAAGCGGCGCTCGAAGAATTCAAGACGACCTGGCAGTAATCTAACTAGACGTTTCGATGGCGAACACGCAGGACATACGGCGCCGGATAAGATCGATCCGCAACACTGCGCAGATCACCAAAGCAATGCAAATGGTGGCTGCCTCGAAGATGCGCAAAGCGCAGCAGCATGCCCTTGCGGGACGACCTTACGCTGCTTTGATGAATAAGGTTCTCGTCTCGTTGCAAAAACGGACAGATCCGAGATTCCATCCGCTTCTCGCTGTCCGCCCACTCAAAAAAGAGTTGGTCTTAATCATCAGCACCGACAAGGGACTCTGCGGAGCGTTGAACACGAACCTGTTTCGGGAGGCCGCCAACTTTGATTCGTCTAAAGCTGCTTTCGTGGTGACAGGAAAGAAGGCGCGACAATTCATCGCACGAACAAAACGCGAATTATTGGCTGATTTTGAATTGAAAGACTCACCGAGCTTCGTTGAAGCCAAGCCGATCTCGAAGTTTTGCATGGAAAAATTCCTGAGGCGCGAGGTGGACAAAGTGTCCGTGCTTTACACACACTTTATCAACACAATAAGCCAACGTTCGGTGGTACAGACGTTGCTGCCGATCAGTAGTTTCGATCTGCCGAAAAGCGAAACAGCCCGGGCTGAAAGTGAAGGTCACGATCCGATGATAGGCTACGTGTTCGAGCCCAACGCCGAAGTCGTACTTGATTCGATGCTGCCGTATTATGTTTCCTATCAGGTTTTTCAAATGATCCTCGATGCGCGCGCATCTGAGCATAGTGCGCGAATGGTCGCAATGAAGAATGCCACGGATAACGCGAATCAATTTATCAAGGACCTTACATTGGAATACAATAAGATGCGCCAAGCGGGTATCACTACCGAGTTGCTCGAGATCGCCACGGCGCAAATGGCACTCGGTGGATAGTCAGGATTTATGAATAAAGGAAACATAGTTCAAGTAATCGGCCCCGTAGTGGACGTGGAATTTCCGGACGAAAAGACGCTGCCGAAAATCTACAACGCCCTCGAAATTGAATATGAAGTGAACGGCAATCCAACGAAGTTGACCCTCGAAGTGCAACAGCATCTTGGCGAAAGCTGGGTTCGCTCCATCGCGATGTCTTCTACGGAAGGATTAAAGCGTGGAATGAGCGTAACGGATACTGGCGGTCCGATCACCGTACCAGTGGGCGAGGGCGTGCTTGGGCGGCTCTTTAACGTCACTGGCGATACGATTGATAATCGCGGCCCAGCGAAATTCGAAAAGCGCTACCCGATCCATCGGCCCGCACCGTCGCTCACGGAGCAGGACACAACGGCAAAGATCCTGGAAACAGGGATCAAGGTCATCGATCTTGTTTGCCCTTTTACAAAAGGCGGCAAAGTCGGCGCATTTGGTGGCGCCGGTGTCGGCAAGACTGTTGTCATACAGGAGTTAATCAACAACATCGCCATGAAACACGGCGGTGTTTCCATTTTTGCCGGAGTGGGCGAACGGAGCCGGGAAGGAAATGATCTTTACAAGGAAATGAGCGAGGCTGGCGTGATCGATCAAAAAGACTTGTCGAAATCCAAAGTAGGGATGGTTTTCGGTCAGATGAACGAACCACCGGGCGCGCGTTTACGGGTTGCTCTTTCTGCCCTTGCAATGACCGAATATTTTCGCGACGAACGCAACCAGGACGTTCTTCTGTTCATCGATAATATCTTCCGATTTTCCCAAGCCGGTTCTGAAGTGTCGGCGCTACTCGGCCGCACGCCATCCGCAGTTGGTTACCAACCGACGCTCGCCGCTGAAATGGGCGACTTACAAGAGAGAATCACGTCTACGAACAAAGGATCGATTACTTCCTTCCAGGCGGTTTACGTTCCAGCGGATGACCTCACCGACCCCGCGCCTGCGAACACATTTGCGCACCTTGATTCAACTATTGTGCTTGAGCGCTCCATTGCCGAGTTGGGAATTTATCCAGCAGTCGATCCGCTGGCATCAACATCGAAAGCGTTGGCGCCAGAAATTGTCGGCGAGGAGCATTATAACGTCGCTCGAGGTGTGCAGCGAGTCTTGCAGCGTTACAAGGATTTGCAGGACATCATCGCGATTCTTGGAATGGATGAATTAAGCCCCGAGGACAAGGTCACCGTTAATCGCGCACGCAAGATTCAGCGGTTCCTAAGTCAGCCTTTCCATGTGGCGGAGGTCTTCACAGGATCTAAGGGTCAATACGTGCCGGTTGCGGAAACAGTTCGCGGCTTCAAGGAAATTCTCGAGGGAAAACATGACGATGTACCGGAGCAGAATTTCTACATGAAGGGCGGCATCGACATGATTAAAGAGGGTTAAAAGGTAAAAAAAGTTACATTGTTAAAATGTCTCTAAGTTCGTCCGTTTTAACCCTCGTAACTCGTGTAACTTTGTAACTTTTATCCATGGCGACTTTGAAGCTCGAGATTGTAACGCCCGAGGAAAAAATTTACTCCGAAGACGTGGACATGGTCACGTTGCCCGGTTCTGAGGGGGAGCTGGGAGTTTATCCCAAACACGTCCCGTTGCTAACCACTGTGGTGCCGGGTGAGCTGCGTGTCCTAAAGGACGGGCGCGAAACATCAATAGCGATAGGCGAAGGCTTTGTGGAAATTAAAGCGGACGCCGTTTCGGTGTTGACCGACATGGCGCTCGAGTCGGAGAAGATCGATATCGCTGCGGCCGAAGCCGCGGTCGAGCGCGCCAAAGCGGCGATGAAGGAAGATCATACTTTCGAGGAAGTGGCAGCTATTCAGGCATCACTGCAAAAAGCGCTCGCTCAGTTGCACGTCAAACGCCGCCGTCACCACGGATAAAATGTGGGAGGGACCTTGGTGTCCCGATCCGCGACGATTGTAGAGGCGCTTGTGTCGAGCGCCTGTCTATTTCAAATTCGGTGCTTGGCACAACCAACACCACACGCTCTAGGAATCATTGCCGGAAACGGCGTCTACCCGCGACTGTTGGCAGACGCAGCGCGAAAAGCCGGTGTGAAAAAAATAAGTGCGGCCGCATTCACCGGCGAGACCGATCCAGTCCTTCAGCAGCATGTTGATGTGCTCGAATGGATGCGCGTCGGACAACTTAACCGACTGCTGACATTTTTTCGTGCGCACGACATTCACCACGCGATCATGGCAGGACAAATCGCGCCGAAGAACCTTTTCGATCTGCGTCCGGACTGGAAAGCGTTGATGTTGCTGGGCACACTGAAAGAGCGCAATGCCGAATCCATCTTCGTAGCCATCGCGGATGAACTCGCAAAAATCGATGTGGAGCTTTTGCCGGCGACAACCTTTCTCGAGGACTCTCTCGCGGCTTCAGGACTAATTGCCGGTCCAAAGTTATCCCGAAACGAAGAAGACGATGTTGATTTAGGCTGGAGAATCGCCAAGGAGATTGCGCGACTCGACATCGGACAGACGGTGCTCGTTAGGAATGGAACCGTCGTGGCAGTAGAAGCTCTGGAAGGAACAAACGATGCCATTAGGCGCGGCGGCGAACTTGCCAGCAGCGGGGCCGTAATGGTCAAGGTGGCAAAGCCCAGCCAGGACATGCGGTTCGACGTGCCGGTGATTGGTGTGGAAACAATGCGCGTCGGTACCGAAGCAAAACTGCGCGTGATCGCCGTTGAGGCTGAAAAGACTTTGCTGCTCGAACGCGATGCGATTGTTGATTTAGCTAATCGTTGGAAGATATCGATTGTTGCTCGGGCCTGTTAAGCTGTAATGCATCGGTCACTCGGCTGATAATCAAAGCCGATTCGGACGAGGAAGGATTCCTTTCTTGACCAGCCTTGTGGCCTGGGGATACACAGCGTTACCAAAACCATTATGCTCAAGCCAATGCTATGCGTAACCGTGACTGCACTTGTAGTTGCAACGCAGATGCCCAGATCTTTTGCTGCGAATGCGGAGTGGGATAGAACTGTGCTGCCGCGTCCAGCTCAACCGTTCCAAGGTATCGCCAAGCGCACGCTGGAAGGATCGGAAGCGGCCTTTACCACGCCAGTCAAAGCTCCGCCGGATGCGCCGAACATTCTTCTCGTGCTGATTGACGATGCCGGCTTCGGTAACCCATCCACCTTCGGAGGCCCCGTCGCCACGCCGACATTCGACAAACTTGCGGCGGAGGGACTTCGTTACAATCGATTTCACGTGACTGCGCTTTGTTCGCCCACGCGCGCGGCGTTGCTATCGGGCCGGAATCATCATGCGGTGGGATTCGGCTCGATCTCCGAACTGATCGGCGGTTGGCCTGGCTACAGCACGAATTGGCCGACAAGCGCCGCTTCCATCGGGCAGATTCTTCGGGCCAACGGTTACAACACTGCGGCGATCGGCAAGTGGCATCTTACACCTGATTCGCAGCAGGGGCCTGCGGGCCCTTTTGATCGATGGCCGAACGCGCTCGGTTTCGATTATTTCTGGGGATTTCTCGGCGGCGAAACCGGCCAGTTCGATCCGCTTCTTGCGGAGAATAACAACATTATTGGCGTGCCGAAGGAGAAGAATTTTTATCTCAACGATGCCATGGTCGACCACGCGGTTACGTGGATTCGCGATCAGAAGGCGCAGGCACCGGATAAACCTTTCTTTCTGTATTTCTCGACGGGTGCAACTCATGCGCCACACCAGGTGCCGAAGGAATGGAGCGACAAATACAAGGGCAAGTTCGATCAAGGCTGGGACAAGTTGCGCGAGGAAACGTTCGCACGACAGAAACAACTCGGCGTTATTCCGGCCAGTGCCAAGCTTACTCCTCGCGATTCCGCGTTCCCCGCCTGGGAAAGCGTACCGCCGGAAGTAAAAAAAGTGTATGCGCGCCAGATGGAAGTCTATGCCGGTTTCCAGGAAAACACCGACCATGCTGTGGGGCGCGTCGCGCAAGCGATTGAGGACATGGGTCTCGCCGATAACACCCTGATTATTTACATCTTTGGTGACAACGGCGCGAGCATGGAAGGCACGGAGACCGGGACGTTCAACGAAATGACGACCCTGAACGGCATTCCGCTTACGAGCGACCAGCAGTTGAAAGCAATCAAAGCTTACGGCGGACTCGACAAATGGGGCGGTCCGCACATGGCTCCGCATTACGCGGCCGCGTGGGCGTGGGCTGGCAATACGCCGTTCAAATGGGGGAAGCAGGTTGCTTCACATCTTGGAGGTATTCGTAACCCGATGGTCATTGCCTGGCCGAAACGCATCAAGGACAAAGGCGGTCTGCGCAGTCAGTTCACTCATTGCACCGATATCGCACCGACTATCTTGGAAGCTGCTGGCCTGCCCGAGCCAAAGGAAGTGAACGGCGTCGCACAGATGCCGATGCACGGCGTTAGCTTTTTGTCCACGTTCGATGATCCCAACGCGCCCTCGCGACACACGCAACAGTATTTCGCGATTTTGGGAAACCGAGCCATGTACAAGGACGGCTGGATAGCGTGCTGGCGACTGGATCGAATCCCTTGGAAGATTGATCCCCAGACACTCGCGCGATTCGCACCAGGAAAATGGGACCCGGATAAGGACAAATGTGAGTTGTATAATCTTGATGAGGATTTCTCACAGGCTGACGACGTCGCGGACAAATATCCCGACAAGGTGCGCGAATTAACCACGCTGTTTTGGGCCGAGGCCAACAAATATCAGGTTCTGCCATTGCTCGGAGAGATGGCTATCATATGGGGTTTTCCAAAATATTCGACGGATCAGACGAAATTCATCTATTACAACGGAACGGAAAACATCTCTTCCGGAATGATTCCTCCGATTTACAATCGTTCGTATAGCATTAGCGCAGATTTGGATAATCCGGGCCGATCAGGCTTTGGGCTGCGGCCCGGAATAGCGGGCGTGATCGTCGCGGAAGGCAGTTTTCTTGGCGGCTTCTCGCTTTACGTCGAAGAAGGCCGATTGAAGCACACCTATAGTTTCCTTGGTTTGAAACTGGACACGATCACCTCGCGCGATGAGTTGCCAAAGGGAAAGGTTAACGTGCGCTATGAGTTTACTGCCGACAAACCCGGTGAGTTTGCCACGAGCGGCACAAGCCGGCTTTTCATTAACGGCAAACAGGAAGCCGAAGGTAAAATTGAGCACACCGTGCCGCTCCGGTTTGCCGCTTACGAAGGTATGGACATCGGCACCGACAATGGTCTTCCGGTGGTGCCGAAATTTATCTACGCCAAAGTATTGCCCACCAATTTCAAAGGCACTATCCAGAAGGTAGAATTCGATCTTGGTCCGTCGAAATCTTCTGGCGAAGATCTTAAACGAGTGTATTTGGAGCGCTTAGCCAGCGCAGTGCGCAACTAAATAATTAGTACGTATTTCCTCCAGATATTTGAGCTGACGTCCGCTGATGGGATCAGTGGTATGACTGAATGGCGTCTTTGATCGCCTGTTGGCGAATCGCCTGTAGCTTTTGGTACTGTTCTGGCGAAAGAATCGCCTTCATCTGCGGGTCAGTCTGATGGTGGATGGCTTTAATCTGTTGTATTTTCTGCATTCTCGAGAGCGAATTGTCGTTCTTAATCGCCTGCACTTTTGGTCCTTCGTCAGCGAGAATGGGCAAAACTTTGGCTTTCTGTTCGGGCGTGAGATTAAGCTGTTGTGATATCGCTTGAAGCTTCGCAGCTTTCGTTTGAGCAAACGACGTTGGTGCCACGAGCACAAACGTGCCGAAGCATAGAGCCGCTGAGATTGGGCGGATGTACTTTTTCATGTTGTTGTTTCTCCTTATTTGGTTCGACGGCATCGTGGTGAAATGGTTTTAGCGAGTCAAGCCGAATCGAGCGCGGATTAATTTCAGGAGCGACGTCACAACTATTATCTTGAACCAGGCTGCAAATCTTTTGTAGAACCAAAGAAACAAAGGCGCCTCAAGACCAGCTATCGCTCAAACAAGTTACCAAGCTGCGTATTCCGAGACTCCTCCCACAATGATTATCACTGCTGTCGCCCTGATTTTGTTCATAGTGCTCGTTGGCGTCACGCTGCTGGGAGGACGTCTGCGCCGACTTCTTCCGGAGGAGCAGCTGAGCGATGAGTCTAAAGACGCGATTAAACTTGCGCTGGGTCTTGTCGGGACCATGACCGCCATACTCCTGGGGTTGCTCATCAGTTCAGCCAAGAGCGCATTCGACACTACCCGAACCGAAGTGATCCAGATGGCCGCGAAAGTCGCCTTGCTTGATCGTGTGTTGGCGCTTTACGGACCGGAAACGGCGGAAGCGCGGCGCGCGCTCCGCGACGCAACGGCCGACGGAGTCCGCCGCACATGGCCAGCGGAGCGAAGTGGCCCAGTCCGATTAGACCCGAACCCGCAGATGGGGGACGCCGTTTACGCGCCCATTAGTCATCTCGCCCCGCGCGATGATGCGCAACGTGCTCTTAAGACCGAGGCAGCAACTCTCTTGGTGCAACTCGCCGAGATTCGAGCGCTGCTGCAGGCGCAGGCGGTTCCTTCGGTTTCAAAGCCGTTGCTGATCGCGCTGATGATCTGGCTTGTGGTAATCTTCCTAGGCTTTAGCCTGCTGGCGCCGACTAACGCTACAAGCACTCTCGCCCTGATGGCTGGCGCCTTCTCGGTTGCCTGCGCTGTTTTCATCATCCTCGAACTTGACTTTCCATTCGCCGGCATTGTCCGAGTTCCGAGCGAACCCATGATAAAGACCTTGGCCCACCTCGGCAAAGACACGAGCTAAACGCGCGGCCACATCAACTTCTGATCCTTGTCGTAGTTCGTGGCTGCTAACAACCTGCGCTCTGTTCTCTGGGAATCCTTTGAGTGGTTCCTGGTTTTTACTCTGTTACTGAGTACGCCTGGAAGCGTCGCTGCGGCTGAATCGTCGATTAATCCGACAACAGCAGACCAGTTGAAGCAACTAAACGATCAGACGATCATCGCCACCCATGTGTCGCTGGACTCAGAGTGGGATCACTACCCATGTGTCGCTGGACTCAGAGTGGGATCACTTCAAAGACGGTGCAGAAAAGGCGACCTGGACGCTAGCAGGATTATGGGGGTGGCCTGCGGGTGATTCGCAGGACTGGGGCATACGTTTCAGGTTGCCCCTTAGTTATTACCGAACGGATCAAGCATCAGGTGACGATGCGCGCGGCGGTGTTGGTGACGCGGAGATTGGGGTGGGCACCGCGTTTCGTTTGAGCACGTGGCGCACTGGCGGTGGCATCGAGCTGCATACTGATACTGCTTCAGATAGCATTCTTGCTGAAAAAATCTGGCGTTTAAAGGGCGGTTGGGGAATCGCTCATGACTTTTCAAAGTGGCTCAGTGCGAGTTTCAATGCCGACTACAATCATTCCGTTGCTGAAAGAGATGACGTTCGGCCGCAGCGTTATCTTGAGCTGTCGTTACCGACCACATTAATTTTTCCGCAGGCCTGGTCGATCAACGCGAAATACAAAACGGCCATCGATTTTCAAAATGGCGACCGATGGAATCACATCGTGGGCGTCGGCGTTGCCAAGCGTCTTTCTAAAGTCCCGATCGTCCTTAGTGCTACGGTGGAAAAATCGCTCAATGGCGGCGCAAAGAGGTTTCAGGCCAGCATCGGCATTGTTTATTACTTTCAACGATACCACTCGCTGAAATAGACTGCGCCAAGAAGCACGTCTTGTCCC
>Ga0193730_1000243_pt1 | contig 17215 bp, 17 predicted proteins | sample U1a1metaG_FD_144919 | JGI IMG/M metagenome (GOLD analysis project Ga0193730, IMG submission 144919) | Soil microbial communities from a riparian zone of the East river system, Colorado, United States - U1a1 | ecosystem: Environmental > Terrestrial > Soil > Riparian zone | place: USA: East River...
TGATTACGGCCCTCGGTGCAAAAGTCGATCGAGTGATTATCAACGATCTTAAAAATGCCACTTATTATGCGCGGGTCATCATTCGCGTGCAAAACGAGTTGCAGCAGAAAAAAATTATCGAGCTGGATGGCCGGCCGAGCGATTGCATCGCCATGGCCACCCAGCAAAAGGCGCCCATTTATGTGAGCCAGGAAGTCTGGGATGAAGTGGACGATATGACCGACGTTTTGCGCAAAATGGAGGAAGAGGGACTGAGACCGGAATCGGAAACGGAAGAGTGACGAAGGTAAAAGCGTCGAATAGCTAAAGCTTTAACTTCAGGCGCTAGCCCAAAAGATCACCGTAGCGTTTGTCCGCCAATTCCAGGCAACGCGCCAGGATTTCGGATCCAGTGTCGAGCTTGAACGTTTCCTCAACCAGTTCCCGACATTCCGGAATTGTCAGACTTTGCACGGCGCGCTTGACTCTCGGCACCAGGATCGCGGCCGTGCTGAGCTCGTCCATGCCGAGACCGAGCAAGAGCGGGATGAGCGCGATATCTCCTGCCATTTCGCCACAGACGCCAACCCAAAGATTGTGGTCGTGGGCCGCGTCGGCGATCATTTTGAGCAAACGCAGTACCGCCGGATGCGTTGGCTCGTAAAGATGCGCGATCTTCTCGTTCACGCGATCGACCGCAAGCGCATATTGAATCAGATCGTTTGTTCCGATACTTAAAAAATCGACCTCGGGTGCGAGTACGCTTGCGCAGATGGCCGCACTCGGAATCTCTATCATGGCGCCAACCTCGAGCCGTTCGGCCATATCGATTTTGGAGCTGCGCAATTCCACTTTGCACTCATCGAGCACTGCAATCGCGCGGCGCAATTCATCCAACCCGGAGATCATCGGAAACATGATTTTTACGTTGCCGACGACGCTGGCACGCAGAATAGCGCGCAACTGTGTCTTAAAGATGTCTATGTTCTCAAGACAGAAACGGATCGCGCGCCAGCCAAGAAACGGGTTCAACTCATCGGCGATATCTACCGTGCCCGGCGCCAATTTGTCGCCGCCGAGGTCAAACGTTCGAATAATCAGCGGATCCGGCCGGACGCGCTCGGCAACTTTTCGATAAATTTCGTATTGTTCGTCTTCAGTTGGCAGACTAGGTCGGTTCAAATACAGGAACTCGGTGCGATAAAGTCCGACGCCCTCGGCGCCATTGGCCTTCACGGCATCGACATCTTGTGGAAGTTCGATGTTTGCCGAGAGCACAATGTGACGGCCATCGCGCGTGGTTGAGGTTGTTTCGCGCAGCTCTTTCAGTTTTGCCGTGACCTTGGCTCTTCTTGATTCGATCTCCGCGTACTGCGCAAGGATTTTTGGTGTCGGATCCACGATCAACCAGCCGTCATTCCCATCAAGGAGCACGTGCTGGCCGGTCTCGAGTTTTGCAGTGATATCGTGCAAGCCGACTATCGCCGGGATATTGAGTGAACGCGCCAGAATCGCCGTATGCGAGGTGCGGCTCCCGAGATCGGTCGCGATCCCGAGCACGTTGGCTCGGTTGATGTTTGCGGTGTCCGAAGGAGTAAGATTATGCGCGACCAGAATGTGCGGCTCGGTCAGGGCAAGAAATGCCTTCGGAGCTTTACCCTGTAGGTTGCCAATTACGCGCTTTGTAACGTCCTGGATATCAAGCGCGCGCTCTCGCAGGTAGGGATCATCGATTCTGTTCAGGGTCTCGGCGTATCGCGTAGCGACTTCCTGGAAAATCCATTCCACATTGCAAAGATCGGTCTCCAGCTTCCGCAGCACTTCGTCGATCAGCGTGCGATCCTCGACTACGAGCAGGTGAGCATCGAAGATGGCAGCATCTTTCGTCCCGATCGATTCTGCAATGCGCTGCTGCATCTGCAGAATCTGCATGCGCGTTTGAATAAGGGCCGTTTCGAAACGCGCGATTTCATCCGCGACTTGGGAAGGCGCAATACGGTAACGCACGACGTCCTCCAGCTCATCGCGGGCGACATGGACCCTGCCGCAGGCGATTCCAGGCGAGACGCCAGCTCCTTCAAACCGAATTTCTTTTGGCGTGTTCTCGCCGCTCATCCACTTGGGAGAGTAAGACAGATGTCAAACATTGCGAACTCAGCGTTGCAGTCGACATGAGTTATTGCCTGCGTCTCTGGGACACACAGGGAAGATTGGCCTGATTAATCTTCGTTGAAGCGCGCGTTGATCAGTTGCTCCAGCTCCTCCATCGCTTTTTCGGCATCCGGCCCTTCGCAACGGATACGCAGCTTCGATCCCTGTCCAGCGGCCAGCATCATCAACCCCATGATACTTTTGCCGTTCACCTCCTCGCCTTCTTTCGAGACCCAAATTTCCGAGCGGTGCCGGCTGGCAATGCGCACAAACATGGCGGCTGGCCTGGCATGGAGCCCGAGGCGATTCACGATAGGAACTTCTTTCTCAACCTTCTGGACTGGTGCCGAGCGCCCCGTTCTTCGATACAGCAGTGCCATTACGTCGCTCCTTTTTGCTCCATGATTCCGAGCAGCTTCGCGTTGAAATCCACGGCTGCATTTTGGCCCAGCCCCTTCAATTTTTCATCCATCGCTGCGACCTCGATCAAACGCGCCATGTCCCGGCCGGGTCGTACCGGAATAGTTACGTGCGGCACTTTAAGAGCGAGGATTTCGTAAAACTCGCGATCGAGACCGATCCGATCGACCTCATCTACCTCGTGCCAGTCCTTCAGGGTAACAACAAGGTCGAGACGCTTTTCGACTCGGATACTGCCAATCCCGAAAACCTTCGCTACATCGATAATGCCGATGCCGCGCACCTCCATGTGATTGCGGGTAAGGTCGGGCGCCGTCGCCATAAGCTCGCGCCCCTCGAGCATCGTAATCCGCGTGACGTCATCAGCCACGAGGCTGTAACCACGTTCGATGAGGCCCAGTACACACTCGCTTTTTCCGATGCCGCTGGCTCCGCGAATCAAAACGCCAATGCCAAGGATGTCCACCATGCTGCCGAATTCAGTCACTGTCGGTGAAAAATCCATCTCCAAGGCAATTGTAGCAGCGTTAATGAATTTCATCGTGATCATCGGCGTGCGGAATACCGCGATTTTTGCCTCCGCTGTAACAACAAGCAACTCAGGCGCAAGATGGAACCCACGCGACATCACCAGACACGGGATCTTGCGCTCGCATAATTCGCGAAACCTCTTTACACGAACGCTTGAGGGCAAACTTTTTAGATATGAATGCTCAGCTGCTCCCAACACCTGAACCCGCTTCTCGGCGAAATACGTGTAGAACCCGGACAGCGCGAGCCCGGGACGGTTAATGGTTGGCTCGCGAATTTTCCGATGAAACCCCACGCGCAAGCCTTCCAGCTTCATGTGCAGCTTTTCAGCATGGGAATTGTAAAACCCTTCAACAGTGACAACCGGAACGCTTTTCTGCTGACTGCTCGTGGATGTAATCGTTTGGATCCCGCGTCGTTCCGCCATTAGGCCTAACTTCTAGCGTGAATACCGCGCAATTTCCAATGTGCATCGTACGTCAACAGAGGGTCAGCGTTGGCTCCGTCAAAACGTGCAGAAATCGTTATGACTTCTTTCTTTGGTCCTGATAGCGAATCACTTTTGCTTTTTCGAGCGTAACCAGGCCGCCACCCATCATTTCATCGAGTACAGGCAGGAACGCATTCACCTTATCCTCAGAGTCCACAATTTCGATCACAATCGGGAGATCCATAGATAACCGAAGGATTTTTGCAGTGTGCAGATGACTTGATTTTCCAAAACCCATTGGCCCACGCAAGACGGTCGCACCCGCCAGATCCAATTGACGCGCTTTAAGCACAATCGCCTCGTACAACGGCCGATGCTGGTAACGGTCGCTTTCGCCAATGAAAACCCGCAGTAGAACCGCGTCTTCGGGAAGATGCATTGTCCTTTATCTATATTTAGACAAAACGGTGAGAGCAAGCATCCGCCCAACCCATACTGCCGCGAGGCAGCAGACGAACGAGAGCAGCGTATTCAGAAAAGCCTTGAGCCAATCGCCATCCCGAATGAGGTCCAGTGTCTGCAGACTGAACGATGAAAATGTGGTGTACCCGCCACAGACGCCGATCGTAAAGAATTGTCGAAACCGCGGCGGGACGAGAAACGGCCCCTCTGAATCTGTAAAGGCGGCGAAGAACCCGATAAGAAAGGAACCGGTAACGTTCACTACAAGCGTGCCCAAGGGAAAAAATTCTCCCACGCGTCCGGCAACAATTCCGGATGTCCAGAATCGCGCTCCGGTCCCAAGTGCGCCGCCTAGCATTACGACGATGTAATTGAGCATTAAAAAACTCCTTCGGTTGGAAGGAGTCATCAGCTCATCGCGGTTTTCCCAGCTTTGTCAGCAGGAAGGCAAACTCCATTGCCTCAGGCGCAGTCTACTTCATTTCTATTCCTGATCAACCGCAAGATTCAGCGATTCGGGTTCCAAGTTGCGATTCCTTCGTCATTCGGATTTCGTCATTCTGATCACATCTTGAAGCGTTCGCCGAGGTAAAGCTGTCGAGCGGAGTCGAGACATCTCTGGATACTTCCGTTTCGACGAATGAAGAATAGCTAGAGATTCCTCCACTTCGGTCGGAATGACAGAAGTCACATCTTGAAGCGTTCGCCGAGGTAAAGCTGTCGGCTGATGGGATCATTGATGAGAAAATCCTTTGTGCCTTCGCTTTCCACACGGCCATCGTAAATCAGATAAGCGCGGTCTACGATGGAGAGAGTCTCACGCACGTTGTGATCCGTGATCATGATGGCCAATCCCGATTTGCGCAGGTTCACGATAATTTGTTGTACATCATAAACGGCAATGGGATCGACGCCGCTGAACGGCTCGTCGAGCATCAACAACTTCGGCTCTGTGACTAGCGAACGCGCAATCGTTAAACGTCGTTTCTCCCCACCACTGAGGGTAAGCGCGGTATTTTTCGCGATGCGCTCGATGCCGAACTGGTGCAGCAGTTGATCGCAACGATTCCGCCGCTCGACTTTACTCAGCGGAAGCGTTTCCAAAATCGCGAGGATGTTTTGTTCCACCGTCATTTTCCGAAAGATCGATTCTTCCTGTGGCAAATAACCCATCCCCAGCCGGGCCCGCTTGTACATCGGGTAGTCGGTGACATCGGTGTCCGAAAAAATCACGCGACCGCTGTTTGGCCTGACCAGACCAACGATCATGTAGAAACTGGTAGTTTTACCCGCCCCGTTTGGCCCAAGCAGTCCCACTATTTCGCTGGCACGGACATTCATGTTGACCCCGTCCACCACTGCGCGTCCCCCGTAAATCTTAACTAACTGATCAGTAGTCAGAACGGTTTCCACTTTCGCCTTGGCAGGCGAAGAAATCTTGGGAGTCGAAACCGGTGCAGTTTGACTGATCATGGTTTCGGGAGAGTCGCAGGCGGTGGCGTTTGAGCGGGCGAAGTCTGAGAGGGCGGAGTCTGAGAAGGAGTCGCTTTGGCCTTCTTATCCTCGCTAGGTTGCTGACGAATCTCCGTGCGGCTCGGTCCGTGCGTGGACAGTTGGCTGTTTTGGTTAATGATCATCACCGTATCAGGGCTGGTCGCCACGTGCATATTAGCTCCCTCCTGCACACGCGGCGTCCCTCTCAATTCAACATCTCCAGTTGCAGCCGTATAAGTAGCTTTATCTGCCCGGCCAATCGCGCGCGTGGGCGCTCCGCCGTTTGGGTCGGGTCGTTCGCGCACGAGTCCAACGTTCCCTTCTGCGACGGCTTTCTCAAGGCTCTGGTTTTGTCCCTTTGTAATGAACACGGTCAATTTGTCAGATTGAAGATTAAAACGCGGATCGATTACCTTCACTCGGCCGCTAAAGATGCCCATGTTCTTGGTTGAATCAAAAAAAGCCTCGTCGGCGTAGATTTCCGTTGTCACGGGTTCATTCGATTGTAATCCCGCGGCGCTTGAGCCAAATAAGTTCGTTACAGGCGATTTGTCCTCTTTCTTCTTAGCAGGTTTCTCCGCCTTCTTCACTGGCGCAGGCGAGCCGGCCGCCGCGGCGGCAATCTGCCCATGTAAGCGCGCTCCTACCGCGCACGCAATAAACAACACCAACACCGCTAATCTTCTCATTCCGACGTGTTGGGCTTCGCCGTGAGATGAGATTTGTCAGTGATCACCATCTTCACATTTCCGATCAATCGCCCAGTTCTCGAGTTCGTGTCGAACTGCACTGAATCGCCCACAATATTGAAATCTGCGCGCTGAATTGTTGTGCGCTCCTTCGAGCTTAGAACTCGGGTTTTCAAGTCAAGCACCGACGTGTTCATGTCGATTCGCAGGTCGGTCTGATTCTCCGGTGTGTAGGTCGTAATTTTAAGGCCCTTAAACCCCACGTGCTCCTCGTCAATCCGGTGCGCCGTTCCTGCTTCAAATCTTCCCCGCAGATGACCGTTGGCGTCGAAATCCGGTAACACAAGGCCCTTGGCTTCATGGCCGATTGGCAGTGGAATGTTGGTTAGATTTTGTTCGCCCGGAGATGCGCTCGTCTCCTCTGTCGCACGACCCTTCTTCTTGCGGCCTTTTGACTGCCCGGACACGGGAGGCGCCAATATGAAAACGAAAAGCGAGATCAACAATAACCAAACCGATAATACCCACGGCAGGGAGGGAGGCTTCAGCCATTTTCTGTCGACGCAACTTACAGCGTGCGAGGCCCGAACTGCGCGCTTCCAAGAAGTGATGCCCTTATTGCCCGGGCGATGGGGGTCAATCGCCCCTACCTGAAACGGCAGCATGAATAGCCTTTAACATGCGCAGGTGCTTCGGCAAATCCTTTAGCGGAATCTGAGTCGGCCCGTCCGACAACGCGCGTGCCGGATTTTCATGCACCTCCATAAAAATACCGTCGCACCCTGCAGCCATCGCGGCTCTGGCCAGTACCGGCGCCAATGCGCCGTCACCCGAAGTGGAGTCCCCTGCGCCGCCTGGCCGCTGCACAGAATGTGTCGCATCAAAAATCACGCGATATCCTGCTTCGCGCATCCAATAGAGTGAACGCATGTCGGCGACGAGATTGTTATAGCCGAACGTTGTGCCGCGCTCGGTGAAGCAGAATTGTGCGTTGCCAAAGGCGATCAGTTTTTCGGCAATATTTCGCACATCCCACGGCGCGAGGAACTGACCTTTTTTTACATTGATCGCGCGACCGGTTTCCGCTGCGGCGCGCAGCAGATCCGTTTGACGGCAGAGAAACGCTGGGATTTGTAACATGTCGATCTTTTCACCCGCGATTTCCGCTTCGTTCGGGGAATGAACGTCTGTTGTCACTGGTATTTTTAGGTCGTGGCCAATTTCGGAAAGAATCTCGCAGCCTTCGCGTACGCCAATTCCGCGAAACGAGCGCACCGAACTTCGATTCGCCTTGTCGTACGAAGCCTTGAAAATGAAATCAACATCTTCGGCGGAGCAGATCTCAACGATCTTCTTCGCCATGCGCCGGACAAACTTGTCCGACTCAATCACGCACGGGCCAAGAATGAAGGCTGGATTTTTCCCGCCGATCGTGACCTTGCCAACGCGCAATGGCTTCCGTTTCATTGATCGCATCCACTCTGGCGAGGCGGGCGATTGAGGTCAATCGCCCCTACCCTGCATCCCGCGTGCCTCAGGTAGTGGCGGTTCACCTGAACCGCCCGTCGATCCGCCTCGCTGAATTAGATCCACAATGGCAAATGGCACATACAGGACGAGAAAAAAGAGCAGCGCAACACCGTGCAATTGCAGAAGGTAAAGCGGGCGAGAATCGGAGAGGAAACTTAAAATGGAAAACGCCTCCGGTTTGTGTAGCAGAAATCCATAGTTAACGCCAGTGAGCTCGTCGACGATAAGCGTCACCACGAAGTAAAACTCCGACCACAACCACACACGCACGATCGACATCGGATAGGGCCGGTATCGCCGGGTCAACATCAGGAAAATCACGCCCACGATGATACCGCAGTGCGAGGTAAAAAAACTGATGAACCGCCAGTCTGGAAAACCAAAGCGCAGGTTCGGCGTGAGGACGGCTTGCAACGTACCGCCGATGCCCCAGAAGTATGCCACTTCGAACCAGCGCTGATTTCCGGTCCACATTGCCACGATCACGACGACCATGCCCCAGTCGCACATTTGCATCGGCAACATTTGCCGCCAATCCACGATGCCACGGCTGCGGATAAAGATTAAATAGATCACGTAGTTCAAGATCAGCACGGCGGAGAGGACGCCAATAATGATCTTCTCGAGTCGCTGCGATTTTGTGCGCCGCACGATCGCCGCAAGCGCGAACGGCAGGACGATTGTAAGAAAAATAACCGTGAGATGCGGCAAGCCGTACGGTTGAAACTGAGGCGCGTCGTTCATGTAAAGAAAGACAAATTCCAAAATCCAAGCTCCAACATCCAGCGAAATCCAAAGCTCCAATTATCAACAAGTTGCCCCAATCTGGAGCTTGGTGATTGGAATTTCTCTGGAACTTCGGTATTGGAACTTGGAGCTTCCGCCTAACGGATCACCCAGAGATTGCATGGAATAACATCAGTAATCCAAGCGATGTTGCTGGGTAGCGGCTGACCGGGTTCGCCTTTCTTTTGCAGCGGCACTACCAGCAAATCCGCGTTTACCGATTGAACAAAGTCCGATGCAACTAACCCCGTATTGCCGTGGACACACCGGACCTCAATCGGGACTTCCGTTGCGCCTGCCGATAGAACGAATTGTTCCAGCGCCTCTTCCTCCTCGTCGTGTGCATCGGAATCTTTACCCTTGCTGGCACCTGAGCTAATCGATGCGCGGGCCTGATCAAACGTGGTAATGATGCTAATCACATAAAGCCGCTCGCACGATTCGGCCGCAGCAAGGGACAGTGTTTTTTTTAAAGCTTCCAATCCGTGACTGGAATAATCGGCAACGAAAACGATCCGGCGCAGCGGCTTGGGTTTCGTCGCTGGTTTGGTAAAAAGCATAATCGAGCACTGCGCTTCTCGCACGAGCCGACGTGCGACATTGCCGAGAAACGGATGCAACACCACCTCCTTTTCCAGCGCGCCAGCAACGATTACATCGATCTTCTCACGAGCGAGAGTACGTAAAATAGCTTCGGCTGGATCTCCCTCTTCATAATGAATCGTTGAATCGGGGGGAAGCCGGAGTTCCTCTAGCGCGTGGCGAAACTTCGTTGCCGCTTCTTCATTTCGCTTGCCCGCAAAGATTAGATGAAGATCAGCCGGAAAGCGCTCTCGGAGTCGCTTGGCTTCGGCGAGGACCTGTCTGAACCGGGGAGAAAACGTCGTCGCCACGGCAATGGTTTTATATGGCGATGAATCAACCATGAGACCTCTTGCAGTCTCGTGCTCCACGGAAATTCGGCAAGGCAAAGACGACGCAGTCGAAGCCGGCCAACCAATCCGCTTTTCATTTGTAAATTCCTCTGCGAATTTTCGGAGATGCGACGCGCGATTTATCCAGGCAGCTTTGATCCGGTGACCAATGGCCATCTGGATGTGATCGAGCGAGCGCGAAAACTCTTCGATGAAGTCATAGTAGCCGTGGCGCACAATGACGAAAAGCAACCAGTCTTCTCTCTCGAGGAACGCCTGGAGCTGCTTCGAGAAACCGCAGGCAAGATCGATCACGTGCGGATCGCTGAGTTCAATGGATTACTTGTCGAGTTCGCCAGGGCACAAAAAGCCGGAGCCGTGATCCGCGGTCTGCGCGCGGTCTCCGATTTTGAGTTCGAATTTCAAATGGCGCTGATGAATCGAAAACTAGATGCCGCGGTAGAAACGATTTTCTTAATGCCGAAGGAGGAATATACCTATCTCAGCTCTCGTATTGTAAAAGAAATCGCGCGTCTTGGCGGCGATGTCTCCAGTTTTGTTCCGGTTTGCGTGGCTAAAGCGTTGAGCAGGAAGTTTGATTGATGAAGTTCGGAGGGTTAGCTCATGAAGGTTCACCTGAAACAAATTCCAACCCAGGGCCTGCATCTGGAAGGCGAAGAGGAATGCCCATTCCAAGAACTTGAATCAGAGGGAATTCGTTGCGCTGGCCGCCTTTATTACGATGTTGATGTTGGCGTTGCTGGGGGCGGATTGTGGGCAAACGGCTCGCTATCACAGCCCGTAGAGCTGCGCTGCGTATCGTGTCTCGAAAAATTTCGGCATGAAGTCCGAGTGCCTGCGTTTGCTGTGCACACAGAGCTCCACGGACCAGAGACTATCGATCTTACGCCATTTATGCGCGAGGATATTTTGCTAAACCTCCCGGCGCATCCCCATTGCGACAGGGACGGCGATCGGGTTTGCAAAGGGAAACAGATTGAGATTGCTGAGCAGGATACAAATCGAAAGTTCGATTGGAGCGCGTTGGATAAACTCAAGTTAAAAAGTTAAACGTTACAAGAGTTACAACAGTATGCCGTTTTAACATTGTAACTTTGTAAGCTTTTAACCTTTCCGCAGGCGGCTGGTTGTTTTTCACAAGGATTATGCTTTCCTAACCGCTTGCCATGGGAGTCCCAAAACGCAAAACATCCAAAATGCGATTACGCACGCGCAAAGCGGCAAACCGCTGGCATGCCGCGCGGCTCAACAAGTGTCCCCAGTGCGGAAGCAGCGTCCCGTCACACATCGCCTGCCCATCGTGCGGTTATTACCGCGGGCGACAGGTTTTGACGCTCGAGGGGAAGTAGCGTTAAAGCGTTTGTTCGCTTACCGCTTTAACGCTTCAACCTTTCAACTCTTCAACGGCTTCTCATTTTCATTTTGCATTCGGAGGCTAAAGTTCGCAAAGTTTCGCACTAATGAAGATCGCCCTCGACGCGATGGGCGGTGACTTTGGTCCGCCTAACCTCGTTGCCGGCGCCGTTATGGCGCTGCGCGATTACCCCCAGATCAACAAGCTCTATCTGGTCGGAGACCCCGCCAAGGTCGAAAACGAGCTGCGCAAACATCAGTGCAACGATTCACGCATCGAGATTGTGCATTCCACTCAGGTGGTTGACATGAGCGACCGCGCGTGGACCGCCGTTCGACGAAAGAAAGATTCTTCAATCAGCCGTGCTGTCGATCTGGTGAAGCGCGGTGATGCGGACGCCGTCGTGAGCGCCGGACACACGGGCGCAGCCGTTGCCGCGAGCACGATTAAGCTTCGGACATTGCCAGGAATCGATCGACCGGGTATTGCGGCCGTGCTTCCGACCGAGACGAACGTTTTCGTTTTGATAGACGCAGGCGCGAATATCGATGCGCGCCCAGAACATCTTCTTCAATATGCGTTCATGGGCACGGTTTATTCCCGGCATGTTCTGCATTACAAGAATCCGACCGTTGGCTTGGTCTCGCTCGGCGACGAGGATGTCAAGGGCACCGAACTGACCAAGGAAGTGTTCAAGATGCTGAGACCAAGTTCCCTTAACTTCGTTGGCAACATAGAAGGCCGTCATCTCTTTGAAGATCCGGTTGAAGTTGTCGTATGCGACGGATTCGTTGGCAACGTTATCTTGAAAACGTGCGAATCGATCGCGGTGGCAATGTTTAAATGGCTCAAGCACGAGCTCATGCGTACAAGGATGCGAAAAGTCGGCGGATTCCTTGCGAGGAATGCCATTGGAACGATTAAGGACAAGACGAATTATGAAGAATACGGCGGCAGTCCACTTCTCGGGGTAAATGGCATCTGCATCATCGCGCACGGAGCAAGCACGCCGTTGGCGATCAAAAACGCGCTGCGAGTCGCGGCCGAGTCCATTGAACAGCAGGTGAACCCGCATATCGTCGAGGAGATTCGCCGTTATCATGAAACGACAGCCCCGCTTGAGCCCGCGCTCCACTAAAGCGCTGCGCACGGTCTCAATCATCGGTACCGGCAGTTATGTGCCCGAAAAAATTCTGACTAATGCGGATCTCTCGCGAATGGTCAACACGAGCGACGAGTGGATCACCACTCGCACGGGCATTAAGGAACGCCGTATCGCGGCAAAGGGCGAAGACACCAGCGACATGGCGGCCAAGGCGGCGCTGAAGGCGATCGAGCAAGCCAAGATTTCGGCCAAAGACATCGATCTCATCATGGTAGCAACAGCCACGCCGGACATGCTGTTTCCCGCCACCGCATGCTTTGTTCAGAAGAAGATCGGCGCAAACAAAGCCGCTTGCCTCGATATTTCTGCAGCCTGCGCGGGTTTTCTTTTTGGATTAGAAATTGCACAACAATTCATCATGTCCCATACACACGAAACGGTGCTTGTAATCGGGGCAGAAAAATTGACGTCGATCACCAACTGGACCGATCGGAACACCTGTGTCCTTTTTGGTGACGGCGCCGGCGCCGCTATCTTGCGCCACCGAGGCAGCGCCCACGGCGTCATCAGCACTCACATCGGAAGCGACGGACAGTACACAGACATTTTGTTCATGCCTGGAGGCGGTTCGCGCTGCCCTATCACACGAGACAATGTGGACAAGAATTTGGCGACGATACACATGACCGGCAAAGAAGTGTACAAACAAGCTGTCATAGCGATGCTCAACGCAGCGAAAAAGGCTCTCGATCAAGCCGGGCTTTCCATTGAAGACATTTCCTGTGTCATTCCGCACCAGGCAAATCTGCGCATCATGGAGGCGATCGCGGACCGGCTCGGCATTTCGCGCGACAAAATGTTTGTCAATCTGGATCGCTACGGCAATACGTCCGCTGCAGCCGTCGCCATCGCACTCGACGAAGCGAATCGCAGCGGTCGAATCAAGCGCGGTGATTACGTTCTGATGGTCGTGTTCGGTGGCGGACTCACCTGGGCCAGCACGATCATCGAATGGTGAAAAGTGGCGTAAACATCAGGCTTGCGTTCTATTTGAGCGCCAGCGGAACTGTTACGCCACCATGGAACGTCGCCTGACTGCCATCCTCGCCGCCGATATTGTCGGATACAGTCGGCTCATGGGCGCGGACGAGGCGGGCACGCTTGCACAGCTCAAAGAGATTCGAAGCGAGTTACTCGACAAGAAAATTGCCGAGCACCAGGGACGCATCGTCAAGATTATGGGTGACGGCATTCTCGCGGAATTTCCGAGTGTCGTCAGCGCCGTTGCCTGTGCGGCGGAGATACAGCAGGGAATGCAAGCACGCAACGCGAGCATGTTAGTGGATCGTCGCATCGAATTCCGCGTCGGTATCAATCTTGGCGACGTCATTGTCGAAGGAGACGACATCTATGGCGATGGTGTGAATCTCGCAGCGCGGCTCCAGACCATCGCAGCGCCCGCTGGAATCGCGGTAACTCAATCCGTGCGCGATCAGGTCGGCAATCGGCTGAATTGTGCTTTTGAAGATTGCGGTGACCAGCAGTTAAAGAACATCGACAAACCGGTTCGGGTTTACAATGTCCTGCTGGAGGAAGCAGCTCTAACCGGCATGAGGTCAACGAACGACCCGCGCCCCTCGGTTGCCGTGCTCCCATTCACGAACATGAGTGGCGACCCCGAACAGGAGTATTTCAGCGATGGGATCACCGAAGACATCATCACCGACTTGTCGAAAGTGTCAGGCCTGTTCGTCATCGCGCGCAACACCGCGTTCACCTACAAGGGCAAAGCGGTGAAGGTCGATCAGGTCGGCCGGGAACTCGGGGTTGCTTACGTGCTCGAAGGCAGTGTGCGCAAGGCGGGACAGCGCGTTCGCGTCACCGGAGAGCTCATCAACGCGAACAACGGCGGCCATGTCTGGGCTGACCGCTACGACCGGGACTTGACCGACATTTTTGCCATTCAAGATGAAATCACTCACGCAATTGTCCAGCAGCTAAAGGTCAAACTGTTGCCACAGGAAAAAAAATCGATCGCGCAATTACCGACCGATAACGTGGAAGCGTACACCTACTATTTGCGTGGTCGCGATTTCCTTTATCGCTTTTCCAAGCGCTACTTCGAGTTGGCGCGCCGAATGTTCGTCAAGGCCGTCGAACTCGACCCGGACTACGCCCGCGCCTATGCCGGGATCGCCGACTGCGATTCGTGGCTCTACATGGTTTATCAAGCCGATGTTTCACTCGAGGGAATTTTGGAAACCTCAGCCAGGGTTCTCGCATTGGATAATAACCTGGCCGAAGCCCACACTTCGCGCGGAGTCGCGCTTTCGGCCGCACGAAAATTCGATGAAGCAAATGTCGAGTTCGAACGCGCACTGAAGCTGGATCCGAATTCATTTGCCGCGCACTTTCTCTATGCGCGTCCTGCGTTTCAGCAGGGAAATATCTCGCGCGCGGTGGAACTTCTCGAACGAGCGGCGCAAATCAACCCGACCGATTATAAACCCCCCGCGCTGGCCATTCACATGTACCGCTCGCTCGGACGCGATCAAGATACGAAAGCGGCCGCGCAGAAAACAGTCGAGCTGGCTGAGCGCGAGTTGATCTCGAATCCCGAAGACCCTCGGCCTGCCATTGCCGGCGCCCTTGCACTACTGGAATTAGGTGAAGAGGACCGGGCGAAAGATTGGACGACCCGCGCTCATGCGATCGAAGATCAGGATCCGATTTGTCTCTACAACACGGCGTGCGTCTACAGCCATCTCGGTGACGCGAAAGCTGCCTTTTCTTTGCTCGAACAAGTGATTCGCAATGGCCGGCCGTTCTGGAAAGACTGGATCCAAAACGATTCTGATCTCGATGGAATAAGAGATCATCCCGGATATCAGAAACTCCTTCAACGGCTCGAAGAATGAACGCAATCATAACAATGCGGGTGGGAAACCCAGGCACACGTCGACTCTTTGTCATGTTGAACGGCAACATGACGTTGCATCCATTTCGTGCGGCCGCTAGGGCCGCTCTGATTGAGCTGGCCCTGGGCGAGCGGAGCGAGTCGAATAGGAGACATCTCTAACTTATTGAATTCCGCGACTGACGATTGGAGATTCCTCGACTCCGCTCGGAATGACAAAATGCTAATCGAAACTCACGCGCATCTCGATTATCCCGATTTCGCTAATGATCTCGATGACGTGCTACGCCGCGCGATTCAAGCGGGCGTGACGCGCATCGTCACGATCGGCACGTCGATCGAGAGCAGCCGGCGCGCGATCGATCTTGCGGAAAAATATCCGGCTGTTTACGCGGCCATTGGGGTCCATCCCACTTACGTTGAAGAAGCGGAGGAAGACGTTTTCACGCCGCTACGCGAACTGGCGAAGAACCCGCGAGTGGTGGCGATCGGCGAGACGGGACTCGATTATCACCGGCTTCCGAGCGAAAAAGTAGCGAAGGAAAAACAGGTCCAGGTTATGACGGCACTGCGAACTGAGACCGATGAAGAAATCGAAGCGCAAATTCGCGACGGCGCTTACAAATCAAAACAAGCAAGTTTATTTCAGCAGCAACTCGACCTTGCTCTGGAACTGGGGCTCAACGCAGTGATTCATCAACGCGACGCCTGGGAGGACACGCTGAAAATTATGCAGCCATATACCGGCAAATTGCGCGGCGTGTTTCATTGCTTCGGTGGCTCGCTCGATCAAGCGAATGAAGTTCTCAACCTTGACCACCTCGTTTCGTTCACTGGAATTGTTACTTTCAAAAACAGCGCAGCCGTGCGAGAAGTCGCGGCACAGATCCCGCTTTGGAAATTTCTGGTGGAAACCGATTGCCCATATCTGGCGCCCGTTCCTTTTCGCGGAAAGCGCTGCGAACCCGCTCACACGCGCATCGTGGCGGAAGCGATCGCGGCAGCGCGGGCGGTCCCGTTAGAAGAAATTGCTGAAGCAACCACCGAAACCGCGGAGAAGTTTTTCAGGTTTAATCGCAAATGAAAATCGAGAAAGATAACGTGCGAATTGCAGAGGCAGCCGTGTCGGCTGCTCCCCTGGACTCTGCAGGCGACACGCCTGCCGCTACAACCGCAAACGGCGCGGCCATCCGTTTGTACCGGTGGATCGCAATCCTGATTCCAATTATCATCTCGTCGTGCGCTGCGCCTGACACGCAGCATCACGTCGTGATCAGCACCCGCGAACAGAAGCTGGCCCTTCTCGATCGCGGCAAGGTCATGGGGATTTATCCCGTCTCCACCTCCAAGTTCGGTCTAGGCGATTGGCGAGGCAGCAGGTTCACTCCACTCGGCCAATTGCAGATAGCGGAAAAAATTGGCGGTAATGCGCCACCGGGAGCGGTATTCAAGGATCGCCGACGCACCGGGGAAATTATCCAAGCCAACGCGCCTGGTCGTGATCCGATCGTAACGCGGATTCTCTGGTTGCGTGGACTCGAAGCGCAAAACGCTAATGCGTTCGGAAGGGACATTTACATCCACGGCACGCCGGAGGAATGGAAAATCGGTTCGCCTGCGAGTTACGGATGTATCCGGATGCGCTCTAGCGACATCATACAATTGTACGACATCGTGGGAATCGGCGCCGCAGTAACGATCGTAAACGTGCCGCTCGCCACTGCTGTTCCCGGCCTCGTCACGGCCCACTCGATGTCCGCCGCAAACCCGGCGCCATTTGTGATGCGGTAGCCTGTCGCGCCTCCATGTTTCCATTAACACCGTGGCTTCAGCCCGGTGGAAGACCCGCACACAAGACTAATGAAACTGTTTTAACAGTTTACTGCATGTACCAAGCCGTTGAAACGGCTACGATCGCGGGGCGTTTGCAACCGCACCGGGCTGAAGCCACGGTGTTAATCAGAACCACTCACGGCAGTTTGCCGAGATGTTCTCTGGGCGTGTTGCGCGAAAGCAAATCCATGTCCGCATCCACGATAATTCGCACCAGTTCGTGAAATCGGACTTTGGGTTCCCAACCGAGAATTTTCTTCGCCTTCGAAGCGTCACCAAGTAGAATGTCGACCTCGGCTGGCCGCTCATATCGCGGGTCGTGCTTTCACGAATTCCTTCCAATCAAGATCGGCGCAAGCGAAGGCGGCTTCGACAAACTCACGCACGCTGTGGGTTTCGCCCGTAGCCAGAACGAAGTCGTCTCCCTCGTCGAGTTGCAAAATTCGCCACATCCCTTCGACATACTCGGGCGCATATCCCCATTCACGTTTTGCGTCCAAGTTGCCCAGAAACAATTCTTTTTGTAGCCCGTGCTTAATCGCGGCGACTGCACGTGAGATTTTACGGGTAACAAAAGTTTCGCCGCGTCGCGGGCTTTC
>Ga0193730_1000245_pt1:0-12500 | contig 17148 bp, 11 predicted proteins | sample U1a1metaG_FD_144919 | JGI IMG/M metagenome (GOLD analysis project Ga0193730, IMG submission 144919) | Soil microbial communities from a riparian zone of the East river system, Colorado, United States - U1a1 | ecosystem: Environmental > Terrestrial > Soil > Riparian zone | place: USA...
ACCGGCTCGTTTATGGATGACCCCAATCTGACGGACAAGAAGTATCCAGGTAATCCCACGAAGTCCTATCGCTCCCGGGAGCCGCTGCGGGTTGTGAGTGAACACCTGGATTGGCAGGGACACTCTCCGGAGGAAGTCCAGGCGATGAAGGACTTTATCGCGGATAAGGAGCCCGTCGACGACTGAGCTGCTTTCCGCGTGGGCAGAGAAGTCAGGGCATGGACATCTCTACCAGCGGTCCTGGCACTCTAAAGTCAATAGGTGGGATCCCGTCGCTCCGGGTACTGACGTTCACAGTCACGCCTCGATTGCTTTCGCCGCCTTCGCTGCTCTGCGCTCCGCACCCCTTTCGACCCACTCATAGACCATCGGCAGAATTACGATTTTGATCGGCCGGGTGACCAGTCCGCCCACGACTCGCCAGAGGCTTTTCAATTTCGGCGCCGGTGCCCGAAGAGAGGATGAAGGGTATAAGGCTGATGCTGCCGATCAATGCGCTCAATAGCTCGGCCCGCAAGCGCACGCTCGCGCCGGTAATCACCGCCTCATGCAGTTCCATCCCTCCATTGCGAAGCTTGTTGATGTAGGAGACCATCACCATCCCGTTTTGCACCGCTATCCCAAAGACCGCGATGAATCCAACCAGCGCGGGAACGCTCAACGGGAAGCCCGAGACCAGTAGAAACGCCGTACTGCCCACCATCGCAATGGGAATGTTGAAAATGATCGTCAGCGTGTTGCGCAGAGAACTGAAGCAGGTATAGATGAGCACGAAGACCAGGAGCAGCGCGATCGGAATGGCAATTAGCAGCCTCCGCGTTGCCTCTTGCGCGTTCTCAAATTGCCCTCCCCAGGTGATGAAGTATCCGGGCGGAAGCTTGACTTGCGCTGCCACCTGCGCCTGCGCGTCGTGAACAAAGCCGCCGATGTCGCGCCCTTTTACATTGCACTTAACCACGATCCGCCGCAGAGACTTCTCACGGTCGATCACCGAATCGCCGCTCGATAATTTCAACGTCGCTAACTGTCCGAGCGGTATCCGTCCTCCGACAGGCGCGGCGATCAGAATGTCGTTGAGCTTATCGACCTGATTGCGGTAGTCCGCTTTCAACCGCACGAAGATCGCAAAGCGGCGCTGCCCTTCGAGCACATCAGTGGCCTCATCGCCGCCGATGGCAATCTTGACGACTTCGAGCACATCGGCAATGTTCAGACCGTAACGCGCAATCTGAGCGCGATCCAGTTCAATCTCCAGATGCTGCTCGCCGGCAACCTGCTCGACCGCCAGGTCTTCGACACCGCGCACGTGGGCCATGGCATCGCGAATCTGTTCGCCCACCTGATGGAGCGTATCCTGGTCTTCGCCAAAGATCTTCACGGCAATCTGCGCGTTGATGCCCGATATGAGTTCGTCATTGCGCGTCTGAATGACCTGCGAAAAGTTGAACTCAACGCCAGGAAAGCCTTCCACTCGACGGCGCATGGCATCAACCAGCTCGTCTTTGGTTTTCGCAGTTGTCCATTGAGCTTTCGGTTTCAGGCGAACATACAATTCGTCATTGCTGACGCTTTCAGGGTCACCACCCAAATCTGCGCGACCGATCTTGGCGACGACAGTTTCGACTTCGGGAAACTCGAGCAATTTCTTTTCGATTTGAGTCGAAACATCCATCGCCCGCGTCAGCGAAATGCTGGCCGGCATCGTGGCCCGGACAAGCATATTCCCCTCATCGATGGTCGGTAAAAATTCGCTGCCAAGGATGTAGAAGTCGGCAGCACTCCATACCAGCAATAACAGCGCAATCGTGAGCGCGATATTGCGGTGGCGGATGGCCCACTTGAGGACGGGCACATAAATCCCTTTGAAGAATCCAATGATCCGATTTTGTCGGACCTCACCTCGTTTGAGGCGCAGCCATAAGGCGCAGAGCATTGGCGCTATGCACAACGCCATCACCATAGAGCCAATCATCGAGAAGGTGACCGCATAAGCGAGCGGCTTGAACAACTTGCCTTCGATGCCCTGCAGAGTGAATACCGGCAGGAAGACAGCGATGATTATCAGGATTGCAAAGAACATCGGCCGGCCAATCTCCTGGGCGGCCACGAGAATTGCTTCGCGCGTTGAGTGTTCACGATGTTCTTCCAAGTGGCGATAGATGTTTTCGACCATCACCACCGTAGCGTCGACCATCATGCCGATACTGATCGCCAGCCCGCCGAGCGACATCAGATTCGCCGACAAGTTTGCGTACCACATCAGAATGAAGGCGACGAGCATGCAGAAGGGAATTGCCGCCGCCGTGATAAACGAACTGCGAAAATCCCCGAGCAGCAGGACAAGAATGACCAGCACCAGCACTTCGCCTTCGATCAGAGACTCGACCACCGTGTGAATGCTGTTATCGACGAGCTCGGCTTGATCATAGAAGTCGACAATTTTGACGCCGGCAGGCAAAGCCTTATTTATCTCGACGACTTTTTCTTTAATGCGTTCGATTACCTGTTTGGTGTTTTCGTTGATTCGCTTCAGGACGATTCCGGTCACGACTTCGCCCTGCCCGTCTTTGGTGACTGCGCCCTGGCGCAACTCGCTGCCAATCTCAACACTGGCAACGTCGCTGACGCGGATCGGCGTGCCTCCGCGCGAATCAAGGACGATGTTCTTGATGTCCTCAATATCCTTCACCAGGCCTATGCCGCGCACGACATACTGCTCGTCGCCATGTTCAATAAAGTTCGCGCCGGTGTTTTGATTGTTGTTCTGAACGGCTTCAAAGAGAGTTTTGAGCGGGATGTTGTAGTTCACCAATGCCTGCTGATCGACAATGACCTGGTACTGTTTGACGTCCCCGCCAAAGTCAAGGACGTCGGCTACGCCCGGCACGGTGCGCAGTTGCAGCTTGACGATCCAATCCTGAATCGTGCGCAGCTCCTGGTTACTCTGACCATGACCGACGATTTGATAGAGATAAATCTGCCCGGTGCCGGTAGTGATCGGACCCATCGTGGGTTCGAATCCCGCCGGAATGCTGGCCTTCGCATCGGCGAGGCGTTCGAACACTTGCTGTCGGGCGAAGTAGATGTCTGTGTCGTCGGTGAAATAAACGGTGACTACCGACAAACCGAATTTAGATTCTGACTCAACGCGCGTCACCCCCGCGATCCCATTCATGTCGTTCTCGATCGGGAAGGTGATTTGCTGTTCGACCTCTTCCGGCGCTAAACCTTCCGCGTCGGTATCGATCTCAACCTGTACCGGCGTCACATCGGGAAAGGCATCGACATTCAGGCGACGCAGCGCGAGGATTCCGCCGGCGACGATCAGCATCGAGACGACTGCGACCAGCAGACGCTCCCGATAAAAGAAAGCAATAAAATTGTCGGTCATAATGTTAGCGCGAAAGGTTAGCGCGCGAGAGCGCGCGACAGCATAAAGCCTGGGGCGTGAGCCCCAGGTAGACGAGTCCCGTTAGCGCCGTCAGTCCGCGAAGCGGACGGCAGCCGTTGATGAATTTCAATCCCTGTGGCATAGGTCTGTCGCTCGCTCCGCGAGCTATTTCTTTCTCTTGCCTTAAACCTGGGGCTGATGCCCCAGGCTTTATGCTGTCACCTGCTCCGCAGGTTTGTCGCAACTACTGTTCGCCTTTGCCCTGTTGCAGCAAGAGATAATTTCCCTTTACCACCACTTTGTCGCCAGCCTTGAGGCCGTCGATGATTTCAACGAGATCGCCCGTCTTGATTCCCAATTGCACCTGGCGTTTCTGATAAGTATTACCTTCCGACACGAAGACAATACTCTTGTCGCCATCCTGGAGGACCGCGGATTGCGGCACTGAGATCGCGCTGCTGCTCAGGTCGGTAATTATTTCGACGTTGGCAAACATATCGGGCTTCAACCGGCCATCGCTATTTGCGACTTCGGTGCGAACCTTAACAGTCCGCGAATCGGGATCGACGACGCTATTGATGAAGATCACCTTGCCGGAGAAAGTCGATCCGGGAAACGAAGTAACCGTGAGCTTGACCGGCTGGCCCACACGCACGCGCTGAAGATCTTTTTCGAATACATTCGCATCGACCCAAACGCGCGAGATGTCGATGATCTTGAAAACGCTCGCATCAGTTCCCACGCTCGCCCCGATCGTCGCATTGCGCTCAACCACAATTCCGTCAATCGGGGAGTTAAGCGGAAAGGTCGCAGCCAGGCCCGGCTTCTTACTCAACGCGTCGATTGCTGTGTCATTCAAGCCAAGAATGAGCAGGTGACGTCGCGCGGCTGTCAGGGTTGCTTTCGTGCTCGCGGCATTGTTTTCGGCAGTTGCTTTCGCGACTTCGAGATCGTGTTCGGCGGACTGAAGATTTTTTCCGGGTAGGACTGTCTTTTCGTAAAGGGTTTTGGTGCGATCGTAAGTTTGCTGGGCCAGACGAATTTCGGCGGCGGCCGAACGTCGCGCGTTCTCTGCATCAGCCAGCGCCTTTATGTAATCCGCCTCGGCTTGATCGATATCCGCGGACTCGAGCTCGGCGAGCGTCTGCCCTTTTCTCACGCGGCTTCCCTGGCCGGCATAGAGTTTGACGATGCGGCCTTCGTTGACGGGCCCGATGATCGCGGTGCGATCTTCCGGGACCGAAATTTTTCCGGTCGCAGAGACGGCGCCGGCGATTGGCGCGGCTGACACTATCTCCGTCTCAATGGCTTTGTCTCCGGATTGAGTGACTGCCGGGGTCGCCTGGGCGTTCGCCAGAGTTGCGGGGGACGTTGGCGCTTTTCGGCAACCGCCGCCCAGCGCGGCGATGGCAGCTACCACAATTAATAACGTGTTGCGTTGAGACATGTGCAAGGGTCCTTTCACCGCCGTCTACTTTTGCAGCGGCGTTGCGGTTGCGAGTTCCAGGTCGAGCAGCGACGACTGGTAATCAAAGAGCGCCTGATAAAAAGCGGCGAGCGTGTCGCGACGCGTGCGCACTGCATCGAGCAAATCAAGAATCGAACTTTCGCCGGCTTTCAGAGAGTATTCAGTCAGGCTTTGAATATCATTCACTTTCGTAAGCACGCCTGTGCGGTAGAGATCGACGCGCCGCCTTTGCAGTTGAAATGCGATCAGAGCTTTGTCGACGTCGCTAATGATTTGGTTGGTGATGAGCTGTTCCTGGTTTTGGGCTTTCTCTTTTTCAATGCGTGCTTTCGCGCGCTCGCCTTGATTGCGATCGTGGATCGGCAGGGTCACGCCCACGCCGAAAGTGTAGGTGCTGCCGCCCTCGGGCACCTGGTTGACGCCGGCTCCCAGGTTCACGTCGGGGATCTTTTGCGCGTCCTGCAATTTGATCGAGGCGTCGGCGGCCCGTTCGCTCAACTGCGCGGCTTTCAAATCGGGTCGCGCCGCGATCGCCTTGTCGCGCAAATCAGCGATAGTGAAATCGTAGGTTTGCGGATCGAGAGTTCCGGCGGCCTCGATGTCCATTGCGCGATAGTCGCCGCCCAGAGTCACGCGGAGATCTCGCAACGCTACCTCGTAATCACGTTCCGAATTGGCGAGGTCCGTATCGAACTTAAGTTTCTCGACCTCAAGACGGGTTAGATCGAGGCCGGATATCTCGCCTGCCTGGACCAACTCTTCGGTGTGCTTGATGGTTTCGGCGAACGTCTTCTCGTTTTCCTGCGCGAGGTTGAGCAGCGATTGGTTCAGGATCACCGTATAGAATTTCTTTTTCAGATCATTCGTTAATTGCCAGACCGCCATTTCAAACTGGGCGCGTGCGACATCCGAATTGGCATTCGCCACATTGATCCGTTTGCCTCGCTTGCCGCCCATCTCAAATGATTGCGCGATGCTGTACGAGTATTGTTGTTCGGTGAGCAAATTGCCGCTCAAGTTAAGCGGCAGGCCGGAGAAACCGACGCTGAGGTCGGGGTTGGGCCGCAAACGCGCTGTCAGCTTTTCCGCATCGGCGGTGTCGATGTCATAGCGGGCGGCGATCAACTGGAAGTTCTGCTTGAGGAAAATCGACACCGCGTCGGCAATACTGATTGGGCGCGACCCTGAAGAGGTTGGCGTCTGCGAAAGGGTCGCTGAGTGTCTTTCGGTGTTCCGAGTTGTTAAGTCGCTGTTTTGGGCTACGGCGCAAGCCGAAAGGTAGATCATCACAGCAAGCAATGGAATGATTCGAACAGTAGGACTGGGCATTTGATTCTTCTTTCTATGACTCTGAAAAGCTCCGCATCTTGACTAATCGAGCGATCGATGCGGCACACCGCACGAAGTTCGAGAATGCTCGACGGATTCCGAGGACTCGCGTGTTCACTACAGTAGTTTAGGACGCTTTGTAGATGGTCTGGGGTTACAACGTTGCTCTAAGGTTATAGTCACTTAATCGCCGGACTACAAGTATTGAAGGAATTCAGACTCCGGCAACGTTCGATTGTCTTGGTCGAAAAGGGATTTCGGGAGTTTGAAACCACTGCTCGCTGTTGGTGCACATAGCAAACCGCCGCGTCGCTGTGAAGCGAAACGCGGCGGTCTTTGGTTAATGTCGGTGCAGGAAATTAAAAAGTTATTCCCGACTGAATCTGAAATGCGCGCGGCGTAACGAAGTGCGTGCCGCTGAATGTCGATTCAAAGTTGTAAAGCGCATTCTTGTTGGTGAGGTTGAGAATAGTGAAGCGCAGTGTCAGCTTAGTGCGATCAGTGTGCAACAGATTGTCGGTGCCGGCACTGAGATCAAACAGATTCCGTGCCGCGATTCGCGGAGGATTCGTATCGTCATTCTCGGCCCCGTCAGCGGGGATACGCACCCGCAGGGCGCCCCGGTTGCCCGAGTTGCACACAGTTATTGGATTGGCGAGCGTCGCAAAGGTGCTGCCACAGAAGAGCCCGATTTGTTGTTGCTCGTCCGCAGAGAATCCCAAGGCGGTCGCGTAGTCGGTGACCGCGCCGGCGACCAGGCCGCTATCGTATCTCCACGTAAAGGACACATAAGGCGAGACCTTTTTCCAATTACTGAATTGATACTGGAGCTGCGTCGTTTGTTGAAAGTTCTGATCGTGATCGATGCGGAAGACACCAGAGGGTAAGTCGGAATTGAAGAAGAGCCCGCCGCTCTCAGGCGGGAAATAGCGTGCGCGGGTATGCCCAGCGACGACAAAAGCTGTGAAACCTTTGTAATTCGTAAAGTTCAAGCGCGCACTGACACCGTCGATTTTTGACCTCTGCCATGAGATCGGGAACACCACCGAAGTGTTAAAGAGCACGTTGAAGTCAAAAGCATTCTGCGTGCGCTTTAAAAAGTAGTCACCATCGAAAATGAGGTGACGCCCAATCGACTGCTGAAAGCCCGCGTTGAACTGATTGCGTCTTCCGGGAAGCAGGGGAGCGTTACTCGTGTCCCCGAGTACGCCGTTAGCCAAACCACCCGCACCGGTAATGCTGGAGAGAATCAAGTTCTCGTTGTAAGGCGTTTCGAGATTTCGAGTGTACGAGCCACGCAAAACTGTATTGGTTCGTTTGACTAGATAAGAGACCCCGATGCGCGGCTGAAGCATGTTGGCCTTCGTGATCCCATTGTAGTTATCAAACCGGGCACCAACCATGATCGTGGCATTCCCCAGTGTGATGTTGTCCTGCGCGTACGCTGCTTGTTGGTTGATCACTCTATGGCCGTGAAATAGAAACTGACTGCCACCTCGCGTCAGATCGTATTGCTGTAAACCGGGCAGAAAGTCAGGGCTAGCCGGATCATTGAAGGTAGGATCGGTGATACCGAAATGAAACCCTTCGGTCAGCGCGGTGCGATAGACCTGTACGCCAAATTTCGCGTTGTGCTTTCCTTTGACATACGACAGGTCAGTCTTTAGGCCGTAATTGTTTAGGCGACGCGATTCGCCGAAAGTGAGTGGCTGATCGGAAAAGATATTTGAGGTCGGCAAGTACCGCACTACATCCAGTCGATAGTAAGGCGTCACAGACAATACGGTGGTTGGACTGAAGATATGGACCCAAGCCGGCGCCAGGTTGATCGTATTAACTATCTGGCTTTGTGCCTGTCCCGCGGCCTGCTGATCAAAGGTGTTCGGAGTCTGAAAGTTGTTACGCGCCAAAAACAAGTTCAGGTGAAAAGAGTTCTTCGTGCTGGGACTGTAGTCGATTCGATCGAAGAGATTTACCGCAGTTCCGCGATCGTTCAGCACGGAAAATTCCGGTGCGTCCACGAAGCGCCGCGAGCGCTCATAATTGAACGCCGTAAAGTTGCCTATTTTGCTGTTTCCGTAAGCTATCGAAGCGTCTTCGTGTGTGGTGCCGAAGGTGCCGTAAGAGGCGTTAATGCTGCCGCTTGGTTTGGTTTGATTCAGGCCTGAGCGGCTGATGGCGTTAACGACTAAGCTCGTTTTATCACCAAACTCCGGCGGCACTGCGCCCGTGATGACTTCGATAGACTGGATGGCATTGACGGGCAATTGCGTAGAGAAGATCTTGCTCTGCTGATCAGAGATGGGTTGGCCATCGAGAGATATGTTTGACTCAAAGTGATCGCCCAGAGGATGGAATCCACCGTTCGAATCAGCCGCGACGCCGCCTGATGACAAGGTAACAACGGTGCTCAAGCCGCTCCCTGGATCGCCAGCCGGCAATTTGTCGATCAGATTCTTGTCAACGTCCACGTGAGCCGTCGGGTCGTTTTCAATAACTGCTGAGGCGTTCGACGAGATGTCAACGACCGCCGTTGCCACTCCAACTGCCAGCGGAACTTTCACCGTTATCGGAACCGCCGATCTAACCTCGAGCTTTTGACGGACGGACGTAAAGCCCGGCGCCGACGCATAGAGCTCGTAAGGGTTGGGCGGCACGTTATCGAAGCGGAACGCCCCATCCTTATCACTGTTAGTCGCTTTACTGTAACCCGTAATGCCGTTGAAAAGAGTCACCGTGGCGTTGGGCACTACTGCATTATTTGGATCGACTACCACACCGCTTACAGTGCCGGCGCTAAGACCTTGCGCTCTCGCGGAAATCATTACTGAAAATAAAAAGAGTATTGCGCATACTAACGTAAGAGTATTTCTCTGAGCCTTAATCATGTTTTCCTCCTGCTGAAGACGTCAGATAGAGTTCTCACGACAAAAAATGAGATCGCCAAATGAACGTCGTGGCCTTTGGAGAACGCGCTTGCTGATAAAGCAAGACACGCAGGAACGGCGATTGGTGGCTTAGAGAATTACTGGAGGTGCGCGGCCGCGCTGAGTCTGGGTAAATTCGGAAAGATGTACCGCAATAGTCGCAGCGGTCTGTGAAAGCCGAGCTTCGGCGACGACTATGCCGGCTGGTTGATTCAAATCACTAGACGAAAGGTTTTGGTGAAGCTGACAAATCAGACAATCGGCTTGAGATCTTGAGGTCCTCGAGCTGCTGCTCTGGCTTGATTCTATTCGGCTAATTTCTGCTTGATCGCTTGAGGTCGATAGCTGCCGTTGAGCAGACGGTGTTTGGTTTCCGTGGTGATGAGCGACTTCAGCCGTTGCTCCCCAGGAGAAACAAGCTAGCAATACAAAAGCCAGCCCGCGTGTTCGCTTTGCGGGAACTGTTAACCAGCGATGAAGTGTCCTGACGATCACAAGGAATGCTTTGATGCTAGACTACGGCGTTTAGTTTATTCAGCGTTTTAGCTCATGTCAATGAATCCTATCCTAAGATGGTGCGTGCGCCTCGCCCTCGCGCTGGGCCCATTGAACCTGATCCTTTGTGCGGCCGCGAGTATTTCAGCTCAACAATCGAACGCAACTATCCAACTGTTGCCGGATTCCAGCCGAGTGATCGTGGAAGGCCGCGCCGCTCCGGCATCGACTTGGTCGTTTCTGAATAGTTACGCGAGCATCGTCGGCCTCGCGAGCAGAATTGAGCGATTCACTCTGTTTGATGAAAGCGGCAATGAGATTCAGCCTCGGAGGATTGCGCCCGGCCAATTCGATTCATCAAAACCTGCGGGCCGGTTTCGTTACGAAGTCAATCTGAAGCCGCCATTGATGGCGCCGGACTCGGCGATGGTGTCATGGGTCAACAACACTCGAGGTCTTCTAATGCTTGGCGATCTCTTGCCGCTTTCTTTTCGCCGTCACGACGGTGGTCCGAGCGCAATTATCAAATTTACGCTACCGCAGCAGTGGCGTGTCTATTCGAGTGAGGTCGAAAAAGATCCGAACACATTCGAGGCGCGCGATGTGAGCCAGGCGGTCTTTGCGGTTGGATCTCAACTCCGCACTTCGCAGATAAACGAATCGGGAATGCTATTCAGTCTGGTGACAGATGGCGATTGGGCTTTTGCCGATCGTGAAGCACTTGAGCTTGCCGGCACAGTCCTGAAAGCGCATCGCGAAGTGTTTGGCGTTATGCCCGCCAGGCAGGGAAGCCTCATTCTGTTTCCATTTCCGCAAGCGGTTGGTCCGAGCCAATGGAGCGCAGAGACAAGAAATTCAACAGTGACTTTGCTGTTGGGAAAGTTGCCTTCAAAAACTGCGGCACTCGCGCAGCTGAGCACGCCAGTGACCCATGAGTTTTTTCATTTGTGGGTGCCAAATGCGCTCGCGCTCGAGGGTGATTACGATTGGTTCTATGAAGGATTTACGGTCTATCAGGCTGCGCAAACCGCGACCCAACTAGGCATGCTGACCTTTCCGGAGTTCTTGAATTCGATCGCGCGAGCATACGATGCATCAAAAACCGAAGCCGATCACTGGTCTTTGATTGAAGCTTCCACGAGAAGATTTACTATCGGGCGCACTTCCGTGTATTCGAAGAGTCAGGTTGTCGCGTTCCTTTACGATCTGAGACTGCGACGTCTGAGCCATAACAAGAAATCTCTCGCCGATGTATATCGCAGACTAATCCGAGAACACCCAGCGAGAGTAGATAATGCGTCGACAGCTAAAACAAACGACGGCACCGACGTAGTGACTAAAGAGCTTAGTGCCGAAATCGGATCAGAAGACTTTGTCCGATTGTTCATTCGCAGTCCCGTTTCGATTAATCTGCCGGCGGAACTGGCGCCATTCGGCTTGAAAGTGGAGACTATCGGGTTGCGGACTCGTATAGCTGTTGACGAGAAACTCGGTAAGCAGCAGCGCGATTTGTTGCGCCAGTTGGGTTACAATGATGCGACTCGGGAGTCGAGATCAAAATGATTTCGCGCGGACTTGGGACATAGTTTTAGCAGATTTCTTATGAGGCAAATTACTTTTAAAGCGGTTTTAGTTGTGGTTGCCGCTCTCTCTTTAAGTGCGTGCAGCGCGATCGCGAGCCGGAACAATACTGGCGTCGTGGTTGCCCGAAGTGCGCAAATCAGAAGCTCAACTGCCGTCGTCGCGGCTGACCTCCTGGAAGTAAGTCGCGGCGATGCGATTGACATTCTGGACACCGTCGATATTCCCGACCCGAGTGACAACACCAAGAAGGAGCGTTGGTTTCGCGTGCGCGCGCGCGATGAAGAGAAGACAGAAGGCTGGATTGAAGCGCGTAACATCATGCCGGAGAGCGTGCTCGACAAGGCTCGGAAGCTCGCTGATGAGGACAACGGCATTCAGCCACAAGCCGCGGGTCAGTTACACGCGGGCTCGAATCTTCGCCTGAGTCCGGATCGAAGCAGCAACGAAAACATTATGATGCGGCTCGACAGCGGCTCGAGTTTCGAGATCGTTGGCTGGAAACGCGTACCGAAGTTTAAGGGTGCTGAGTCGAGCGAGAGCGACACCGCGCCCAAGCCCGGAACCGCTACGAACAATAACAAGAAGGTGGACGCGGACGACGAGAATCCGGAAGACCAGGAGACGACGGAGCTTTGGTACAAAGTGCGCCTGTCGCCTACAACTTCCCCGGCGCCGGAAGGGTGGATTTTTGGTAAGCAGGTCGAGCTGATGGTGCCCTCAGATATTATTTACTATCGCACCGGCCGCGAGTTTGTAGCCTGGCGACGACTCGACGAAGACAACAGTGAGGAAAGCTCGGCAACCAGGACCAAAGATGTCGCAAAGGAATCCCGGCCCGGGGGTTGGGTGATCCTGGAGAAGAGTTCCTCCAAAGAACCGCACAAACTTGACGAGCCGGATTTCGATCGTATCTACGTGCTGGGTTACGAAAAGCACAATCAGGATCACTATACGGCGTATCGCAGCCCTGACATCGAAGGGTATCTGCCGATGCGGGTTGAAGGAAAAGGCGCGAACAAAACGTTCACTGTCCGAGTGAAAGATGAGAGCGGACAGATGAAGGAAATGACCTACAGTTTATATCGTGACGAGCATGGCGTGATGCGCGTTGCGGCGCCGGGAGAAGAGAAGGGAAGAAAGAAGAAATAGGGAGTCGAAGAGCATGGACCCAAACCTCAAGGAAGTGTTTCATGAAGCGGCGCAATTATCGGAGCACGATCGAGCAACCTTGGCCGGCTTGTTGATTGAGACGCTGGACCCAGTTCACGAATCAGAAGTCGAAGCGGCTTGGGCTGAAGAGATTAAG
>Ga0193730_1000246_pt1 | contig 17098 bp, 19 predicted proteins | sample U1a1metaG_FD_144919 | JGI IMG/M metagenome (GOLD analysis project Ga0193730, IMG submission 144919) | Soil microbial communities from a riparian zone of the East river system, Colorado, United States - U1a1 | ecosystem: Environmental > Terrestrial > Soil > Riparian zone | place: USA: East River...
GCGCATCGCGCGCGAGATCGCTTCCTCATCGAGCTTTCCGCGCCCGCGGAGGTCGCCGAGGGCGCTCTGGAGGCGGTCTGACAGGGTGTCGAACACGGCCGGGAAGTGTACTTACGTCCCTTTCGGGGGCCCGACTTCTCTTAGGCGCCTTGAAGGCCGAGTCCTAGACTCAGGACATGGCTGTCAGCCGCCGCACGGTTACCGTCCTCTTCGCCGACATCGCCAACTGGACGGCTCTCGGCGAGCGGCTCGATCCCGAGTCGCTAAGACAGGTCATGACGCGGTACTTCGATGCGATGGGCGCGGTCCTCGAAAGCCACGGCGGCACCCTCGAGAAGTTCATCGGTGATGCGGTGATGGCCGTCTTCGGGATCCCGGAGCTGCATGAAGACGACGCGTTGCGCGCCGTCCGCGCCGCGACCGACCTTCGCCTTGCCTTGGCCGGGTTGAACGAAGAGTTCGAACAGCAGCTCGGAGTCCGGATCGGAATCCGCGTCGGCGTCAATACCGGCGAGGTCGTGGCCGGGGACGGCACCGGTGGGCAGAGGCTCGTCACCGGAGATCCGGTCACGACCGCGAAGCGGCTCGAGGAATCCGCGCGAACCGGAGAGATCCTCCTCGGTGAGACCACGAGGCGCCTCGTCGAGAACGCCGTGGTGCTCGAGCCACGCGATCCGCTCACCGTGAAGGGAAAGTCGGATCCGGTCGTTGCGTGGAACGCACTCGCGATCGTCGAGGGCGCGTCCGCCTATGCGCGGCGGCTCGACGCCCCACTGGTCGGCCGCGAGCGCGAGCTTCGCATGCTCCGGGAGACGTTCAACGCCGCGATGTCCGATCGAGCCTGTCGCCTCGTCACGGTCGTGGGCCCCGCAGGCATCGGGAAATCGAGGCTCACCGCAGAGCTCTGCCGCGCGGTGGAAGACGACGCGCGTGTGCTCGTGGGGCCCTGCCTTCCCTATGGAGACGGGATCACGTTCTGGCCGCTCGTTCGGATCGTGGGCGCGCTCGGCAGCGACGACGGCGTTCGCGAAGTGCTCGCAGGTGCGGACGACGCCGACCTCATCGCCGATCGTGTGCTGGGCGCCGTCGGCCCGACTCCGACAGTCGCGCCGGGCGGCGAGATGTTCTGGGCAGTGCGGCGTCTGTTCGAGGAGCTCGCTCGCAAGCAGCCGCTCCTCATCGTGGTCGAGGACATCCACTGGGCGGAGCCGAAGCTGCTCGATCTGCTCGAGTACCTCGCGGGGTGGACCGACGACGCGCCGATTCTCCTGCTCTGCCTCGCGCGTCCCGAGCTCCTTGACGAGCGACCAGGCTGGTTGAGCTCGCAGGAAGCGACGAGCCTGGTGCTCGGTCCGCTGACGGACGCCGAGTCGGAAGCGCTACTCGAAGAGATCGGACGGGAGTGGCCGCTCGACGCCGCGGCGCGGGCTCGGATCACCGAGGCCGCCGAGGGGAACCCTCTCTACGTCGAGCAGATGGCGGCGATGCTCGCCGAAGGCAGAACGCTCGACGCGATCCCGCCCACGATCCACGCGTTGCTGGCCGCACGGCTCGACCGCCTCCCGCCGGAAGAGCGCAGCGTGCTCGAGCGCGCAGCGGTCGCGGGGAAGGACTTCACGCGGAACGCCGTCCTCCGCCTATCGGACGAGCATGAGCATCCGGACGTGGAAGCGCGCCTCCTCAGCCTCGTGCGCCGTGACTTCCTGGCCCCTCGTCCGGGTCGCGAGGACGCGTATCGCTTCCGTCACGTGCTGATCCGGGATGCGGCCTACGCCGGCATCCCGAAAGAGCGGCGTTCCCAGCTGCACGAGCGGTTCGCGAACCTCGCCGAACGCACGAACGCCGGTCGCGCCGGCGAGCTCGACGAGATCATCGCCTACCACCTGGAGCAGGCGTTCCGCTATCGCGCCGAGCTCGGACCGCTCAACGAAGACGCACGCGCGCTTGGGCGACGCGCCTGCGACATCCTCACCACGGCGGGACGGCGCGCGACGGGACGCGGAGACTCACCGGCCGCTGCGAACCTGCTCGAGCGCGCTCTGCGACTCGAGACCGGTGTCGACGGCATGCGGCTGGAGATCATGATCGAGCTCAGCGAAGCGTTGCAGGGCACCGGTGCCCTCGGGGAAGCGCAGCGCGTCCTCGATGAGGCCGCCGCGGAGGCAGAGGCCGCCGGGGACCACCGGGTGCGCGCCAGAGCGAATGTCGAGGCCGCCTTCACGCAGCTCCACACCTGGGAGGGGCCGCTCGACATGTTCGTGCCGCTGAGCGACGAAGCGGCTGCGGTCTTCGAGGCAACCGGTGACGACGTGGGCCTGAGCCGGGCCTTGATGCTTCACGCGTACATCACCTTCATCCGCTGCCGCCTCGCGGAGACGGAGGAGATTCTCGATCGCGCAATCGAACATGCACAGCGCACCGACAGCCGTCGCCTCGTGGCCGACCTGCTCCATGTCCGCGCACGCGCCGCGCTTCGCGGCCCGACGACGGTGACAGCTGCGCTGGAGTGGTGCGAGGCCGCCAGAAAACTCAATGCCGGCGACCTCGGCCTCGACGCCTTCGTTCGCGGCGAGCTGGCAGTCCTCGAAGCCATGCGTGGACGATTCGACGAGGCTCGCACACTTTCTGCAGAGGCCGAGCGCATCCTGCTCGATCTCGGCCGTACTCTCGCGTTGGCCTTCGTTCGTGCAGACGCCGGTGCGGTCGAGTTGCTGGCGGGAAACGCCGGCACCGCGTCGGCGATCCTCCGCTCGGCCTGCGAGACACTCGTCGAGATCGGGGAGCGCGGGAATCTCTCTACCTATGCAGCACTCCTTGCGGAGGCATTGGCCGATCAGGGTGACGACGACGGGGCAGACAAGTACGCGCGGCTGAGCGAAGACACCGCGCTGCGTGAAGACATCCAGTCGCAAGTGCTCTGGCGCAATGCGCGGACACGAATCCTGTGCCGCGCCGGCGACCTCGCCGACGCACGGGTGCTTGCAGACGAGAGCGTGAGTCTCGCGGAGCAGACCGACGACCTCAACCTCACGGGGGATGCGCTCGTCGCGCTCGGAGCCGTGCTGGCGGCCGAGCACAATCCCGCACAGGCGAGCAAGGCGTATCGCCGCGCGGTCGAGCTCTACGAGCGCAAGGGCAACGTCACCTCGGCCGCGCGCGCCCGCGAGCTCGCCCAGGATCCGGCCGTTCGAACCTAACTGCTCGGTACGCCTAGCAGTGCCGCCATTTCGCCGTCTGTCTGACGCTCGTCCACGGGGGGCACGTAGAGCGTCGCGAGCGGCGCCGGGTCGACGTGAGGAAGCCGTTCGAGCGTGAGGTTCTCGATCGCTGCCTCGGCGATCGGATACGGCGATGCCTCGTACAACGTCACGAGATGTTCGGGGTCGTACCAGTGCAGGAGGTAGTCGACCAGCACCGACAGCCGCCGCGGCGGCGTCTCCCTCGAGTACAGCCGTTCGCCGATCACGCTTACCTGCCAGAGGATCAGCATCGCCGTCGGGTCGACCTGTCTCCGCCTGAGCAGAAAGTCCGTCGCTTCGTAGCTCTGGCAACCCGTCGCACCCGGATCGACGCCGAGGTCCGCGAAGAGACAGTCCTCCGCCGAAATCGCAGGCAGCATGCGTGCAGGGAAGCCCTCCGCACGCGCGCGGCGGACGGCTTCGTGTGACGGCGACACGAAGATCCCCGGGTGACCGTAGAACGCCGCGCAGACAGAACGACCTCGCCGGACCTCGGCGAGGATCGCCTCGGTCATCCGGTCGTAGATGACCAGGCGGTGGACCCCGGGCTCGTAGAAGTCGTTGAGCGACCGAACCTGCGGATTGACCTCGGCCAGCAAGCCGGCCCCGATCTGGTCGGCCACGAGCGAGAACGCGGCATCGGCATGTTCGAAGGCAGTCCGTGCCTCCGGAGTGAGTTGCGATCCGACGCGAATTCCCGTTCCGACGACGGTGAGCGAGCCGCGGTCGGCGATCGTTACGACCGCCGGCTAGATCCTGACAAGCGCCCAGCAGGTGGTGAACGTCTGCGACGCCTCCACCTCCCCCTCGCGAACGAGCGCATCCTGGATCTCTTGCAGAGTCGGCGGGCGGTCCATCGAGAAGAGCTCCTGACTCTCTGGGCTGAGCCTCCTCACACCCTTTGCATGTAAGAGCCCCTGGACGCCCTTGTCCGTCCAGACCTCCCGCAAGTCGGTGTCGAAGAGCCTCCTCTGCAAGTCGTGGTCCCGTCCAACGTCCCGCAGAAACTCGGCAAGGGACTTGGTTGGTTCTGCAGCCACAGCAAGGGGACCGTACTAGGGCGCCCTTACCCGGTCAAGACGCGTGACCACGCTAGATGCGGACGAGCGCCCAGTAAGGCCGTATAGCTGCGTCCGTATCCTCGCCGTGAGGTTCGTGGTCAAGGGCTTCCTGGATCTTGCAGAGATCACCGGCGATGACGGCGTTTCTCACATCAAGAGTCAAGTGCTCGGCGTCAGGTGCAATCTCCGGATCGTTCAGCACGGCCTCCGGACCGCCCTGGGGGTCAAACAGGATTTGCCGAAGGCGGTCGCTTCTCGCGACCGTCTTCAGAATCCTTCGAAGATATGGCGTTTGTTCTGCCCCGTTGCTCATCGTGCGACCGTACTCCGCGTCGACTTAGAGTTCAAGGTGTCGAACGTCCCGCAGCGGGTACGTGGGCAAGACGTCCACGAGAAAGGAAGTCATGGCGAATATCGCAAAGGTGATCACGATTATCGGCTCGTCGCCGGAGAGCTTTGCGAAGGCGGCCGACGCCGCAGTTCAGGAGGCGGCCAAGACCGTCCGTGACATCAGCGGAGCGCAAGTCGTCTCGATGAGCGCCGAGGTCGAGGGCGACCACATCAGCGTGTACCGCACCACGGTGAACATCGCTTTCGGGGTGGAGCGCAGCTAGAGGCCTAGCCGGAGACGAGCGCCCGGGCGAAATCGTCCGGATCGAACGGCCGGAGGTCTTCGAGCCGTTCCCCGACGCCGATCAGCTTGACCGGCAATCCCAGCTCGTGCGCGATCGCGACTGCAATGCCGCCTTTTGCGCTGCCGTCGAGCTTCGTCAGCACGACGCCGGTCACGCCGACCGCTTCGCCGAACAGTCGCGCCTGCTGCAAACCGTTCTGGCCGGTCGTCGCGTCGACGACCAGCAGCGTCTCGTGCGGCGCGCCCTCGAGCCTTCCCTGGATCACACGCCGCACCTTGCCGAGCTCTTCCATCAGGTTCGCCTGCGTGTGCAGTCGGCCGGCGGTGTCGACGATCACGACGTCGCGCCCGTCGCGGGTCGCGGCCTCGATCGCGTCGTAGGCGACCGACGCAGGGTCCGCCCCGCGCTCGGCGCCGACGAACTCCGCCTCTGCACGGTCGGCCCAGATCTCCAGTTGTTCCTCGGCGGCCGCGCGGAAGGTGTCCGCAGCGCCGAGCACGACGGAGTGTCCGTGCTGCCGCAAGCGCTCGGCGAGCTTGCCGATCGTGGTCGTCTTACCCGTGCCGTTGACGCCGACGATGAGCAACACGCTCGGGTCCGCACGGACGTCGAGTGTCGCAGGCTCACCGAGCAGCGTCGCGATCTCGGCAGCGAGCGCCGCGTTGAGATCGGTCAGGTCAGGACGCGCCTCGAGGCGTTGCACGAGCTCAGCCGTTGCGGGGACGCCGACGTCTGCGCGGATGAGTGCCTCCTCGAGCCGCTCCCACGCCTCTGCGTCGCCGGGATCGAACGCAGCGGACGCCAACTCGGCCGTGAGTGCCTGTCGGCTCTTCGAGAGCGAGTCGCGTAGTCGCGAGAACAGGCCCGCGCGCTCGGCTGCCGTGTCCGGCTCCGCGCCCTCCTCGCCGAGCAGTTGCCCCCAGCTACGAGGCAATCGCGGCGGCCTGCTCGCGTGGCAGGCGCCGGGAAACGATCTGCGAGACCCCGTCGGCGCCCATCGTCACGCCGTAGAGGATATCCGCGGCCTCCATCGTCCTCTTCTGGTGGGTGATGACGATGAACTGCGCGCGATCGGAATAGCGCCGCAGCAGTTCGACGAAGCGTCCGATGTTCGTGTCGTCGAGCGCGGCTTCGACCTCGTCGAGGAGATAGAACGGACACGGCCGCGCGAGGAAGAGCGCGAAGAGGAACGAGATCGCACCGAGCGCCTTCTCACCGCCGGAGAGCAGCGACAGTCGCGTCACCTTCTTGCCCGCCGGCCGGAGCTCGACCTCGATGCCCGGTTGCTCCTCGTCGTCCTCGGGTTCGGTGAGACGCAGTCTTCCCTCGCCGCCGGGGAACAACGTCGCGGCGACTTCGGTGAAGTTCGCCTGGACTGCGGCGAACGTTTCCGCGAACCGCTCCTCGACCGTGCGTGCGAGATCGTCGCGCAGCGTCTCGAGCTCCTTCAGGCTCGCTTCGAGGTCCGCCCTCTGTGTCGCGAGCTCGACGAGGCGCTCCTTCTCCTGGTCGTACTCCTGCTTCGCGAGCGGATTGACCTGACCAAGAGATTCGCGCCTGCGCTCGTGGCGTTCGATCTTGTCCGCGAGCTCGTCTCGGTCGTCGCCTTCCGCCGGGTCGGCCTCGGCCGCCTCGAGACGGCGCCTTGCCTCGTCTGCCTCCGTTTCGATGCGCGCGCGCTCGACATCGACGGCGGTGAGCCGCTCGCCTGCCTCCGAGGCCAGGCGACGGACCTCGACCTCGTCGGCCCCGAGACGGCGGAGCTCGTCGGCGAGTGCGCCCGTTCTCGACGCGCCTGCATCGGCTCGTGCGCGCAACGGCGCTTCGAAGCGGTCATCACCGATCTCCTCGAGTGCCTGAACGAGCCGCTGGGCGACCTGTGCGAGCGTGACGGTCATGGGATCGCGGGCCGCGGAGTACGCCGCTTCGGGGATCGGAGCTTCGGCTCTCGCCTCGAGCTCCTCGACCTCCGCGGCGAGCGCGCGCCGCCGAGCCTCGAGCTCGAGCCAGACGGCTTCCGCGGTCTCGCCGGCGAACCAGATCTCGCCCTGCTCGGGATCGAAGCCGAAGCCCTCCGGCGTGACGGCCGGGACGCGGGAGTGCAGCAGCTCCTCCTTCGGCACGACCGGCAGCTCGCGCACGAGCTCCTTCGGATCGCTCGTGAGGACGACGACGCTTCCGAGCCCTGCCGCGCGGGCGCGCTCGGCGAGCGCCAGAGCTGCACGCGCGTCGGGAGCGACGAGCGCGGAGGCGCGATGTCCCAGCGCGGCAGCGACCGCTCGCTCGTGGCCCGGTTCGACATCGAGCAACGACAACGCGAGCCGCTCTCCTTCTTCGGCAAGTGCGCGCGCTGCAGGCGGCAATCCTTCGCGTTCGGCGAGCGCTCGCTCGAGGGTCTGCAGCCGCTCGCGCGCGACGCGCGCTTGTTCCCGCGCTGCCTCGCGCTCTGCACGCACACGTGCATCGAGCACGCGCCGCGGGCGCGCAAGCTCTGCGCGGAGCCGTTCGACTAATGCTTCCGCGCTTTCCTTTCGCAGCTCCAGCCGTTCGCGCGCGCTGCGCAGGCGATAGAGAGTGGCGGTCGCCTCCTCCCTGCGGCCGGCGGCGTCGGCGAGCTCCTCTTCCGCTCGGCGACGCTCCTCGAGCAGGGCATTCAGCTTCTCGTCCGCGTGCTTGCGCGCGAGCACTGCCGCAGTGCGCCGGCTCTCCCCGTCTTCGAGCCGCTCGCGAAAGCCGGCGAGATCGAGCTCGGCCACGCGGGCACGAAGCGACGCAATCTCTCCGCGGAGCTTCTCTGCGCGCTCAGCTGCGGTGGCCTGCAGCGCGAGCGGCCGGAGCCGCTTCTTCACCTCGGCCTCGACGTCGCGAGCCCGCTCGACCTGAATCGCAACGCGCGCGAGCTTGAGCTCGGCGCGGTGCTTGCGGCGCTTGAAGCGCCCGAGCCCGGCGGCCTCCTCGAGCAACGCACGGCGTTCCTCGGGCTTCGAGCCAAGAATCTCCTCGACGCGGCCCTGTCCGATGATCGAATGCATCCCTCCGCCGAGGCCGAGATCGGCGAGGAGCTCGACGAGGTCGATGCGGCGCACGGCCGTGCGGTTCAAGAGGTACTGACCTTCGCCGCCCCGGTGCAGGCGCCGCGCGACCGAGAGCTCGGAGTACGGCAGGGGCCCTTCACCTTCAGGGTTGTCGAAGAGCAGCTCGACCTCGCAGAAGTCTTCGGCCGCGCGGCCGCTGCCTCCCGCAAAGAGCACGTCGTCCGGCTTCTCCGCGCGGAGCTCGGTGGGGGCCAACGAGCCGGCCGCCCAGACGATCGCGTCGGAGACGTTCGACTTGCCGGAGCCGTTCGGACCGACGACGACGGCGACGCCCGGCTCGAGACGGATCTCGACCGGTTCAGGGAACGACTTGAAGCCGCGCAGCTTGATGGCGCGTAAGTTCACGCACCCGGAAACCTATCGGGCAGTACGGATGGTGGGTCATCCCCCGCCGAACCCGGCAGCAACACGAAAGCCGGAGGCTAAGACCAGGCGAAGCCGGGCTTAGCCGTAGGCGAACCGATGCGGGCACGGCCGCGTCAGCGCCCGTGCCCGTACGGAAGGGAACAACCGCCAAGCACCAACACAAAAAGAAGTGCGCGGGCTTTGCCCGCGCACGTTTACCACGAAGTGGCGTGACAGCTTCGAGCGAAAGCGAAGCTTTCGCTCGACTACGCCTCGTGCGCCATCTCCATGATCTTGTCGCGAGTCATCGACCCGACCATGTCTGGATGATCCGACTGGACGTGTGCCTCGACGTTCATGACGAGCTCGTCGTCTGACTCACCGAGAATCGTCTCCCCACAAGGGCAATCGACTGCTTTGGCCATTTGCTCCTCCTTTGGTCCGCCCGAGTCTATGCGGTCGAAACTTCGACCCCGAGCTTCTCGAGGGTTTCCTTGGCAGCCTCCTGTTCGGCGGCCTTCTTCGACTCGCCCGAGCCGACGCCGAGCTGCTCGCCGTCGATCATCGCCGCGCACGTGAACCGGCGATCGTGCGGGGGCCCGTCCACCTCGAGCACCGCGTAGTTCACGGCCTGACCCCTGCGGGCCAGAGCTTCCTGCAGCTCCGTCTTGTAGTCCACGTGAGACGTCAGGGCGTAGTCGATGCGACTTGCGAAGGCCTCGACGATCGGCTGCTCGATCTTCTCGAAGCCGTGCTCGAGGAACAACGCAGCCAGCGCGGCCTCGAGCAATGCAGCCAGGACGTTGCGATTGCGGGAGAGGCGCTCGAGCTCGTCCGGGGGAATGTCGACGCCACGCCTGGCGAGCTCGCTTCCGAGCTCGAGCTGGCGCGCAACGACGGCACAGCTCTGACGCGAAACGACGTGCGAGCGGATCTTCGCGAGGCGCCCCTCGGTGAAGTCCGGGTAGCGCTCGTAGAGCTCGCGTGCCATCGCGAGCTCGAGAACGCTGTCACCGAGGAACTCCAGCCGCTCGTAGGAGGCCGCCCGATCGACGGCCCACGACGCGTGCGTGTAGACCTGCTCCGCCCGGGCGTCGGGCAGACCTTCGATCAGCTTCCGAAGCGGGGCGACATCCCCCGCGGGCGCGCTACTGGTGCGAGGAGACGTAGTCGACGGCCTGGCCGACGGTCTGGATCTTCTGGGCGTCCTCGTCGGAAATCTTGATTCCGAACTGATCTTCGAGCTCCATGATCAGCTCGACGAGATCGAGCGAGTCCGCGTCGAGGTCCTCCTGGAACGAGGCCTCTTCTGTGATCGCACTCTCTTCCACGCCGAGCGCGACGCTGCCATGTCACCTCACGTTGGGGGTCGGGGTTGCAGAGGGGCCGGATGCTAACACGCTCTCGCCCAGATTCTCAGTGAGCCTGCCGACGACGTCGTTCTCGACGCCGCGGGCCGCCAGCCGGATCGCGTTCGTGATCGCGCGCCGGGAGGAGTTTCCATGCGCGATCACGGCGAGGCCTCGCAGGCCGAGCAGGTAGGCGCCCCCGTACGCGTCCGGGTCGAGGCGATCGCGGAGCTTCCTCCCCGCCGGCCTGATCAGCAGCCCGCCGAGCTTTCCCAGCGCAGTCGCGGTGATCTCCTCGCGCAGGGCTCCCAGCAGGCCCGTGATCGTTCCCTCGAGGAGCTTGAGGGCGACATTGCCCGTGAACCCGTCGGTCACGACCACGTCCCCGCCTGCCGTCAGGAGATCCCGGCCCTCCGTGTTGCCGGCGAACGGAAGCTCGCTCGCGGCGAGGAGCGCATGCGCCTCCAGTGTCAAGTGGTTCCCCTTCTCCGGCTCCTCACCGATCGAGAGCAATCGGACTCGCGGCCTTGCGACGCCGAGGATCTGCTCGGCGAAGACGACTCCCATGTGCGCAAACTGGACGAGGTCCTCGGGTCGCGCGTCGGCGTTCGCACCCGCGTCGAGCAGCACCGATGGGCCTTGCCTGGCGGGGATCGTCACGGCGATCGCTGGCCGCCGGACTCCCTGAATGCGGCGAAGCTCGAGCAGGCAAGCCGCGAGCATCGCGCCGGTGTTGCCCGCCGACACGACAGCATCGGCCCTCCCTTCGGCCACCGCGCGGCACGCGGTCACGAGCGAGCTATTCGGCTTCGACCGGACCGCCTCGGTCGGCTTCTCGTCCATGGCGATCACGTCGGGCGCCTCGATCAGCTCCAGCCCCTGGGTGTCGAGGTCTTTCGGCCCGAGGAGGATCGGCTTGACGTTGTCCGTGGCCGCGGCGAGTGCGCCGGCGACGATCTCCTCCGGCCCGCGGTCGCCGCCCATGGCGTCCACGGCAACGCGGATCATTGGCCTACGGGACGCGCGTGCGGAGCGGCTCGATCTCGCGGCCGCGGTAGGTCTCGCACGTCGGGCAGACGCGATGGGGCCGCTTGGGCTGGCCGCACTGCGGGCAGAGGTTCAGCCGCGGCGACTCGATCTTGTGCTGCGCGCGGCGCTTGTCTCTCCGTGCCTTCGAGGTTTTTTTCTTGGGGACTGCCATGGGAACGCCGGAGTGTAGCTAGAGCTGCTCGCGCAGGCTCTCCAGGGCCGACCAACGCGTGTCCGCAGTCTCCTCCGGATGCTCGTGCGGCTCGTCGTTCAGGTTCTTGCCACAGACCGGGCAGAGCCCCGCGCAGTCGGGGCGGCAGAGGATCTTGTCGGGGAGCTCGAGCGCGATTGCATCGCGCGCCCACGTTCCGAGATCGAGGTTGTCGTCGTCGAGGTAGGCCATGCGCAGCTCCTCGACGCCCTCCGGATTCGACGCCGCCTGGTACTCGCGAGCGTCGACCGGAACCTCGAGCACGGCGTCCCCGAGGCAGCGATAGCACGGCCCGTGGAGCCGGGTGGTGAAGCGAAGGTCGAAGACCAGGCCGCTCGTCGCCTTCGTGATCGCGAGCAGCGTCGGCAGCGTGCCCGGCACCGGGAGGTAGCGCTCGCCGCCGAGCTCGAACGGTTCGAGCTCCAGCTCGATCTCCTCGCGATGCTCCTCCCCGGGGCGGAGCTTGACCTGTCGCAGATTGAAGCTCCTCATGGAGCCCAGGGTACCGCGGGTCAGGCAGCCGCTTTGAGCGGCTCCGGAACCTCGCCGACCACAGGCTTCTGCCTCGGCGCACGTGCCGTGACGATCGAGACGACGGCGACGACGATCGCGGCGCCGGCGATCACCGTCGTCCAGCCGATGGCCTCGTTGAGGAACACCGTGCCGAGCGCGACCGCAACGACCGGATTGACGAAGGCGTAGGTCGAGACGATCGAGATCCGGACGTTCTTCAGCAGCCAGGCGTACGCGGAGAAGGCGATCAGCGAGCCGACGACGACCAGGTAGACGAACGCGATCAGCGGCTTCGTCGAGAAGGTGTCGGCATGGATTCCGCTCGCCTCGCCGGATGCGAGACCGGCCACGCCGAGGAAGACGGCGGCGGCGAGCATCTGCATCGATGCCGAGAGCAGCGGGCTCTCGGGAAGGGCTGCACCGCGGGCGTAGAGGGATCCGCCGGCCCACGCCGCCGTCGTTCCGACGAGGGCGAGCATGGCCACGACGTCACCGCCGCCGCCGCCGGGCCTGACGAGCAGAGCCACACCGGCGAAGCCGACGACGAGGCCCGCAATCGCCACGGGCGAGAGCCGCCGGCCGAAGAAGGCACGGTCCATCAGCGCCACCCAGAGCGGGATGATCGCCACGATCAGCGCTGCGAGCCCCGATTCGAGCCGCGTCTCGGCCCAGGCGACCCCGCCGTTGCCGATCAGGAGGAGCGCCGCGCCGACGATCGCCGCCGAGCCCCATTGCCGGAGCGTGGGCCGGGCGCGCCCGCGCGAAGCGAACGCGTACAGCGCCGTCCCGGCGATCAGGAACCGCACGGAGGACATCAGGAGCGGGGGCATCGTCCGGTCGGTGACCCGGATCGCGAGGTAGGTCGAGCCCCAGACGAGATAGATCGTCGCCAAGGCGGCGACGACCGCTGCCGGGGAGCGGCGGGCAAATGCGGCGGTCACGACGAACTAGAGCGAGCGCCGGTCTTCAGGAAGACGCGAGTCGGCGCCGAAGAACACGGCCAACGGCCCGATCGCGAAGATGAAGACGAGTACGACGATCCCTGTCATAGACTCATGATCGGCATTCGCGCACCATTAGCACAAATCCAGTTAGGATGGACTTCGATTATGGAACCTGATAGCTGGCTCGGCGTCGAATTGCGCCACTTCCTGGCTCTGGAAGCCGTCGCCAAGGAGGGCTCCTTCGGCAAGGCAGCGGCCTCGCTCGGCTACACCCAGTCGGCCGTCAGCCAGCAGATCGCGACCCTCGAGCGCATCGTCGGCCACCGGCTCGTCGAGCGGCCGGGTGGCCCGAGGCCTGTCTCCCTCACCGAGGCCGGCCGGCTCCTCCTCACCCACGCCGACGCCATCGCGGCACGAGTGGCCGCCGCCCAGGCCGACCTGACTGCCCTCGCAGAAGGCCAAGCCGGGACGCTCCGCGTCGGCGTCTTCCAGAGCGTCGGCCAGCGCATCCTGCCCGAAGTGATGCGCCGCTTCCTCGAGGCGTGGCCGCAGGTCAACGTCACGTTGACCGAGTCCTTCGACGACGAGGAGCTCCTCAGCCTCGTGGAACGAGGCCAGCTCGACGCCACGTTCGCCGACCTCCCGCTGACCGAAGGCCCGTTCGAGTGGGTCGAGCTGGTGCGCGACCCCTACGTGCTTGTGGTCGCCGCGGGATCTCCGCTTGCACAAAGGGAAGCGGCCCCTACCTGGAAGGACATGGCCGAGCTCGATCTGATCACTCACAGGCACTGCCGGTCGCTCGCGCAGATCGAGAACGACGCGCGCCGCCCGTTGCGCTTCGTCTTCCGCTCCGACCACAACCAGACGGTGCAGGCGCTGGTCGCGACCGGCGTCGGAGTCGCGCTCGTCCCGCGGCTGACCATGGACGAGGAGGACGAGACGACCGAGCTGATCGAGCTCCGGAAGGTCCAGCCGCGCCTCATCTCGCTCGCCTGGCACCGCGACCGGTACCGCACCCCCGCGGCGCGCGCGTTCGTCGAGACGGCGCAGGCCGTCTGCGCCGAGCTAGAGCACGAGCCCTTGTTCGCCTAGCTGTAGGGCTGGTCGTCGTCGGAGGGGAGACCGGCGGCGACTCCGGCGACGACCGATTCCTGCGAACGCTCGTGCAGCCGCTCGCGGCCCCGCTTGACCGCGGTGAGGAACTTCTCGAGATTGACCTCGAGTGTCGACAGGATCGAGTCGGCCCAGTCCTCCATCTCGAGCCTCGTCTCCCTCGCCTGCCGCCGCGCCTCGTCGACGATGTCCTGCGCCTGGCGCTCGGCGATCTTGACGATCTCCGTCTGCGACGCCTCTCGAACAGCCTGCTCGCGCGCCTCCCCCAGGAGCCGGTCGGTCTCACGCTTGGCCTCGGCCAGCATCTCCTGACGCTCCTTGACGATCCAGCGGGCCTGCTTGATCTCTTCCGGGATCGTCGCGCGCATCTGGTCGAGGATGTCGTAGATCTCTTCGCGGTCGATCCGGACCTGGTCGGTCAGGGGCACGGCTTTTGCGTTGTGAACGAGGTCGTCGAGCTTGTCGATGAGTACTAGTACGTCCATCTAGCCTCCGAGTCTATCCCCGGCGCCCCGTGAGGCCGACGGGCTGGCGTTTTCAATTCTGACGAGCGCAGCGAAGTCACTAACCCCTCCTCGGAGAAAGTGCGGAGCACTTTCTCCGATTTATTCTTGCGGATTCTCCGGGGTTCCCGGCCGACCATCGGGAAAGAGCTCGGCGAACCGCCTGGCTACGGCCTCCGGGACGAGTTCGTCCACCTTCCCGCCGAAGGCGGCTATTTCCTTCACGCCGCTGGACGAGACGAAGCTGACGGCCGGGCTGGCCATGACGTAGACGGTCTCGATCTCGGGGGCCAGGGTCCGGTTCAGCTGGTTCATCTGGAACTCCCACTCGAAGTCCGAGATGACCCTGAGGCCCTTGACGATCACCTTCGCGTTCCACTTGTGGGCGAAGTCGACGACGAGCTCCGAGAAGACCTCGACCTCGACGTTGGGGAGATTCGTGAGCGCGTCCCGCAAGAAGCCGACACGCTCGGCGAGCGCGAACATCGGCGTCTTGTGCGTCGGGTTGCCGACGACTCCGACGACGACGCGGTCGAAGATTCCCGCTGCGCGACCGATCACGTCGATGTGCCCGTTCGTGACCGGGTCATAGGAGCCTGGTGCGATCGCGGTGATCATTCGTGCTCGAACACCGTCACCCGTGTGGAGCCGTATTTTCGCGAGGTTCGTATTGCGAGCCCGGGGAGCTCGGGCTCGGTCCTCGCCGCCGTCTCGAAGACGAGCAGCCCGTCTTCGGCGAGCACGCCGGACAGGTAGCGGGAAAGGGGCTGGTAGTCGGTCATCGTGTACGGCGGATCTGCGAGCACGAGATCGTACTTTCTGCCCGCCCCGGCTTCCTGCCCGAGACCTGTCACGGCATCCCGTCGCAGCACGCGCGCGCCGGTGAGGCCGAGCTTGTCGAGGTTACGCTCGATCGCGCGGACGGCCTCCGGATCTGACTCGACGAAGACGGCGCGCTCGGCTCCCCGCGAGAGCGCCTCCAGGCCCATCGCCCCGGACCCGGCGTACAGGTCGAGCACTCGCGCCCCCTCGACCCACGGTGCGACGATGTTGAAGACGTTCTCGCGCACGCGATCTGACGTGGGGCGCGTGTCGAGCCCTTTCGGCGCCTGGATCGTGTGCCCCTTGCGCGAGCCGGCGATGATCCTCACGCTTTCACCGCGACATTCTCGCACCCAGCAACTCGTGCAGGGTGTCGAGGTAGACGCCGTAGCCCGAGGGCGAGGCCCACTCCCGCGCGCTCTCGATGGACGTCCCTTCAGGCCATTCGTTGAATGTGAGAACGAGCTGCCAGCGGGCGTTCGAGGCCAGCATCGCGCCGATGTCGCCTCGCCAGCGTCCGACGTCCCTGGACAGCCGCGCCGTCGGCTCGCTCTCCTCGTCGAAGCCGGGGGCGATCATGAACGAGTCCGGAGCGAGGTTGTACTGTGGCAGCGCGGCCGAATACTGGTGCCACGCGTCCGGTTGCACCGCGCAGGTGCGAAAACCGGCGAACGCCTTGAGGACGATGTACGCGCCGACCGTGTTCGCCTCGCGCCAGCGCCTTGCGGTCGAGTCGCAGTCGTCGTCGGCGCTGCCGTACACGTACACGACGAAGCGCCCGTCGACCTTCAGGTACGCCGGCTGCATCGCATACCGGTCGCGGATGTACTCGAGGTCGGTGCGGATCTTCTCGATGCTCGGATTCTCGTAGCCCTCGCGCTCGTAGTAGATCGCCCATCGAAGCGGCGTCGTCCGCGCTGCGGCGAGGTAGCGCCAGAAGCGGAGGTCGGTCGGCGGATAGCCGTCGGGTCCCCACCACGAGTAGATGCCGGCATCGAGCCACGCATAGCGCAGCGCGTCCGTGTGCGCGAGCACGACACGCGCATCGGCGTTGCTGTAGTAGTCGAGCGATGGGTGGAACAGGCTGTACGGAAAGACCGGATCGCGGAACCACGCCTCGGGATACCACGCGTAGTAGAACGCGGCACGGATGGGGAACGAGGGCTGCGACGTGTCCGCGGGCGGTCCACGGAAGCGCGTGATGCGACCCGGTGGCGCGAACGTGAAGCGCACCGGGACGTCGATGTCGGTCAGCGTGTCGCGCGCAACACCGCTGAACACGAATCCCTTGCGCAAGGACCGCGCGGTTCGCGCCGTGAACCTGAGCTCGTACTGAGGCCGGTCGGGCTGGCTCGCATCCGTCACCTCGTAGGGCCGGGAGGCGAGCACCTGCCGGGCGTGCGCGAGCGTCCAGCCGTGCGGGCTCGCAACCAGGAGCAGGCTGACGAGGGCCGCAGTCACGACCCGAACCTTAGGCGCGAATCAGGCGGTCATCACGAAGCAGGCGTCGTGCGAGGACGGCGAGACCTGCACGCGCCGAGCGAGGCGTCCCTGACGGTCGAGGACACAGAACGTGCCACGGTCGAGCGACGGAGTGACGATCCAGCCGAACGCCTCCTGCACGTTGTACGAACCGTCGGGGACAGGGGTCGTGCGGAGCACCCGGCCGTCCTTCAGCGAGTGGACGCGCAGCGTCCCGTCCTCCCCGCTCGTCACGTACGCGTGCGCACCGAGGAACGTGACGTGCTGGGGCGGCGCATCGGCCGGGAGACGTCGCAGAACGTCGCCGCTGCGGCGATCGTAGACGGCGAGGGCCTTGCGATCTCCCGAGCTCACCCAGACCTGACGACCGCCCGGCACGATCCCGACGTCGTGCGCGAGGAACGGCGGGGTGATTCTCCCCAGCAGTCGCAGCGCCGCGGGCTTCGAGACGTCGACGGCCACGACGTGCTCCGCCTTCGAGCCGAGCGACACCCAGAGGATCCGTCCGCTCGGGTCGATCGAGACGTGACGCGCCGGCCCACCGACTGGGAGGCGCGCGATCTTGCGGCCCTGGACGACGTCGATCGTCACGACTTCGTGGCGGCCCGAATCGGTGATGAACGCGTGCCTGCCGTTCGGGGCCGCAGCGGTGTAGCGCGGCTCGTCGAAGCCATGCAGGACGTGACGGACGACGAGCTTCGGTCCGTCGATGATCGAGACGGCACCTTGCACGGTGTGACAGACGACGGCGGCGATG
>Ga0193730_1000247_pt1 | contig 17089 bp, 7 predicted proteins | sample U1a1metaG_FD_144919 | JGI IMG/M metagenome (GOLD analysis project Ga0193730, IMG submission 144919) | Soil microbial communities from a riparian zone of the East river system, Colorado, United States - U1a1 | ecosystem: Environmental > Terrestrial > Soil > Riparian zone | place: USA: East River...
CTGATTCGCCGGCCAGGAGGACTGAAAGATTAGTGGGAGCAACTCGTCCGACTTGCTTCATTACTTCAATAAACGCATGACTGCGCCCGACGAGTTCGATGTCTGTTCGGTAACCGCGGTGATGTTTCGGCGAGAGCACGCGCGTCTTTTCCGAAAGTTGTTGGCGCAACGCGGTTGCCAGCGATCCGACTTCTTCCGGTCCAAACGGTTTCAGCAAATAGTCGTAGGCGCCGGAGGCGGTCGCATCCAGCGCCCCGACGGCTGAGCCGTGGCCGGTCATCAAAACTACTTTCGTTTCCGGCAACTCTTCTTTGAATCGACGCAGCACTGAGTAGCCGTCAGCGCCGCCCAGCATTACGTCGCAGAATACTACTGACCACGCTTCGTCGTTGAGCATCGTGAACGCTTCTTCGGCGGATGACGATTGCGCCACCTTCCATCCGTCGTTACTGAGGATCGTCGACACGAACTCGCGCACTTGCGGTTCGTCGTCGATCACCAAAGCTTGAAATTGATTCATGGTTTCCGTCTCTCACTCGTTAATTTACAAACGCACGTTTTCGGCAGGCCGATGACTCGCTACCACACTCTGTTTGCGTTTTGGATTCAGCTTGACCCAATCGATCAACTCCGCGGGCGCCGGCCGGCCCAACAGATAGCCTTGACCCTCGTCACACTTAAGCGAACGCAGGAAATCGTGCTGTTCATTAGTTTCGATTCCTTCAGCAATCACCCGCAAATTCAGGTTATGAGCGAGGGCCACGATCGCCATTACCAGCGCCGCGTCTTTAGGATCAGTCGTCGCGCCGCTTACAAATGAGCGATCGAGCTTCACTGTATCGATCGGCAAATGTTTGAGATAGCTTAATGACGAATAGCCCGTCCCGAAATCATCGATCGAAACACGGACACCCAGGTGGCGAATCCTGGAGAGTACCCGAATCGCCGATTCTGAATTCTCGATGATCGATGTTTCCGTGATCTCCAGCTCGAGCGACTGCGCATCCAGCCGCGCTTCTGCCAGCATGCGTATAAGTTGATCGATAAAATCTTTTTCCAACACCTGCCGGGCCGAAACATTGATCGCGATGCGTAATGGCCCGTGGCCCTCGCGCTGCCATTGCCGGATTTGCGCGCACGCTGTGCGCATTACCAGGGTTCCAATTTCCAGAATCAAGCCGGTGTCTTCCGCCAAGGGGATGAAGTCGACAGGGTGCAGCAACCCCAGACGCGGATGTTGCCAGCGCACCAACGCTTCGAAGGCGACGGTTTTGCCAGAGGCCAGGCACACAATCGGCTGGTAGTAAGTCAGCAACTCGTTTTCTTCGACGGCGCGACGCAGATTCGTCTCCAGCCCGAGGCTCGTCAACGCCTGCGCGTTCATCTCGGGAACATAAAACTGATAATTGTTTCCGGCTAGTTGCTGCGCGTGGTCCAGGGCGGCGCGGGCATTTCTGATCACCGTCGCAGCGTCATGGCCGTTCACGGGAAATAAGCTGATGCCGATGCTGGTAGTGACGAAGACGTCCTGACCCCCACCCACACTGAATGACGGCTTCATCGCGGAAGCGATCGTGAGGGCGACGTCTGCCGCCTCGGCTGCGTCCTCGACGCCCGTCAGTAAAATTCCAAATTCGTCCGTCTCGAATCGCGCGATGACATCGTCCGTGCGAATGCAGCTTTGCATCCGTGCCGCCGCGGTAGTCAGCAGCACGTCGCCCGTGTCATGGCCCAGTGCGTCGACGATCTTCTTAAAACGATCGAGCGATACCAGCAACACGGCGCTGTCGGCACTCCCGGCGGTTGCGAGCGCTTCTTCGCAACGGATTTCGAACAAAGTTCGATTTGGAAGATCAGTCAGGCGATCGTGATAAGCGAGATGCTCAATTTTTGCGGTGCGCTCCTGTACCAACTCTTCCAAATGGTTTTCGTAGCGCCGCTTGTCCTCAATCAGTCTTCGATGGCTCAGCGCCCGCGCTACGACGGCTTGCACCTGCCGCAGATCCATCGGCTTGGTGATGTAGTCAAAAGCACCGGCCCGCATGGCTTCGATCGCAAAATCGATCGTTTGCTGACCGCTGATCATCATGACGACGGTGTCAGGTGCACGCTGGTGAATTAACGGCACCAACTCAAGCCCGGTAATTCCGCCCATGTTGATGTCGCTCAGCACGAGGTCGAACGTGCGGGTCTCTAACAACGACAATGCTTCCTCGGCGGAACGCGCCTGCACGCATTCATAATTCGCGCACAGCAAGTCTGTCAGCAACCGCCGGATTTGCTCCTCGTCGTCGATGATCAGAATTGCTGGCAGAACGTTTTTCTGGGACATAGCTTCTTAATTGCGATCTGGGTGCCCATTGGAATCCAAAACTTCACGGACTTTCTTTGATAGACCCATTGGCGTGAATGGTTTTTGAATGAATTCAACGTTCGAATCCAACACGCCGTGGTGGACGATCGCCTCGTCCGTGTAACCGGACATGAACAGAACTTTGATTCCCGGGCGCAGAACACTCAGACGGTCGGCAATCACCTTGCCGCCGGCGCCAGGCATCACGACATCAGTGAGCAACAGGTGGATTTCATTCGTGTGCTCATTACAAAGGCGAACAGCTTCTTCGCCCTGCGGCGCAACCAGAACGCTATAGCCGGCGTCCTCGAGAATTTGGCGCGCCAAACCGCGAACGACCTCTTCGTCTTCCACCAGGAGAACAGTCTCTGATCCTCTGGGAATTGGGCTTTCCGCTGCTTTGGCTTCTGAAGAGGCGGAGGTTGAGGCGAGCGCCGGCAGATAAACCTTAAACGTCGTTCCATGATTAGGCTCGCTATAGACCCAGATGTTTCCCCCGCTTTGTTTCACGACCCCGTAAACGGTCGACAAGCCAAGGCCGGTCCCTTTGCCTTTCTCTTTGGTCGTAAAGAACGGTTCGAAGATTTGTTTCCGTACTTGCTCGCTCATGCCGGTGCCGGTATCGCTCACCGCAAGTACAACATAGGCGCCGGGATTAACGCCGACATGCGTGCTCGCATATTCCCGGTCCAGCTCGGCGTTCGTAGTCTCTATGGTCAGTTTGCCGCCTGTCGGCATCGCATCGCGCGCATTCACGACCAGGTTCATCAGTACCTGTTCAATCTGCCCGGGATCGGCCTTGATCCGCTTCAAGTCGATTGCCAGTTTCGCGCTTAGATTAATGTCTTCTCCAATCAGGCGGCGCAGCATCTTGTTCATGTCAGACACGATGCCGTTGAGATCGAGAGGAATCGGTTGCAGGATCTGTTTGCGGCCAAAGGCGAGCAACTGGCGAGTTAGATTCGCGGCGCGATCACCCGCCTTCTTTACTTCTTCAAGGTAAGGCCTGACCGAGTTGTGTTCGTCGAGGCGTTGCAGTGCGAGACTGGTGTATCCGTTAATCGCCGTCAACAGATTATTGAAGTCGTGCGCCACGCCCCCCGCCAGTTGACCAATGCCTTCCAGCTTCTGCGACTGTCGAAGTTGATCCTCAAGGTGCTTCCGTTCAGTAACGTCACGCGCAATGCCTTGCACCCCGACCGGAACGCCATCTTGAAAGACAAGTTTGGTGTTGGCCTCGACAGCCACGCGGTGCCCATCCTTCGCAATCAACTCGGTCTCATACGCGGTCACTCTCTCACCCGCCAGCTTTCGACCGACCATCTCCTGTGCGGTCGGCAAATGTTCGGCTGGCATCATCTGCGAGAGATTCATGCTGAGAGCTTCTTCCGGAGTGTAGCCGGTGATTAATTCGGCTGCTTTATTCATCGAGGTGTAATTGCCCTGGAGGTCATGCGAGTAAATGATGTCGTGCGCGTTCTCGACGAGATCGCGATAGCGCTCTTCACTCACACGTAAGGCGCCTTCGGCTTGCTTGCGCTCGGTGATGTCTCGGAAAAACCAGACCCGGCCATAGTATTCGTCCTGGGTGTTCTTGATCGGCGCGCTGTAGCGATCGAAGGTCCGGCCGTCGGTAAGTTCGATTTCGTCGCGCCATTCTTCTTCAGGATGCTTGTAAAGGTAATCCACCCGCGCGAGCATCTCCTCAGGCTTTGCGAGCAGAGGCACAACACTACTCAGAGCCTGTTCATCTGATCCGCTAAGCAGTTCTTCGGAAATGCCCCAAAGGTCGACGAAAGGTTTGTTATAGGACAGGATCTGCCCGGTCTGTGATACCACCAGAATGCCGTCAATTGACGCTTCCGATTGTGCCTCAAGGAGGCTCTTTTGAAAGTGGAGTTCGGCTTCGGCCTTTTTGCGTTCAGTGATGTCGCGCGAAACTGTGTAGAAGATGTCAACCTCTCCGTTGGCAGCCTTATGGGCCATCAACACCATCGAGACCGGGATCTCACTACCGTCCCGATTTAGAAACGCGGCATCGCCCTCCCATACGCCTTCACGTACAGCGGCGGGCAAGACAACCTCCTCCATGCGCTGGTTCATCCAGCCCGGATGGACGTCGCTAATCTTTAGCGGCGCCAGGTCCTCGTCTTCTCCAATTCCGCACATCTTCCGGCCATGCTTGTTGATGTAGAGGATCTGCGCGGTTTTCGCATCGGCGTAGCCAATAAAATCCGGACTGGCCTGCACGAGGGATGACAATAGCTCGCGCTGCGCCTCCACCCGCTTGCGCTCGCTGATATCTGTGGTGACACCGCGCAACCCGACTGGCTGGTCTTCGTTATCCTTGATGACGACAAAATTCGACTCGACCCAAATCGTGCGGCCATCTTTCCTGATCCAGCGGAATTCCATCGTAGTGCTTCGCCCGGCCGCGAAAGCTGCCGCGCTTATTCCGGCGGCTTGCTCCCGGTCGTCCGGATGAATAATCGTGAGCCAGAAGTTCGGCGTCTCCAGCCATTCATCCACGCTGTAACCCAACATTGTCTCGACATAATCACTGATAAAATCAATGCGTTGATTAGCGGCATCGGGCTGCCCCCACGCTTCCCACACGACACCGGGGACAGTGCCGATAATGTTATCCAGGCGTTGGCCCTGGTTTTCGATCTCCGCCGCCAGTTGCTCTCGCTCCTCTTCGGCGCGCTTGCGCTCAGTCACATCCTGAACGGTGCCAAACATCCGCATAGGCGTGCCTTGCTCGTCACACAACAGGCTCCCTTGAGAATGAACGATCCGCACCTGGCCGTCCGGACGCTGCACGCGATAGTGAAAGTCGAACGGTTCATGGTTTTCGAGAATGCGGCTGACGACACTTCTTACCGAATCATGATCCTCGGGGATGACGTACTTTGCCCTGACCGCGTCAAAGGTGGGATCAAATTCTTTTGGATCGAGTCCCAGGATGTGATAGTGCTCGTCAGACCAGCTCAGAATGTTGGTAGGCAAGTCCCAATTCCAACTGCCGACGTGGGCCAGTTGCTGAGCTTCGGCCATTAGACGTTCGCTCTGCCTGACTCTCTCTTCCGCCTGTTTGCGCTCAGTAATGTCTTCAACAGAACCTTCGCGGTAGATCTCGGTGCCGCCCTCGTCAAGAATCGCGCGTCGATTCAGAGAGAGCCATATCCTTTCGCCGTCCTTTCGGTAAGCCTCAAACTCGAAGCCTTGCAATATCTTTTGTTGTTTTTCGATGCGGTCCAGTTCTGATCGGATCTCGGGATCAACGTAAATCTGACGGGCTATATCTGTGACTTCCTCGATAGCCTCTTGCGGCGATCCGTATCCCAAAATCCGCGCCATCGCGGGATTCATCTTGATGAATCGCCCTTCCAACGTACCACGAAACATTCCTTCGACCGCGTTTTCAAAAATCGAGCGATAGTTCTCTTCGGCTCGGCGGACCTTCGTGTAAAGCGAAGCGCTTTCCAGCGCCGCGGCTCCGGTGCTGGCCAGAATCGTCAACGCTTTCATCTGGCCCAGGGTGAAAGGCCGGGGGCCGTTAGTCACGTTTAGATTTATGATGCCGATCAATTTATTCGCTACCTGCATGGGCACCGAGACAGCCGAGCGAATTTCAGGTCTCGGCCATTGCGCCACAAACCGCTCGTCGCTAACTTCGCCGTTCAAGATTAAAGGCATGCGTTCGCGGGCGACCCAGCTGGCTATGCCCTCTTTCAGCGGAATTCTCTCTCCGAGCAACCTCTGACGGTTCTCGCCCCGCACTGCGGCTACGTAAAGTTCAGAGCCGTCATCAGTGGGCAGAAGCACCGACACTTCATCTGCGTCGGTCTGTTGCAGGGCGGCGTCGGCCAGCTTGCTGATCAGGGTCTGAGCATCCAGCGTGAAAGCAATAGTCTGCGCCAGTTCGTATATGGCCAGAGTCTCGCGCAGTTGCAGATTTTCTTTTCGCAGGCGCCGCGTGTTGATAGCGCGGGTCAGGATCGGCATCAGCGTTTGCAGGCGGAAGGGTTTCAGAACGTAGTCAACCGTGCCTGCTTGCATCGACTCGACCGCTGTCTGAATAGTGCCCTGACCGGTCATGATGATCGCCACCAGATTGGGATCGATTTCCAGTGCGGCCGTGATTAACTCAATGCCGTCCATCTCGGGCATCATCAAATCGCTGATCAGCAGATCAAAATCAGCCGACCGCAGCGCCGCCAGCGCTTCCTGCCCGCTCGTAAATCCGCGAACCTCGAACGACTGCTCCGAGAGAGCGTCCACCAGGGCGTTCTTCAACTCGATCTCATCATCAACGACAAGAATCCGGCCCACTGCATTTTCAGACTTTGCTGTCATGCTTGAATTCAGGAAGAGTCGGCTTTCACAATTGGCTCTTCGAGGCCACCGTTAGTTGCCGGCAGAATAATGGATACGGTCGTACCCTTGCCCCGCCAGCTCTCAATCGCGATAGTGCCGTGATGTTCCTCAACCACGCGACGACAAATTGCCAGACCGAGGCCGGTGCCCTTGCCCTCAGGCTTCGTGGTAAAGAATGGTTCCCAGAGTTTTTCCATATCAGCCGGCGCAATACCCGGTCCCGAGTCGGCCAGTTCTATCCGTATGCTCTTTACCTCATCGTCAGCTTGCGTCCGCGCGCTGATGGTCAGTGTTCCACCCTCGGGCATGGCGTCGCTGGCATTTGTCATGAGGTTCAAAAACACCTGACGCAACTGCTCACGATCGGCATGTACAGGTGGGATTGAGCAATCAAACTTCCGTACTATCTCGATCTTGTGACTGCGAAAGTAGTACTCGGTGAGTTCGAGCGCGTTCTCGATCTCCTTACAAATGTCGATGGTGGAGATCTGCTGGTGACTGCGGCGGCCAAATTGCAGCAGACCAGCGACGAGGTTTCCCATGCGTTCGACTTCCTTAAGGACGATTTTCAGGTCATGCGACTCCCGTTTGTCGTGCACTAGTTCCGTGGCTAGCGAATCGAGTCGCAAAGAGATGGTGGCGAGGGGATTATTCAATTCGTGCGCGACGCTGGCGGCCAACTCTCCCATCGTGACCAGTTTTGAAGCCTGCCAGAGTTGTTGGGTCATGCCGGTGAGCTCGTCTCGCTTACCCTGTAGCTCTGCGAGGACCCGCTCCAGGCGCTGGTTCGTTTCCTTCAGCGTCTGTTCGGATTCTTTGCGCTCTGTGATGTCACGAATGTTGCACTGAATCACCGGGCTTCCATCCACCAGGTAACTGTTGCTTACAAATTCAACTTGTTTGACAACCCCGGCGCGGGTTTTGAGTGGCAGGTCGTCGTAGCGTATGTACCCTTGCTCCTGCAATTCGACAAACGCGGCTTTGGAATGGATCTCGTCTTCGAAAACTCCAATCTCCCAAAGCTCTCTGCCCATCAGCTCTTCCTTGGAATAAGCGAGCATCTCAATGAGAAAGGGATTCACGTCAATAATCTTCCCGCTGTTTGCGTCAAGGATAAGAATGCCGTCCTTTGCCGATTCAAACAGCCGCCGGTAGCGGAGTTCCGACCTCTTCCGCGCTTCCGCTGAGGCCTTGCGTTCGGTTATGTCGCGCGCGATGGTTGAGAATCCGCTGGTGACGCCTGAATCGTCCCTGATTGGAGAGATAGTTAAGGACACAAAGATTCGCTTGCCTTGCTTGGTAATCCGCGCGGTTTCGAAATGATCGAGACTGCCCCCGTGCCTTAGTTCCTCCATGATCCGGGTGATCTCATCCGGCTGTTCCGGGGGAGACAGGATTGTAATCGAGCGGCCCATGACTTCTTCTGCTGAGTAGCCGTAGAGCGCTTCCGCGCCCGGGTTCCAACTGGTAATGATGCCGTCCAAAGTCTTTCCGATGATTGCATCATGGGACGACTCTACGATCGCGGCCAATCGCGAGGTCGCGCCCTGGACCAGTTTGAGATCCTGAATATTGCGCTCAAGCTCGCGCTGCGAGCCGCGCAGCCTGCCAACCATCGAGCTCAGCGCCTTGCGAAGGTTGAGTCTTGAAATCTGACTATCTCGGTTGCGGGTCAGCATTGATTACAGTCCTGTCCGGCAAAAGCTCGAAGCATCCCTGCCAAATGTTCTTTTGCTTATTTGCCGTCATATTCACGTTTACGTTCGCGCCTCGCCGCACTTGCGACAGGTCTGAAGTGGACGTCCCGGCTCCGTGCCTCTGTAGAAAAAGTCCCGCGCGAAGTCGGAGAGCATCTTCTCCGGCAGTTCCACACTCATCCACTGACCACTCGATCCAAAATTAGAAGAAGGACGCCGTGCTCGCCCCCGAAACGACGTCCTCCCTCTTTCGCGGCTTTGCCCCCCACGAGGGCTGGCCACGTCCCTAGACCGAGTCAGTTCGAATCTTTGACTCGGCGGTGCTAATCGATCCTGCTCCGGCTGCGAACGTCCGCCGGTAAGATCCTCTGATGAAATTCAAAATATCGTGGGCGAGAAACGGCTTGAATAGAATCGGAATATTTCTGTCGGCGCATACCAGTAGCTCACCATCCGACAGGCCGCCGCCGGTCATGAGGATGATTTTGGCCGCCGGCGCCTGGGCCTGAAATTCCAAACCCAGTTTCAAACCGTCGTCTTCGCCCAACATGTAATCCAGTAGGACGGCGCCCGGCCGTTGCGCCTGAAAAAGCTGGCGCGCCTGGCCGGCATTTTCAGCAATCAGCATCTCCCATCCGGCTTCTCTGAGTTCAGTCGCCAGAAACATGAGCAGGTCATGGTTGTCATCGACGATTAGGATCGAAGGCCGCGGCGCCGCGGGCGATGCGGTACCCACCTGACGGATCGTCAGCTTGTCGTCGTTATCACCGATCGATACCTGGACGAGCGCATTCGAATTGATTTCGCGCCGCGTCACCATGGTCGCCAACGGCTGGGTCAGTTGCCGGTGAATGACACGCTTTAATTCCCGGGCCCCATACTCTTCACTAACACCGCGCGCCAAAAGAAAATTACGAGCTTCAGGCAGCACTTCAATCGTGAAGCAGTTGTTACCCAGCCGAGAATTGACGTGCTGCTGTAAAGCCTTGATGTCGTGATCGAGAATCGTCTCGATCGATTCCGCGTTCAGCGGCTGGTAAGTAACGACCGCATCAATACGATTGACAAACTCAGGCGAGAATCGTTTTCGAACTGCGCCGAGCGCTATGGCTTCAATTTTGGCCTGGAGATCGGCGCGTGGTTTTCGTGTGGCCGATTGAAACCCAATATAGGGATTGATCTCTCTGAGCATCGCGCGCGCGCCCAAATTGCTGGTAAAAAAGACCAGAGTCTTTTCAAAGTCGACGGTCGAATTGTCGCCCAGGCGAAAAATTCCCTTGTCGAGGATTCCCAATAGCAGGCTGGTCATCGAAGGCGCGGCTTTTTCGATCTCGTCGAATAGCACGAGCGCCAGATCGGACTGCTCGCTGGTAGCCTCGGCGAGTTTTTGCTGTGTCAGCAGCGGGACCGTTTCGCGATGGCCGAGATAACCCGGGGGCGCGCCCATCAATTTGGCCATCTCGTGTTCCATCTGGAACTCGCCGCAATCAATTTTGACGATCTTCTTTTCGCTGCCGTGCAAGAGTTCGGCTATTGCTTCGACTGTTTTTGTTTTGCCCGTGCCGGTTGGCCCAAGTAAGAGAAAAACTCCGGCTGGCCGTCCCTCAGGAGCGAGGCCAGACTGATACATATGAATGTAAGGCACGATCGCTTTAGTCGCCGCACCCTGCCCAACTACCTTTTGCGACAAGAGAGTTATCAGGTCGCCAGCTGGTTGAGCTTTGCGCTTAGATCCGTCGCCGGACGAATTTGGCTGAGAGTCTGTCATGGCAATACGGTTCCGATCCCAACGGTGAATATGGATCGTTTGCCATGCGCGCCGATGGGATTGTGGGCCAGTCTCTGAAGCGATTCGCCGGGATTTCTTCTCCTAGGGACTGTGGCCCGAAACTTCGGGCCTGCTTGAAATCGTCAGAGCAGAACGCTGACAAACGAACTATCAACTAATCGTTGTCCACTAAACGCTGCCTGAATCCTCCTGAGTGTGAAACGGTGGCGGAAGAGATCGTAGTGGTGCGCTTCAGTTCCGACGCGATCGGGGCGATCGAGTTAGTTTTCCTTCTCGCACCATAGTCACACGTGCGGCGTTCCGCAATAGGAGAGTTTCTGGCTGGCAATCAGGGCTTTGCTGACAGTGAAATTGGATGAGTCGACAGATTCCGGGACGTTCAACTTTCAATGTGGGGAGTTAGTACTCATTCACAGGCGTGAGCGATTTATGAGCGCTGGTTCTTTTCGATCGGGCCATAGTAGAAAATGAAAGGTTATCGCCAGAGTTTCTGAGCCGCTCAGCTTGGTCGGCGCGTTACGCGACCCCGCCGGCTTAGGCACCGATCTATTTGAATGAGACTAAGGGTTTCCCCTACGGAGTCGTTCGCTGACTTGGTCGCAGTGAGATCTTAACTTTCACCTCGCAGAAATATCTACTCGGATTAAGTCCCCAACTCCGCAAGTAAAGAGTTCGAATTACACACGGTCGAACAGGGAAGTCGCTACTGCTTCTGTGCAAAGTATGATATTTGACGAGGAGCCCGCTCTTATTGTCGGTACCGTACAGACATACTGATCAATTGCGACTAAAAAGGACGGCGTTCGCCCGACATGGTGGGGGGAGCCTCTGGGAGTGAAACTTGGCTCACCGACTCCCCCTTTTCCGCCTCTGAAGCAATCAAGCGACCTGAGGTTTCTTCATCTTCTCTTTCGCTTCGTCCAGGCAGGCGGGGCAGATGCCGTGCGATGTGGCCGTTTCGAATTTCCGCTCGAAGAATTCTTCCAGAGGAATCCACTCGCCATCGTGATCCATCTTTTTGCACCATGCACAGACGCGCAGGAATCCTTCCAGTTGATACAAGCGCGAGACTAACCGGTTCGTAAGAATTATTACCGGAATCGCCACGACTCCCACCATCGCCGTTTCTGTGGCCGCCTCCACCCAATCGGGAACGTACTCGACTCCAATTATCGAGTGGGTCACGTTGGTCAATTCATGAGCCCATGAAAGGGCAATAATTATCAGGAAGCCAATAATTTCTAACCACAGAATTCTGGAGATGTGTGTTTGTGCTCGCATACGAAGACTTCCGCTGGTCTCTTTGATTTGCAGAGTCGAGAGGGGCGAGCGGAAGGGCATTATACGTAAAAGTAGATTGGCAAGCGAGGCTGGGATTGAGCGCTAACGCCCAAAAGACATCAGTGGTTCGTTCAACACGCGCGCTTTTCTCCGGAACCCCCGCCGAGACTCCAAATCAGGCTGTCATACAAATCGGTATGGCCAGATGACTAATCAAACAGTCTTCGCGGAAGTGTATTTCGGGCGGCCGTAAGATGCGCCCGCTTGGGAAAGGAACATGCCTCATGTTTGCTAAGGGTTCGAGCAGCGATGATTATCATCTGCTGCGGGCCGACGAGGAACAAACGCTCTGCGGTCGGATAGTCGCACCCATTATCATCGACCATCCGGTCAAGGGTCCCCATCTTCACCTCACTACTACGACACCGGCAGATTGTAGGTTGTGCGAGGGGTGCGCGGCACTGGGCGCGAGTTCGATAACGGGCCGATCATCGGTTACAAACTCACCTTGATAGATTAGCTTTCTTCTGACGGGTGACACCTTTCATACCTTGCGCTGGTTCGGCGAGGGTTGGATGAATTTGCCGCGCGCAATCAACCCAGCGGTTACGCTATTTCGGCTCTCTTCATCTTCGCTTAGACCTCGTCGAGACACTGGCCCTCTCCTACTCATTCTATTGTATGTTTCCGTCAGCTACTGGCGTCCAGGACCCAACTTTCTTGCTTGTGACTCAGAAAAGATCGCTTCACGCTGTATTAATTGAACGTTCACTCAACTGTAACCTATCGCCGAATATTGACGTTTCCAAAGCTGGTAGGGTCGGCGTGGGGAGAATTTGCCGATTCTCCGGGGAAGCCCTTGGGGAGCGTCTTGGACGTGACGTGCCCCGACTTCCCCTTTTTTGTTGGATCGCCACGTCCCCACTGGTGCCGACTGGATTGCTCAGAGAAAGGGATTTCCTCACGCCTGAAATCGGGGGGTAGTGCCGCCCTTATTCCATTTTCACTAGACCCGTTCTGATGGCGAAGCGAACTAATCCTGCCACGTCGTGAATGCCCAGGCGCTCGGTTAGCTGTGACCGGTGGGACTCGACGGTTTTGGTGCTGATATTCAATGTTCGAGCAATCTTTTTTGTCGCTTGACCCTCAGCTATTAATGCCAGTATCTCTCGCTGGCGTGGAGTCAACCGGTCGAGCAGTTCCTTTTCCTGAGCAGTTTTGTCGGTCGTGGCAAGGGTGTCCTGCGGCGTTTCGCTCGAGACGTACGTCTTGCCGCGCATCACTGCTTCAATTGCTTCCTTGAGTTCCGCGCTGGCGGCGCTTTTGGGAATGAAACCGGCCGCGCCCCCGCGCAGTGCCTGGATCGCGTATTCGCGCGACTCGTGCATTGTCAACATGATTACGTGGATGGCCGGAAAGCGGGAGGTGATTTCCTGCAGAGCTATGAAGCCATTCATGGCCGGCATGGTCACGTCGAGTAGCACGACATCGGGAAGCAGCTCCTCAATTAGGCGTAAGGCTTCACTGCCGTCGCCGGCCTCGCCGACGACTTCCACGCCTTCAATCATGCTGACCAACGCTCGAATACCCGCACGTACCAAGGCGTGATCATCGACAAGCAACACGCGAGTCGCGTTCACTATGCTCCTCGGATCATCTAGTTGTGAGGCCAACCGGGGGGATAACTGCGGCCGGGTCCGGCGGCCATCTTTAGACTTTGTTTGGGGTTGCCGCTATCAATGATCTTCGCGTAGCCCTGTACCATAAGCGGCCAGACTCTATCCCAAATTCCACTGAACCACAATCAGGAAAAGCCTGAGATGCAACTAGGGTTCGAGAGTAACGCGGGGAACGGCGAGCTTCTATTGTACCGGCACATTCAGAGTGACTTGCGTACCTTCGCCGGGGTTAGATATGACTTGAACGTGTCCTTTGACGGCGAGGGCGCGCTCCTGCATTCCGCGGAGACCGAGCGCCAGCGCGGAAGCCATACCATAAAGCAACTGATCAGATTCGAAACCGATTCCGTTGTCGGTAACTCTTAGTTGGAGATTCCCGTTTGTTTGCTCGATATGGACCGTGGCGCGCGTTGCATGAGAATGGCGAGCGGCGTTCGTCAAAGCCTCCTGGGTAATGCGGAAACAGGCCGTTTCCACCTCGTGAGAGATGCGTCCCACTTCTGCGTCGCCGGTGATTTCAGTGGCGATGCCGCTGCGGGCCGTGTAACGCCCTATGTACCAACGCAGAGCAGCTGCCAACCCAAGATCGTCGAGCAATGACGGTCGCAGTTCCAACGACAACTCGCGAACACGCGACAAAGCATCCTCGACCACTTGAATGCTTTCGACGATGTTGGGTAGGCAGGAATCGATCTGAAAACTTTTTTGGATCGAATGCAGATTCAGGCTAACCGCAGTCAGGATCTGGCCGATCTCGTCATGCAACTCACGCGCGATGTTTTGGCGTTCAGCTTCCTGTGCTTCAAGCAAACGGCGCGCATATGTTTGCAATGCTTGTTGAGCCCGCTTGCGCTCGGTGATGTCGCGCGCCGTGCCCTGAACAGCGACGGCAACTCCGTCCTTGTAGATCATCCGACTACTTACTTCTACGGCCTTGCACGTGCCATTCTTGCAAATGATCTCAGCTTCGTACGTGGTTTCGATCGGAGCGTCTAACTTAATGCAAAAGCTCTCACGAGCGTTCTTGAGATGTTTGGGAGTGATGAAGTTCGAGTAATGCTTTCCCATTATTTCATCTCGCGTGAACCCGGAGAGGGTTTCAGCCGCGCGATTTACAGAAACATACCGGCCGGTAAGATCATGAACATAAATCGCGTCTCTCGAGTTTTCGAACAATTCGCGATAACGCTCTTCGCTTTCATATAGAGCTTTCTGCACCCGCCGCTCTTCCGTGATGTCGCGCGCCATGCCGCGTACGATCGGAGTGGTCACTCCTTCAGTGCGCAGAGAATTGTTATATTCCCAGATCCGGCGTTGGCCCGACTTGTTTTGCACGAACATGATTCCAGCGGCGGCCCCACCATTACGCACTGTCGCGAGATAATCATCAAACTGATGGCGGACCGTGGGTGCTAGAATGTCGCGGACGTTTCCTCCTACCACCTCATTCAATTCGCAACCTAGCGCGGCGCAAACGGCCGGGTTTGCCGAAAGCACGAGTCCATTTAGATCATGTGTACAGATTAGTTCCGTGCTGTTGTCAACCAGATCGCGATACCGCTCTTCGCTTTCGCGCAGTTGGGATTCAGCTCGTTTTCTTTCCGTTATATCCTGAGCGATACCGGCGATGCGCTGAATGTGGCCATTGGCGTCTCGAATGGGAAATGATCTACGAAGTATCCATCGCGTCGATCCATCCGGCCTCACAATGCGGTACTCACAGGCCTCGTTGTCGCCCTGTTTTTGACGCGTCAGCATCTGCTCCACGCTGAACCGATCTGCGGCATGGACGCTTTCGAGAACTGAATCGAAGCGCTCATATACGCTTTCCCGCGATCGTCCAAAAATTTTTTCGTACGCGGGATTGATATAAAGGATGTGTTCGAGATCCCGATCCGCAATCCAGATGACGTCTTCAAAGTTTTCCGCCATCTGCCGAAACCGCTCTTCACTTTCACGCAGCGACTGCTCAGCCCGAATGCGATTCAGGGCTTCGCCACAGTGATCAGCCAACGCTGCAAGATGGGCCAGCGAAGCCGGGTCATAAGCATTAGTGGTGTAGCTTTGAATAGAGAGCAGGCCGATGACCTTTGCACCATGCAACACGGGCACTGCCATGATCGAAGCTGAGGGCCGCGTAACGTCACCGAAAAGAACAGCACTCTGATCCGATTCAATCGTTTCCTTTCGTAATATCAACAGCGGGCCATGCTCGATAACGCGTCGACTGCGCTCAGTGGGCGCCCGGTGTCGGATGGGCGGGGTTACATCGACCAGCTTTCCGTCGATCGTATCGAGGTTCAACATCGGCTCAACTCGATCGAGCGCAGAATCATATAAATCCAGATTGCAGGCGTCCCAACCAAAGAGTTCCCAGGCGGTGTCGACGATAATCCGCGCGGCTTCGAGTTGAGTACTAGTGCCGCTTAATTTACGCGCCAGACTGGCGAAAGCGGCGCTTCTGGCTTCGGCCTTCTTGCGCTCGGTAATATCCTGGCCCGTGCCTTCATAATATTGAACGACGCCTTTCTCATCGCGAACCACTCGCGCGTTGACCGTGACTGAGATTTTCGATCCATCCTTGCGCGACAATTGAAACTCAAAGTCGCGAACGAACCCGTTGGTCTCCAGTAGCCGTTTGAATTCTTCGCGACGAGCCGGATCGACATAGGCACGACTGATGTCGGTGCGCCCGCGCATCAGTTCTTCGGGCGAGTCAAATCCGTGCATCCGCGCCAGCGCGGGATTGGCAGCAATATAGCGTCCAGCGGGAGTCGATTGAAATATTCCTTCGCCGGCGTTTTCGAAAATGTCGCGATATCTCTCTTCGGCTTCGCGTCTTGCTTGTTCGGCACGAACGCTTAATGTGATGTCCTGGCAAGCTCCGAACATTCGCACCGGTTTCCCTGCCTCGTCGCAAACAACACTGATGTGACAATCAAGAGTTCGGGTCTCTCCATTGTTACGGATAATCCGCGGTCGATGACTGAGGGGCCAGGGATTCAGAAAACAATCTTCGATGGCTTTTGTCGTGGCCGCGCGATCGTCTGGATGAAGGCGCGCGAGAAACGCCTGGTAGGTCGGTGTGAAGGTCTTGGGGTCTTCTCCAAAGATGTTGAACAGCTCATCGGACCAACCGAGAACGTTACTCTCGATTTCCCAGTTCCAACTGCCAACATGCGCCAGACTCTGCGCCTCAGCCATCTGGTGCTCACTTTGTCTGAGAGCTCCTTCGGTTTGGTTGCGCGTCGTGACATCTTGCAGGACGCAGGCTACGCGGTCAATGCCCGTGGCATTTTCGATCGGGAAATAAGATATGAATAGATCTCTGCTGCCAAGACCAGGGTAGTGGTGTTGCATTTCATAACGGACGACCTCGCCGCTGAACGCCCGATCAAGCCGCGACTTTACAGTCGCAGTAAAGATTTCCGGCGACAATACTTCCCAGATGAAGTGACCGACGACCTGGTCGCGGCTCATGTTCCGATGATTGAGAAACGCCTGGTTCGCGAGTAGATACCGATAATCGCGATCTACGACCGCAATCATCTCTTCCAACCCTTCAACGACACGTTCGTATTCGCGCAAACGTTCTTCCGTTCTTGCCTGCGCTGATATGTCGATGCTTGAACCCCCAATCATGATTAGCGCACCGCTCTTATCGAAGATCGGGAATTTGCTTACCAGCAAAAAATGTTTCTCGCCATTGACGAGGTACGGCTCGAGGATTTCCAGCGGCTTTCGTTCAGCGATAACTTTTTGATCGTTCGCGCGATAGATGTCAGCGAGATCTTGCCGCAATAAGTCGGCGTCCGTTAATCCAATGCATCCATCGCGATACTCTTTCAGGGTTTGGAGCGCCGAATTCGCATAGACATACCGGCCCTTCAGATCCTTCATCCAGGCAAAG